>CAJHYB010000188.1_pt1 | contig 23194 bp, 17 predicted proteins | sample 9198631 | NCBI WGS metagenome assembly CAJHYB01 (sample SAMEA7708354, study PRJEB35096) | sediment metagenome | biome: marine neritic benthic zone biome [ENVO:01000025]; feature: sediment [ENVO:00002007]; material: shallow marine sediment [ENVO:03000034] sea grass bed [ENVO_01000059] ... | reverse complement strand
TCGCGGCACTCGATGGTCTTGGTCGGGTCGCCGGGGTGGTTCCAGCGGCTCTTCCGCCAGTTGTCGAACTGGTTCTGGAGTTGGACCCATCCGACATTGTTGATCTCGGAATCGATGAACTGCTTATGGCAGGCCGCGCAGTATTCCGGAGTCTTGAAGAGCTGTTTGCTGAGGCCGTCGACGTGTTCTCTTGGATAGGCTCGAATCAGAAAATCCCTGACCAGACGCTTCGGCTCACTGGGGTTGTCCTGGTAGTCCAGTTCATAGAGATAGCGCGGCGGCTGAGTCATCACATAGTGGGCATTTCCTTTCAAGTCGGTCGACCGAACCGAATGGCAACTGAGACAGGAGACACCCTCTTGATATCCGCGCAGAGACGTCAGTTCGGCCGTGTCTGTGAAGATGTTCTTCGTGCCGGAAAAGAGGGAGATCGGATCGTGGCATCCACCACAATAACGGGTGGATTCCGGACCGTTCTGTTCGGCCATCGTCAGTTGGATTTTCTGGAACCCGGAGTCCATCGCCGCCCATCGGTGAGCACTCACCTGCCATTCTTCGAGGATCTCTGAATGGCAGCCGACGGTCCCGCAGGATTCAGATCCGGCGAGGGACCGAGAGTCGAACGCGTCTCCTGTGTCGGTCGTCGCCAGACTCGGGGCGAAAGGACGGTCTTCGCCGTACTTGAAGCTGTAGTCGGAGTCGAAGCTGTTGACGAGGCGGCTTTGTGGATAGAGAACGTAGCCGAGGACGACCGCGATGAAGAGTCCCAGCGTGACAGCGACCGTTGTCTGGACGTAGGAGGAAAACGCCCTGCGGAAGAGCAGCCCCTCCTCTGTCTTGAGCTTCAGGGCCCGCATGAAGATCAGGGCCACATGGGGGAGCGCGAAGATGATCAGTCCGAAAGTCGTCACGATGTGGACTGTGTCCCAGGCATAGCTGATTCGAGTCCAGAAGATCGCCTGGACGGTGAGGACGATTCCCGAAATCGCGGCGACCACGATGGCCAGCGTCCCGAGATACCCGGTCAGCTGGACATGGGTCAAGAGTTGCCGTCGATAGTGCCACCAGTGTCTCGCGAGGTACCAGAGGCAGGGGATCAGAAACAGCACTCCCACCAGAGTGTGAACGATCACCATGATCTGATTCGGAATGCTGAAGGGAAGAAGCCAGATCGAGAGTCCCGTCAGGGTTTCGAAGACCAGGAATCCCGCGATCCAGGCCGCGAGTCTGGAACGCGTCGAGGTGTTCTTCCTGTTCAGATCGGGTTGCTCGCTAACCATAACGCGCCCCTTTCTTCAGTTCTCGAGTGAGACGGAGAACGACAGATTTCGTGAATTCACTCACACGGATTCTACAGGAAGCAGGCAAATCCTGTACCAGTTACGGGCTCCCTTAGAGCGGCTTCTCTCGGCTTCCGAGCCGAGCCGCCGTGATTTGGCACAGCGGAGATGGGCGAGGACACCCATTCTGAAGGTTGGGTGGGACTTCCGTTAAGGAAAATCGCCAGCGACTCTTCAAGGCGCTCGCTCCAGGAGACGATACCGCAAATCGCATCACTCGATTCCGAACTTCTTCTGAATCCGCTCGAGGGGGACTCCCTTGGTCTCAGGCATCACGTAAACGACCCAGATGAGTTGCAGGACCATCATCGCGGCATAAAACGCAAAGGTGTGCCCGCCTGACAGTTCCGCGATCATCGGAAACGTCCATGAGATCAGAGCCGCCATGAACCAGTGAGTGAAGCTCCCAAGGGCCTGGCCTCGTCCGCGGACACGATTGGGGAAGATCTCACTGATGAACACCCAGATAACCGCTCCTTGTCCGAAGGCGTGGGAGGCGATAAAGACGAGAAGGCTGAGGAGCACCACAAGGCTGCCGGCAGAAGAGAACTCAGTTCCATAGCGATAGAACGCCCAGGCTGTCGAACTCAGACTGAGGATGTAGCCGATCGAACCAGCGAGCATCAGCTTTCGGCGTCCGAAGTGATCGATGACGAGCAGGGCGGCCATCGTGAAGACCAGGTTGGTTCCACCCACCGCCACCGTCTGCAACAAGGCTGAATCCGCACCCGCTCCGGCCATGCGGAAAATCTGAGGCGCGTAGTACATGAGAGCGTTGATTCCGGAGAGTTGATTGAATGCGGCGATGGCGACCGCCAGCAGGATCGGAGTCCGGTACTGCCTTGCGAACAGCGGTTCTCGCAAGCTGTGCCGCGACAGGTCGAGCGATGCCTCCATCTCTTCGATTTCCGAATCGACGCTCCGGCCGTCGATCCCCAGGCGGAGGAGCACCTCCTTCGCCTCAGCCAGACGACTCTGAGACACGAGCCAGCGTGGGCTGAAGGGCGTCCTGAAGAGCAGAAAGAAAAAAGCGGCGGCAGGAAGCGCTTCGACCCCGAACATCCAACGCCACTCGACGGCACCCAAATGCAACTGAGTGATCAGGTAGTTCGAGAAGAACGCCAGCAGAATCCCGAGGACGATATTGAATTGCGTGACCGCAACGAGGCGGCCTCGAAGGCGAGCCGGAGCGATCTCGGCGATGTACATCGGAGAGACGACTGACGAACCACCAACCGCCAGCCCACCCAGGAATCGAAAGATCAGGAACGACAACCAGTTCCACGCAAGCGCGCTTCCGGCAGCAGACAGGAAGTAGATCAAGGCAACGATGAAGAGGACTTTTCGTCGCCCGGCGATGTCGGCGGGCCGTCCTGCCAGCATTGCTCCGAAAACCGTCCCTATCAGAGCCGAGGCGACCGTGAACCCGAGCCAGAACCCGCTCAGGCCGAACACGTCCTGAAGGGCGCCGGTCGTGCCGGAGATTACGGCCGTGTCGAAACCGAAGAGTAGACCTCCAAGGGCAGCGATCAGTGTGCTGGACAATAACGTCGATGAATTGTGCTGCTGCTTTCCCGAATCCATTTCGCTCAGTATTCCCCCGCGGGAGAAACAGGGCAAGCGGGATCTCGCGATGCGGCTGACACGCGTGCCTGAAAACGAGGCCGAAAGGTTTGCGATCGAAATGCCGCGATGGTATTCAGGAGCGGCGGAGTCTCAATGAAAATGATGGTGTTCAAGCTTCGGGTTACGGTTCTGGGGCTCGTCCTGTCCCTTCTTCCACATCTCACCGGCCAGCCCCAGGACGAGGTCGATATTCTCATCGGGGCCTTGCTGGCGGACACTCCTCTGGAAGAGGACCTGCTTTCTCTGACGGACACCGTTGGGGGGCGCCCCACTGGTTCCGAGGCCAACCGACTTTCCGTAGAGTGGGCGCTCGGGCGCTTTCAGGAGGCCGGCGTTTCAGCCCGCAGAGAAGAGTTCAACATGCCCGCCCTCTGGATTCCCGATTCCGCTTCGGTGGCGATCGGGGGTGACGTCAGCTTCAAGCCGCGTGTGGTTGCCAAGCCCTATTCTGCGACCACCGCGCCGTCTACCCTCAAGGGAAACCTGCTCGACGGCGGGTTCGGGACCCCGGCCGACTTTGCCAGACTTGGCCCCAGGGTCCATGGAGCGTTCGTCCTAATAGAGACCAACGAGTTGCATGACCTGGACGGACTCTTTCGCGAGTACCGCGAAGCTGCGGATATCGAGCGAAGGGCATCGTCAAAGGGAATGACGGGCCTCATCTACATGTCCTCGCGTCCACGGAATCTGCTCTACCGCCATAACGCAGCCTTGGGTCCGTCGAACAAGAAACGCTTGCTCGTCATGGAACGCGAAGGCGCGAAGCGCGCGTTGAGACTCCTTCGTGCCGGCGCTGATCTCCAGATCCACGTCAAGATATCCGCCTCGCTGGGAGGGTCTTACAGGAGCGAGAACGTCATCGCAGAAATACCAGGTAGCGAGAAGCCGGACGAATATGTCCTCATCGGCGCTCATCTCGATTCCTGGGATCTGGGCACTGGAGCCCTCGACAACGGCTGCAACGTTGCATTGGTCATCGACCTGGCGCGACAGATCCGGAGACTCGGGTTGAAGCCCCGCAGAACGCTGCGCTTTGCTCTGTTCAACGGCGAAGAGCAGGGGCTTCACGGCTCCTGGGGATACGTCCGCACCCACGCAGCTGAGCTGGACGGCCACGTCATGGCGTCTTCGTTCGACATGGGGAGTGGCCGCATCTCGGGCTTCTTCACAAATGGGCGCACAGAACTCATCGCGGCTGTCGACGAAGCTCTCCGTCCCGTTCGCGGCCTCGGACCGTTCTCTCATCCGAACGTTCCCGTCGTCGGTACGGACAACTACGACTTCATGATGGAGGGGGTGGCGAATCTGGTCGCCATGCAGGAGGACTCAAACTATGGCCCCAACTACCATGCCCGATCGGACACCTTCGACAAGGTCGACCTGCGTCAGCTTCGTCTGAATGCGGCCATTGCGGCGGCTCTGATCTGGGGGTTCTCTGAAACGGATGTCTCCTTGCGCCGTCACACTCGGGCCGAAATAGAGGAATTGATCAGAAGGACTGACCTGGGAGACCAGATGCGAGCGTTCGCACTGTGGGATTCCTGGGAGCGAGGCGTCAGGGGGCGAAAGTAGACCTGGTCCCTGTGGAAGCCCCGTGAGATTCAACCATGATGGAGATCAGAGGCACAAGGACGAACGATATGAAGAGTACGGTAGTGGGACGATCGACCACCCTGATTCTGGTTCTGTTGCTTTCAGCGGCGTTCGGCCTCTCCCAGAACACCCTTCGCTTCGCCGATCTCGGAGATTTGAAGCTGGAGAGCGGGTCTGTGATCCGTGACTTCAGGATCGGTTATCGCACATTTGGCGAGCTGAATGCCGAGAGGTCGAACGCCGTGCTCTTTCCGACCTGGTTCACGGGGACAACCGAAAACCTCGTCGAGCTGGTCGGAGCCGGGAAGATGGTCGACTCGTCCGAGCATTACGTCATCCTGGTCGATGCCATTGGAGACGGGGTCTCTACGTCGCCTTCAAACAGCCGCTCCCAGCCCGGAATGCGGTTTCCGAGTTTCACTGTCAAAGACATGGTTCGATCTCAGCATCGGCTCCTCACCGAAGTCCTGAAGATCGACCACCTGAGAGCGGTGATGGGTGTCTCGATGGGAGGGATGCAGTCCTTTCAGTGGGTCGTGACCTATCCCGACTTCATGGACAAGGCGATACCGATCATGGGGTCGCCGCGGCTGAGTTCCTACGACCGCCTCCTCTGGACCGCCGAGATTCGTGCGATCAAGTCCGATCCCGCCTGGAACGGAGGCGACTACGATTCTCCTCCCCTCGAAGGGATGCGCACAGTGGCAGCCATCAACTCGCTCGCCCTGAGAACTCCGGAAGCGGTCGTTTCGGAGACGACCCCGGAGGAATTCTCAGGCTTTCTGGAAAGTGTCGAAAAGAGCATCATCGAAGGCTTTGACGCCAACAACTGGATTCGGCAGGCCGAAGCCATGATGGCGCTCGACGTATCGGACGCGTTCGGTGGATCAATGAACGAGGCAGCTTCGTCTGTTCGAGCGGAACTTCTCGTGATCGTCGGAACCCGCGACCATATGGTGGTGCCTCGACCCGCAGTGGAGTTCGCTCGGTTGGTACTGGCGCGCACGATCGAACTTGAGTCGGACTGCGGACACATGGCCATCTGGTGCGAACAGGAAGACGTCTACCCCCAGATCGCCCGCTTTCTGATGAAGTGAACGTGCGGCCCGCGGACCCCGTTGCGGGTCTCAGGGCCGGTCACTCCACCGAAGGTCGCCGCATCTCGTTCCAGGCCGAGCCTGTAGAAATCGGAGAAGATGTTCCCGACGCCGGTCTTGCCGCTGAGATAGGCTCCGAAGAAGTCGCTCCCGGTGTAGTGTGAATTGAAGCTGTATTTCTGTATTCTGACTTGCTTTCCCCAGAAACCATCGACTCGCCAGGACCCGAACCGTCCGACGGTCCGAATCGTGTCGAAATTCCGCGGCCTGGAGTTGACCCAGTCGAGAGGCTCACAAGACGCTGCTTGCCGAACTGGAGTTCCTGGCGCCCGAGCCGAAAGAAGACAGAACCATCGGACGAGATGGGCGCCTTGAGGTCGACGATCAAGTTCTGAATATCGATGGTGTCGATGTCCAGCGTCCGGTTTCCACCGGGCAAATCTCTCCCTGACGACTGTGCCGACTTCCCCTCGACGAAGAACCTGACGTGGGGTCCCAGGTAAAAGTCGGCATGAAGCCTGATTCGCAGGAGGCCGAACGTATCCGACCGTCCCGGTGCGTCCAGGAAGCCGAAGTTGTTCCAGGATTCACCACGTATCCGAATCTGGCCACCCAGAGACAGGAATGAGGTTCCGCTGTCGTTGAGGGGAATGTACTTCAGTGAGGAATCATTGCTATCGCTGGTCCAGACCTCTTCGAACCGAATATTTTGAAACGTGGCCGGCGGCTTCTTCGTTTTCGCCGGCGTACTTTGATTCGACTCGGGTGTAGCCCCCTCTTCGCTCTTTTCTGAAGAAGCGAACACGAGCTGAAGACTGAACCCGATCAGTATGAGTCTTTTCAGTGCTCTTCCAATCACGATGACGGTTCCTTTCCGTATCCTCGGGGATCTGAGAGTCATGGCGCGGCTCCCTCTACAAAGGATGCCCGAGGCCTTCCGCGTGCAATCTCCAGTCCCGATCCTGTTTTGGGGCCGGCTCTCTTCGGCCGTCCTCAGGAACGATTCGTGGCACAATCGAGTCCAACCAGTAGCCGACCGGATCCACACGGTTGATGCTGACCCGAGTGAAAGGGGCCAGGTCACGGGAAATGAGGATCCGGCCTCTTGATGCGTGACGACTGCTTTCGACGTATTCTCTGTGGCAGGACCGATGATCGGCAAGAACCTGACCCACTACACGCTGCATGAAAGCCTCGGAAAAGGGGGGATGGGTGAGGTGTATCGGGCTGAAGATTCAAAGCTGCGGCGCATGGTCGCTCTCAAGGTCCTCCCTCCGGATCTGGCTTCCGATAAGGAGCGCCTGGCGCGATTCGAGAGAGAAGCACAGTTGCTCGCTTCGTTGAATCATCCCAACGTCGCCGCGATCTACGGGCTCGAAAGCCAGGAGTCCAATCCTTTCCTCGTGATGGAACTGGTGGATGGCGAGACCCTCCAGGAGAAGATATCCAAAGGTCCTCTGCCGCTGGAAGACATCAAAGACGTTTTCGTCCAGATAGCACGCGGGCTCGAGGCCGCGCACGAGAAAGGAGTTGTCCATCGCGATCTGAAACCGGCAAACATCAAGATCACGTCCCGCAAGGTGGTCAAGATTCTCGACTTCGGGCTCGCGAAGGTTTTCGATTCGCCTCAACCCGACCTTTCGCGGTCGCCGACATTGACGACGGGGACGACTCGCGCCGGAGTCATTCTCGGGACAGCTTCCTACATGAGCCCTGAACAGGCGAAGGGGAAGGTGGTCGATCGTTCGAGCGATGTCTGGGCGTTCGGGTGTGTACTTTTTGAAGCGCTGACCGGCGAGAAGGCATTCGAAGGGGATTCCGTGACCGAGATTCTGGCCGCCGTCCTCCGGGGAGAGCCGCGCCAGGAACTCCTCCCCGCGGGTCTCCCTTCCGGGCTGAGGAGGCTTCTGAAGCTGTGTCTGACGAAGGAGCCTTCAGAGCGCATCCGGGACATACGCGATGTTCGAATCCAGTTGATGGACAGTTTCGACGAGGAAGCGGAGCGTGAAGACTTTCCCTCCAAAGCGACCGTCCAGACGAAGCGGCGTTTGCCTGCAGCGTTGGCTTCGGGCGGTGTCTTAGCAGGCCTGTTGGCTGGATTCCTCCTTTGGGGACCGAGCGGCAGTGTCGACAGGGTGCCGGAACTGCCGCAGAGATTCCAGATCCTCGCCGATAATCTGGTGCCGACGGGAATCTCGTCCTCAGTCGCGGTGTCGCCCGATGGGACTCGGCTCGCATATGTCGGAGGCGAAGAAGGACAGATCTACGTGCGTCCTCTCGATCGGATCGAGCCGAACGCACTCCCTTCGACCGAGGGTGCCGTGGGGCCGTTCTTTTCTCCTGACGGGCAGTGGATCGGGTTCTGGGTGGACGACAGACTCAAGAAGATGTCCTTGAGCGGTGGATCTCCGCAGACGATCTGTCAGACGTCCGACATCGTCATCGGTGCCAGCTGGGCGATCGATGGCAACATCTACTACTCTTCGTCAGGGGACGCTTCGAGCCCCTCGTTGTGGAAGGTGCCGTCGGCCGGCGGAAAGCCGGAGATGATTCTGGCGCCCGGGGACGAAGAGGGTGAGAAGCGGGTTCTTCTGTGGCCACAGGCGCTTCCGGATGGCAAAGCGATCATCTTTACGAATTTTCCGTTCGAACCCGTGCCCGAGGAGGGACGGATTCAGATTCTGAGTCTCGATGGCGAGAATCCGACACCCCGAACGATCGCCGAGGGCGCCTTTTACGGCCGCTATTCGAAGACCGGGCACATCGTGGCGGCCTGGCCCGGAGGTCTGGTTGCCATTCCCTTTGACGCCGCAAGTCACGAGGCGGCGTCGACACAGATCCCCGTGGTTGATGACCTGTGGCTGGCCGATGCGTTTGTTCCGCACTTTGATTTTTCCCGGGAGGGCACTCTCGTTTACGTGTCCGGAAGCTCTCGGGGCTCTCGCAACAGCATCCTATGGATCGATGAGTCCGAAGGCAGGACGCCCGCCATCGAAGATCAGAAAGGGTTCCTCTCTCCTCGAGTCTCGCCCGATGGACGACACTTGGCCGTGGCCGTGGCCGACGAGGGAAAACGGAACATATGGATATACGACCTCGAGCGAGGCGCGGCGCTCAAGCCGATCACCTTCGAGGGGTTCAACACTGCTCCGGTGTGGGGCCCGGAAGGAACCAGACTCGCCTTCAGTTCGAGCCGTGGCGGGCCTCAGCGAACACTGTTCGTCCAACCCACGGACGGAAGCGCGGACGCCAGCCAGATTCTCGAACGGGACTCGCGTCTCGAGGCGGCGGCCTGGACTCCTGATGGCCGCGAACTGGTTTTCCAGGAGTTCAGCCAGAACGGCAGCGCCGACATCTGGATTCTGCCGCTGGGCCAGGAGACCCCGAAGCCTTATCTCAAAACACCGTTCCACGAGACGTCACCCCGAGTTTCTCCCGGTGGAGAATGGCTCGCCTACCAGTCGGACCAGTCCGGGGAGGAGGAAGTTTATGTGCGTCCTTATCCAGGGCCGGGAGCAGAGGTCATGGTCTCGGTGGGCGGAGGAAGAAACCCCCTGTGGCGTTCGGACGGTCAAGCACTCCTTTACCGCAGCAGGGGCCAATTGATGGAGTCCGGGCTTCGAAACGGTCCTCGGTTCTCAGAACCTGAGCCGGTGCTCCAGGATCTCCGTCCGCAGGAGAGAATCGTCGATGTTTCTCCCGACGGTCGGCGTTTCCTCATCCTCAGGTCCGAGGAGAGCGACCGCAGGGTACGCCTCATGACTGTTCTCAACTGGTTCGAGGAACTGAACGCACGTATTCGTCGAGATCCCTGATCTGCTTCCGAGCTGAGCACGGGGTCCGTCCAGGCGGGCGGTCATCGAGTCCTGTTTCAGTGAGTCGGAACCGCCTTCTGGGGATACCTTTCAGTGAATCCTCTCGTCGGGCCCGGTCATGCGCCGCTTGTCCAACGTGTCCCGGACTTTGTCCACGAGCGAGGCGGGATCGAAGGGTTTGCGCAGAAAGTCCATCTCTTCCTCCTGGACGCCGTGCATGCCGGTCGTCTCGGGAGCATAGCCGGAGACATAGAGAATCTTGACGTCCGGCCTCTGGCACCTCATCTTCTCGGCCAACTCTCGCCCGCTCATCCCGGGCATCACGACATCCGTGAGCAGGAGATCGATGGGTTCCGGACTACTATCCGAGAATTCCAAAGCCTGGCTCGGATTCTCAACGGCTACGACGCGGTAACCCTGTCTCTCCAGAACCGTTGCGACGAGTCTCCTGACCGGTTCTTCGTCCTCGGCAAGAAGGATAGTTTCCGTTCCCAACGGTGAACACCGGGCAGTCGCAGACTCAAGGCTGCTCATCTGCTCCTGCATCTCTTCGCCTTCAGAAATAGGAAGAGAGACGGCGAATATCGTTCCTCGCCCAACGTTGCTCTCGACCGAGATCGAACCCTGGCTCTGTTTGACGATCCCATAGACCGTCGAGAGTCCGAGTCCTGTCCCTTGACCGACTTCGCGGGTCGTAAAGAAGGGCTCAAAGATCCGCTCCTGGATATCGACAGGAATGCCGCAGCCGGTATCCGCGACTCTCAGTATTGCCATTGGACAACAGTTCTCGGACGAGCCCTGCCGCTCAGTGGTGATCGAGAGCTCTCCCCCGGTGGGCATGGCCTCGCAGGCATTGATCGCCAGGTTCAAGATGACTTGTTCCAACTGCACGGGATCGACCTTCACGAGCGACTTGCCTTCGCACAGGTCGATCGAGACTTCGATGTCTTCTGAGATCAGGCTCCTCAGAATCTCGTCGGCGTGGCCGACCGCCTCGTTGAGATCGACCAGCTGGCGGCGGCGAACTTCCCTTCGGCTGAACGTGAGCAATTGCCGGGTCAGGGCAGTCGCTCTGTCGCTCGCCTTGCGAATCTGGTCGGCACTCAGAAGAACCTTGTCCTCGCCCATCGGACCTGCCGTCAGGATGTCGCTGTGGCCGCGAATGACGGTCAGCAGATTGTTGAAGTCGTGGGAGATTCCACCGGCCAGCCTTCCGAGCGCTTCCATCTTCTGCGACTGCCTCAACTGCTCCTCGAGCCGGCGACGCTCTGTGATGTCCTCATAAAGGCCGTAGACGGCGACGAGGCCACTCTCCCTGAAGAGTGGAACGCCGTGCACCCGGACATCGACTGGAGTTCCGTCTTTTCGAACGCGTCTCGCATCCGTGTTGATTGTTCCACCCTCGAGCACCCGCTTAGTAAACTCCCGTGCCTCGAGTTGAGACCCCTCCCCGGAAATCAGATCGTCGAGGGATTCGGAGACAAGTTCACTCTCTTCATACAGGAACAGCTTTTCGAAGGCTGGGTTGCACATCTGCACTCGGAGGTTCTCGTCTAGAACGACGATCGCCATCGGGCTGTTCTGGATCAACGCGTCGAGATACCCGGCCCGTTCGATCGCTTCGACCTGAGCGGCCTTGAGTTCCGTGACATCGAGAGCGACACCGACACAGCCACAGATCTCCCCGTCCCGGCCGTAGAGAGGATCCAGATGCGCCTGATAGGAATTCTGCCCCCATTCGACCTCGAAGTTCACCGAGGATCCGTCCAGGGCCTGCCTGTGAACCTGAGAGGCTGGGTGCGTTCCGCTCAAGCTCATGAAGTGATCCACCGATTGGCCGACCATCTCATCCGACTGGAAGCCGATCATCTCGAGACCGGCTCCGGCGCTGGATGTGAGACGGGGTCCCTTGTCGGTGGTCCAGAGAATCACTGGAATCCTCTGCAATGTGGCCAGTAGCTTGGCGCGGTTCTCTTCGGCGTCTGATCTGGCTCTCCTGTGATCGGTTATGAGCCCCTCGAGGCAGAGGACGACGAGCCCGGACATCAGGCTGATGAGGAGGCCCGGGAGTTGCGCCGATGTCCCTGCGGACAAGACATCCCAGGACACTGTGTGACTGACCAGAGACAGACCCTGCCGGAGGAACATCAATGAGATCATGACGCTGAGGAAAGCGATGCGCTTCTCACCGGTCCTCCGGATGATGACGAATGTCCACGCCAGCGAGGCGACCTGAATCGCCAGAGACAAAAGAACGATCAAGCTCATTTCTGGATTGCCACCTTTCGCGGAACTCCTCCTGCTTCGCCATCTCTTCGGCAGCTGTCGAGCAGAGCTTTACGAGGTTTTTGAGGAGGTGAGTTCAGTGGCCCCGGTGACCCCGAAGCACAGAGTATTCAGGAGTGGAGAAGGAGGGCTGTGACAATCAGGCAGGACTGGGGGCGCGGGCTGCACGAAGCGCCATCACGACCGCCGAAGCCAGCAGTCGAAGACCTTCCGTCCGTCGGCCGAATGTGCTGAACCCGCTCCGCGTAGAGAGTATCCGCCGCCAGATGCTGAAGAGAACGCACCAGAAGAGTGTGGAGGGACCGGCTACCGACCAGAGTTCCCCGAGATCCTTTTGCAGGAGCTCGACATATCGTCCGAAGAGAGCCTGGTTGTAGTCCTCGTCAAGCTCGAAGTCGCGATGGGTCTGTGTATTGATCTCAGACAGTATCCGAGGTGCATACAGGGTCGTCGCAAAGTCGACCGGACGGGTGCTCTTCGCAATGAGGACCGACCGCATGAGCAGGAGCAGCGCCAGCACGAGCAGCCCAACTGTAGCCACACTGCCGATCAGGTAGAGAATCAGCGTCGTACTAATAGCTGCACCGCCTTTGAGAAGTCCCGGGAGCCTCGCTCAAGGCTCGCAAGCTCGGTGGGCGAAAGCCGCGTTGCAGGCACGTACCGACGGAACGCGAGAGCCCAAACCACCCACGGAATGATCCCGGTCGGTATCACCCAGACTCTCCATGTCGCATAGGGAACGAGATCGGTCGTCACCAGCGTCCAGCCCAGGTACTGAAATCCCACGTGAAGTGCGAATCCGAGCATGAGCAGAAAGTCGGTAGCGCCAGGGATGTATCGTCTTGCAAAAACGAGGTGCCCGACGATCAGCAACAGGAAGAGGACTGCGAAATGGAGGAGCGTCGACTTCGCCGCGAGCATGAGGAGCCCCAGAACAGATGGATCCTGATGACTGTAGAAAAACCAGCTCATCAGTACCGTGAATGCGGCCAGACCCGACCAGGCTGCGAGATCGCCACCCGATTTGAAACGGCTGTAAAGTTCAGCGAGCACCGCAACGGCCAACAGAATCAGGAGAACGTCGACGATTCCGTACGAATAAAAGTAGAAGACCCGCCCAGCATCGGTTGTCCGACCAGGGAGCAGATTCTGAACCCAGAGAAAGAGATCCAGGATGAAACCCGCCGACACGAACACGAAGAAGGCGGGGTATCGGGACCAAAGACCGAGTTGATGCCCTCGCCTCAAGATCAGCACTCTGAGGACCATGCAGCTGATGCCGAGGCCGAGCTCAACAAACGAGAAAAGCATCCCCCGAAATATGCCACAATGATCAAGGCCTTGTAAAGAACAAAGGACGCACCAATCCCTCGATCAGCGATGGAGGGCTGACAAGAATCTCAGACGTGACTCAGATCGCGACCGACTCCTGCCGGCTTCATTCCGGAGGGCAGTCTTTGCCCGGCCAGCACTCGGGAGGAGGAGCGCAACACCGGAAAGAATAGTTGGCTTTTCCAGGACCCTGAACGGCGTTGTCCTGGTCCTTGCCCCCTTTGTCGAGTGCCGCTCCCAGCACGATGCCCAAACTCAGCAGGACCCAAAGCATGTACTTCCACATAGTCTTTTCCTTTCAGCCTCTCTTGTGTGGGCGGGCGGATCTGGAGTGCCTGCCCCCCCGGGGAAATTCGTGGTCTGCTCGCATACTTGTTATAGCGAAGTGTCTGTGAAAATACTAGCCTCACAGTCACTCCGCTTGACCCTCCTGGGCCGGACATCGGGAGTCGATAGCAACCAGGAGTGTCGCGGCGAACATCTCCTCGAAGGAGTTGGACCGCGATGAGAGGTGTATCCAGCGAGTCGACATTCCCCTTTCGCTGGGCGAGGAAGGGACTGACGCGAGATCCGCCACGCCGGCTAGTGCGGTTCCCATCCGGAAGGTTCTGGAGAATCGATTGCAGCCGGAAGTGCAACAGACTCAGGGTACTTTCGGAGTTGAATCAGACAAGCGATTGAGGCTGAAGGCCGCAGTTTGTAGAATCAGCCCGGATGACGCAATCGGCGAATCGGAGAATCCTCGGAATAGACATCGGCGGATCAGGCATCAAAGGCTCCCTGGTGGACCTCGAAACCGGGAGCTTCGCTTCCCCACGTCACCGCATTCCCACACCGGTACCTTCGACCCCCGAGGCAGTGACTCGAACCGTAGGAGCGATCGCCCGACACTTCGAATACGAGGGCCCTCTCGGTTGTACTCTGCCTTCGGTCATTCGGGCGGGTTGTGCCTTGACGGCCGCCAATATCGACAGATCCTGGGTTGGTGTCGACGCTGGCAAAATCCTTCGCGATGAGACCGGTTGCAACGTGACTCTGATCAACGATGCCGATGCGGCGGGCATTGCCGAGATGCGTTACGGGGCGGGACAGGGAGCTCAGGGTGTTGTCATCGTGTTCACTCTCGGAACAGGTATCGGAAGCGCGGTTTTCACTGACGGACGTCTCGTTCCGAACACTGAGTTCGGTCATCTTCAGATCGACGGACAAAGTGCGGAAATCAGCGCGGCCGCGAAGGTCCGAACGAAGGAGGGACTGAGCTGGGCTGAGTGGGCCGCCCGGGTCGACAGGTATCTCGGGGAGATCGAGCGCCTCTTCTGGCCTGACCTTCTGATTCTTGGGGGCGGGGTGAGCAACAAGCACCAGAAGTTCCTTCCATTCTTGTCCACGCGAGCTCCCGTTGTCCCCGCCCGGCTGCAGAACGCCGCAGGCATCATTGGCGCCGCCTGGCTGGCGAGCCGTCTGGACGAGACCCGGCGCGAAGGATGACCTGCCTCAGAAGCGTCTGGACGAAATAGTGCGGGCCTTGTCGCCGGTCAACTTGAGGGATCCGGCGACTCCATTCACCGAGGCGAGATCGCGTGCCGCTTCGCAATGCCGGGGACGATTCCATTCAGGATTTCGAACAACTCTCCCGCAGCCAGTTCGTTTCCTGCAGCATTCCAGTGAGAGTCGTTGTGAGCGTAGAGGATTGCGCCGCCCTGGTGGGCTCGGCTAAAGGCAGGAGTCAGATCGTAGTAGCCGACTCCAAGCCGCGAGCAGAAGTCCTTGAGGATTTCGGAGGCCCGGTCCCAGCGATACTGAGAGGCGTCCTCTTCAAATCTCGCCAAGACGGCCCGGCGCAGCTCCGGACTGATCTGAAACTCGTCAGGTAAGCCCACCACGATGAAGTCGATACTTCTCGAGTCCAGAGTTGCCCGAATCTCCGACAGGCTCTCGAATACGTAGTCCGTGTGAGGCCCGAATTCCGATTCCTTGGTGCGATTTGCGATCTGCATCCGCGCGTGCTCCAGCCTGAGGTAAAAGTCGGTCGAAAACGTCATTTCAGCCTTCGAAGACTTCGGACGACTCCACTTTTCGAACTGGAGTTCGAAGTTGCGTCTCAGGATTCGTCCCTGGTCCCGGAGGAGCAGCAGGAGCCTGCTCCTCATCAGAACCGGCTGGCCGAGAATCTCAGCCGGGGGCCAGGAGAGTGGATGGATGTCGGCGAAAGACCCTCCAACGACGATTCGCTTTCGCCAGGGTTCCGCTTCGACGAAGTCGTTGCCGAGGAAGAAAGCCAGGATAACCAGATGCGGGTTGTACCGGAGCCCGAACTTCTTGAGCGCGAGAAACTGCTCGTGAGAATGGGTCCCAGGATATCCGACGTTGATGACCTCGACCGAGATCCCGTCCGGCCGATTCTCGAGAGACTCCTCGAGAAGGTGAGTATAGTTCCGGGCCCCCTGGGCCCAATTGAACGAGTCCCCGAGGACCAGAATCCGAACCGCTCCCGGTGGTGGTGAGTGTGGATAGTCCCGATCGTTGAAGCCGAACTCATTGGTCCTGCGACCGGGACCGACCTCGATGTCAGGCCGCATCCGGAAACCGATGTCACCGTCGTAGACAAAAGCTCCCTCGAAGATCCGGTCATTGAACGCGATCAACACGAGTTCGAGGAGCAGCAACGTGAGAACGCCCGCCAGCGCCACTTTCAGAAGAAGTGGCAGCGCAGAGTGGAGCCGGGTGATCGATCTTTGCAAAAGGTTAGACATGACGGGCAGGAACCAGAAAAATGGCGCACTCGGCCCTCGCCCAGGCCCCCTGACGAAGACCCTTTGCCGCGGGGACGAGCCATCGACTATATTGAGCCCTTTGAACCGTTCCGCACAAGAGAACCGCTTGGCAAAGACAACCGCTCCGGCTGCTAAGATGAGTCGGGTTTCGAAGGCTTTCAGCTCAATTCCGGCATGGAGTCTCACGATCGGCTTCACCCTGACGCTTGTGGTGCAGCTGATCTCGATCGTCTGGATCGTCGGAGGACAGGGCGACTTCGGGCTTCTTTCGTGGACTCAGCGAGGAGGCCTGCTCGGTGTGCTGGCCCTCTGCGGACTGGTGACCATTCCGTTTGTCGCCGGGCCACTCCGGCGCAGAGTCCTGGCGGACTGGGAGACTTTCGAGCCGGCGTTCGTGCGCGTCCTCTTCGATGGGTTCATGATCGGTTCGCTCACCTACGTCGTGCTCTTCAAGCCCTTCACCAGGACGTCCTTCCTGTTCTTCTGGAGCGTCTTCGGTACCGCCGTTGCCGTCGGCCTGTGGTGGGGCCCCCGGCTCACCTCGAGATGCCCTCGTTCTCTTCTTCGGTTGACGGATGTCATCATCTTCAACGTCTGCCTTGCGGTCCTTCTGGCGGAGGTCGGGCTCCGCATCTATGACAACTTCTTCCCCTCTCAAGTTCTGGCGCGGTCAGAGAAAGTGAGGGAATCGATTAGCCGGAATCGGCTGACGCCCGGATCCGAGCATGTGGGATCCATCGTCAACAGTCGAGGATTCGTCGACACCGAGCCCAGGTCGACCAGCGCCCGCCGCCTCGTCGTTTGAGTCGGCGACTCCATGAGCGTCGGAGTCGTGCCTCACCCTTTCCACTACACAACGGTTGCCGAGCGTGGTTTGCCCGAGACCGAGATCTACAACGTCGGCGTCCCTGGGGTGGGGCCGAGCGAATATCGACTGCTGCTTTCCGAAGAAGGTTTGTATCTCGACCCCGATCTCATCCTCGTGGCCCTGTTTGCTGGAAACGACATCGCCGAGGCCGGTCGAGGTTCACGACGGACCGGGATCATCTCGAGCTGGTACGACCGGAGCAGTCTACTGCTCTTCATTCTCGCAGAACGTCTGCCTCGAATTGCCTCAGAAGGGGCTTTCTCGGACCTGGACCCGGTGAAACAGACCGCCGTCGCCCTTTCCAAGGCTGACCATCTGCGCGCCCGCCCGTGGCTGCAAGACCCTCTGATGGAGTCGCCGACCTTTTCACGAGACAGGTATCTCGAGATCGAGCGCTGGAGAGCTCGGCGAATATGCCAACCCGGAAGGGAGGACACCTTTCAGGAGATCTTCCGGGACTTGGATTTGCTCCTGAATCTGGCGGGCGAGATTCCGCTGGCCGTCGTTATCATTCCGGACGAATTCCAGGTTGAAGACTGGCTCTGGAGCACGATGAAGGATGGCTGGCAGGTGGGAGACAACCTCGATCGGGATCAGCCGCAGAGGATTCTCACGAACTTCCTCGGTTCAGCCGGCGTTCCGACCCTCGATCTTCTCCCGATCTTCCGGAATCACCCTGAAATGGAGGACGGGAAGCGGCACCTCTACCACCTCTTCGACACCCATCTCAACGCCCGTGGTAACGAAGTGGCCGGCCAGGCGCTGGCCGAATTCCTGGCTGAGCTCCTGGAATGAACCGATCAGCGAGGTGGACGGAAGACCCCCCGGAACGACCGGAATCGAACCGAGATTCTGCTGTTTGGGTGCGGGGGCACAGATCGGGCGCCCTTCGGGACGCCCCTACGGAGTCTGGAATGTTGCCCTGACGGACGCGTGGCGATCTGAGACCACTCTGCGCCTCTGGTCTCAAGAAACGCTTCTACTCGATCTTGACGACGGGCAGAGTAGTGAACTTGGCTCCAGCCTCGAATTCCAGCGCGACGACGCCGATCTGCCCCGTCCTGGCGCGGACTGTCACCGATCCGCTGAAGTTGGCCGTCTGAGCCCCTGGGAACAGCTCGTTGATGAACATCGAGAAGCGCCCCTGTCCCGGGATCATCTGATTTGTAGTTCCGCTTGCGACGGTGTTTCCGGCCTCGTTCTTCAGGGTGACATCGACGATAATCGCGGAGTCCCCGATGTTTCGGACAGCGACTCCGGTGTTCAAGGCTCCCATCCGCCGCGCCGGGGTGATTGCCGCAACCAGCGGTTCGCTCGATCCGACACCGGCGATCCCGGTTCCGCCGATGTTGAAGCGCACGACGCCCCCGATGGGAAACGCGGATTCGACGGTTATGGAGCCCTGGGAGAGTGCCCCAGCACCCGTCGTCGCGAAGGTCCGGGTTCCGGAAGGTGCCAGGTTAAAGCTCGTACCTCCGGGCAGAAAAGCCGCAGGATTGATCGGGTTGCCATCAGGATCCCAGAAAATCACTTCGCCCGACACGCTCACGCCGGTCGGGTTGACGAGAACGACCGCCGAGTCGAGTCCGGATCCGTTACCGAATTGAGCGAAATAGAGAGTCGAGACCGATTCGACGTTCCAGCCCAGATCAGCAAACAGCCCAAGTGTGACTGGTCCTGGCGTGTGGACCGCCTCGTTCCCGGTGATCGTGGGTGTCATGAGAGCGTTTTCACTCCCTGTTGGGAACGTTGCCTCGTCGAGGTGGGCGATGCTGCTGCCGGGCTCGAACGGCGATGGAGCGTAGAGCTTCGGGGCTGGGCCACCGTTCCCCGCGGCCGCCGAGGCGCCGGAGAAGAAGAGGTCGTTCCCGGTCAGGGCCGCGCCCAGTTCCATCGAAGGATTGCCCAGGGTCAGGAGGTCGGTCCCCGGGCCCGTTTGCAGGAAGCGGTCATAGATGATCGGAAAGCCGCTGAGGCCGATAGAGCCGGTTGGAGGCGTACCGGTCGCTTCCGCGCTGTCGGAAAACCCCAGGCCGTGAGCGAGTTCATGCAAGGCCACGGTGACGAAATCGATCTCGTCGGGGCCGGGATTCCCATCCGTCCCGAAGTACCAGTTTGTAGTGCTGTTGAACTCGGCATCGATATCGAACTCGGCAGGGAAGAGGTCCGTTCCACCGATCTGATCTCCCAACGCGAGGGCGTACCAGGTGGAAGGAAGGGGTGCACCGGGAAAGTCTCTAGAGACCGGTCCCCCGGCCCGACCGACGGTATTGCCCCCCAAGGGCGCGAATGTGGCCGTCATCCGGACGGGTATGGTTCCGATCAAGGATGCAGACCAGATGTCGAGCGCGAAGTTGAGGGCGGCTTGGGCGTCCGGCGTGAAACCGCTGAGAGTCAAGTCGAAAGTCAGCGGTGCCTGAGCTCGGACGTCAGGCCGTGGATCCTTCTCGACGTCGCGAGCCGCGATCGTCCCCAGCAACTCGAATTCGCGGTGCTCGACCCGACAGCCCAGACGGCCGTCAGGACTGACTTCGATCGTATACACGGGACCTGTACCGACTTGAGCTTCCTGGGCCAGAAGCCCCGGAAAGGCAGTCGTCAGAACCAGGCAGGCACAGAGAAAGAGTCCGAGAGTTCGCGGTGCAGGTCGATGTTCAGCAAATAAAGACACGGTTCAGCCTCCAGGATCCATTGTTGAGTACAAGCCTCGATGCATGTTTGCGTGAGAGTCAGAATTGTTGAGAGTAACCTGCCCCGGTGTCAAGGGCCGAGATCACCGGTCCTTCGTTCGGGGCCGAATCCCAACCGGACTTCCTTCCGAGGCGGACCGTGACGAACTGCCCAAAACCCTCTCTCTTGTGACAGGCAACACCGACTTTCACCGCCCTCTTGCCTAGGCTTGTTTGAGCCTGGTTTGTCATCGCAGGGACTGATGCCGGGCGGGGACGCTAGAGATGACTGGACGGACTTTTGCCGAGTATGAGATCAGGCAGGTCGTCGGCCGGGGCGCGCTGAGCGTCGTCTACCGTGCCTTCGACCCGAAGTTGAACAAAGATGTAGCGATCAAGGTGATCGCGCCCGAGGAAAAAATGCGTGGTCCGAGACTCGACCGCTTCCTCGAAGTGGCCGAGAAGGCCTCGCATCTCGAGCACCCGAACATCGCCTCTGTCTACGACTCAGGAGCGATTGGAGGCCATCCCTTTCTCGTTGGAGAGTTCGTCGAGGCTCCCGATCTGGCGTCTTTGATTCGCAAGCGGACGTTTCTGTCGTTCGAACGGAAACTCGACCTGGTCGCCCAGACCTGCCTCGGCCTGGGGCACGCCCACTCCAAAGGCATCATCCATGGGGATCTGAGGCCCGAGCGGATCAAGGTCAGCGATGATGGTACGGTCAAGATCCTCGGCTTCGGCACGCAGAACTGGCCCGGAGAGAGCCTGGGCAAGACGGAGTATTTTTCTCCCGAGCAGGTCGAAGGTGCCCGAGTCCTCGATCCCCGCAGCGATCTCTTCAGCCTCGGTGTGATCCTTCACGTCCTGTTGACCTACGAGTTGCCCTACGCCTCGAGCGCCGACAGAGAACGCGACTATGGCATCTCTCTTCCACCGCCGTCACCTTCGGCGATGCTCTCTCCTGCATCGAGCATTCTCGAGCGGATTGTACAGACTGCCCTCGCCCCGGACGTCGAGTCACGTTTCCCCGACGGTCAGCGATTCGCCAAAGCTCTTTTCTCTTTTCAGAAAAAGCTGCCGGACGAGATCGACCGTCTGAAGTCCCTCGTCGTCAACCTCCGTACAGAGATGGAGAGCCGCTGGGAAAGCGCCCAGCAGGTCGCGGAGGTCCCCGGGTTCTTCGACGTCTCTTTTTTCAAGGCGGAGAGAATCGATGGGGATCAGGAAGACTATGGGGTCCTGCTGAGGACTCACGGTGCACTCGAAGACAAGCTGAAAGCGGAGCCGGAGCGTCGCCGACTGGCTCTGGAGATCCAGCGGCTGGTCGCCACCGGACGAGAGCAGATCCTTGAGCTCGACTTTGGCGGTTGTGAAGAGACGATCAAATCGATCCTTCAATTGCACCCCGAAGATACTCTGGCTTTGAAACTCCAGAAGAATCTCGAAGTGCAGAAGCGCCGCCACACCGAGGAGACCATTCGAGTCACCACCGGCTGGGCTGTGGCTCAAAGAGCGTTCGCAGAGCGTGAGGACGCGGTCTGCCTGAAGGCGATCTCACAGATTCTCAGCATCGATCCGAATCATGCGGATTCGTTGGATCTTCGAGACAGGGTCGCATCCCGACAGACGAGCCAGCTCCAGCAGGTTCTGGACAGGGTGACTCAACTCTCACGTATCGGAGAACACGACCTTTGTGAATCCCTATTGAAGGACGCCCAGCGGCTGGCTCCTGACAGCATCGCCGTAAAGGCTCTCCAAGAAGAAGTGAGCACTTCCCTGGCTGCTCGAGATCACAGAATCTCGACCCTCCTCCGACAGGCCAGGAAGTCGGAGCGGGCCGAGGAATATGAAGAGGCCTGGCAGGCGCTCTCCCAGATTCTGGAAATCGATCCGGTAAACCGCGAGTCCCACGAACTCCGGGAGCGAGTGGTCCAGAGGCAAAAAGAGCAAAAGGTCACTGAGAACCTCCTGGCTCAAGCGAAGCTGTGTCGAGACTCGAGGGATCTGACTGGTTGTCTTCTGAAAGCAGAGGAGGGCCGAGCACTCAATCCGCGAAGAAAGGAATTCAAAGATCTGGCCCGTGCGGCCAACGGCGAACTCGCTGAGGCAAGGGCTATCGAGACGATGCGCTTGGCAGAACTCATCGGCTTCGCGGAACAGGAAGCGGTGGAGGGATTCCCGGAGGAAGCATTGGCCAATGCCGAGTTCGCTCTTCTCCTGCGCCCCGATCTCGAAGATGCCATACAGCTTTATCGAAGAGTGGGAGGCATCGAGGAGTGGTCGTCTGTCGATTCTCCTCCGACTGCACGCGAGGACCTGTGGGCGACAGCGGTGAGTTGGGCTTCCGGAGCCCATCGAGCAGTGCTGAAAGCGGCCTCCGGTTTACCTCGGCCCAGCTCGGCCGGATTGAGGGTGTCTCTTTCTCGAGCTCAACGGTTCCTGAAGTCGGTTCGGTCAGGACTTGGGGCCGGAAAATACGATCTCCGTGCCAGCACGACGCAGGCCTGGAAGGCCGCGCGTCGTCTTCTTCCAGGAAAGCCTCCCAGCGCCAGGACTCTGATCATTGTGGCGGCGGCCGGAGGTGTGGCCCTGACCCTCGGGGTGACGGTACCGGACTGGTCGGAGCCTGAGCCAGTCCCGGCAGTCGTCGAGCCGGTCGAGCCCGATCTTCAGCCGGGCCGACTGGGTCTCAGTTCCACTCCCTGGGCAATCGTAGAATCGGTCGTTTCAAGCGAGGGCGGTGAACCCGTCGAGGTTGAAAGCTGCACGACACCCTGCTGGTTTTCGGTTCCCGCGGGGACCTACACAGTCAAACTGAAGAGTCCCTCTCATTCAAAACTCCAACCGGCCCTGGCTGAAATAGAAGTGGTTTCCGGGGAGCAGAAGCGACATCACATCGATTTCCCGGACTTCGAACTCGAACGGACGGTCACAGAGGAGCTTGCAAGGCTCCAGGCTCGCTAGGAGTCGCGACACCCTGAGCTACGGCTGCGAGGTCATGCCATGTTCTCTCAATCCTCTCCAACTCAACGCTTCAGATTCCGTGGGCTCATCTACACCCTTTCCCTGATCCTCATGGTCGGGACATGGGCCGGTGCCCAGACCTCACGCGACTTCAAGAAGAAAGCCGACGCTGCAAAGAAGAAGGGGCAATATCAAGAGGCGATCGACAGCTACTCCCGAGCCATCGCCATCGAGAGGTCCGCCCGTGAAAAGAAGAAGCTGGAAAAAAAGCTGCTGGACACCAAGAAAGACCTCTACAAGAGCCTCGTTTCTCAGGTGAAACCCGATACCGGTCGAGAAGAAGCGCTGAGCCTACTGATCGAGGCCCGCAATCTGGGGGTCGAGGGCGAGAAGGGAAGGAGGTTTTCGAAAGTCGCCGTATCCGGTCGGCAGAAGCGGACAACGCTGTTTAACGAACTGGCCGCCGACGCCGAGCGACTGGTGGACGAGAAACGTTTCTCCTCCGCCCTTCTACTTTGGGAGTCGGCGAGGCAGCTTGATGAGGCTCTCTTCGATGGCTCGTCTGGAGCCGAGTCGGAGAGCACGGCTCGCCGGTCGGTCCGTCTGTCTGGTGAGAAGCTTGAAAAAGGACGTGAATTGATTCGTCAGAGACTTTTTCAGGAAGCGGAGCAGACCCTGGGCGAGGCCGAGGAGATCTATCCGGGCCAGCCGACGGTCGCCGCTAGTCTGGCGGAAATCAAGGCCGCCCGGAACGAGTATCGTCGTGCGAGAAGCGCCGGCGACAAAGCCGCTCGAGCAGGGGACGATTCCGCAGCCTTGTCCGAGTATCG
>CAJHYB010000101.1_pt1 | contig 23519 bp, 22 predicted proteins | sample 9198631 | NCBI WGS metagenome assembly CAJHYB01 (sample SAMEA7708354, study PRJEB35096) | sediment metagenome | biome: marine neritic benthic zone biome [ENVO:01000025]; feature: sediment [ENVO:00002007]; material: shallow marine sediment [ENVO:03000034] sea grass bed [ENVO_01000059] ... | reverse complement strand
GATGCTGCCGAGTATCTGAGGCTTGTCACGGTCTTGATTCCTCCTGATTACTAATCCGTTTCTATTAATTTCCAGTAGTAGTAGTAGATGCCTGTGAATACAGCGGAAATCTCACCGGACCCACTGTATTCGCGACTCTTCGTGTTGAACGCCTGCGGAGGTGTCTCGTCGACAGGGTGTGGATGAGCGGCTATAGGGAATCTGACGTGCTCGATGCACAGGCGACAAGCCGCGAAGTGTGTGGATGACGTGGAAAAGAGATGTCAACCGAGGGCGACAAAGGAACAAGGCCTGTGGAAAGCGCCACATAAAGAATGCGACAAGGTCAGTAACTCCCGGTCGAGCCGTTGCCTTTATCCCCCTGGAGAATCTTCACACCGGCACTCGCACCGATCCGCGTAGCACCAGCGGCGATCATCTCTTGAGTCGCGGCGCCGTCCTTGATTCCTCCTGCCGCCTTCACTCCAATGTCGGGACCAACAACCTGGCGCATTAAAGCAACATCTTCTACGGTAGCGCCACCAGGCCCGAAACCTGTCGACGTCTTGACAAAGTCTGCTCCCGCTCTCTTTGCGAGTACACAAGCCTTGACCTTCTCATCCTGGGAGAGGAAAGCTGTTTCAATGATGACTTTACAGATCGAGTCGGCCTCATGGCATGCTCTCGACACGTCACTGATTTCGCGGAAAACGGTGTCGTCCTCTCCACCTTTAAGGGCCCCGATGTTGATGACCATATCGATCTCCCGAGCTCCGGAAAACAGTGAACGTCGAGCTTCATAGGTCTTCACATCGTGTGGAGTCGCACCCAGCGGGAAACCTGCAACCGTGCAGACTTTCGCTGAGGACAACTTCAGGAGTCGGGCCGCGAAGGAGACCCATGTCGGGTTAACGCAGACCGAAGCGAAACCATACTCATCGGCTTCACGACAGAGGGATTCAATCTCATCCTTTGTTGCTGTGGGCTTCAGTAGAGTGTGGTCGATGTACTTTCCCAGACCATTGTCGCTTTTCGGATTCTCTGCGAAGGCTCCGATACGGTCGGCCCCGCATTCAACGAAAAAGCGGACCTGGTCGGCCTGTCGTTCGATACAGACCGTGCGGCAGTTGTAACCGGAAACCTGAGGACCGAGGCCGAGCTTGAGAACAATCTCATCGGTGATCTGGTCGACGAGAGATTCAGCGTTCATTTGTCCCTCCAGAGATTCCAGCTGCGAGGGTCATAAAGTTGACCTTCAAATTGGCGGAGGCACATGGGAATCGAACCCACCAGCCACGACTCTCGCCGCGGCTCGACTGGTTTTGAAGACCAGGCCAGTCACCAGACGGGACGTACCTCCGAGGCGGATTATAGCACTCGGAACACCCGGTTCCCCTTACCGGAACAAGTCCTCTCGAACGGGTCGGATGATGTTGCGGGCCGCGGCCTCCTCATCTTTTTGGAAGCGGTAACCGCGGATAATAACGAAAGGAGTTCGGAGGGCTTTGCCCATGGCGAGACCTGCCGCCGCCGCTAGTTCATCCGCTGTCGAGAGAATAGAACTCTCCAGTGTGTCTCCGAAAGCATCCAGCTGACCTCGAAGGTCCAGAAGGGGGCTCAGGCCGGCAAGTCCGATGGCGACGTTGATTTGTCCCAGACGCCACGGACGACCCACGGTGTCGCTGACAATACAAGCCACGCGAACACCGAAATTCTGGTGGATCTCCTGCCGTATGTTCTCAGCGGATAAATCCGGATTCCGAGGGAGAAGCACCACGTGGTCCCGACTTCCGGTGTTGGATCGATCGACGCCGCAGTTGGCGCACACAATCCCATGAACGGTCTGTCCGATGATGACGCCATTCTCCATCTTCACAATTCGAACGGCCTGATCGAGGATAACCTGAATGACACGTGGATCCTTCTTGTGTCGGGAGGCCCAGTTCCTGGCGCGTTCGGAAGGAGTCACTTTCCGAAGGTCGACGACCGAGCCTTCAGCTTTCGAGACGATCTTGTGCGCGATGACCAGGACATCATCCGCTTCAGGCCGGATTTCCTGTGACGCCAGCGACTCCTCGAAGAGAACCGCAATGGAATCACCGACACGCACACTGGAGTTGAGTCGAACAGGATGGATTCGAAACCCTTCCGACGAGCCCCCTAGTTTTTCGAGCGAGTCGCTGTGCATCTGGTTCTGATATGCAGGTTGTTCAGCAAGCGTAGAGTCTCTCCTTCGCGAGCCATGTCGAGGAAGGACAAAATGTCGTCGAGAGTATCGATATCCAACTCGATGCGAGGGTTCACGATCGTTTTGATCTCACAGTCTTGAGCTTCTGCCGCAGAGAGGTGGAGTCTCAAGCTGTTCACTCCGAAAAAAGATGGGATAACAGTTCCCGGAGAGCGAAGAAGAGCGTTCGTTCCGGTGCCATCTCTGGAAGGGCAGAGAACCACCACCTTCTCTCGGTCGCACTCACCGAACAGATCGGCAATATCCTGCGGTTGGACCAGTGGGACATCCGCCGGCAACCGCAGGATCTGACGGAACCCTCTTTGTTCCAGGTGTCGGGAGGCCTGGTCGACGGACTGACTTTCCGAGACCTGAGAGGTTTCCTTCAGGACAGAAAGGCCGAACCGCGGAGCCAACTGCACGACGGTCGGATCGTCCGTCACGACAAAAACCTCTGGAACGCAACTCTCGGACAGGCACCGGGCGACATCGGTCAACATTGCAACGGACAAGCGACGCCGTTCCTCCAACGTCAGAAGACGAGCCATCCGCCGCTTGGCGCGGCCGGTCGATTTCACGGGGACGATGACTGCTTTCATAGTGAGAGCACGACTTGAGCCAGTCGTTCTTTGTCTTCCTGAGTCTTCATGACGGTATCCGCTATTCGCACCGGGATGCCCAGTCGTTCAATACGCTCTTTCTCGGCTTCGTCAGCCTGGTCGAGGATGAAGACGTCGACAAAATCAGAATAGAGTTTTGCGACGCCCAACGCCGAGACGTCAAGTCCGAGTTCCGCCATCATCTTGTCGCTGGGCCCTTTGAGCGATCGCCGTCCAACGAGAGGAGTGACGGCGATGACCTGAGCCGGTGTCCTGCGCAAGGCCGACCGGATTTCATCGAGGGACAGAATCGGTCCGATACTGATCAGAGGATTGCTGGGACAGAGGATCACACGGTCCGCCTCGAGGATCTTCTCAACGATTCCAGGGGCCGCCGCCGTTGAATCGGAGCCATTACCAAAGCGGATCCCCCGAATTCTGGGCCGACATCGTTCTCGAACAAAGTATTCCTGCATGCTGAATTCACCCTGATCCGACTCGATCAGAGTCGGGTGGAAGTGGTCACTCATCGGAACCAGGTCACAAGACAAGCGATTGAGCTGGCAGAGCTCGGATGTGACCTGGCTCAGGGACAGCCCATCAGTGAGGCGGTGAGTTCTGAAAAGATGGGTGGCCAGGTCTCGATCTCCAATCCGGAACCAATCGATCTCGCCGAGTCTTCCGAGCTCGGTCAGGCAATTGAATGTGTCTCCGGCCAACCCCCAGCCGTTCGTCGGATCGACTCGGCGGGTCAAGGTATAGAGGATCGTGTCCAGATCCGGACAGATCCGAAGTCCGAAGAGATCGATGTCATCGCCGGTGTTCCCGAGGATGGTCCAGCGAGAGTGATCGACAAACCGGGCAAGTCCTGTCAGCAGCTTGGACCCACCTACGCCTCCCGCCAGGCACACGACGCTGTCTCGGACCAGAGGTGTGTTTCGCTGAGAGATAGGAGAATTAGACCAAACAGTTTCCTGTCGGACAACCGGAAGAGATTTCACATACAATGAGATCGGGTGCGGAGAAGGAGAAACACTTCTTCACGAGGGCAGAGGATCGCTGATAAAGTCTTGGCCGGAAAGGGAGCTAAGGGCGATCCTCAGGAAGTGCGCGATCACTGGCGTGTCGGGCATTGCCGCTTCCGGTAAACAGTACAGAAATGGGCAGGATCTGCGATTACCTGAGTGGAAAGACCATCTTCCTCACGGGAGCAACTGGTTTTCTGGGCCAGCCATTGGTCGAAAAGATTCTCTGGGCAGCACCGGAAATTCGCAGGATCTACGTGCTGATTCGGCCGAAGAACCTCTCACCTCGGCACACTCAAACCGCTCAACAGAGGATCCAGAAGGAACTGTTCCAGTCGAGTGCGTTCGACCGTCTCTTCAGCCGGCACGGCGAGGGGATCGAGGAATTCCTGTCCGACAAGCTCATTGCGGTTTCAGGGGATATTTCTCAGGATCAACTCGGTCTCGATGAAGAAAACCAGAGCCTGCTGCGCCGTGAAGTCGACATTGTCATCAACAGCGCCGCTGTTGTTTCTTTCGACGCACCCCTTGATGAAGCACTCGAGTTGAATGTGTTCGGGGCCCGGCGGCTGGCACAGTTCGCGAATTCCTGTCCCCGGGCGATTCTGCTCCACGTCTCCACCGCCTATGTTTGTGGAACGACGGATCAACCGACCCCGGAAACGCTATATCACGCCGCGACCGACGACACAGCAGATTTTCCGGACCGCGCCTTTCGCGACACGCGAGCTGAGATCGAGGAGATCCAGTCACGTATCAGGAAGGTCGTCGAAGCGTCCCAATCCGAGGAGATCGATCGCCAACTCAAGAAGACGATTCTCGATCGGAGTCGAAAAGGCCGGCGACCACGTCGTTCGAGACGGCAGGACATCATCGATAAACTTCGCCGACAATGGCGACGCGAAAAGCTCACGGAAGAAGGGATGCATTGGGCGCGTGAGCGCGGCTGGAACGATACATACACCTACACGAAAGCGCTGGGCGAACGGTTGGTCGTTGCCGAAAGGGAAGGGCGACCCACCGCGATAGTCCGGCCCTCAGTCATTGAAAGCAGTCTCTCTGAGCCGAGTCCCGGCTGGCTCGATGGACTGAGGATGGCCGACCCGTTGATCGCGGCCATCGGCAAAGGCCGCCTCCGGTCCCTGCCGTTGAATCCCGACGTTGTCCTCGATCTGGTCCCGGTCGATATGGTTGTCAACGCGACACTGGCGACGATCCCCGAGGTTGCCACGAAAGGGGGACTGCGAATCTATCAGGTCGCTACCGGAACTCGAAACCCGATCCTCCTGGGCACCCTCTATGATCTGATCTACGAGTATTTTGTCCGTAACCCCATGCTGGATCGAGCCGGGAAGCCGATTCGAATCAAACGGCTGAAATACAGGACACCAGCTCAGTTTCGCCTCCAGCACAAGCTCAGGAAAGTTCCGCTGGAGTCCGCTGAAAGAACCCTCGACAGGCTGACGGTATCGAACAAGGCGCAGAAGATTCGCAGGAGAATCTCGGCAACGCGGGTTGCCAATGACAAGCTGTATTACTACGGAGAAATATACGAACCTTATCTGAATCTCAATTGCCGATTCCAGGTGGATCGGACTCTGAAGCTTCTCGAATCGCTCGACGAACAAGAGCAACAGCTCTTCAACTTCGATCTTTCTCGCCTGAACTGGCGACACTATATCCAGAATGTCCACATCCCCGGGGTCAAGAAGTACATCCTGAAAGTTGAAGGTGCGGGCACTCTCGAGGTGATGAACCGGAGCGAAGGGGAACGGCTCGAGACGCAGACGATCCCGCATCTCCTGGAGCGTGCGGCGCTGCGCGTACCTGAAAAGATGGCATTCCAGATCAAGCGTGAAGGTGTCTGGGAGCACTTGACGTACGGGGAGCTTCTCCAGAAAGTCCGCGAGGTCGGGCGGCGGTTCCAGGCCTATGGGTTCAAGAAGGGCGATCGGGTTGTCCTCTATTCTGAGAACCAACCGGAGTGGGGGATTGCCTATCTGGGTGCATGTCAGGCCGGGTTGGTCATCGTACCGATCGATTCACAAACCTGGAACGAAGAAGCGTGGTCGGTGGCGCGGTTCACACAAGCTCGAGCATTTCTACTCTCCAACGCTTGCGCAAAGCGCCTGCTCAGATCCGGTGGCGAAGAGAATGAGACCGCGGAGTCTCCCACGGTTCTTCTGAATGTCAACGACGCGTGTCGCCCATTCAGAATGGACAACCTTCCGGCGAGCACAACCGTGGAGGAGAAGCTTCCGAGTGACGACAAAGTCGTTATCGAACCCGACGATCCCGTCTCAATTATCTTCACGACCAGCACAGCGGTCGATCCTCGGGGGGCGGTTCACACGCACCGGAACTTCATCACGAACCTGCTCGGGGTGCATCACTACCTTCCTATATTCGAGAGCGACCAGCTCCTCAACGTCTTACCGCTCTATCACGCCCTGGCATTCACTTGTGGTTTCCTGATGCCGATTTATGGCGGCGCCGGCGTCTCATTTTCCCACTCCCTGAAACCCCGCGTTCTGCTCGAGACGATGCGCGAAACCGGAACGACCTGCCTCCTCGGAGTTCCAACGCTGTTCCAGTTGATACGCGACGATGTCGACCGACGAGTGCTCAAGACATCGAAGTCCAAAGTGAAGTCGAACCTGGTCGCAACATCAAAGCAGTTCAGCCGCAGCGTGGAGCGCCGTTTCGGTGCAAATATCGGGCGAGCGCTGTTCTCTCGAATCCATCAGGAATTCGGAGGACGAATCAGAGTAGTCGTCAGTGGTGGGTCCGCTCTCAGCGAGGAGATCTACGATGACTATCTGGCGATCGGAATCCCCATCTATGAAGGCTACGGATTGACAGAAACCGCTCCGGTTCTGACGGTCAGCCCGCTCAATCGAAGCCGGGCGGGGTCAGCCGGCAAAGCCTTGCCCGGAATCGAAATCCGCCTCTCAAACACTGATGGAGAGGGAATCGGGGAGATCATCGCACGGACCCCGAGCCTGATGCGGGGGTACTACAACAACGAGTCAGCCACGGAGAAAGTCATCCAGGGAGACTGGTTCTATACCGGGGATCTGGGCTGGGTTGACGCCGACGGATACGTCTACATAACGGGGCGAACGAAAGACGTCATCGTGACCGGGGCCGGCAAAAACGTTTATCCGATCGATCTAGAAGCGACCTACCAGAAGCTGCCCGAGGTCAAGGAGATCTGTGTTCTCGGAATCAAGAGCGGGCTCACCGAAGAGGTGCACTCTCTCATCGTTCCAGACACGGCGATCGTTCAGGCGCCGGACGAAGCGTCGATCAAGAAGGCTGTCCAGAAGAGCGTTCATCAACTTGCTCGCCAATTACCCAGCTACAACCGACTCCAGGCTATCCATATTTCGAAAGAACCACTGCCGAGAGACCAGACTGGAGTTCTGGATCGGGCATTGATTCGAGAGAAGATTCTCAACCTGGTCGCAGGTCGAGTGGATCGCACGGCTCCGTCGGCCAAGAGGGGTAAGGGGACCCCGGACAGGGTATTGATCGTCGACGAATTGAGCCGCATGACCGGCGTGGCCGTGGACGAGATCGAAGACGACAGTGACCTCTACAGCGACCTCGGGATGGATTCGCTGATGGCGATCGAGTTTCTCCTGTTCCTGGATCAGAGATTCAATGCCGGCATCCCTGATACCGAGGCGTCCCAGATACATACCGTCGGCCAGATCCTGAGTCAGATCGAAAAGCGGCGAACGGTCGCAGAGGATCAGCCCCCAAGGGCTCCCAAGAGCCAGATTTCATCAGCGAATCCCTTCACTGACCGATCGCCGCTGGACCGGTTTCTGATGGGGGTCACGATCTCATCTTTGAAGACCTTCTATGATCGGTATCTGGACCTGGAACTTCACAATCTCGATGTGATTCCGCATGGTCAGCCCTATATCCTGGCGGCCAATCATTCCAGTCACCTGGATTTCGGAGCGATTCTCTCGGCCCTGAAGTCCGTGAATGGCTCATCGGAGGCCAAGCGGCTGCACACGCTTGGAGCACGCGATTATTTCTTCGATACCCAGGTCAAGAGCTGGTTCTGGAGCAGCTTTCTCAACGTGGTCCCGATCGAACGCGAGGAAACGTCCCTGGCGGGACTCCGGATGGTTCGTCGAATTCTCCTGTCGGGCGAGCCGATCCTGATATTTCCCGAGGGAACCAGGAGCCGAACGGGGGAACTTCAGAGTTTCAAGCCGGGTCTGGGCCTGATCGCGATCGAGATGAACGTACCGGTGATCCCTGTCTATATCGAAGGCACCTATGACTCCATGCCTCCCGGGAAGGCCCTGCCGCGACGCCGGCCTGTACGGGTCCATTTCGGAGACCCCATACTGGCTGAGTTCTACCATGGACAAACGAAGACACGCCCGAAAGACGAGGTTTATAGGCAACTGGTCTCGGACGTCCAGGACGCGGTCGTCAAGCTGATCCACGACGCCGAGACCGAAAGAGCCCCTCAGGAATCAGGCCCGCCGGGGTCGAGCGCATCGGCACAGAAGAGCCGTCGGTAAATCCTGGGATCCATGTTGCCGCCGGTCAGAACCAGGACAGTCTCATCCCGTGGAACGAGGCCCGATCGCGCGGCCGCCAGAGGAAGGGCGCCCGCCGGTTCCACGACCAGCTTCTCGACGAGCATCAGCTCCCTGACGGCTTCCAGAATAGCTTCTTCGGAGACCTGAACGATGTCGTGCACGCTCTCTTGAATGAGACCGAAGGTCAACTGCCCGGGAAAAGTGACCATGACCCCGTCCGCGATTGTGCGAGCCTTCTCGATTTCAATCCGGCGACCTTTCTTGAACGACAGGACGGTGGCATTGGAGCCTTCAGGCTGAACTCCCCAGATGCGAACAGCAGGCCGGAGATGGCGCAATGCGGCCGCAATTCCGGAGATCAAACCGCCACCGCTCACGGGAGTGACGACATTCTTGACCTCGGGGAACTGGTCGACGATCTCCATTCCAACGGTTGCGTTCCCCGCGACCGCAGCGGGGTGATCAAAGGGATGAATTGTGGTGCGATGCTCTTCGGCTGCGATTCGGTCGACCACTTCCTGGCGGGCGCTGAAGTGGTTGTCACAAAAGACGACCTCTCCGCCAAAGTCCATGGTTCCCTGGACCTTGACGGGATTCGAGGACCGCATCATAACAATCTTTGCCGAGACGCCCGCACGGGTCGCGGCGAGGGCGGTGCCCTGAGCATAGTTGCCGGAACTCGATGTTACAATTCCCAGGGTTCTCCTGCTTTCCGGCAATAAAGCGACCTGATTGTAGGCAGTCCGCAACTTGAACGATCCCGTGAACTGGAGATTCTCTGCCTTGAACCTGAGCCCTGGATCGATCTGAGATTGGAGAAGCGGGGTAGTTCGGGCGATTCCCGCGAGTCGGGTCCGGGCATCTTCGATTTCGCTGAAAGGAATCTGAAACTGATCGGTTGTCATCACATCTAACCAGCAGGGAACGTTGAACCGGGAGACCAGATAATGAAAGGCCGCAGACCGACCGCACTCGCTCTGATACTTCTGTTTCTCTTCATCCAACCCCTTGCGGCAAGACAGTCTACATCGACGGCGAATCCTCAACAATCGCAGGATCCGAAGCCGGAGCCGGTCGTCGTCCCGTCCACTCCTCGACGCGGTCCCGATCAGACGAACCCCCAGACCCGTCCCCAGACAACTCGACCGGCACCCCGCAAGAACTTGCCGTCCGTGACGATTCCCGAAGGAACCGCCCTCGAGATCAGACTGACACAAAGCCTGAGCAGCAAGAGGAACGTCAAGGGAGACGACTTCGAGGCGATTATCGACCGCGAAGTTCTTGTCGGCGGCCAGGTCGTCGTCGCCAAAGGCAGCAGAGCTCGAGGGCGTTTGACCAAGGTGAAGGACTCGGGAAGGATCAAAGGCCGCGCTCAGATGTCGCTGGAGTTGCTGGAGGTCTACGTCGAGAACGAACCTTATCCCGTTCGAACCAACCCAGTCGAATTCGAGGCGTCCGGATCAAAAAAGAGTGATGCGAAGAGAATCGGAGTTGCGGCCGGTATAGGTGCTCTGATCGGCGGCATTATCGGTGGCGGCGGCGGAGCCGCCGTGGGGGCGGCTATAGGCGGAGCCGGTGGAGCCGGGGCGGTTCTCGTCACCAAAGGTGATCATGTCGAGCTACGGTCAGAAAGACTCTTGAGCTTCCGACTGGAAACCGATCTTCGCGTTCACCGGTGAGCTGACTCCGATCGTCCCGCGCAGATCCAGATTGACCGACACCCTCGTTTTTCTCTAGAATTCCCCATCCGTCCGAGGCGGAACCGACCACACGGAGAGGTGCTGGAGTGGCTGAACAGGACCGCCTGCTAAGCGGTTGTGCTCGAAAGGGCACCGGGGGTTCGAATCCCCCCCTCTCCGCCAGTTTCTTCAAACCCTGAAAATTGACCGTGGTGAACCTCCTTCGCCCGGCCTTGCCAGGCCGCCAACTCAGGTCAGCTCACAACAACAAGGAAACTTGTTCGAGCAAATAGGCGTATGTAAAGTGAAAGATGACGACCCCGGACGCCCGCGATCTAGCACAAGAAGCCACCAGGATCGAGAGAATCGCTCGACGTGCAGGCCTCATAGGAGCTTGGGTCAAACCCCCTTCCACAGGCGACATGTTCACGCCCCCCGACACAGAAAGAAACGTCGACCTCACAATTCGGTTCCTGGTGAATCACATGGGCGAACGAAGGATAATCACCGTCCGGGCCGCCAGGGAATCTGACGAGTCGATCGAACAGAAACTCCGCGAAACTTTCGGACTTCAGTAGCGTCCCACGGACTTCCCATTCTCCCTGACGAGGATCTTCAACCGTGTCTCGAGTTCCTCAGGAGAGCAGTTGCGCCGTCGCGAACAAGGTGCCAGAAACGATCGAGATCAGATCTGGCCGCTGGCGATCCTTTCCTCGGCCAGGTTGCCTATGTAGTTCCAGGCATCGCCTTTGGTGCGGAAGAGCTTCTCGGACCGCACGTGCCCTTTTGGGGAGAAGTTGCCGGCACGTAACTGACTGACCTCACAAACGGCCGTCCAGCCCATTCCTTCCTTCCATTCACCGGCGTACCGGATTCCGAATTCTCCTGCGTGGCTTGCGGCTTGACGTTGGTAGGACATCGGTACACTCAATTGTACCGCGACACGGTACTCTCGGGTTCAACTTACTGCGAATCGGCCTCTGACGAGCCTGTCCTGTCTCTGCTTGATCGAGGACAAAGGCCGTTTCCTTGGACGGCGGTCTGATGTGCTCGACCGTTTCCTCGGTTCCTTCCGAGTCGGGCTTCGAGAGCAGGAAACGATCTGCCGGACTCTTGGCGAGCGTTGTCAGCGCCGACCGAAGCCGCTACGATAAGGAGCGAAGGTGGCACCACCCCTGCCGCCGAAAGCCCCGAGCGATGACAACGACCGGCCGGGCGTCTCCCGAGACGCTGACCGCCTGTGAAAAGGAGGGAACTTGAAGACCGTCAGGCAACTTCTCGTCGACAAGGGCCATCAGATCTTCGGAGTCGAGCCCGATGCGTCAGTCCTTGAAGCGCTCGAACTCATGGAGCGGGAGAACATCGGTGCGGTTCTGGTTCTCGAGGCAGATCGCCTTGCGGGGATTCTCTCGGAGAGAGATTACGCCCGTAAGATCATCCTTCACGGAAAAGCATCGAGCGAGACGCCCGTGAAAGAGATCATGACGACATCGCTGACCTGCGTCGGACCGGATCGGACAGCCGAAGAGTGCATGGCGCTGATGACCGACAAACGAATTCGCCACCTGCCCGTACTCGAGGACGGTAACGTTATCGGAATCATCTCGATCGGGGATGTTGTGAAAGCGGTCATCTCCGAGAAGGAATTCGTGATCGAGCAGCTCGAGGCTTACATCACCGGATCTGTGTAGGCCGAAGGAAAAGGGCTTTCCTGAGAGCCGGCGGAGAATACTGAGGACGCTAAAGGACCGTCGAGGCTTTCAGGGGTCGAGTGTCCGAGCATCCTTCTCGTGAGCAAGCTTTGCAAGGTAGTAGTCGACGGTCTCATCGGCGCTTCCTGCTCGCACCATGCGGCCACGGTTCAGGACGTGGACTCTGTCACAGAGCCTTCGCACCAGGTCCAGTTCGTGAGAAACAAAGAGAATGCTGACACCCTTCCGCTTCAATTCCTGCATCTTGTCCAGACACTTCCTCTGAAATGACTCGTCGCCCACCGCCAGGACCTCGTCCACGAGAAGGATGTCGGGATTGAGATGGACGGCGACGGCGAAACCAAGCCGCATGTACATCCCGGTGGAATAGTTCTTCGTCGGGACGTCGATAAAGTCCCGCAGTTCGGCGAAGTCGATGACGTCCTCCGCGATCATGTCGATCTCTTGACGCGAAAGTCCGTAGAGCGAAGCGTTCAGATAGAGATTCTCCTCTCCAGTCAATTCGGGATGGAATCCGACTCCGAGTTCGATCATCGGGGCCACCCGGCCCACAACGTCGACCCTGCCGCGATCTTCCGGAAAGATTCCCGAGATGATTCTCAAGAGAGTGCTCTTCCCGGAACCGTTGGTCCCGATGATCCCCACCATTTGCCCCGGATGGACCTGAAGCTCGACGTCCTCCAGCGCCCAGAAAACCTCGCGGCGTTCGCGTCTCTTCCAGTTGAGCCATCCGATGACGAGTTGCTTGAGCGACTCCGTTCGGTTGTGGCGGACCACGAAGCTCTTCCAGAGACCGTCGATCTTGATGACGGGCTGTCTCGGCATTCCTTTCAAAGCTCCTCGGCAAAGCGACGCTGTGTGCGTCGAAACGTGAGATTCCCGATCAGGAAGAGGCCAACGGCCCAGCCTACCATTCCGATAATGTGGTCCACTTGAGGGACGCGCTCAAAGTAGACAATGTTCTGATAGCTCGCGAAAAAGGAACCGAGCGGGTTCAGCCAGAGGAACCATTCCGGCAGGCGATTGTGTTCGTAGACAACCGGAGTGCACCAGAAAACGACCATCATGCTGACTTCGGTCAAGTAACGGACATCCTTGTAGAAGGTCGTCACGGCTGAAAGGAGAAGAGCGACTCCCAGGACGAACAGAACGAGCAAGGCCAGAACCAGCGGCAGAAGAGTGATCGTCCAGGGGAGGGATCTCTTGAAGTACAGAATCGCCGGGAAAAAGACCGCCAGCGCGAGCAAATGTTGAATCAGATTGAAGAAGACCGTCGAGAGAGGAAGGATCTCCCGAGGAAAGCTGATTCTCTTGACCAGGCCCGCGTTCGTGATGATCGAGTCGGTCGAGCTGATGGTAGTGGTGGAGAAGAAAATCCACGGAATGACGCCCGTGATCACAAGAAGCGGAAGGTTCTCGATCGGCGCACGGAAGACGTATTGCAGAACGATGCTGTAGACGAGAATAAGCGTCAAGGGATTGAGTAGCGACCACATCAGGCCGAGATACGATCCTCGATACTTGACCTTGAGGTCCTTGGCGATCAGGTTTCGCAGCAGAGAGCGAAAACGCAAGAGATCGGGCCAGTCGGACAAGAACATCGAGTCGGTCCTCAATCGGAGCAAGGTCGTTGAAAGCGAAGAGTTTAGCAAAACACAAGGGGCGCGAGCCGAGCCCGTTTCCTTTAGATGACCTTTCTGCTAACCTCAAAACCCTCTTGTCCGCCAGAAAACCTGGGGAGAGTCAGTGGATCCTGTCCCAACTCAAATCACCGTGCGAGTTCTATCCAGTGACGCCAAGATCATCGGATCTCTCGTCGGGGGCTGCCGAGTCACAATTCGCGACGTCGACACAGGAAGGACACTCGCCCGAGGGCTCCACCTGGGCGGGTCAGGCAGTACCGAATCGATTATGATCGCGCCGCCGGAACGGTTCAGAACGCGCTTCGATGCTCCCGGAACCGCGGCATTTACCGCAGAGATTCCGCTGCAGGAACCCACATTCGTGGAGATCCAGGTCGAAGGTCCGCTGGCTTGTGCGCATGCGACGCAACGGGCCTCGGTGACCACACGGCTCGTGCCAGGACAACACATCACCGGGGACGGAATCGTTGTCGAAATGCGCGGCCTGATCGTTGACATCATGACGCCTCATGGACCGGATGTGCTGCGTGGCCACAGCGAAGTGCCGCTCGAGGTGGGCGTTCGATACTTGTGAGGATGTCCGATCGAGCCCGGTGGGCTCTGGGACGCCAACAGAATCGAGGTCCTGGCGGCGGTCTTCCACAACGACCAGCCGATAGCACATCTCGAACTGAAGTACGCTGGCCGGGTCAACGTCTTCCAGGGTCATTTTCGGATCCCTGAGGTCGGAAAGGATTACGAGGTCCTCGACATCAGAGTGACCGCTTCGCAACCTGAAACTGCCAATTTCGGCGCACACCGCAGAACGATCAAACTCAAGCCGTGAACGATCTACTGAATCCGTATTTCCTGACCATTCTGTTCTACCTGTTTGCCCTGGCTGTCATCAGCTACAAAGAGGGCCGGAAAGTCAAAACCCAGGAAGACTTCTCCGTCGCCGGCCGAAGTCTGAGTGCATTCGTCCTTTTTGGGACGATTGTCGCAACCTGGATCGGCACAGGGAGCATTTTCGGCAATGCCGAAAAGACGTATCGTGTCGGACTCGCGGCCATCATCATCCCGCTCGCGAGCATTATCGGAATCGCAGTCCTCAGCCTTCTCGCTGCCCGGGTGCGCCGGATGGAGCAGATCACCATTCAGGATCTTCTCGAAAAGCGCTACAACGCGGCTGCACGAGTCTTCGGTGTCGTCACCCTCGTGATCGCGTATACGACGATCGTCTCCTACCAGTACCGGGCGGCGGGTGCCGTTCTCGACATCGTGCTACCAGGGATCGGTTTGAACACAGCCATCTTGATCGCTACCGCGTTCATCATCGCCTTCACGGTGACCGCAGGAATGATCTCTATCGCCAAGGTCGGCCTGATCCAGGGCATCACGATGATCATCGGCATTTCGTTGACACTGCCCCTCCTGTACGTCAAAGCGGGTGGAATCGAAGGGATGCGTCAGACACTGGATCCGTCTCACTTTCAGCTGTTCGGACCGATCAGCCCACTCGAGGGCGTCAACATCCTCCTCCCGGCATTCCTGTTGATCCTCGGAGACGCGAACATGTACCAGCGTTTCGCCTCGGCCAGGGACTCCGGAATCGCCCGGACGGCCGTGCTTTGGACCATCGGCGGAATCGCGTTCATGGAATCGACGATCATCCTCACCGCCTGGGTCGCCAGTGCCCTGGAGCCGAGCCTCGGAAACGATGGTCATGTCATCGCTTACGCAGCCAAAAACCACCTGCCTTTGATCTTCGGTGCCCTGATGCTGACGACGATCATGGCGATCATCCTGTCCACCGCCGGCAGCTTTCTGCTGACGCCGGCGACCTGCATCGTTCGGGACATCTACCAACGCTTCATCAACAAGGAGGCGAGCGACAGGACCCTCGTGATCGGGCTGAGGGTCGTGGTGGTCGGACTCGGGGTGGCCGCATACGGACTTTCACAATTATCCGATGAGTTCCTTGCGGTCGCGCTGCACGCATACACGATTTACGGTGCCGGGATCACACCGGCTTTGCTGGCATGCTTCTTCTGGCGACGAGCGACAGCCACCGGCGCCGTCATTTCCATCGTCTCGGGCACGACCGTGACGTTGCTTTGGGAGTACTATCTGAAGGAGGCACTCGACACCGGCGTGGACGCCGTAATTCCCGCGCTGGCCGTTTCGGTTCTGGCCCTGGTCATCGGATCTCTGGCGACACCACCTCCGGAAGCGGAAAAGGTCGACCCGTTCTTTGCCTAAGACCCCGCTTCAGGTCCTAGCGAGCGGTCGCGCGCCATTCCGCCCGGAAAGGGCTCAAGCCTCGAGGTAGCGTGTGAGCCAGGGGTCCCGCTCGGCTGGGCGAATGCCTCGCCTTCAGCGATTGGGGACAATCGGAGAGTTGACTTTCATCCATTATTCCGCCCAACCCCACTCACCGATCAACGGGACAAAAGTGCAGGAGTCCAGGTCGGTCGTATGGAACCCGGAAGCGGTCCGGCGCACGAGATGAAGAACCTGGAAGGTGCCGCGCTGGATCGGGACGACAATCCGACCCCCAACCCGAAGCTGTTCACGGAGCGGCGGCGGCATTTCGGGTGCGCCGGCACTGACCAGGATGGCATCGAAAGGGGCTTCCTCGGGCCAGCCGAGTGTGCCGTCCCCGACCCTCAGACGAATGTTCCGGTAGCCAAGGTCGAGGAGCATCCGAGAGGCGTTTTCCGAGAGCTCGGCGATTCTCTCGATTGTCAGCACCTGGTCGGCAATCTCAGCGAGGATGGCCGCCTCGTAACCACTCCCCGTACCGATCTCGAGCACCTTTGACGAAGAGTGAATGGCGGCGCTCTGGACCATGACCGCAACCATGTAGGGTTGGCTGATCGTCTGCCCGTCGCCGATCGGGAGAGCACCGTCGCGATAAGCAAGGTGCCAGAGATTCTTCGGAACGAAGAGATGACGCGGCACAGTCCGAAAAGCGTCCAGCAGAGCCGGATCTCGGATTCCCCGCGGAATCAACTGCGATTCCACCATTTGTTGTCGGCGGTCGTGGTGTTCGCCCATCATGGACTCAACGTATCGAGGCTCGCCGCCGGCCGGCGAGCGCACGGAGTCTCTGAACCTCACCCGGTGTCAGTTTCTCACGGCAGGAACGCAAACGCGACTTGAACTCGGTCAGATCCGACAGGCTGGCTCGGTGTTCGAGCCAACTCCGGAGTTCGTAGTAGGGAGGGCTGCATTGGCCTGTCAGTTCCGCGATGACGGGGAAAGACATTCTGTGGTGCACGCATGGGCCGAATCGGGCCAGCGCCTTCTGATGCTGAGCAGTACAGTATCCTTTGTGGCTTGCGAACCCATACCGGGGGAACAGATGGTCGAGTTCGCGCATCAATCGATCCCGGTGATCCTTGGCGACGATCGAGGCCGCCGCAATGGAATACGAGCGGGCGTCTCCTTTGCTTATCGGGCGGGCCGGTGTGCTCTCGCCGGGTATGGCCCGGGCGTCGGTCAAAAGGAAATCCGGACGGCAAGGGAGATTCTCAATGGCCCGTCCCATCGCCAGTAGTCCGGCGTGGTAGATGTTGATCCGATCGATTTCCTCGACGCTCGCCATTCCGATGCCAAAGGCCACGGCGTGCTTACGAATAGCCTGCGCCAAGCGGCCGCGCGTTTCTTCGTCGAGCCTCTTGGAATCATCGATTCCTTCGATCATCGTGGACGGATGAAAGATCACCGCACCTGCGACCACAGGCCCCGCCATAGGACCGATACCGCACTCGTCGACTCCGGCGACGAGTTGCAGACCCCGACTCCAGAGGACAGATTCGAGCCTCCTCAGCCGGCTCAGTCGATAGGGCTCGTGCCTTTCGACGAGAGTGTTTTCGTCGATGCCGGACAGCAGGCGCTGGACGCCGATCCGATGGTCGCGCTTCAGGGCCCGAAATATCGAGGGTCTGATCGGACGCTTCTCGTCTCTGAAGAGTTCGCGGATTTGTGGAATTGTAAGGCGTGAGCCTTTTCGCTTCACTCAGTCTCCTGTGATGTTCTTGCAGTCGCGGGTTCATTATAATGGGCGCCCGTGAAAAGCCGGCCCGAAGACAAGGCCAGCGGGCCTTTCAGCCTCTCTCAAAGACTGCGGATCATTCTCATAGCCGCGTTGGGCACCCTCTTGGTCCGCCTGATAGGAATCACGCTGCGCTTTCGTGAGTCAAACCGCAAGGTCTACGATGAAATCCACGAGAGAGGCCAACCGGTCATTCTCTCCTTCTGGCACAATCAGATCTTCTACGCGACCTACTACTGGAGACGAAGAGGGATCGTCGTCATCACCAGTCGACACTTCGACGGAGAATACATCGCGCGGATTATCGAGCGTTTCGGCTACGGCACCTCGAGAGGATCGTGCACCCGGGGAGCCGTCGGAGCGCTACTCGGACTACGGCGACGATTGAAGGAAGGGCGCGACGTCGCGTTCACGATCGATGGTCCGAGAGGTCCTCGCTATGAGGTCAAGCCAGGCCCAGTCTGGCTGGCCCGCAAGACGGGCTGTCCCATCGTCTGCTTTCATCTCGAACCGAGTCGCTATTGGGAATTGAAGAGCTGGGACAAGCTCCGGATTCCCAAGCCCTTTTCCGAGGTGACCGTCAGAATCGGCGAACCTCTCTACGCAGCCCCCAATGCCGACGAATCAGCCGAAGTGGAGGCCTACCAGCGCGAGATGGACCGAATCAGGAAGCTCGCCGAGGGATCTCTCTGAGTCCTGGACCCCCAAAAGGCACATGCAGAGCACGCAACTCAGTGGATGAGCTGTGGCTTGGAATCCGAAACGAACTGCAGAACACGCGACAGGTAGGTGTCGCTGTCAACCAGATGAAGGTTGATGTGATCGGCTCCTTCCACACGGAAGAAGTCTTTCGGCCCGGTCAGACGCTGATAGAGGAGGTGTCCCTGTTCCAGTGGGATTGTCGTGTCTCGGTCTCCGTGCACAACAAGGATTGGATACGAGTGGTTCATCAGGTGGCGGGCAGTGTTGAGGCGCACCTTCGAGAAGAACGAAAAGGGCTTGAACTGAGGGTAGTGACGCAGCAGTGACGACTTACTGGGAAAAGGTGTTTCCAGGATCAGTCCCTGGGGCGGAGACTTACTCGCAGCATAGGCCGCGAAGCAACTTCCGAGGGATCTTCCCCAATAAAGCAAAGGTGTCTTCGGACGTTTCAGATTCTCACGAAAGTAACGGACGGTCGTCTCAGCGTCCGTACACAGACCACTCTCGGTCGGGGTCCCACTGCTCCAACCGTACCCCCTGTAGTCGACCGCCAGAATCTGAAGGCCGGCTCGGTAGAGCTGCGCGAAAACCTCGTTCAGAATCCCCATGTTTGCGCCGTTTCCGTGGAAGTAAACAATCGACCCGAGAGGCTCGGGTGGACACAAGTGCCAGGCGCTCAGCCGGCAACCGTCCGGTGTGTCGATGAAGTGCTGTTCGAAGGGGAGCCCGAGGTCCGCTGGCGTTTTCGCAACGACGCTGTTCGGTCTGAAGATATAGCCTCTCTCTATGCGAGGAACCGACCACGCCAGGAGCGCGCAGATCCCCCCGACGAAAGATATGGCAGCTGTCAAGAACAGGAGTAGAAGGACCCAGGGCAAAGCCATAGGAGGCGGATTTTAGCATGTGACAAAAGCTCGTCTGAGCGAGCGAACGCACAAAATCTCGGGTGGCAAATCGGTATCTGTTGTCCCCAACCAGGCCTGCGCTCCCGTCAGGATCGACGAATTCGGCGATCGGACCGTAAAAGGATGTCCCAGAGAGGAGAGGTGACGCCGAAGCAACAATCTCCATCCACAAAGTGATGGTGGAAGTGGCGCCTTCGCTGTCGGTCCAGAAAGGGGCCGTGGCTGGAAGTCAAATGGAGCCTGTAGTGAACCGCTTCGTAGTAGAGGAATCCCGCCCAGAGACCGCTCAAGAGAACGGCCGTAGACAGCAGGCTCCGGGTCAGCACGAAAAAAAGCCCGAAGAACAGAGCAGAGATCGGAAGGCTGAAGCGGAGACTCACGAAAAGGTGGTCCAGGTTCATCGGTTCGGCGTGATGGACGAGGTGGAGTTTCTGGCGAACTTTCTTGAACGAAGCGTTGGATGAGTGTGAGTGGAAGACGAATCGGTGAAGCACGTACTCGAGTGCCGTCCAGCCCAGGGCGCCAGTGAAGAACACCAGCAGAAGTTTCTTCAGTTCACCGGAAGGATGCGTCTGCCATCCGATGACGACCAGAAGAACCGAAAGGGTGGGGTAGACCACAAATGACCGAAAATGACCCACGGTTCGATTGTAGTCGAGCGCACTCGAGAGCGACAAGATGATCCGGTGAGACGACGGCTCTCGCACCCGACATTGCTGAGTTCAAAGGCTGAAGCCGCCCCGGATATCGACCCCGGGTCAAAGTCGCTCCTGGCAGAGACCCTGCAGCCAGATCGAGAAGAGACGCGAAGCGGTTTTCAGACTGTCCTTTCCGCTGATGAGATGGTCGGCTCCGGGCAATCCGTGGAAGCTCTTGGGTTGTTTCGCTGCGGCAAAAAGACGCTCACCATGCTCCGGCGAGACCGTGCTGTCGTCGGTCCCATGCAGAACAAGAAGCGACCGGTCGAGGCGCGAAACACTTTCGAGCAGCGGGTGATTCGCCAGGTCCTCCAGGAATCTCCGAGTCATCGGAAAGTTGAGCCGCCGATTCGCACCGTCACGGGCTGATCAGGGAGTTCCCCGTCGGGAATCAGTCTTCGATGGAGTTCTTCCAGATCCGACGAGGCCGCGACCACGCCGACTCCCCGAACGCTGGTCAGGCGATGCGCCGCCAATATGCTGATCGCTCCTCCCAGAGAGTGCCCGATCAGGGCCAGCACCTCCAGCCCCTGAGCCTGCAACCAGGTGGCTGCTGAGACGAGATCTTCGACGTAGCCGGCTACAGTCGTGTCCTCGAACCGGCCCTCGCTGTTCCCGAGTCCGGAGAAGTCGAATCTCAAGGCCGCCAAGCCGGCATGCGACGCTTCCCGGCAGAAATGCACAGGGATCCGATAGTTCTTGTGGCAAGTGAAACAGTGGGAAACGATGACAGCTCGGTCAGCGCCAGGAGGACGGTGGAGCATTCCTGAAAGGCGTCTGGAACCGGAATCGATGTCAACCCGCTCTCCAAAGAGATCGCTCATGACTGCAGGGACGCCAAGCCCCGCAGTCGGTTTCGGCGGTTTCCGAACTTTTCCGGGTCCGACTCCGTTTCTCAACTGTGAAGGAGGTGGGATGAAGAAAACGATCTTCACAACACTGTTATTGATCGCGTGCGTCAGTCCTGTTCTCGGCGCCCAGTGGCTCCATGTCCGCGTTGAGGAGAGCCATCGGGGCGGCGAAACAGTCAAAGTAAATATTCCGCTCGTTCTGCTCGACGCGATGATGCCTATCGTGGAAGAGAAGGGTTTCAGAGGCAGAAGCTCTCGTTCGCCGATCCGATTCGGAAGACACCACCGCTGGACGATCGAAGAATTGCGAGAGGTCTGGGAAATCGTCAAGAACGAGAAGGACTACGAGTTGGTGAGCGTAGACTCGGACGATGAGTCGATCTTCGTGATGATCCGGGGCGGTGACGTGCTGGTGCAGAGCCGCCAGGGTTCCACCAGTGAGATGGATATCAGGGTCCCGATCGAGGTCGTCGACGCATTGTTCTCCGGGCCTGCGGACGAACTTGACTTCGTGGCAGCCTTTGAGGTCATCAGAAGTATAGGAGATGGCGAATACGTCTCGATCAAAGACCGGGATTCAACTGTCCGGATCTGGATCGATGGCGACAGTGGACAGTGAGCCACGAGGCGCGACAGGATTTCCGGACCCTTTGAACAGGAGAGCCCCATGTTGATGAAACTTGCCCTGGGAGGACTGGTGCTGAGTGTCGGCGTCATCGGAGCGGCCGGATTCGCCGTTCAGCAGACCGGAATTGCCTATGTCGAAATCGAGGACAGAAACGAGGGGTTCCGGCTCAGCTTGCCGGTTCCTCTCATTCTGGCCGATGCAGCTCTCGCCGTGGTTCCAGACCAAGATCTGACGGAAGCGCGGGAGGAACTCCGCGACCTCGAGCCGCTTTTGCGAGGTCTTTTCGTGGGCCTCGATGAGGTCCCTGATGCGACCTTCGTCGATGTCGAATCGGCGTCCGAACACGTTCGAGTCGCGAAAGAGGATGGGGATATAATCGTCGACGTGGAGTCGCCGAATGAGAGTGTCTATGTCAGTGTCCCGATCGAAGGGGCCGAGAGGCTGATCTCGACGATCGCCGGCTGGTAGCTCCGCCCGCTTCTCAACACCGATTCGATTTTCCGGTCAGTCCCGTTCGAGGACCGTCCCGACTCAGAGGCAGGCCGTCCCGTACTCATTCCACAGTCCCAGATCCGTCTGGTCTTCCTTCCTCAGAAAACACTGCAGCGTTGAATCTCGCGCTCTCTGGAGTCTCCTCAGTTCTTCAGAACGGGGGTAGATGCCTGTTTCCCTGGGGAGTACCATGCTGAGCAGATCATTCAGTATGTCCAAGAATGCCCTTGGACTGGCTGCGGATTCGCCTTCGACCGCCCGCCGTCCGAGGAAACAGGGGAGCGCCATGTACACGAGAATGCGGGTCTGGACCACCTACGGAATCATCTGCTGGCTGGGTATGGCCACCTCCGCAGATGCACTTCGAGCACAGGGCAGCGTCGGTGAGGAGATCGAGGAGGTTGAGGGAGACCGCCTGAATGACCCGGCAGAGCTCGAAGCGTTCATCGATGGAGTCATGGCGGCTCATATGCCGGGCCAGAAAATCCCCACCGCAACCATATCCGTGGTCAAGGACGGGACACTCTTCTTCGCCAAGGGCTACGGCTATGCCGACCGAGCGAAAGAGATGCCGGTCGATCCGGAGACCACGCTCTTCAGGCCCGGGTCGATCTCGAAGCTGTTTACGTGGACTGCGGTGATGCAGTTGGTAGAGGCTGGGAAGCTGGATCTCGATGCCGATGTCAATCAATATCTCAAGGGCTTCCAGATTCCGGAGACCTTTCCGGAACCGGTCACGATGAAGCACCTCCTGACGCACACCCCCGGCTTTGAAGACGGGGGCCTCGGGTACCTGTTTATTCGCAGCGCGGACGAATTGAAGCCGTTGGCCGAATCGCTCGCGGCGCACATCCCGATGCGGGTCCGGGCTCCAGGCACCTTTTCTTCCTACTCAAATTGGGGAACGGCGCTCGCAGGACTGATCGTTTCCAATCTGTCAGGACTCTCGTTCGAAGAGTACGTTGAGACCAACATCTTCCAGCCGCTCGGAATGACACACAGCACATTCAGAGAGCCCCTCCCCGAACATCTCGCTGCAGATATGGCGGTGGGGTACAGGCGAAAGAACGGCGTATACGAGGCAGGCGATTTCGAGTTCATCGGTAATTTCGGACCAGCAGGTGCCTTGACCAGCAGTGCCGGAGACATGGCCCGGTTCATGATCGCTCACCTACAAAACGGTGCATACGGCGAAGGCCGCATCCTCGGTGAAGAGACCGCGAGGCGGATGCATCAGCGGCTCCACACACTCGATCCGAGACTCCCTGGGATGGCGCACGGGTTCTACGAGAGCGCGATCGAAGAAGAACGGATCATCGGCCACGGGGGCGACACGATCCTCTTTCATTCGGACCTTGCACTCTATCTCGACCGGGGAGTGGGTGTTTTCGTTTCGTACGTGACCAACGGCGGACAGGCCCGAGGCGAGCTGATCCGAGCGTTCACCAGACGCTATTTCCCTGGTTCCCCGGTTCCCCGGGCAGAACCACCCGAGGATTTCGGGGAGCGCGCAGGACGATTCACCGGGAGCTACCGTTTCACTCGACACAACAGCAGTACGATCGAAAAACTCGTCGCCCTGGGCATGACCTTCACCATCAGTGCCACACCCGAGAATACCCTTCTGGTATCCGGTGTATTCCCCGAACCGTCTCAGTGGGTCGAGGTCGAACCGCTTCTTTTCAGACAGGTCGATGGCGCTCAGATGATTGCGTTCAAAGAAGATGGAGCGGGTCGAGTGACCCACATGGCGCTCGACGGACTCCCGT
>CAJHYB010000541.1_pt1 | contig 23920 bp, 24 predicted proteins | sample 9198631 | NCBI WGS metagenome assembly CAJHYB01 (sample SAMEA7708354, study PRJEB35096) | sediment metagenome | biome: marine neritic benthic zone biome [ENVO:01000025]; feature: sediment [ENVO:00002007]; material: shallow marine sediment [ENVO:03000034] sea grass bed [ENVO_01000059] ... | reverse complement strand
GATCTGACTCTGGTTCTCGACATCGATATCGAGACCGGACTGTCTCGGGCCCGATTGCGGATGACCGAGACGAACGAGGAAAAGTGGAGCCGCTTCGAGGAAGAGGCGATGGCCTTCCTCGAGCGCGTCCGCCAGGGTTACCGACTTCTTCAGAGTCGGGAGCCCGAACGAATCAGATTCGTCGACGGCAGTGGAACGCCCGAAGAGGTTTTCAATCGAATCATGCTCGCCCTGGAGCCTCTCGGCCTCATGAAGGGTACTGCGAAGTTATGAGATTTCGGGATTTCGCGGGCAACGAAACGCTGATTTCGCTTCTCAGACAGAACGGCCTTCCGCAGGCTTCGATATTCGCCGGCCCGGAGGGAGTTGGAAAGAAGAGTTGCTCGCTGGCCCTGGCTGCTCTTTTCAATTGCCGCCAGCCCGAGAATCTGGATTCTTGTGGGGAATGCCCTTCATGCGTGAAAGCGGACGCCGGGAATCACCCGGATATTCGCTTGTATGAACCCGAAGGTCCGACCTTGAAGATCGAAGAGATGCGTCAGATGAGTCGGGAAGTTCAGTTCCGCCCGTTCGAAGGAAGGCTCCGCTACTTTGTGGTCGATCATGCAGAGCTGTTGACCGAATCCGCCGCCAATTCCATTCTCAAGACTCTGGAGGAACCGCCTGAAACATCAAAGATCGTCCTGGTCTCTTCGCATCCGATGAGGCTGCTCCCGACGATCGTCTCGCGTTGCCAGATACTCCAGTTCGCTCCGCTGCAACGCTCCCAGATCGAGTCGATCCTCCGTGGACGTGGCGAAGAGAACGCTGCCGAACGAGCCTGGTTCGCAGGGGGCAGTATCGGCCAGGCCCTCTCGCTGGATCTCGAAACACTCATCGATGATCGAGACAAGATGCTCGACCTCCTGGAAGGATGGACATCGGGCGGATCATTCGAAAGGATCTTTCGGGCCTGCGAAACAGCGGACATGAGACGAGACCTGAAAAACCGAATACGGGTCAGAAGCTTCCTCGATCGACTTCAATCGATCATTCACGATGTCTATTTCATCCATGTCGGCACGCCTGAAAGGGTCGTCAACCGGGATCGGCTGGACGGCCTCGAAGAACTGTCCGAGAAGGTGAATCTGGACTGGAACGTCGATCTTCTCTACCATGTCTCACAGGCTCAATGGGACGTTGATCACTTCATCAACCCTCTCATGTGCTTTGAGACTCTGTGGCTTCGGAGTCATCGCCGACCGTCGCATGTTACAAATCGTTACCGTCAAGTTTGAGCCGGGTGGAAGCAGGGGCGACTTTCTGGCCCACGAGGTCCCCCTGAGGGTCGGCGATCGTTGCATCGTGGCAACTGATCGGGGCGTCGAACTCGGTATCGTCGTCGACGGCCACAGTCCAAAGGACCAGAATTACAGAGAAGCGAAGCTCCACCGCGCCCTCCGGCGTGCCACCGAAAGAGACCTCTACCTCTACGAAAAGAAGAAGGATCGGGAAAACTACGCCTTTCGTTTCTGCAGGAAGCGCGTCGCGTACCGAGGGCTGCGGATGAAGCTTTCCCGAGTCGAGTCCATTTTCGACGGGAGCCGAATCATCTTCTACTTCACAAGTGAAGGCCGGGTCGATTTTAGAGAACTCGTGAAAGATCTTGCTCGGGAGATGAGGACACGCATCGAGATGCGACAGATCGGAGCTCGCGACGAGGCCAGACTCCTCGGAGGTCTTGGCTGTTGTGGAACCGGGGAGAACTGCTCAGCGAAGTTCCTCCGCGAGCTCAAATCGGTCAGTGTTCGAACCGCGAAAGCTCAGGACCTGGCGATCAATCCGAGCAGGTTATCTGGAATGTGCGGCCGACTGAAATGCTGCCTGAACTTCGAATCTGAAGTGAAAGGCTGCCGCCCCTCCTGAATCCGGCGACCGCGCCTGATCCCGAGCGGTCTCCCGCGCAAAGGCGCAAAGCCCGCAATGAAAGCAGTTCTCGGAGCCCAGAGAGTACGGGGTCTTCAGGTGACGGGAGAGTCAAATCGGACCCCCGCTCGTGAAATACTCAAACAGAGGATCTGCCTCTCTGTTCGGTACTCCTCTAAAGGACTTGCGTCACAGGCCGACGTTCAGGGAGTTCCGGCGTCCTTTTTGATCCTGGCGGAGAGCGCCTCAAAATCCTTCACTTTGGTCGACTCGGGATTCGTCGCGACGAAAAGCAGGCAGATATCCTGCGCAGAATCGTAGGCTTTCATCTTCCAGAGCGATTCGGCCAGCCTCTCGTACGGCTCCGGCCATTGGGGCAGGTACCTCATCGCTTCTCGGAATCTGCTGGCTGCCGCCTTGTAGTTTTTTCGTTTGAAATAGTACTTTCCGATCTTGAGAGCTTCGCGGGATCGATCGGGGTCTGGAAGCGGGACTTCATCAAAGCTCTCTTCGACATCGTCACGGATCAGTACCGGTTTCCTTGGAGGAGGCGTTTGGAAAGCCCATAAAGACTGTGAAACAAGCAGGATAGCCAGAGTAGTGCAGATGCTTTTCATGAGTCCTACTGTCAGTCTAGGCAGGATTTTTGGCCTTGTCAAAAACGGAAGGAGCGTGTAGCATACGTCACCAGTTAGTAAGCTTCTCGACCGCACGGCGGCTCCCTTCGAAACTGATTGCTTTAATCTGCGTTGGAAAGGACGAGTTCTTTTGTCCTAGGTACACAACATGGCAAATCGTAGATTGATCCGACCCTCCCTCTCGGACCTGCGGGAGCAGACTTCCTCCAAGTTCGCCAGCTCCCAGAAGAAGCGCGTCCCGCCCGAACAAACCAACGCAGAACAGTACTACTATTTGAAACAGATGACGGCCAAGACTCCGATGGTCGTCAGGCTGACGGACGGGGAAGAACTCCGGGGTGTCATCGAGTGGTATGACAAGACCTGCATCAAGGTGAACCGAGACAACGCGCCTAACCTGCTCCTCCCGAAAAACATGATCAAGTACATGTATAAACAGGAGGAGGAGTCCCAACCGAGGGCGGGCAGGCGGCAAGCTGAGTGAGATCGGACCTGGCCCGAATCCCGGTCGCCTTCTCGATGGGCGATCCGAACGGAATCGGCCCGGAAGTTCTTCTGAAATCGCTTCAAGAGGTTTCATCCCGTCTCGCCATAGATACTCATATCTTCGCTGACCGATCCCAGTTCGACCATTTGCAGGACCGCATCGGAATCACCCTGCCCCCGGACCACGTCACGATCCACGAGACGGGATCCACGGGAGCCCGGCCACAGTGGGGTCAGGTCACCGCCGACGCCGGTCGGTCCGCAGTGCAGAGCCTGGTCGCTGCCGTCACGTTCTGCCGAGAGCACGACGTCGGACTCCTGGTCACTCCACCGATCTGCAAGGAAGCCGCTCAACTCACCGCCGAATTCCCAGCGGGCCAGACCGAGTACATCGCTTCTTTCTTTCCGGGTCACCAACCCGCGATGGCTTTCTTCTCTGATCAGATGCACGTCCTGCTGGCAACGGTTCATATCCCGCTCAGTCAAGTGCCGAAGAACCTGAATTCGAAGGACCTCATCTGGCGCATCAGCCTCTTCCATGAAGCCCTGCTGGACGTCGGCATCGGCGAGCCCACGATCGCACTGTGCGGCCTGAACCCACACGCATCAGAGAGCGGGCTCCTCGGTTCAGAAGAAGAACAGATCCTCTTACCGGCTCTCGATTCTCTCGAAAAGACACTTGGAAAGGGCGTCGTGACGGGTCCTTACCCGCCGGACACGATTTTCCGGCGGGTCTTGAAGAAGGAGTTCGATGGGGCGGTTGCCCTGTACCATGATCAGGGATTGATCCCCCTCAAGCTGGTCGCCTTCCAAACGGCGGTCAACACTACGCTTGGACTTCCAATCGTTCGAACGTCTCCAGACCACGGTACAGCTTTCGATATCGCAGGGCGCGGGCAGGCGGACCCGGGAAGCATGATCGCGGCTGTCGAGTGGGGTTTGAAGCTGGCCCTTGGCCGCCTGCACCGGGATTCGGAATGAGAGAATCCGAATGAGAAAGGGGCGCTGGAACAACTCGCAGCAGAAACCCGTACGACCTGTGCGAGGATAGAAGTAGGAGGGGGGCGGACGGACTTCGCTCGACTTCGAGGTCCTTGGATCGAGGAACAGCAGGGTATGACTCAAATCGCCACCACGGCCGGCCCTCGGCGCGCGGAAATCGGCACCTGGATATCACAGGGCCTTGATTGGTTCGCTCAGGACTGGCCGACCCAACTCGTCATCGGATTCTTCGCCGTCGTCCTTCTGTCGGTCAGCAGCGGACTCCTCGGGGGGCCCGTCTTCGCGGGCCTGGCTTTGTCTTCCCTCAAGAAAGCCCAGACCGGGGAAGTTCGAATCGCCCACTTCTTCGACGGATTTCGCTACATCATCTGGTCTTCTCTCGCCTACTTTCTTATTCTGCTTCTCGGCACGGCCGGACTTTTCTTCTTTGTCGTCCCCGGCCTCGTGATTCTCGGGATGTACGCATTCTCTTTCCATTTTCTTGTCGATCAGGATCAGGACTTCTGGCAAGGAATGGAGTCGAGCCGCCAGTTCGTGGGAAACGATTACTTCGGGTTTACCCTTTTCGGCCTCCTGCTTTGTGTGGTGAACGTACTCGGTTTTTTCTTTGTGGGAATCGGAGTCCTCGTCTCGCTTCCGATTACAGCACTGGCACTCGCAGCCGCATTTGTCAGTGAGGGAGAGGAGCCGGGGCCTTCCGACTCGCTCCGATTGAGCGAAGGGCCCGTCGTGATCGAGTAGTCCGACTCAGATCAGCTTGAATCTCGCGCAGGGACGCAGAAACAGACGGAGCGTGGTTTTTGAGTGTCTCACAGGAGGAGACGCTTAGTCCGGATAGTTCATATCCGGGCTAGGAAGCTGTAGCGAGTTCGACCAGAGTTCGGACGCCGAATCCAGTAGCGCCCTTGAGCTTGGAACTCTCCGGGTACTGATCGACACCCGCGATGTCCAGATGACACCAGGGAATGTCACCGACGAACTCCTGAAGGAACTTCGCGGCAGTGATCGCCCCGCCCCAACGATCTCCTATGTTGCGGATGTCTGCTATCGGGCTGTCAAGAAGGTCTCGGTAGTGATCATCGAGTGGTAGTCGCCAGAGCCTCTCACCTGCCCGGATCGAGGAGGCCAGCACTCGTTCGCAGGCCTGCTCGTCGTTGGAAAAGAGCCCCGCCCGATAATTGCCCAGAGCGACCACGCAAGCCCCTGTCAAGGTCGCCAGATCGACGATCATTTCCGGCTTGTAACGATGGGCGTAGTAGAGCGCGTCCGCCAGGATCAGGCGTCCTTCTGCATCCGTATTCAGAACTTCAATCGTCTTCCCGCTCAGGGAGCGCACGATGTCTCCAGGCCTCTGGGCGCGTCCACTCACCATGTTCTCGACGGTGGGAAGCACGCCGATCACGTCCCTTTTCACGCCGAGTTCGGCAATGGCTTGAAGAGCAGCCAGGACCGCACAGGCACCCGCCTTGTCGCACTTCATGTCTTCCATCGATTTCGGAGGCTTGAGAGAGAGGCCTCCGCTGTCGAATGTGACACCCTTGCCGACAAACACCAAGGGGGGCGAATCGTCTTCAGCTCCGGAGTGTTTGAGGATGATCAGCCGGGCCGGTTCTTCGCTTCCTCTGGCGACTGCCATCAGGGAATCCATCCCCTGGGCTTCCATTTCCGGCTCTTCCAGAACATCGATCTCGAGACCATGTTTGTCGGCGATGCGCCTGGCCTCCGCAGCCAGTCTCGTCGGGTTGATTTCGTTCCCAGGCTGGTTGACGAGGCGGCGGGCCAGGTTTGTGGCCTGTCCGATGACGTAGCCTTTCCTGGTCGCCCACTCGAACTGATCCGAGTCGAGCTGGGCGGGCGTGATCAAGCGGACTTCGTTAATGAAGTTCTTCGATTTGTCTTCTGTCTTGTAATCGTCTCCTTCGTAGGTCGCCAGAGTCACGCCTTCCACGGCCGCCTGGGCTGCTGGATAGGGATCGATCTCACTTCTCCGGAAGATCGCGACAGACTGTAGGTCATATCCCTTGACCTTCCGGACGGCAAGCATCGTCAGATCTCGAATCGAAGCCAGATCATATTCGCTCTTCTTGCCCGCCCCGACCAGGACCAGCCTTCTGAATGGAAGGCCCTGGGGCCGATACAGGACCGTACAGTCGCCGAACTCGCCCAGCCATTCTTCGGTCGCCCGGATTTCGCTCAGCAGCCCATCGAGTCTTCGGTCGACCTCGGCGCAAACCCCGCTCTCGAAGTCATCGTCCTCGAAAAGAGGGAGAAGCAGCGCGTCACACCGGACCCCATCCCAGGCGCTGTCCATGACATCGATCTTCATGATTTCATTCCCTTCAGTTCGGCCTGAATCTCACGTTCGATCGTCTTGCGCCGGGCTGTTTCTCGCTTGTCGTGCGACTTCTTCCCTCTGGCAACGGCGAGTTCGAGTTTTATCAGGCCATTGGTCAAATACAGATTCAGGGGCACGAGCGTCAACCCCTTTTGTTCCACTTTGCCTATAAGTTTATTGATCTCTCTACGGTGAAGCAGCAGTTTTCGCGGTCGCAAGGGCTCGTGGTTGGAGATGTTCCCATGCGAGTAGGGACTGATGTGACAATTGTCGAGCCAGATCTCTCCCTTTCTGACACGAGCGTAACTCTCCTTGATATTGACCAGGCCATCACGGATCGACTTCACCTCTGTCCCATGGAGAACTATCCCGGCCTCGTACCGCTCAAGAATGTGGTAGTCGTGAAAAGCTTTCTTATTTCGGATGACGATTTCACGTGACACCGGCTAGTCCTCCAGGAATAAGGCCGCGGCCTCTCTCCAGGGCCGAAGGAGATCACTTCCCTCGGCTCTCAAGGCGCAATTATCGAGGACGGAATTCGCTGGCCGGAGCGCTGGCGTCGGAACACTGTCGGACGATACCGGAAGCACGCTCGTATTGAGCCCGAGAACACCGATGATGAACTCAGCAAACTCAAACCAGGTGCAGTCCCCGCCATTGGTCACGTGATAAGTCCCGAGGCAGCCGCTTTCGACAAGACTTCGAGCCTGGACTGCAAGGTCGACTGTGAAAGTCGGAGTTCCGCGTTGATCGTCAACGACCTCGATCTCCTCCTTCGTGCCGGCTCGAGCAACGATCTTGTCGACAAAATGATTCCCGCCCGGACCGTACAGCCAGCTCGTCCGGAGAATGAGGTGGCGAGGGCAACCGCCGCGGATCATCCTCTCACCAAGCCATTTGGTGCGGCCGTATTCATTGATCGGATTGGGGGGATCCCATTCTCTGTAGGGCCGGGAGCATTCCCCATCGAAAACGTAGTCGGAGCTGAACGACAGCAGTCCGGCTCCGAGGTCGTGCGCGACATCGGCGAGATTCTTGGAGCCAGTGACATTGACCAGGAAAGCTCTCTCGCGGTTCTTCTCAGCTCCATCCACATCCGTGAATGCGGCAGCATTGACAATCCATCGCGGTCGCGCGTCCCCGAGAGCCCCTCGCAGGGACTCGATTGACGTGATATCAGCTTGTGTCGAGTCGAGTGGATACGTCTCATGGTGGGATTCAAACTCGCGACGAAGTGCTTGTCCGAGCATTCCGCTCGCGCCCAGAATCGCCACCCTCATGCCTTTGACTCCGCTCGCTGAGTCAGGTTGTCCTCGGCTCCTCGACGAATCGAAGTGAGTGTACGCGAACGGTGTTCGTACATGCGATCGTAATACTTCGCATAATCACCGCTCCGAACGCTCGATATCCATTCCGGGTTGTCCAGGTACCACTTGACGGTTTGCTCGAGTCCGCTATCGAAAGCGATCCGCGGAGTCCAGGACAGCTCTGTCTCGACACGGGAGGAGTCGATCGCATATCGGCGATCATGCCCCGGCCTGTCTTCGACAAAGCGGATCATCTCTTCTCCCTTGCCGAGAAGCTGGAGGATCCTCCTGACCAGGGAGATGTTCTGCTGTTCACATCCGGCACCGATGTTGTAGACCTCCCCAGGACGCCCATTCATCAGGACGGCCTCCAGGGCGTCACAGTGATCATCAACGTGTATCCAGTCCCGCGTGTACAAGCCGTCGCCATAGATCGGCAGTTCGCGACCCTCGATGGCATTCAGGATCATAAGAGGAATCAGCTTCTCGGGAAACTGATAGGGCCCATAGTTGTTGCTGCACCGCGTCGTCAAGGTCTGCAATCCATGGGTCCGAGCATAGGACCGGACGAGCAGGTCGGCAGCGGCCTTGCTGGCAGCGTAGGGACTGTTCGGAGCCAAAGGCGTCTGTTCCGTGAAGGCTCCCTGAGGTCCGAGAGACCCATAGACCTCGTCCGTCGAAACCTGCACGTATCGAGACACCTTGTACCGTCGCGCGGCATCCAGAAGAATCTGTGTACCGGTGACGTTCGTGCGGATGAACTCGGTCGAATCCTCGATGCTGCGGTCGACGTGCGACTCGGCCGCAAAATTGACAATCGCATCCACGCCGCCCGCAAAACAGGGCGCCACCTCAGAGGGTTCGGCAATATCACCTCGAACGAACTCGTAGCGGGGATCTTCCTGGATACTGCTCAGACTCTCCAGGTTTCCAGCGTAGGTCAGCTTATCCAGATTGACGATCCGGCTCGGTACTCCCTTATCGAGCAAACGTCGGATGAAGTTGGAGCCAATGAATCCGGCCCCTCCGGTGACAAGTATTCGCATGTTTGCTCCTGATGAAGAGTCCGGGTAACTCCGGTATCGCAGCCTTCAAGCCTCTAGAACGGGTCGGACTGTCCCATCTCGAGTCTCCGCATTCTCACGACAAATTGGGAACCGGGGAGTCGGCAGCGCGATGGCACTCACCGCACCATAGGCGCATCAGCCCTCGATTCATTCGGATTGTGCCGGGGTTCCTCAACGCGACCGCTAGCCAGTGGTCACATTCGTCAGTTTCGGCTCGCCTGCGGTTTTCTCACCTTCCTCCTTGTCGGCGAGCAGGTTCGCGGCCCGATGAAGCGACTCGATCGTCCCGGCATCGGTCCACCACCCGTCCAGCACGTCGAAGGTCATCTCGCGCCACTCGATGTACTGGTTGTTGACGTCGGTGATCTCCATCTCTCCGCGACTCGATCTCTCGAGGCTGCGTATGATGTCGAACACGCGCTCGTCGTAAAAGTATATCCCCGTAACCGCGTAAGGCGAAGGAGGTTCGACGGGCTTCTCGATGATTCGGATCACTCGATCGCCCAGGAGTTCCGGTACGCCGAAACGATGAGGGTCAGGGACCTCCTTGAGGACGATCCTGGAGCCCCGCGGGCGCTTGCGAAACGACTCGGCGTAGGGAGCGATCGGGCTTTCGAAAATGTTGTCTCCCAAAACAACGCAAACGGGACCACCGGCGGCAAATCCCTCAGCCAGAGCGAGAGCCTCAGCGATTCCGCCCTCGCCTTCCTGATAGGCATACTGCAGGTGCCGAAGCCCGAGATCCTTGCCGCTTCCGAGCAATCTGAGGAAGTCCCCGGAACTGTTTCCGCCCGTGACGACCATGATGTCGTCTATACCGGCGTCCCGAAGAGTCTCCAGAGGATAGTAGATCATCGGCTTCCGATAGACCGGAAGCAGGTGCTTGTTGGTGACCTTCGTCAGTGGGTAGAGCCGGGTGCCGAGGCCACCTGCCAGAACAACGCCTTTCATAAGATCGCTCATCTTACCCGATCACGCTTTGGGCGAGCAATCGATCATACAGAGCTTCAGACGCGTCGAGTTTAGCCGATACTGTGAACATCTTCTCGAGCCTCGATCGGCCTGCGTCACCAAACTTCGAACGCATCGAAGGTGAAGCGATCAGCTGCGACAACGCTCGCGCCAGTGCTTCTGGATTCCCCGGAGGCACGAGGAGGCCAGTCTCTCCTGGCACGACGAGCTCAGGGCTTCCCCCGACGTCTGTAGCAATGACCGGAAGATGGGCTGCCATCGCAGCGAGAATCGCCGAACTCAGACCCTCGGAATGAGACGGAAGGCAGAAAATATCCATCTTCTTGATCAAAGCGTCGACATCTTTTCGGAAGCCTGCAAAAACAACCGTGGCTCCCAACCCGAGGCTCTCGGTCAGAGATTCCAACTCTGAGCGAAGCGGACCGTCGCCGAAGATGATCAAGCGGGCCGAATCACGCTCCGACAGCCTTGAAAAGGCCCTCAGCAGATCGGCATGCCCCTTCTCACCGCTGAGGTGCGCCACGATCGCGATCAGAACCGTGGGACTCTTTTCTCTAAAGGAAGACTCGGCCTCGAGGCGGTCGAAGCTCTCTGTGTCGACGCCTTCGTGAATAACTGAGATTCTCGATGGCTCCAGTCCCTGGTCGATGAGCGATTCTCGAATGCTCGAGCTGACACACACAATCTCATCGACGCAGAACCGGTACTTGTAACGGCTGAGCTGGGATTTCAGCGGAAAGATGACCCTGCGGGAAATGACGCGAACAGGAACGCCTCTCACCCAAGCTGCCAGAGCTCCCGTGACCATTGGCCTGGGAGTGTTCAGATGGAGTATGTCGACAGGGTTCCTGTGCAGGATCCTGCTCAGGCGGATGAACCCGGCCGGACTGATCTCGCTGCGTTGACTGAAGGGGTGCGTCTTCAGCCGCAGTTGCCCGCACCTGCGAAAGAGAGGGGCATCATCCGGCGCAGCCAGCTCCACCGTGTGACCTCGCTGCTGGAGGCCGGAGATCAGAGTAAAGAGCTGCTGCTGACCTCCACGCCAGACGTGTTCGGTGTCAACGAATAGGATTCTCCGGCGCTTCATTTCGAAGACCCACCCCCGTGGCGGGAATTCCTCTCGAGTTCGATAAGCTTGAGATGTTTGAAAAAAGTAGAGATCGCAGCGAACGAGGAGACCACGAATCCAGGGAGGCCGTCCAGGAAGCCTCGCTTGAGGAAGTAGTTCTGCAGAAAGACAATGGGCGGCTGAAGCACCAGCAGGACATGGCTCGGCCGTCGCCCCCTGTCTCGGTTGTCCAGGGCGGACAACGTCGAGAACTCGTCAAGCTTGTGCAGGTATTCTGAAATCGTCGAATAGGTGACGTGATAGATCTGGTTCTCGAGACGCGATTGAGCAGCGTCAGTCTTGAACGACTCGTGGACCCGGCCGCCTTCCCAACGTCCGCAGCCTCTGTTGAAGAGGCGCAGTTGATAGTCCGGATACCAACTCGTGTGACGGATCCACCGACCCATGAAACAGGTCAGCCTTGGCACCAGGAAGGCCTGAGTTGTGTTCGTCGAGTCGTTCTTCCAGTCGAGAAGTTCGGTTCGGAGTTCCGGACTGACCGTCTCGTCGCAATCGAGGCTGATGATCCACTCATTTCGGGCCAGGTCCGTCGCGTACTGCTTCTGGTCTCGATACCCTTGCCACTCTTTTTGTACAAAACGAACCGAGTGCTTTGCGCAGATCTCCTCGGTCCGGTCCGTGCTGTTTGAGTCGACAACGAGGATTTCGTCGGCGAGGCCGGCCAAGCTCTCCAGGGCACGCCCGATCCTCGCTTCTTCGTTGTAGCTGATCAGAACAGCAGAGAGGCGCTTCAATTCTCGAAATCCTGCTCAGCGGAACCTTGATGGGGTTCTTGGATCTTGAGGGCTGTCAAAGCATCTTCGAGCCCGAGGTGATCTGAAATCACTTCAGCGCGATTATAGTAGATGCGTGCCGGGACAGAAGCGTAGAAGTCTTGCAGCAGTTCAGCGACTTCTCTGTCAGTCCGACGATTCGCCCGCTTCTCGATCCTCCGAAGCCTCCTGACTTCTCCAAGACGCCTGAGTGCGCCGGTCAACGATCGATAAAACCCGAAATCCAAAACCAGGACTCGAGTCAGACAAAGCATGACAAGCATCAGAATGTGAGCGAGCAACCACGCCGGTGAGTGAAGATTGATCCAGTGAAAAAGGATCCGGTTCCGCAACGCCACCTGTTCGACAACTGAACTCTTGTAGTGCGAGTCGATCGTCGCGCTATCCCGATGAAAAGCAAGGCTCCGAGGCTCGTATCGGATCCACCATCCCCGCTTCCAGGCCCTGTACGAAACATCGATATCTTCCCAATGAAATGGAGACAGAACGCTGCAGAATCCCTGCAGGTCGCGAAGTTTGCTGGTCGAGAATGCGGCGAAACCACCGACGGCGTAGAACGACAACAACTTGCGCTGGACGATCCAATTCTCCGCCGTGCTCTCCACATCGTAGTTGAAATAGGCACTCCAGAAGCCTCGGCGAAAGCGGCCGACCTTCCCTCCTGTCGCGAATACAGGCTCGTCCCATTCGAAGACCCGTGCGGTCACCCCGAAAACCTCCGGATCTTCGAAATGCGGCACCAGATGCAGGAAATAGGACCGGTCTACCCGGACATCGTTGTTGAGCAGGGCGAGTACCGGATGCCGGCATTCAAAGATCCCGGTGTTGCAGGCAGCTGAGAAGCCACCGTTCTTCGGCCTCCGAATCAGTCTGACGCGGGGGAAAGCGACCGGGAGAGAACTCGGGGTCTCGTCAGAGCCACCGTCGTCTACGACCAGAACCTCGATCGGCTGGCCAGTCTGTGTCTCGTACTCGTTGACCGCTGCCAGCACCGAAGGGAGGTTCTCCTCGAGAAGCCGCCATCCGTTCCAGGATGGGATGACAACGCTCACTGGAGAGTATGAAGAGTGAGATGACAACCAGAGCGTCTCCGGTGTGGATCAGGTCCTCTGTGCTGACTGGAGGACCGTGATTGCGGTGACGTTAACGACATCTTCCGCGGTGCAGCCTCGACTCAGATCGTTGATTGGACGGGTGAGGCCTTGCAGAAGCGGGCCGATCGCTCGAGCACCCGCCAGTCTCTCGGTCAACTTGTAGCCGATGTTCCCGGCGTCGAGATTCGGGAAGATGAGGGTGTTGGCCCGGCCTTTGATTGCGCTCTCAGGCGCTTTTGAAGCTGCCACATGCGGAACCATGGCGGCATCGAACTGCAGTTCTCCGTCACATTTCAGATCGGGCGATCGCTCCTGCAAAGTCCGCGCAGCCTCGGCAACTTTCGTAACGGAGGCGTGGTCGGCACTACCTTTGGTCGAGAACGAGAGAAGTGCCACCCGCGCTTCGTCCTCGAGGTACAGTCGCGCATTCTCGGATGCCGAGAGAGCGATGTCTGCCAGCTGCGCCGCGCTCGGCTTCGGAACGACAGCACAATCGGAGAAGATCAAGCCACCCCGGCTTCCAACCGAGGGGTCGTCCAGAACCATGATGAAGAAGCTGGACAGGACCGAAATTCCATCCCTGAGTCCAATGCACCTCAACGCGGCCCGCACCGTGTCTCCAGTCGTATAGACGGCTCCGCCGACGCATCCGTCGCAGTATCCGTCAGCGACGAGGAGAGCTCCGAAATTCAGGGGATCCAGGACGTCTCGACGAGCCTCCTCCGGCGTGATCCCCTTCGAGCGTCGCTTCTCAAAATAGAGGTCAGTCAGACGTTCTACCATCTCTGAGGAAGCAGGCTCGATCACCTCGAACGGCTTTCCGATGCCACCCCGCGTGCTGTTCCTTTGAATAACAGCGGGATCGCCGAGCAGAATAGGACGAGCTATTCCCGAGTCTGCCAGAATCGCGGCAGCTGCCTGGATCCGGGAATCTTGTCCCTCGGGGAAGACGATGGTCGCTGTGATGCGCTGTGCGCGCTCTCGAATGCGGTCCAGGACTGACATTCGGGGTCATGTTGACCATAAAAGGGAGGCATGTCAAGATGACCCGGTGAAGGTGCAGGTGGAGAGTCTGGATGGTGTTTTCTTTCTGACGCCGGAAGGAGAATTGCTCGCAGGGCAGGGCGATGTCGAGCTGAAGGAAGAGCTCGAGAAGCTCAGGGAGGCCGGACACCTTCGCGTCGTTGTCGACTTCTCGAGTGTGCCGTATATCGATAGCTCGATTCTCGGACAACTCGTTCACGGGTACTCTGTTCTGAAGAAGCAAGGCGGCGGCCTGAAGCTCCTCAATCCCTGCAAGAGAATCGTCGACGTCCTTTCGCTCACGCGCTTGATCACGGTGTTCGAGATTTTCAACACTCGGGAAGAGGCGGTCGCGAGCTGGAAAGATTGAGACACAGAAGAGTCTCGCAGGCCTCCAGTCCGATTCCCAGCGGCGCTCAGATCACTGAGAAGCCCTTTTTTCACGAAGTCGGCGCCCGTGCTGGGAACCTCGCGAGACCTTGACCTGGTGCGGCAGGGGAGTAGCGGTTCAGCCGGGTCGGGCGGACTCATCGGTCGAGCAGAGGTCGGAATCAAATGCCCTGTTTCTGGCGTTTGATCCGCTCCTTGACGCGTTTGACGCTCGCCTCAACCTCGTTCTTCTTAGACAGATCAAAAGCCGTCTGGTAGGACGCCAGAGCCAGGTCGAACTTCTGCCTCATCTCGTAGACGAAACCGAGCCGGTCATGTACTTCCCACTTTCCGGACAGGTATTTGGCGCTTTCACGATAGGACACTTCTGCACCGGCGTAGTCTTCGAGTGCCTGCTGGGCGAGGCCGAGATTGAACCAGGCCTCGCCGTCACGGGAGTTGCCTGCCAGAAACTCTTTCAGGAGACCGACCGCTTTGTTGAAATCGGCCTCTGAGATAGCTGCCAGCCCATCCTGATACTTGATCTGCGAAAGGAAGGTTCTCGCTTGCCGATCGTTCGGGTCCAAGGCGAGAACCTGCTCGAGAGCCTGCGCGGCCTCCCTTCGATTTCCGAGTCTGTAGTTGGCCAGGCCGATCTGGAGCAGGACCTTCGCATCTCCCCGGCGAATGGATCGGGCCTGCTCCAAGTCTTTCAAGGCATCCTGGTATCGGCCGCTGTTGAAGTATGCCGAGCCTCTGATCTTGTAGAGCTGCAGCCGAGCCCGCGAGGCTCGGGCGTGGCGTTCCGCCTTGAGAAGAGTCGCAATGGCCGCGTCGTAGCTCCCGTTTCGGTACTGGGCGCTACCGAGCCCAAGATAGCTCGCCAGATTGTCGTCCTTAAGACTGATTGCTTTCTCAAAAGCGGTCACGGCCTGCTCGAACCGCTTCGTGCGGAGGTAGCAGTCGCCCAGGATTCGGAACCCGTCTTCGTAGTCCGGGCTTGCTTCGACGAGCTGCTCGAATTCTGCGATCGCCTTATCGTACTGGCCCTGTTTGTAGTAGGAGAGGCCCTTCTCGAAGTCTCCCTGGGCTTTGAGCGCTGCAAACAGTAGTAAGAAGGGAAGGGCTTTCCAAAGAAATCTCATGGTCACATCCTTCGCGGCCTCAAGGAGAGGAGCGCTCACTCAAACACGCCGAACGCTTTCCAGCGCTCGATCTCTGTCTGGGTCGGGATGGAAATCGTCTGGACGTCGAGTTGTTTGAGCAGGTCAAAGACGTCAATCATCACGAAATAAGGCACTTCGGGCAGGGTCTGAATAATGACGGGCTTGTCCGAGGCTTCCTGCATCTTGGCCTGAATATAGCCCCCGACCTGATCCAGAGTCATGGGTGGCTGCTTATCCACTATGAACTGTTCCTCGCCCTGGATCTTGATGTGGATCGCTTCCTTGGGCTGCACGTCAAGATCCTCGGGATCGTCTTTCGGATAGCCGAAACGCAGACCCTGGTTGGACGTGAAGACGGCGGTCAACATGAAGAAAATGATCAGGAGAAACGCGATGTCCGCCATTGAGGCGGTGGGAATCTCCGGCATCGTCCGCTGCTTTCGCACCTTCATGACCCGCCACCTCCAAGGATCACTTTCTGGTTCGTCAGCAGCCCGATGTTGCGCGCGCCCGCTCCCCGCAGTTCGTCCAGGACTTGGTCGATATGCTTGTAGAGGACGCCCCGATCGGCCTTCACCACGAATTCCTTAGCGGGAATCTGTTTCAGCACCTGATCGATCTGTGCGCGCAGTTCCTGCATGTTCGCGACGACCTCGGAGTCCCTCTCTCCATCGCTGAAGAGTACGGTCCCGTCCAGTGTGATCGCCACGATCGCCGGATCCTTCGTGACCTCATTCCTCTTGATCGAGTCCGGCAACTCGACAGAAGTCCTGTCGGGCGAGAACGAAGTCGTCAGCATGAAGAAAATGATCAAGAGGAAGGCGATGTCCGCCATGGAAGCGGTGGGGACGATCGGGACCGGCTTCGAAGAAGATGCGCTGTGACGCTTCATCGTCATCTAACCCTTGCGAGCAGCCTCCAACTCGCTGAAGGTCTCGAGTAGCATCGACGTACTGGTTTCCATGTCGAGGGCGAAATTCGAGACCTTGTTGTTGTAGTAGTTGTAGGCTGCGGTCACCGGGAGAGCGACGATCAATCCGGTCGCGGTGGTGATGAGAGCCTGCGAAATCCCACCCGCGACCGCTTGGGGGTTCCCCAAGCCTGCCTGGGCGAGAGACGCGAAGGAAGCGATCATACCGGTAACGGTACCGAGGAAACCGAACAAGGGCGCAATGTTGGCCACCGTGAGAAGGACCCAGAGCCCTCTTTCCAGCTTCGAGATCTCGTGGAGAGCAACGCTTTCCATCGCCTTCTCGATCTCCCCGCTCGTCTTCCCATAACGGAGAATCCCGGACTTCAACGTTGTCGCCACGGGGTGGTCGTAAGTTTCACAAACATCGACAGACTGTCTGAGGTCCCCCCCTAACAGCGCATCGCGGATTCCCGAAAAGATCTCTCCCGTATCACCCTTGATCCGGTAGTAGGCAAGTCCTCGCTCAAAAATGAAAAAAAGTCCGACCAGTGAGCACGCCAATAGAGCCCACATCATCGGACCGCCATCGTTAAAATATGTCCAAAGCGTTCCGAGAGCTAGAGTCACAATCTCCCTCCAAAAATCTCATTTTCTCGACATACCTTAGACGCTGCGGATGGTTGAATGTCTCAGTAGTTCGAGAAAAAAGCATGATATCGACGGCTCACGTCTGAAGTCAAACGAGCGTGAGCGCTTACTCCTTGCTGCCAAAGGGTTTCCGGCCCATCGGAGTCATTGCGGTTCCCGTGTCACGATCTGGTGGAAGACGAGCCGGTCATCGAAAGAGATCGGCTGTTCAGGGGATTCTGATCTCGAGGCGCTTCAGTTTTTCGTTCAGTGTCGTGGGCTTGACTCGAGGCAGTTGGGCGGCTCTCTTCTGATTCCACTCCGTTTTCTTGAGGGCTGTCACGATCAGGCTCTTTTCAAATTCTCGGACCAGATCTTTCAGAGAGGCTCCGTCATTGAGCAGGTTGTAGCGGCCCACGGAAACGGTTGTTGACTCCAGGATGTCAGGTGGAATCAGATCGCGTCCGATCACTCCGGAATCCGAGGCCAGAACGACCGCTCTCTCGATCACATTCTCGAGCTCTCGAACATTCCCGGGCCAATCGAACTCCATGAAGAGGCGGAGAACGCTCTGGTCAAACGTGCAGAGTTCCCTTCGGTTCTCTTTGCACAACTTCCGGGCAAAGTGGTCCACGAGCAGCGGAATGTCGTCGCGACGATCTCGGAGGGGAGGCACTCGAATCGAGATAACGTTGAGTCTGTAGTAGAGGTCTTCTCTAAACTCGCCTCGTGCGACCGCTTCTTTCAGATCAACGTTGGTCGCCGCAAGAATCCGGACTTCGACCTTCTTGTTCTCGATTCCACCGACCCGGCGGAACTCCTTTTCCTGGATCACACGAAGCAGTTTGGCCTGAGTCTCCAGCGGGATCGTTCCGACTTCGTCAAGAAAGAGTGTGCCTCCATCGGCGACCTCGAAGAGTCCCTTCTTGGCGCTGGTTGCTCCGGTGAACGCGCCCTTGACGTGTCCGAACAGCTCGCTCTCGAGAAGATTGGTTGGAATCGATCCGCTGTTGAGTGGGAAGAAGGCGTGACTTGCCCGGTTACTGCTCTGATGAATCGCTTTCGCAACCAGTTCCTTTCCCGTGCCGCTTTCACCCTGGATCAGCACGGTGCTTCGCCCTGGCCCGACTTGTCTGATCAGGTTGAACACGGTCTGCATCTGGTCGCTCTTGCCGATGATGTTGTCGAACCGAGATCGTCCTTTGAGAGTATTCCGCAACTGCCTGTTTTCGTCTGACAGTCGCTTCCGCTCAAGACCATTCCTGATCAGCAGGAGCAGCTCTTCGTTCTTGAAGGGCTTGGTGATGAAGTTGAAAGCCCCCAGCTTGGTGGCTTTGACGGCATTCTCGATCGAAGCATAGGCCGTGATCATGATGACCACAGCCTCAGGATCGATAGTGAGGAGACGCTCGAGGGCGGCCATCCCGTCCATGCCAGGCAGCATCAAATCGAGGAGAATCAGATCGATGTCTTCCTCGTCGCATCGATCGAGGCCCTCCTGAGCGGTGGGAACCGCAATCACTTTGAAGCCCTCGTCGATCAACAACCGAGAGACCACGTCTCTCATGATCTCTTCGTCGTCGATAACGAGTATCGTCTTCTGCTGAGCCATGGACCTTCCAGAGGGGTCCTTAATTAACTCGCTTGATGGGAAGCTGAACTCTGAAAGTTGTGCCCTCATTCGGACGGCTCTCTACGCGGATCGTACCGGAGTGCTCTTGTATGATTCCGTATGAAACAGATAATCCGAGACCGGTGCCTTTCCCAACCTCTTTCGTCGTGAAGAACGGATCGTAGATACGCTTGATGTGGTCTGCTGAGATTCCGCAACCGCTGTCATGCACCTCAACGAAAGCACTTCCGTCCGACTGGTGTGTCCGCACCGTGACCTTTCCACCTTTGGGCATCGCGTCCCGAGCGTTCATGAACAGGTTCATGAAAACCTGTTGAAGCTTGCCGTCGTTGCCCTGAGTCTTCGGCAGGTAAGGATCGAGGTCGACGTCCAACTCGATATTGCAGCTCTTGAACTGGTGCTCCAGTAAAGAGACAGTATCCATCATCAGAGAGTTCAAACTCAGCTCGTGGAAATCAGAGTTGTCGATTCGGGCGAAGTTGAGCAGTCCGTTGACAATTCTGGACGCCCTGAAGCTTTGAGATTCGATCTTCTTCAGCGGCTCATAAGAGTCGTCCTCAGGAGACATCTTCTTCAACAGGAGCTGCGCGTAGGTCGAAATCCCCGTAAGAGGAGTGTTGACTTCGTGCGCGACGCCGGCTGCAAAAAGGCCGATGGAGCTGAGCTTCTCGGACTGTAGAAGCTGGTTTTCGAGCTGAGTTTTCTCGGTGACATCCTCGATGAGAATCAGAACGCCGGCCTCGATGCTGCCGTCCCCGACAAAAGGCGTCATCGTGATGTTTGTCCGGTGCTCCCGCCCTTCTGCGGTCTTCAAATGAGTCTTGAATAGAGAGCGGGTCTCTCTGGTCGCCCATCCCGGTCCGTCCAGCAGGCTTTTCATAGCCTCGATCAACGGAACAGGGAAGATGTCCTCGATCCGGCGGCCAATCGCCGCCTCCCGATCCAGGCCATAGAATGCCTGGATCGTCGAATTCCAGAGGGTGATGTGGCCGTCAGGGTCCACTACCAGGACACCGACACTGATGCTCTCGATCACGTTCTCGTTGTAAGCCTTGAGCTTCAGCAGCTGCCTGGCCTTGGTCTCGAGCGAATCGTAGAGAACGGCATTATCGATTGCTATGGCCGCATAGTCCCCAAGCGTTGCGACAAGGGTCAGGTCGTCGGTACTCAGTGGAGCTCCACTCCTCTTTCCACCCAGTCCAAGAAACCCGATGTTCCTGCCCCTGACCTTCAAAGGCTGGATATGTTCGATTCCTCTTACCAGCAGGGCCGTTCGAGCCGCAGCGGTTTCCGGGTCTTCATTCGCAGGAGTACTCGAAAGCCGCCGAGACTCCGGAGAACTCAGCATCCGTGTCGGAACGGAGAGGCTGCAATGTTTCACATTCTCATCGGTGGACTGATAGAGCTCGTAGTTCCCGGGAGAGTCGGACTCTCGCACGAAGACCGAGACGTTCGACGTTCCGAGGGCCAGGCTGATGCGCTGACAGATCTTGTGAATGAGCTCCGGAAGCCGTATCTCCGACCCGAGGTTTCTGGAGAAATCCGACAGGGAACTCCTGTAACCGTATTGGTCCCGGTAGAAATACCGGTCGATCTGACTTTGAATCCGAGTTTTGAGTGGGGAGAAGAGAAATGCCAGACCGAGGGCGACACCAGCAGACAACCCGATCCCGGACTCGCCGAAGAAGTACTGGATGACCTGACCGAGAAGCAGGACAACTCCAACGAAGATCGCCAGGGCCGCAGAACTCGTCAATGCATAGGCAGCGCCCCGTTTGAAAAGGACATCGACATCCATCAACCTGTATCGCGTTATCGCGTAGGCCCAACCCAGCGGGATCAGACCGAGCGAGAGGATGGACAAGTTCATCGGGCCTGTAATCTCGATTCCGAGCAGATAGGGCACGGCATAGATCAACGCGAAGGGAACAATGCCGAACATCGTTCCGTGCGTGATCCATTTCATCTGCTGTCTCTCGACCGGGGACGCGCTCCGCCGCTGAAGACTGAGAAGGACGACACCCGCCGAGAGAAACACAGCCACAAAGTAGGCCAGCTCAACGCGATTCACGAAAGTGAGAGACTGATGTCCAACCCCCAATCCCAACGGCTGCAGCTGACCCGTCAGCCAGAAAGCGTGGACGGTCGCAAGCAGAACCGTCGGGATGTAGATAGCCCCGCGAAGCCGAGGCATATTCTCAAAAAGCGGAAGGGGCTTCGGGAAGAAACAGCAGAAGTGAAGGAACAGAGCAGGAAGCAGGAGCAACGCGGCGGAGTCGAGGGCGTAGATCACCAGGTCGAAAATGTCTGCCCTTCCCGACCGACCGAACCAGTACAAGACGAACGCGCACAGATTGAGGAGATAAAAGTGGAAGGCGCCAAAAGCTCGAGAACTCCGGAGAACTATCAGAGTGCCGACGATGAGGTGGATCAGCGCCAGAACACCAAGCGCCCAGTCCGTGCCCTTGATGAGGCTCTGGTGTCCGAGTTGCCCGACGAATCTCTCCTCCGAATCGCTGGCAAGAGTCTTCACAACGTAGCTGACTTCGGGAGACTCAGAGGGATCTTCACCAAGGAGGTCGAGAATCTCGACATATTCGTCAAGATTCTGGACCGGAATACCGTTGATGGAAACAAGCTGGTCGCCCCCGACAAGGGCGTTTCCGTCGGAACTCTTGAGAATCACATTCTCAACTGAATCGACGACAACACGCCCCTGATACTCGCCCCAGTTGACTCCATCCGAAAGCGGTTTCCAATTGAGCCGATCTCCCAGGTTCAAAGCGCCCAGATAAACCGCACTTGCGGTTAAAAACAGCGCCAGAACTGTTTTGGGGCGACTCAATAAGGACATACCTGATCAGAACGTCGATCGAAGCTCTCTTCGATCGTGGACGAAACTTTCCTCCCGTCTATATAGAAGCAACTTAAGTGCCACGACAACGGATGTGGCTCGCCCGCAAGGAAACAGGAACCTTTTGGGCTCAATCTGACGACCCGATCCCGGTTCCGGACGGACGGCACCGGAACTGCATCCAATTTCGTGAATCCCGGTCCAAATATTTGAATGCGAGTTTCCGGCGGAGACTTGAGTCGATTGCCGGTCGATGTCGTTCCGCAGTGCGAGGACCCGCTCAGAACTTGACCGAGATTCCGCCTCTGAAGGTTCGGGGGGACGACCTGAGAAGTGCCACATCTCCGTGAGCCGTGCTGAGCGAACCAACGTCCTCGTTGGTCAGGTTGCGGATATCGAGCAGAGCCTCAACGTGCTGAGGGGTCAGGAAATCGAGCCCGATGAAACCGAGCACGCCGTGCAATGGGACGATCTGTCGTACGAACAGGTTGACCCCTTCGTTCGAAGTCTCGTAGAGATCGTTGTAGGCGTCGAGAGTGGGCAGCGGATCACTGGCTGGAACAAAGCTGACGAGAGCGGTCAAAGTGGTTCTTGACAGAGGGATACGTGCGTCAATCCGAGTCGAGACAGCATGGTGTGTCTGGCGCCGGATCAGACTGCGGATCGCCCGCTCATCGACAAGAGCCACTTCTCGATCCGACTCAATTCCTACAGCGCTGCCGTAGATATAGGAAACAGCCGCTGTCAGGTGACTCCCAAGCTGTTGGCCGTAGGTGAACCTGAGCCCGCTCGTGTCGGCCTCACTCCCCTGGAGTTGGAGAACGCCGATCTCGGACCCATCGAGACCCGCCTGAGTGGCAAATGGTTGGGCAAACCCTCGATAGTCGTTGTCGAAAGCAGCTACTTCGACTTTGCGCCCTTCGCCGATTTTCCGTGTGACCGCAGCCTCATAGTGTCGAGCCGTGCCGAGGCGAAAGTCATCATCGATATTGGAAATGAAAACGGCACTCGAGAGATTGACAGAGTCTCCACTCGGGAGGCTCAAGGTGTTCCCTCTCGTTATTCGCTTGGAGGCGGCTGTCACCCGAATGTCTGTTCGCTCGCCGGCTGAGTATTTGACTTCCGCGTTCGGGCTGACAAAAGACTCGTCTCGACCTCCGACTCGCACTCGGTCGAATTCGAGACCCCAGGTGACTGATAAGCCCTCCGCGATTCGCCAGCCGTCCTCAACTCCGAAGCTGAGGGTCTTCAGCCGAGCGTCGACTTGTGAGAATTCTTCGCTCCCCGCGACGACAGCTCCGGACACTCCCGAAGCAGTTTGTGAGAAATTCAAGCGCCCATAACCGAGAAGAACTCGAAAGTCGTGGCTCGAGCCAATGCGGTAGTTGATAAAGTTCTTGAGTCGCCAGAGCGAGTCCTCGCCTGAATTGAGTTGCCCGGCCAGAACGGACGTCCCGTTTGCTCCCAAGGCGGATTCTATGGCGAAATTCGTCGCCGTACCGGCAGCAGAGTCACCGGGAAAAACCAGATAGTCGCCACCAAGCCCTGAGTTCGAGTAGACCTGCAGGACCGCACGCCCTCCCTCATGGGATCGCGCTTCCTCGAATAACACCCCTGGTTGCGACCTGAACACGAGCCGACGATGCGCACTGGTTCGGAGCAGCGCCTTGACGCCCATGTTGCGCTCCTCGGACACTTGAACTCCGAGTAGCTGCTGAAGAACGACCGTAACAAGCTGCGTCCGACCGGGGAGCACTTCCACGAGGTTCTCGCTGGCTTGGCGAAATCGGGTGTTCTTTGCCAGAACGCGATAGGAACCAATGGCTATGTCTTTGAGGAAGACAAGCCCGCCTGCGTTCGTCCGCGCCAGAATCGGAATCTGCTGGTCACTGTTGTGAGCGAGAAAACTGATCAGAATGTTGGCCAGAGGCTGACCGTCCTGATCCTGGATTCGGGCGGTCAGGCTTCCCAGGGGGGCAGGTGCAGTGCTTCCAGAAGCAAAAGCGGTCCCGCTCAGCATCAGGAAGAAAGCAGCCACACCAGCGGCGTTAATCAGCCGCCGGCCGAAAAGAAAACCCATCGCAGACCCTCACAACAGCTCGAACTGCGTCTCATTCTAGTCCAGTCGATAACTATGGTCAACAATTCTATTCAGACTCTTCCGGTCAAAAAATGCCGCTGCTGCTGAACAAAGCGCCATTTGAATTCACAGGAAGGCGACGAATGTTCGGCACTCGGGCCAAATCGAAAATGATCCTCGGATTGGCTTCACTTGCCGCAAACTCTGACGACTCACCGATATCAATCCGCATCGAACCGAATCCTCGACAGTATCCCCCAAACCGGCGACAAACCCTCTTTCCCAAAGGACTTCGAGCTTCCGCACTCCTGCCCCTGTGATGGGAAAACGCGGCAAAAAGTTCACAGCAGCGACGAAGTCAACAATGCCGAACACCCCACCCTCGAAAAGCCGTCAGTCTCTTCGGCTCGAAGGATTGGCGCTGTAGCTGAGGCTTTTGCCGTCCAGATCGTCGGGAACGGCGAGCCCGAAGGCCTGAAGCAGGGTCGGAGCCACATCGAGAATGTCGGGATTCGCCGAGTCGATCTTGCGGTTCGACAGGAGTATT
>CAJHYB010000027.1_pt1 | contig 25224 bp, 20 predicted proteins | sample 9198631 | NCBI WGS metagenome assembly CAJHYB01 (sample SAMEA7708354, study PRJEB35096) | sediment metagenome | biome: marine neritic benthic zone biome [ENVO:01000025]; feature: sediment [ENVO:00002007]; material: shallow marine sediment [ENVO:03000034] sea grass bed [ENVO_01000059] ... | reverse complement strand
GAGAAGCCCGGGTCATCGACCTCGGAGATCGCACTCTCTTGCCAGGGCTCATGGATATGCACGTTCATCTGACGATGCAGATCGGCCCCACGAGTTTTACGGACCGGGTCCGCTTGGGACCAGCCGACGCGGCAATCAACGGGACCTTATACGGCAGGAGAACCCTGATGGCCGGGTTTACTACGGTTCGGAATGTCGGGGCCAACGGCTTCGTCGACCTGGCTCTGAAGCGGGCCTTCGACGCGGACCGCGTCCCGGGACCCAGAATTGTCCCGGCGGGTCACGGTCTTTCGATAACTGGAGGTCACGGAGATGCATCCGGCCTTCGGCCCGGACTCCTGGAGGCGGGCTTCGAAGAGGGAGTCGCGGATGGAATCGACGAAGTCCGGAAGGCCGTACGCTATCAGATCAAGCACGGAGCCAAGGTGATCAAGATCTCGGCGACCGCCGGAGTGCTCTCTTTCGAAGAATCCGTAGGTGCCCAGCAGTATTCAGAAGAGGAGATGCTGGAGATCGTTGAAGAGGCTTCCCGCCACGGAATACCTGTTGCCGCTCATGCACACGGAACTGAGGGAATCATGGCCGCTCTGCGAGCCGGCGTTGCCTCGATCGAACATGGCTCCATCCTCGACGACGACGCCATTCAACTTTTCCTCGACAAAGAGGCTTTTCTGGTGCCGACGTCCTATCTCACGACGGTCATCCCTCTGGACGCTCTGCCGCCGATGATCCGCGCCAAGGCTGAATCGCTGATGCCGTTGATGCAGGAAAGTCTCAGGAAGGCGATTGCAGCGAGGGTCAAGATCGCCTTCGGGACCGACGCCGCCGTCTTTCCTCATGGGGACAATGCGAAAGAGTTCGCGATGTACACGGCAGCGGGGATGTCCAACCTCGAAGCGATTCGGACGGCGACGACCACCGCGGCGGAACTCCTGGGGGTCGAGGATCGGGGTCTGATTCAGAAGGGAAGACTCGCCGATATTATCGCCGTCGATGAGGATCCCCTGCAGAACATCCGAACTCTGGAGAACGTTGCTTTCGTGATGAAAGGCGGAAGGGTTTACAAGAAGCCCTGAGCGGCTGGAAACCGCGAGCAGCGCAAAGGCACGGGGTCAGTGGACATTCAGGGTGCCGTGACTCCCGCACCTTCGCGGCAGTCGATCTATTGACCCGGGTTGTAGCTCAGATCCGGCCGATAACGAAGTATGTCCGTCTGCGAGCTTTCCACACAGTCCGAGAAGGCGGCCATCAGAGCTGCGGTGGCAGCCTCTCCGATCGCTCCGTCAACCGCTTCAATGAGACTCCCGTCCGCGCCTTTGTCAGCCCACTTTTGATGAAGGATGACGACGCTGAACGTGTTTCCTTGATTTCCGGCTACGCCTTGCGTCCAGAGCGCGGTCCGGGGCCAGTTCGCCTTGTCGAGGGCAGCGTTGAACCCCTTGATCACCGAGGCGAACTCTGCCGTCTTGTCACCTTTGACTTGAAAGTTCGTGACCGTGATCAGCACAGGAGGCGTGGCCGGAACGTCCGCCCTCGAGAGGTCCGTCCTCACGACCGAGTAGGTCACGATGGTCGATTCGACGAGGGCCCCAAAGCGCTTCTGAGCGTCGGCTCCGTCCGCCGCATCCATGTCCCCACGAGCGTCGAAATCGGACCAGCTGTGATTCCCGGTCCGGATCAGATACTGGCCGAAACGCTCACCGCTGTCGTATTGCCAGGCAGACCATTGCCAGGAGTCGTTCTGCGACCGATGCCAGCCGATGTGCTCCTTATAGGCCTCCTCGAACTGGGTCGCCATGCCGGCTTTAGGTTTCACCAGAAAAAGCTTGGCGATGTTCCCTGAAGGTTGTCCGTAGGCGACAACGGACAAAAACAATCCAACCATCAAAGCCGACACGAGGGCTCTCTTCATGATCCGACCTCCTTGCAAATAACATTTGTCTACGGTATCTGGGATTGACTTAACACGACCTTACTCCGCCCGTGACCGGACGTCAAACCAAGCTCTGTTAGCAAAAACGAAGAACGATTACTTTTGGGGACCGGCTCTGTGACAGAATCCGGAGGACGAGTGGGTGTTTCGTGAACAGAAAGGCCAAACTTGAGATCTACGGCAGGTTCAGGGTCGCTTCACATCGCAGCTGGCCCGGGGAGCGGAGCGGGAGGCCAAGACTGGATGTCCTCAAGTCTGAGTGTGTGAATGTGGGAGGGGTCTCCGCCTCTCTGGTGGTCACGTTGCTCTCGGACAAAGCCAACGTTCAACGCGGAACCGCCGGTCTGGTTCAGCCGCTAACGTCCAGAAGGGTCGGATGTCGCACGGCAGGCGACGCTTTGGAGTGAAGAATGGTGGCCGCAAGGACCGTTCATCCTCATTGTTCTGCCCGGAGGACTTCCAGTGGAGGCCGGTCGCAGATTCCGCGGCTGTTGAACATACCGATCAGGACGGTTAATCCGGAGAGCACGATGAGGGAGCCGAAGACCGGATAAGGCGAAGGCAGAAAGGGCACTTCGAACACGAATCGCGCAAGCGCCCATCCTGCTGAGAGGGCCAGGACGAGTCCAGTCGAGGCGGCGAGGCTGCCGAGGAACAGGTACTCGACGAGGAGAATCCGGCGAACCTGCTTGCGGGACGCACCCAGGGTCCGCAGCAGAACGCTCTCCCGGATTCTCTGATAGCGACCCGTCAGAACAGCTCCGGCGAGGACAGTCAGTCCCGTGATCACGCTGAAAAGAGCCATGAAGCGAATCGCGAACGAGACCTTGTCCAGAATCGTGTCCACAGTGTTGAGAATCAGCGCCAGATCAATGGCCGAGATATTCGGAAAACGGGCGACGACAGTCCGCTGAGCGACCGCTGAAGTTTCGACCGATTCCGCCCTCGATACGATCACGTGGAACTGGGGTGCCTCTTCGAGCACTCCGGCGGGGAACAGGACGAAGAACCCCGGCTGGATCCTCTTCCAGTCAATCGTGCGATAGCTGGCCACATGCGCCTTGACGGGAAACCCCTGGACATCGAAGACGAGTTCGTCCCCGATGTCGACGTCGAGGTTTTCGGCAATTCCTTGCTCGAGAGAAATCGGTACGGACTCGTCCAGTGAAGTGACGCTTCCGATCCACTCACCGCCGACCAGTTTCTCCGCGTCTGTCAGATGATCCCTATAGGTCGATCGATACTCGCGTCTGTAGGCCCAACGCCCGCGGCCTCGACCCTCACCCCGATTCCTGTCCTCGAGAATCTCCTTCACATCTCGACCTTTGACGGACGAAAGCCGCATCGTCACGATCGGGACGTTTTGCAGCAGTGGGAGTTCGAGGGAACGGACAACCTCGACAACTTCCTCCAACTGGTCGCTCTGGATGTCGAAGAAAACGAGGTTTGGACGGTTCTCGTCAGCGGCAACCGTCACCTGGTCAAGGAGGCTGTCTTGAACAAGAAAGAGCGTCAGGATCAGGAAGGTCCCGAGCCCGAGAGCGAGCATGAGGACCAGCGTCTGATTGTGTGGGCGATAGAGGTTGGCCAATCCCTGCCGGACCACGTAATTGAAAGACCTTGGAAAGTGGCGTCGCAGCCCGACCATCACAAGTTTCGCGATGCCCGCCAAAAGCCCGAAGACGACTGCGACCCCGATGAAGAAAACGACTCCTGCCCACCATTCCTCCGTGTTCTGCATAGCAAACACGAGGACGGCGACGCCGATGGCCAGAAACACGAGTCCCCGCATTCGATCACGGGCAGAGCTGCCCGGCTCGAAGTCGGCCCTCAAGGTCAGAAGCGGCGTGATTTTTCGCACGGGCAGCAGTGGCAGCAACGCGAAGAGCAAAGTGACGACGACGCCCAGCAGCGTGCCGAGAACAAGTGCCTCCCAGGAAATCACGAAATCGATCTCGACCGGCAGGAAGTCACTCAGGACCTGCGGCAAAAGAAACTGCACCCCGCGACCGATCAGGCTCCCCAGCGCTGCCCCGACGAAGCCGAGGGCGACCGATTGCAGAAGATAGACCATGAAGGTCTGGCCGGACGCGGCACCCAGGCAACGGAGCACCGCTATCGTCGGAATCTTCTGCTTCAGGTAGAGGTGGATACTGCTGGCGACTCCGATTCCGCCCAGGAGCAGGGCAACGAATCCGACCAGATTCAGGAATCCGTACAGGTTGGAAAGCGCCTCCCCCAGATCCTCCTTCCTCTCATCAACGGTATCGCTCCCGAGACGAAGCTCTCGGAGTCGATCCTTCATGCCGGCCTCGAGTTCGACGGCATCGACGTCTGAGGGCAGTTTGTAGAAGATCCGATATCCGGCCCGGCTTCCGACCTGAATCAGGTCCGTGCGCTCCATGGACTGGTAGGGAATGTAGACACGCGGGCCGACGATCGCCGCAGCGGCGGCTTCGCCGGGAATGTTGTCGAGTGACCCGAGGATCTCGAAGGTGACACGCCCGATTCGGACCCTCTCTCCGACCTCGACTCCGAACTGGATCATCAGTCCGCGGTCGACGAGAGCAAAGTCTCCATCCTGGAAGCCTCGGCCGGCCGTCTGAGGTGTCGTCTCGAGCTCTCCGTAGTACGGAAACGCTCCCTTGAGCGCTCTCACCTGGACCAGGCGCGTATCCGAGGTTCTTGGAAAAAACGCCATCGTCGAGGTGTTGATCTGGCGCGAAGATTCGCCTTCGATCGTGCTCAGTAGCTCTTCCATCTCCTCTGTGAAGGGCTCCCGACTGGAGACGACCAGATCGGCACCGAGCAGCGTTTTCGCTTGCCCTTCCACAGCCCTCTCGAGGTTGGAGCTAAAGGAAGAAATTGCGACGAGCGCCGCGACTCCGAGGGTGATGGACGAGACGAAAAGAAAAAGACGGCGACGACTGTGGCGGCTGTCGCGCCACGCCATCTTCCAGATCCAAGGCTTGAAGAGCTTCATGGGTCAAACCACGGTCGGGCCGTTCAACGAGCGGCGGAGATCGTCGAGGCTTCGCGAGTGTCTTCTGACTTTTCAGCCGTCTCCGCGTCTCCGACGATTCGCCCGCCTTTGATCTGGATCACTCTCTGAGTGCGCTGAGCGAGATCGAGATCGTGCGTGACGACGATCAGCGTCGTCCCGTTGTCCCGGTTCATGTCGAAGATCAGATCATCGATCTTCTCGCTGGTTTCCGAGTCGAGGTTTCCGGTCGGTTCATCGCAGAACAGGATTCTGGGTTCATTAATGAACGCCCGGGCCAGCGCGACACGTTGCTGTTCACCGCCCGAAAGCTGCGTCGGATAATGGTCGAGGCGGTCGGCAAGTCCGACCATTCCCAAAAGATCGAGCGCTCGGCGACCGGCATGGCGCTCACCTCTCAGCTCCATCGGAACCATGACGTTCTCGATGGCCGTCAGCGTGGGAATCAACTGGAAAGTCTGGAACACGAATCCGACATGTGTGTTGCGGAACGCGGCCAGACCTTCCTCGTCCAGCGATTGCAGGCGGACACCGTCCAACTCGACGGAGCCGGCCGTCGGTTGGTCCAATCCCGCACAAAGTCCCAGCAGCGTTGTCTTGCCACTGCCGGAAGGCCCGACGATGGCCGTGCTGGAGCCTTCCTCGACCTCAAAGGAGACATCGTCCAGAACTTTCAGGTGACGGCTGCCGCTCGAATAGATCTTTGTGAGTGAATCGACTGCTAGTATGGACATTCTCTTTGCAACTAACACAGACGTTCCAGCCAGTCAAAAGATTCCGAAATCCGATAGTGGGATGACCTGACGAGCGGCCCAACCAGGTTGACCTGCGAGGCAAGGCCACGGGAGACTCCCGCACCAGTAGGGGAGAATGGGATCTCCTCGATGGGCGCCGAGGACACTGGCCTTGAGCCGTCGGATTGAAGAATCGTAATATTGAGGCGTGGCGATGATGAAAAGGACTGCCTTCCACTTCCGGATGCTGGCGGTCGCCTTCCTTCTGATATCTGTCCCCGCCTCCGGGGCCGGAAAAGGCGCCCCAGGGCCGAAGCGTGTCCTGTTTCTGGGAGACAGCCTGTCAGCCGGTTACGGCCTTGACCCCGCCGATTCCTTCCCCGCCCTGATACAACAGAAGATCCGAGAGAAGGGCTGGGATTTTGAAGTGATCAACACCGGGCTGAGCGGCGAGACGACGGCCGGAGGTCTGAGACGGATCGACTGGATGCTGCGCAGAAAGATCGATGTCCTCGTCCTGGAACTCGGAGCCAATGACGGCCTGCGAGGTATTTCGCTCGCCGTCACCAAGCGAAACCTGCAAGGGATCGTCAACAAGGCGAAAGCGCGCTATCCGGGCATCAGAGTCGTGATCGCCGGGATGATGGTGCCGCCCAATCTCGGCCCGGATTACACTGCCGAGTTCCAGGCGATTTTCCCGCGACTCGCTGAGGATAACAAGGCGACTTTAATCCCGTTCCTTCTGGAGGGAGTCGCCGGACGGCCCGAATTGAACCTGGCTGACGGGATTCACCCGACCGCGCGAGGACACGAGGTGGTGGCCGACACCGTCTGGAAGCATCTCGAGGACGTCCTGGCGGAACTCGACTGATCCTCGGCCGGTCGCCCGCCGCCCGGCAAGATCTCCGCCTCGGAGGAGGCAATGGCGTGACGAATCGAATCTCGATCGAGTGCAACAGGGGCGACATTTCGGCTCAGAGCGACATGGATGCTGTGGTCAATGCGGCCAACGCTCGGCTGACAGCGGGGGCCGGGGTCGCAGGAGCGATTCATCGAGCAGCCGGTCCCGGGCTCTACGAAGAGTGTCGACCTCTGGCCCCGATCCGAACTGGACAAGCGGTCATGACGGGAGGGCATGACCTTCCGAACAGATACGTCATTCACTGTCTCGGCCCGGTGTACGGCGTCGATGAGCCATCTGATCGTCTGTTGGCCGATTGCTACCGGAACGCACTCCTGCTCGCCGATCAGCACGGAATCACGTCGATCGCTTTTCCGGCGATCTCTACCGGAGTGTTCGGATACCCCGTCCAGGATGCCGCCCGAGTCGCCTTCGAAACGGTCACTGAGACTCTGAAGCGGCTCGGCAACGTCCGGCAGATCCGGTTCGTGCTTTTCGGCCAAGCCGACTACGAGACCCATGTGAGAGTGCTTTCCGAGGTGACTCGACGCTGAGCTCTCGACCCGTCCGTTGGTGAAGGCGAGACCCTTGCCGAGCCAGTCACCGGATTCGGGAGTCAAGGACAACTCTTTCGGACGTCGCTTTCTGACTCCCTTCCACGGCCCTCCTCCGACTGCCCGAAAGAGACAGAGGTGCCTCCTAGAATTCCTGTGTGAAATCTCGCGATTGCCTAGAGACCTGCTCCTGGTGTGGCGACAGCGTCCCGGAAACGCAACGCGCCTTCGGCTTGAGAACCCGGTTCCGCAAGGACATCGATCCGGGAACGCATGGGTGCTGTATACCGGTATCGATCGTTCATATCGGCAAGACGGTCGCGGGGTTCGCTCGCCGGACCGATAGGGCGAGCGTCGGAGTCGTCGATCTGACATTCCACACCTGCTCGGAACACTGCGCCGAGACCCTTTACGCTGCGTTCCAGAGGGAGCGCAGCCTGTTCTCGGCCCGTCTGGCCGGATGACAGCGAACAGCTCTGACCGCTGCCAGTGTAATAGCAGTTCCCTTGAATCGACTTGGCTTCCATGACCTCTGAATTCCGCCCGCTCACTCCTCTCGGGAAGATCCACGAACTCGCCCGGAAGCACTCCGCACGGGACATGATCGAGTGCGCTCTCGAGCGCGCCGGAAACTCGGAGGGCCAAGGATCGTTGACCTTCACCAGCATCTCAGCAAGCCAGGCTCGGGCCGCGGCGGACTACCAGGATCGCGTCGGAGTCGAGAATTGCGGACCTCTCGGCGGAGTCCCCATTTCGGTCAAGGACCTGTTCGATGTGGCCGGCGATGTCACCACGGGCGGATCCCGGGTGCTCAGCGACCAGGCACCGGCCCGGATGGATGCCCTCGCCGTTTCTCGTCTCCGGCGGGCGGGTGCGATCATCATCGGCCGAACGAACATGACCGAGTTTGCCTATTCGGGCATCGGTCTGAACCCCCACTACGGAACTCCGTCCTCGGTCTGGGACCGCGAGGCTTCCCGAATTCCGGGCGGTTCCTCCAGCGGTGCTGCAGTTTCCGTCACCGACGGAATGTGCGGAGGGGCCTTGGGGACCGATACCGGGGGATCGATTCGGATTCCAGCCACGTTCGGCGGGTTGTCCGGCTTCAAGCCCACGGTCGGTCGAGTCCCGACGGAGGGTGTTCTCCCACTCTCCAGGACCCTCGACTCCGTGGGTCCGATCGCCCCCACGGTACGCTGCTGTGCGGACCTGGACAGCCTCCTCACCGGCGGGCAACCGGTCCAGGCCGAGTTTCCACTTCAGGGTCTCCGACTGGCGGTGCCTTCGAATGCTCTCCTGGCCAACCTGGACCCTGAGGTCGAGTCTTCCTTCGAGAGGGCGACCAGAACGCTGTCAGAAGCCGGAGCGCTGGTGAGCAACGTGCCTGTTCCGGTACTGGATGAGATACCCGCCGAGTACGACCGTGGTGGTCTGCTGGCAATCGAGGCCTTCGCCTGGCACCGGAAACTCCTCGAGCAGCGAGGCGACGAGTACGACCCTCGGGTATCGATGAGAATCCGGCTGGCAGCGGACCGGAGCGCCTCCGAGTACCTCGATCTGGTTGAGAGAAGAGAAGATATCGTACGCCGCGGACGTCTCCAGACCGAGTCCTACGACGCCCTGATTTTCCCGACCGTTTCTGTTGTCGCACCGCGCATCGCCGACATGTCCTCGGACGAGGAGTATCTGCGCCTGAATCTTCTCATCCTGAGAAACACATCCGTCGCAAACTACCTCGGACGTTGTGCATTGAGTGTCCCCTGCAACCGACCAGGCGAGGCTCCAATCGGTCTGACCCTGATGGGCGAAGCGAACTCGGATCTGAGGCTTCTGGCAATCGGGCTGTCGGTCGAACGAACGCTGACGAACAGCTGAAAAAGACACCCCTGAAGTGAGCCGGGGCCACCTCCGAGAGCTCGGCACCGAAGTCCCGACGTTCAGCACGAACATCGTATCTGAACGTTTCAAACGCCATTTCGTCTGAATGTAGGAGTGAGTCCGGGCACCGATTTCGCTCGTGGAGATCGTGGGACTTCGGACGGGTGAGGTGTCGCAAAGTCAGGCTCTTACCCGGTACAGCATGATATATTGTCGCTTCACAGGCGGGGGCTCGGCTCCGTCAATTCACTGGCTTCCGAGCGATTTCCGGGGTAACTGATGCGCAACAAGCTGAGCGGTTTTCTCTTTCTGGTCATTCTTCTGACGGCGGTGCTGGGAGGGTGGTACGGCGATCGTGTCAAAGCGAGTGGTCCGGCAGAGCCCGATGTTGAAGCGCTGCTGGAGACATTCTCAGAGGCATTCGAGGCCGTGCAGCGAAACTACGCAAAGAAAGTCGAATCTGAGGAATTGGTCGAGAGCGCTATTCGAGGCATGCTCCGGACCCTTGACCCGCACAGCTCTTATTTCGCCGCTCCCGACTACAACAAACTTCAGGAAGAGCAGCAGGGGCAATACTACGGACTGGGGATTCTGATTCGACCCGAGCGCCCCGGCACAGGACGAGTCCTGATCGTGGAACCCCCTTCCCCGGGCACACCGGGAAACAAAGCCGGCTTGCGGCCGGGAGACGTGATCTCGAAGATCCATGGAGAGCCTATCGACGATTGGACTTATCCAGACGAGATCATTCCAAAGTTGAAGGGTCCGAAAGGGACGAAAGTTCAAATCACCGTTGAGCGGCCGGGTCAGACGGAGCCGCTCGAGATCGAGATCGAGCGGGACGCGATCCCTCTCTATACGATCAAGTTTGCGTTTCATGTGCAGCCGGGAATCGGGTACATCCGAATCGACCGCTTCTCAGAATCGACCAGCGACGAACTGGACGATGCTCTCGAGCGCCTGGACGAGCAGAACATGAAAGGACTCCTGCTGGACCTTCGCAACAATCCTGGAGGGTCGCTCCGTCAGGCGATCGAGGTTTCCGACAGATTCCTCGAAAGGGGTCAGCTCATTGTGAGCACGCGTGGCAGGAGCGGCAAGGGCCGCGAGTTCCGTGCCCCGAGGGGTCGCCGACACGACTATCCGATGGTCGTTCTCATCAACCGCTACAGCGCCAGCGCCAGCGAGATCGTTTCCGGCGCACTGCAGGACCACGATCGCGCGCTGATCGTTGGAGAGACGAGCTTCGGAAAGGCTCTTGTGCAGACGGTCTATCCGATGAACAGCGACCGGGGTCTCGCTTTGACGACCGGGAAGTACTACACCCCGAGCAACCGTCTCATCCAAAGACCCTACGGCGAAGGCTTCTACGATTACTACTACAATCGGGATGACGGCTCTGCTGCCGGCGGTGAGGCCTTTTCTACCGATTCCGGACGCAAGGTCTTCGGGGGAGGTGGCATCGGACCGGACGTGGAGGTCGAACCCGATCGGTTTCCTCGCCTCGCCGGACTCGTGAACCGAAGGAATCTCTTCTACAATTTTGCCGGCAAGCTCACCCGAGGAGACATCGAGAGCGATATCCAGTACCAGTACGACCCTGAAGAAATCCGTGAACTTGGTGAGGATGAGCGGGATGTGTTGATGGCGAAACTCCCGATCACGGAAAAGACTCTCGGTCTCTTCCGGGAGTTCCTCGATGAACAGAAGATCGAAGTGACGGATGAAGATTTCGAAGAGAGCCGTGAAATCTTCTCGAACCGGCTGCGTCAGGAGATTTTCCTGATCTATTTCGGCGAAAGGGACGGCGCCAGAGTCGCACTCACAATGGACAATCAGGTCCAGAAAGCGATCGAACTGCTCCCTCAAGCTCAAAAGCTTCTGAAAGACTGACACACGATCTCGATAAGCTCACGCTTATGCGCTCAACGGTTTGCCTGTCGCTGTTGGGGCTCGCGGTCCTCCTTTTCCCGGGCTGCTCGCCGACCCGCAGAGTAGTCGTACAGACTCCTCCGGCGCCTCTGCGTCAGCAAGATCCCGAACCTGCGCCGGTTGTCGAGGAACCCTCGTCCGAACGAGTTCGGACGCAAACCGAGGTCCCAGCACGCCCTTCGGCTGCGGAGGTGGTGGAAGAGGCGAGAAAAACGGCCGGCCTGGCAGAATCTCATTATGAAGGTGGGCAAGTCGACCTGGGGCATCGGACTTACCATGCCGCCCTCGACGGTTTGAGAGTTGATTCCGTTTCTCCTGAAGAACAGGAGGAACTGGAGCAGGCCTACTCGGAAATACTGGACGAACTTCAGGACCGAGAGAAAGCCCGACTGGATGAACTTTCTGTCCTGGCCGCCCCCCCCCTCGATGACATCGGTCCCACGGAACGAACACCGCTCGAAGAGATGGCGGATCTGAATCTGATCGCCATCGAGGTCGATCCACAGCTTCGAGACCTGGTCCACGCCGAACTTCTCAACGCCCGTTTCGATTTCCCGATCGTCCTCAATAAACCGGTTCTGCGGGCGGTCGAGTACTATCAGAAGAGGGGTCGAGCCAGCATGGAGAAGGGGCTGGCACGGGCAGGACGCTTCAAGGAACTGTTCGAAACGACCTTCGCTGAGTTCGATCTGCCGAGAGATCTGATCTACCTTTCTCATGTCGAGAGTCTCTTCAACCCGAGAGCCTACTCGAGGGCGCGCGCCAAAGGCCTCTGGCAGTTCACATCCGGCACCGGACGACTCTACGGACTCAACATCGACTGGTGGGTCGACGAGCGGTCCGACGTCGTCAAATCGACCCGTGCGGCAGCTCGATACCTGAAGGATCTCTACGAAAAATTCGGCGACTGGTACCTCGTGCTGGCGGCATACAATTCCGGACCAGGTCGCATAGAAAGGCGCCTCAAGCGCTACGGGGATGTGGACTACTGGGAGATGCGGCGACGCAGGATGATTCCTCGCGAAACCAGGAACTTCGTCCCGAGCGTGCTCGCATCGATCATCATTTTCAACGACCCAGAGCGCTACGGCTTTGACGTCGAGCCGCTCGAGACTCTCGGATTCGATGAGATCAGACCTCCCGCTCAGGTCGCTCTCGAAACAGTCGCCGAAGTTCTCGGAGTTCCGCCGTCCAAGGTCGTCGAACTGAATCCGGAACTCAGGCGGAACATCACTCCTTTTGGCGCCCCGGCATTCCGGCTCAAGGTTCCGGAAGGTATGGGCCCCTGGGCAGAAGCGAAGCTCGCGGCATTACCCCCGGAGAAGAGACTCCGGTTCGTTCATCACCGCGTCCAGTCGGGAGAAACCGTGGGGACGATCGCCCGCCGTTACTCGTCGGCGATTCAGGCCATCGCGCAAGTCAACCGTTTGAGGAGCGTTCATCGCATTCGAGTCGGACAGGATCTTATGATCCCGCTTCTGGACTCAAGTGCAGCGGCCGGACGCGGTAGCGTTGTGGCGGCGAACTTCTCGAACCCGGATCGACATGTGGTGCGCCGAGGCGACTCGATGGCGCGCATCGCCCGGATCTACTCCCTGTCACTCAACGATCTTCTCACCTGGAACAGGCTCGACCGCTCGACGATCATCTACCCGGGTCAGACCATCTCGCTGGCACCGAAAGGGCTGTTGGCGGATGGCCAGCAGCAACCTGACTAGAAGAGTTCAACGCAGAGACGCAAAGTCTTCTTGTTTGAGTCTTTTGCGAGCAGGAGTCTGATCCTGCTCCCTTCATCTGAGAACCTGCTCTCTTCGTTTCTGAGGGCTCCGGGAACTCTCTTCATTGCGGACTTTACGGATTTTCGCGAGAAATATCCGCTCAAGAACCGCTCCCCGTCTTCACATTTTGAGAACGAACGCGTGAAAGGTCTTGGCCTCGGAGAATCCGAGGCGCCTGTAGAGATCGTAGGCCCCTCGGTTTTCTGCTGAGACCGACAGCGTAACCCGCTTGAGAGCGTGTTGGCTGGCCTTTTGAAAGTAGAGTCTCATCAAACCAGTCCCGACTCCGCGTCCCTGCCAGTCCCGGCGCACCGAGATCTGTGGGACCATCCCCGTATGTTCGGAAATCCGAGTCGTCACGATGAGTCCGCAAACGCGGCCCTCCTCGTCGAGAGCGACGAAGCTTCCCTCTTGAAAAAAGTCTCCACAACCGGGATTGTCGACTAGGTTGCGCAGGAATCGTGCGCAACCTTCGAGAGACTGGTAATCGAAGCAGAGTTCGTGATCAGGCGAGTTGAGATAGCTGTCGTAGACGACGCGCGCCCCTTCATCGAAGAACCCTCGATCCCAGGGCCTGATTGCGCAACCCAGCCCCTGATCGGTGAGTTGCGCGCCATCGCCGCCGGAAACGGTCCGATTCAGAAAGTACCTTTTGCGCGCTTCAAACCCAGCTTCCAGGAACAGAGGTGCGACATCTGTATTGAACGGAAAGATCTGGCACTCGATCCTGCTGACGACAGGAATCTCTCTGAGGACCGCCAGGGCCCTGTGCAGGAGGACTCTGTAGGAACTCAAACCGGCATGGGAAGCTTTGACGAAGAGATCCCCGATGAATCCAACGGGCTGGTTGATGACATAGTAGGTGTAACCGACGACGTCACTCGAATCCGATAGGACGAAGCCTGGGAGGCTCTGGCTCGAAACGAACCTGCGAATCAGATCGACCGAAGGCCCGTAGTCCCAGAAGAGGTCTCGTCTCCAACACTCGACCTCTTCATCGAGAACCGGACCCAGGCGGTGAAGTTGTGTCTGAGTCAATGGAGTGACGTTCATCAGACTGCTCGAGAGGTTCCCTTTGAGAGTTCCGCCTCTCCGGCGAGAGACGCGACACGCGAGCCCTGGTCAGGACTCCGATGGCGTAATGCGACTACGGACGGCCTTCCCTGCTCAAAGGATGCCAAAATTCGTCGCACCTCTCAATCCATGTTATGCTCTGATTTCAGTTCTTTACGGTTATCGGGGGCCCCGCGGCGGGGTAGCCTTGACACCCCCGAGTCGACAATTCAATGCCCAATTCAAGAATGACGTGTTTCTCACGCCAGTTGAAGAACTTCCATGAACGTCAAGCTCCAGAGTCGCCACTTTCGGGTCACCCAGAACCTTAACCAATTGATCGATCGTCAGTCCGGCAAGGTCAGAAAACTTCTCCCCTCCTTTGCCGACGAAGACCTCGATCTCCACATCAACGTCGAGAAACTTTCGACTGGGAAGCAGTTCCACACGGTGCTCGTCCTGAACGTTCCGCAAAAGGCGGTTCGAGTCGAAGCAATCGAGCCCTCTCCTTCAGTCAGCATTCTCAGAGCATTCGGAGAACTGAAGAGAAGGGTCAAACGTTTCAAGAGCCAGTTGAACAGACATCGTTATTGGCACCGCGAGGTCGAACCGGCCCCGGGTTCACTCAAGCCAACGGTACCTTCCAAGAGTGCCCCGGACAGCGGTGAAATCAGTTTGACGCTCGAACGGATCGAGAGCTTTCTTCGCCGCGAGATTTATCATCAGGCGATCCAGCAAGGCATTCCACCCGGCGTTCTGCAGCCTCAAGCTCTTGTCGACGAGGTCTATCTGAGGGTCAGATCCGAACTCGAGAGTCCGAAGGGTCTCCCGCTGGATCAATGGCTCTTCCAGGTCGCCCGCTCTACGCTCCAGGATCGGATCACCGGGCTTCGGGCGAACAGCGATAATCCGCATGTCGAAGAGTCCTCGAACGAAGTGGAAAAGTGGGACGACGAGTCTCTGCACTTCTACCAGCCGGACGAGGTGCTGAGGCTCGAGGATGTTTTGACCGACGAACACTCTTCGACTCCGGAGGAGTACCTGGCTCGGGAGGAGACCGAGGTATCGATTCACAAGTCGATCGCCGGCTTGCCGGACTCCCTGCGTGAGGCCTTTGTTCTCTTCGCTCTCGAAGGATTCAACTCAGATGAAGTCGCTAAGATTACCGGCAAGACGCCTGCCGAGGTACTGACGGCGGTCAACGAAGCCCGTGAACGGCTCCACGCTGATCTGGGCCAGTAGCTGATCCTGGGACTCCGTGCCGCAACGGTCCAATGAGATTCACATGAAGTTCGCCAGAAAGCTGAATCAGATCTCAGTTTCACAGACGATCGCTGTCATGCAGGAAGCCCAGCGGCTGAAAAGCCAGGGGGTTGACGTCATTGACCTCGGTCCAGGCCAGCCTGACTTCCAGACTCCGGACTTTATCAGGGAAAGTGGAGTTCGTGCCATCGAACAGGGCTTCACAAAGTATACGGCGGCAGCTGGGTTTGCTGAACTGAGGCAGGCTGTTGCCGATCGATACAATCGAGATTTCGGATCACGGTTCGGCCTCGAGAACGTCATCATCACGTCGGGTGCCAAGACGGCAATCTCGCATGCTTGTACGACGATGTTCGATGAAGGTCAGAAAGTTCTGATTCCGGCCCCTTACTGGGTCACGTTTCCGGAGGTCGTCAAACTTGCCGGGGCCACACCGATCTTCTTTGAGACCCTTGAGGAAAACGGCTTCGAAATTGTCGTCGACGATGTCCGCGAGCGGATTTCAGAGACCGTGAGAGGACTGATCATCAACTCGCCGAACAACCCGACCGGCGCCGTGTTACCAGAGTCGGTCATGGCCGATCTGGCAGAACTCGCACGGAAAGAAGACCTGTTCGTGATTTCCGACGAGACCTACGATCGCTTCACGTACAACGGCCGCGATCACTCGTCGCTGGCGGCTTTTGTCGAACCCACCGACGAGTGCTTCGGGATAACGGGGTCCTTCTCAAAGACCTACGCGATGACGGGTTGGCGAATCGGGTACCTGATCGCACATCCGGAATGCATCCGGAAAGTTTCGGCCTACCAGAGCCACCAATGCGGAAACCCCTGCTCGATTTCTCAGAAAGCCGCCCTCGCCGCCCTGGAAGGTCCCGACGATGTCGTCAAGGCGATGCTTTCCGAGTATTCACGGCGACGCCAGTTCGTCCTGGAGACCCTCAACAGGATTCCTGGTGTCTCGTGTCCGGTACCCCATGGCGCGTTTTACGCTTTTCCGAACGTCGAGGAGTGTTTCGAAAAAGTGGGCGTGTCGGGATCGATCGATTTCTCCAGATACCTCATCAGCGAGGCTCGGGTGGCGACGGTCCCGGGGGCCGCTTTCGGTATGGAAGGCTACATTCGTCTTTCATATGCGACCTCCATGGACAATCTGCGCGATGGCCTCTCCAGAATCGACAAAGCCGTCCGGGGATTGTCGGTCGCTTGAGCGCCGGCTCAGGCGCCTCGGCCGGCCCTGAGAGACTCCAACAAAAGACTCTGCGACGTGGCGGCTTTGCGCGAGAAATATCTGCAGAGTTGTGGGCTTATTCCTGATCGCCCCGCCCGGGGATGACCGGAAAAGCGGCCAGCACAGGAACATCAGCAGGGAAGGTCAAACTGGGGGAATCCGTCTGTCTCAACGTCACGGCCGCGATCGGCAGGTCGCTCTCGACAGTCAGGACGCCCTGCTCGAAGTCGGTGGGAAGGTCCGAGAACAGCTCATCGACGAAACGTGCAAGATGTTCTCCTGATTGCAGCACTCTGAGTACCGCAGCCGACTGCGCTGTGAACTGTTTGTCGTAGATTCGGAAGGTCACATTTGCGGCCGATCCCTGTGCGTTCACAAGGGCCACGCCTGTTCGTCGATCACCGGTCTGATCGACGAAGAGGCTGAAGTCGGTCAGAACCGTCGAGGTGGGCACACCGGCCTCGAAGAGAGCCACACCGCCTTCCGCCAATGAGCCGGTGAAGACCGCAGTCCCGCCGATGCCGGCCGCAGCGAGGACTCGCGCATACCCGACTCGGATCTCACCCGAGCCGGTCGTCTGGCCCGAAAAGGATTCCCCGGGACCGAGATCGATTTCGTAGTGACTCGACGGCTCGAGTTCTCCCAGTGGAACGACCATCGGTTCTCCCTGCGAATCGAAGAAATCGACTTCGGCTCGAGACGCCAGCCCTCCTGTATTCACCAGAACGATCGTGGTCTGAAAACGAACGTCGGATCCGACACCGTCACCGATCTGAGCAAAGTAGCTCTCGGACAGCTGGACGGGTCGGTCCCACGGGAGTTGAACCTCCCTTGTTGCGATGTGGTCGAAGGAGGGATCGTTGTTGTCATTCGCGGCGTTGACAGCCACCCGAAAGAGAACATCTCCGGTCGGCTCACTCGGGGCTTGCCAGCGCACCAGGACCCGATCGGTCGTCAAGGGGATCGGGGAGTGGACGAGCGTTCTGACACCCGCGAATTCGTGTTCCGTCAGGCCGGGAGTCAGATTGATCAGCCGTCCGGCCTCGGACCCGTCCTCATAAAGGACGGCGAGGTTCAAGCCGTAGACCTCAGTGCTGTTTCCACCCTGAGTCACGACCTGAAACTGGATCGTCTGGCCAGCCGTGAAACTCGACGGAAGGCCTTCGAAGTCGACAGTCGCAACAAGGTTGAAGGTGCTTCCAGCTTCGGAGTCGTGGCAGCCCGACCTGGCACAGAACATCCCCTGAACGACCACTGATCCCTCGACCTCGATTTCGGTTCCGTCTCGGCGAGCCTCGGCCCGATCCACGAGAAAGGCCGGGAGCAGCGAGAGGACGAGCAAAGCGAATGCGGACGTTCCTATCGATTTGAAGACTCGACTCATTTTGAAGACTTGACTCATAACGACTGTCCGCAGTTCCTACGGACAGATGCCTCCGTTGCTTCAGCAATACTCCCCCTCGAGCAGCTACCGGCTCGTTCTGTATATGTTAAACCCGAGCGAGACTTCGTTGTCGGATCTGTTGGCACTGATCGCATACATCCCCGGAGTAAAGTCGCGGCTCCTGGCGACGAAGATCGAGAAAATGTGCCCCCACGTCCGGATCTTGACTCCACCCGACCAGGAGACCCTGTCTCTGCTCTCCAGCCCTCCGTAACCGGCCAGCCGAGGAACAGCCTCACCCATCAACGAGAATCGTGGCGTGATGGCCAGATCGGCGCCGAGGCCCAATGAAAAGGTGTGATTGTCATCGATGTTGACGAAAGCAGCGCGTGATTCCAGTACGAAGTCCGGCCGGGAGTTGAACACCACCATCGGGGTCGCGTAGACGCGAAATCTGTCGAAGTCGAAGGATGTGGCAAGCATCAGGGACGGAGAGTAGTGCTCCTGAAAGTTGTCTCTCCCCTCGACGCCTCCGTGCAGGTCCATGGCCCAGAAGGAATCATCGTCTTGATGAATCTCATACGTTCCTGTGAAAGCGATGATCTTGTCGAATCGGGCCCTGCTGACTCCCGCGGTCAGCCAGTCGGTAAAGGAGTAGTCGACTCCCAGGTTGATGTTGGCCCCGGAATCGGCACCGAATGCACCGCCGATTCCCGAGGTGATCGAATTGAAGAACCTGTGCTGGACGTGAAACTCGCGTGCCCCTTTCTTGCGATCCAGCGGGATCGGCATGTTCACGAGAACCGGACTCTCGCTCCGTCGTGTTCGTTCTGGAGCCTCTCCTGAGATGACCGTCGGTACCGATGGCAAGGGAGCACTGGCCCCGGAGCCCGGCTGGCTGAACTCACCGGCGGAATAGATGAAATCCCCGGTTTCGTCGCCACTGTTGTCCGCGGCATTACCAGTTGCGTTGAAGAGGACCAGGCCTGCGCCGCCGTCGGGTGCTGTCCAGTTGAAGGGGAACTCGAATGGGCCCGTGCCGTGGCCGCTCCGCGTACCGACTTGAGTGTGCATCAGATACTCGACATCGCCTTCGATCTCGACCTGCGTGTTCGAGTCTGTCCGAACCAGGGTGCCGGCCTGGCGACCGGAGTCCGCGAAGCGGGCCGAGAGCTGAAAGCCCCATCTCGACTGGCCGGGTTGGCCGATAACGACCTTCAACGGATAGCTCGTTCCCGCCTCATACTGGCGGGGAACTCCCTCGATTCTGAAGATCCCTCCTCTCGACCTCCCGGAATCGAGGGGAGGTCCCTCGTGGCATTTCCGACATGATTCTTCCCCAAAACCTCCTGTGGTCCTCGGGTCGGGCCCATCCGGGTAGGCCATCAAAAGGGCGAAAAGAGGAAGCGCCATGAGAGGAAAGAGTGTCATGAGGCGGATCTTCGACATCTTCAGGCTCCTGGGAGAATCCGGGCGTCGGTCGGTTCTAGGCCCATACCGGGATGGATTTGAGTGTTAGCTGTCGATCAACAGACATGGGCTATGCTAGGGTGCTGTCCGAGAAGTTCCGGTCGCCGAATCGGAGTGTATTCTCGTCGCCGGCGAGGCGTGCGACGCAGTAATAACGGGCGCCTTGCGAGTGAACAGGACAAAGCTGGAGGCGAAAAGACGCGCGGATCGACCTCGGCCAGACGCACCGTTCTTCTGATCCGAGCATCATAAGATCTGAGCAGGCCGACGGGGCGCCTGGCCGGTCGCCGACCGACAGTGACAAGGCGAGGGGCAGCGAGGGCTTCTGAGATCGGCGCAAAGCTCGGGACAGGTTGAACCAGAAACTCTACGAGAGGATTCGATCTGAACAACATCAGCGTCATTCTGGTCGGCACACTGCAGAGCGGCAACATCGGGTCCGCAGCGCGGGCGATGAAAAACATGGGGCTCTCGCGTCTGAAACTCGTCCAGCCTCCGAAACTCGACGATGAGTGTTTCAAGATGGCGGTCGGTGCCCGAGACGTTGTCGAGGAATCCATCACATATACCAGTCTGAATCTGGCACTCGCTGACGAGCAGGTCATCGTCGGAACGACTTCGACACGAGGTCGAGCGCAGCATCAGATTCCTCAGTCTCCTCGCGAAGCCGCTCCACTGTTGCGGTCAAAGGCGCAAAAAAACCGCGTCGCCCTGGTTTTTGGGCCCGAGAGGAGCGGACTGGATGACGATACACTTTCACGATGCCAGCATTTGGTGACGATACCGACTTCCTCGGAAAGCCCGGTCTTGAATCTGGCCCAATCAGTCATGGTTCTGGCGTATGAGATTCTGATCGCCGGCGAGCCGAAGGCCTCCGCGCCTGCCTCGATAGTGACGGATGAAAGTCGGGCGCAGATGTTTCACCATGTCGAGACGACTCTCGAGACGATCGGCTTCTTTCAGGGAGAGAACCGTGCTCACATGATGAAGGCGATCAGGCGGCTGTTTGGAAAGTCTGACCTGACCCGCAGGGATATCCGAATCGTCCGCGGAATCATGAGCCAGATCGAGTGGTACGTGGCTCAAGCCCGCCGCGGTGAAAGATGAATCTGGTCTCATCACCGGGAGCCATCGGTCCAACATGCGAATCAATCAAAACTCTCAGGAGCCTCTTATGAATCTGAAGACACGGCGTCGATTCCGAGGATCGGCCCTTTTCTGCCTGGTGATCCTGCCATTCTGCTGGACGTGGTCCGCGGCCCAATCTGAACTCGAAGACGCGAGGGGTTCGAGGCGCTTCGTTGAGATCGGCCGATTCAAGGCTGACGAAGCACGCCAAGCGGTCGCCGTCGATAAGACGCACTTTTACGCGATAACGAACAGAAGAATAGGAAAGTACGACAAGGCGACCGGAAAACGTGTTGCCGGTTGGGAAGGACCGGCGGACGGGCCGATTGCACACTTGAACAGTGGTCTGGTCATCGAAGGAAAGTTGTACTGCTCCCATTCCAACTTTCCTGAAGTTCCGATGGCAAGCTCGATTGAGATATTCGACACGGAAACTCTGGAACACATCGGATCGCACAGCCTGGGAATCAACATCGGATCGGCAACGTGGATCGACCGACGCGACGGATACTGGTGGGTCGCCTTCGCTCACTATTCAGGCAAGGGAGGACAGCCGGGTCAGGGTCCCGAATGGACCTCACTCGTTCAGTTCGATCGGCAGTTTCGGCGCCTGGCGGGCTACGTGTTTCCCCGCAAGGTCATCGAACAGTTTCACGGAATGAGTAACTCAGGCGGCACCCTGGGAGATGACGGGCTGATCTATGCGACAGGGCACGACCTCCCCGAGATTTATGTGCTGAGGCTGCCTGAGGCCGGCTCGACACTTCAACTCGTCGAAACTCTTCCCGTCACCGCCGAGGGACAGGGGATCGCCTGGGACAAGAGCCGCCCGGACGTGCTCTACACGATCCTGCGAAGCACCGGAGAGGTTGTCGTTTCGAGACTCCAGACGCGCACAGGTTGGCGAAAGTAATCACACAACGTCTGCGGATAATGACAGAGAGGACCGAGCCCGCCGCCAACAACGGGACGAGGAGGTGCCTCTGCGCCCGCGGGAGCTTAAGTCATGTCGTGGGAACAAGTTGCGGAGATCATAGAGGCCATCGTCCAACGTGACGAGCGGCTGATCGCCCGATTGAGCCTCGACCTCTGCTCGTTCAGGAATCCCCCGGATTGGAGCTTCTACCGGTGGGACAGAACGGCTTGCCGTTTCCGCCTCGTTTGGCCGACACGAGGGCAGGACTGGTCCACCGATCTGCTCGCTCACAAAACACAGCTTGAATTGGGCGAAGTCCTTGTAGATAATAGGGTTCCCGAATCGGCGCAGGACGAGGAGGGAGGCTTGCAGTCGCCCCGAAGAATCGCACTGCCCTTGATTCAACGTTCGCAGCTCCTAGGGGTCCTGCAGGGGGTCTCATCAGGAGGAGAGAGCTGCGGAGAGCTGTCCGATTCTCTCCGGACGAAGCTCACCCTCGTCTCCAACGCCTGGCACCTGGTCGAACTTCTGGACGAGAAAGAGCGGCAGGTCTTCGAGGACTCGCTCACGGGACTTTACAACGCCGACTATCTCATTCATTTCCTCGGAAACGAAGTGGTGCGTTGTGGACGGTACGATCGGCCGATAGGAATCGTGTTCCTGGACATCGATTGGTTCAAGCGAGTGAATGACACTCAAGGCCACCTGATCGGCAGTGACGTCCTTCGAGAACTCGGGGGTCTTCTCACCGACTCGGTGCGCGATTCGGATGTGGTTGCGCGCTATGGAGGCGACGAGTTTGTCGTGGTCCTGACGGAAACTGGAAGCCGGGGTTCTTTGGACAAAGCCGAGAAGCTCCGAAAACGGGTCGAGGAACACACATTCACAAAGCATTCGGGCGTCCCTCTGAAAGTCACGATCAGTCTTGGAATTTCTGTTTTTCCGGACCATTCCAGCGACGCTCGGGATCTGATCCATAGAGCCGATCTGGCGATGTATGTTGCCAAGCAGGACAACAAGAACTGCGTTAGACTGGCAATGAAGTAAACCGTATGAATCTTCGCTCTCTCTTCAGCATTTTTTCCAACGATCTCGCTATCGATCTGGGCACAGCCAACACACTCGTTTATGTCAGAGGCCGCGGTATCGTGGTCAATGAGCCTTCGATTGTTGCCATCAACAAGAAAACCGAGAAGGTGGAGGCGGTCGGCCACGAAGCAAAGGAAATGCTGGGCCGCACGCCCGGCAATATCGTCGCTATTCGTCCGATGAAAGATGGCGTGATCGCCGATTTCGACGTGACTGAAGAGATGCTTAAGAGCTTCATCAGGAAGGCTCACAATCGGAACTACCTCATCAGCCCACGAATCGCCATCTGTATTCCGTCGGAGATCACCCAGGTCGAGAAGCGGGCCGTCCGCGAGTCGGCCCTGCGGGCCAACGCCAGCGAGGTTTACCTCGTCGAGGAAGCGATGGCAGCCGCCATTGGTGCGGGCCTCCCGATCACGGAACCGACGGGGAACATGATCGTGGACGTCGGCGGCGGAACCACCGACATCGCGGTTATCAGCCTGTCGGGAATCGTTTACTCACGTTCGGTCCGAGTCGCAGGAAATGAAATCGACGAGGCGATCGTTCACTACATCAAACGCAAACACAATCTCCTGATAGGCGAAAGGACTGCTGAGCGGATCAAGGTCGAGATTGGGTCGGCGGCTCCATTGGATCAGGACTTGACGATGCAGGTCACCGGACGAAACCTGATCGAGGGCATTCCGAAACAGATCACGCTTACGGACGCAGAGGTTCGAGAAGCGATATCGGATTGTGTTTCCACAATCATCAATGCGGTTCGCGTGGCTCTGGAGCGAACACCCCCGGAACTGTCGGCGGACATCGCCGAGAAGGGTATTCTGCTGACCGGTGGAGGAGCCCTGCTCAAGAGCCTGGACAAAGCGATCAGTGAAGAAACCGAACTGCCGGTCGTTCTGGCCGAAGATCCCTTGGCATCGGTTGTCTGGGGCACCGGCAAGATGTTGAGCGATATTGCTCTTCTCAAGAGGGTCAGTCTCTGATGAGCGAGTTTGCTCGCCGGAACCCTGTTATCTCACTTTTCGTCCTGCTCGGTTTGCAGGTCATCCTGCTCTCCGTGCAGATTCAGAACGAGCAAGGACGAACGCAGCTTCGCTCCTGGGCCGATACGATCGTCCTGCCCCTGGTGGTGTCCGTCAACTGGGTGTCCTCGGGTGTCGAATCTGCGATCGATTCCAGCGCAGCACTCTGGAACGCTCACTCGGCCAACGAACGGCTCAAGGGAGAAGTCCGACATCTCCGCAAGGAGGTTATCCGGCTGCGCGAAATGAGCCTCCTGAGCGGCCGGCTCGAGGATTTCAAGGTGCTGAAGGGGCGCTATTCGCTCCGGTACACTCCGGCGACAATCATCAAGCGGACTCCTCTGTTCTTTACTCAGGAAATCATGGTGGATGCCGGTCTCAGACGCGGCACAAGGGTCGATAATGCCGTGCTCACCGCGGACTCCATCGTGGTGGGACGCGTCGTCCGGGTGAGCGCGTTCCACGCGAGCGTCCAGCTGATCACGAGTCCGGGCGCGTCAGCAGGTGCGCTGATCGGGCCGAAACGTGTTCATGGAATCGTTGAGGGCGATGGAAGCGGGTTACTGAGACTGAGCTATGTACCCAACTCCCAGGAGATCGCAGTTGGGGACGCGGTCCTCACGGCAGGATCTGATCGCGTTTACCCGAAAGGCATCCTGATCGGTGAGGTCGTTCGATCTGAGCCGGGACCGGCCGGCCAGCGAGTTGTCATCGTGATGCCGTCCGTCGAACTCTCGAGACTTGAGGAGGTGGCCATTGTCGGCGCCTTCGATGACACATACGTCGACTGATTGAATCGCCTTCGGGAGCCCCGGGCTTGAACGAACACTTCCGGAAGTCCGAGATTCTGGCGATCCTGCTGCTGATCGCCATCGTCGAACTCTCTCTCTCTCGTTTCCTCCCGTCCGGTCTCCTCATCGAACTCCCGCTGATCTTCGCCGTTTACATCGGGTGGTACTCGACGCCGGCTATGGGAGCCTTCTGGGGCGCATGTCTCGGTCTCCTCGAGGACTCGCTTCTCGGCGTCACAATTGGAGTGAACGGATTCAGCAAGACTCTCCTGGGGTTCGGGGCTGCGTATGGGAAAAAGTGGCTGGCCCCAGAGGGTTATCTGGCACGGCTTGTCTTCCTGATTCCCATCAGCGCCTGTGACAGCTTGATCATCTATGGCCTGCAGAACCTCATGGATGAACCTATCCGACCCGGATTCCTCGTCGACATCCTGACCCGTGTCGTGATGACAAGCCTCGTCGGAGCCTTGATCTTCAACATCTACGACCGCCTCAAGTTCCCTCCTGCCGATTTTCAGGATCGATAAACGAAGGCTTTTCCGGGTTAGAATAGGGACCGATGGCTCTGTTTCAGGACAATGCGCCACTCCAAGGCCGACTCAGGGCACTGAAAGGAATCTTCTACCTCATACTCCTGCTTCTGCTGGCTCGAGTCTGGCAGATTTCGATTCTTGACCACGAGCACTATTCCAAGCTCGCCATGGACAACCTCGTCCGCACGGTCCCGATCAGGTCGCCGAGAGGGTTGATTTATGACCGAGAGGGCCGAGTCCTGGTCGAGAACACGTTCTCGACCCGCTTGCTCCTTTATCGAGAGGAGATTCAGGACCGAGGGAACACCATCTCGTATCTGGCCCAGGGGCTTGACGATGATGGTGGGAATATCGAAGCCATTCTGTCGAAGGCGGAGAAAACCGGGAGGTTCAGACCGGTTCCGATCCGGAACAAGCTCGCCATGGACAAGATCGCGTTCTTCATGACGCGGCAAGCCGATCATCCGGAAGTCGGAATCGATCGCAAACCCAGCCGGGTCTACACATACTCCGAACTGGGTTCACCCGCCCCGGGATACAACGCAGAAATCAGCTCTATGCCCCTCCACCACGCCCTTTCCTCCGTCCGGACCCAAGTCGACATTCTTGGAAAGGGCGGGGAGGAACAAG
>CAJHYB010000396.1_pt1 | contig 25606 bp, 17 predicted proteins | sample 9198631 | NCBI WGS metagenome assembly CAJHYB01 (sample SAMEA7708354, study PRJEB35096) | sediment metagenome | biome: marine neritic benthic zone biome [ENVO:01000025]; feature: sediment [ENVO:00002007]; material: shallow marine sediment [ENVO:03000034] sea grass bed [ENVO_01000059] ... | reverse complement strand
GCGGCCGTTCTGGCAGCCGCGGAGCGGATTCCGGAGTGCAGGGCCGTGGCGACGATCGGAGCGCCGTCCGATCCAGGCCACGTCAAGCACCTCTTCCGATCTTCCCTGGAAGAGATTGAGAGAACCGGAGAGGCTCGTGTCTCCCTGGCGGGGCGGACCTTTCTGATTCGCAGAGAGTTTATCCAGGATCTCGAGCGGCAACGCCTGGAGTCCCGGTTGAAGGACCTCCGGCGTGCCCTCCTGATCTTCCATTCGCCAGTCGACAAGACGGTCGGAATCGACAACGCGGCGGAAATATTTCAGGCCGCACGGCATCCCAAGAGTTTCGTTTCGCTCGACAAGGCGGACCATCTTCTGGGACGTCGGCAAGACTCGGAATATGTTGCGTTGGTCCTCTCGGCCTGGGCCTCACGATACGTCGACACCCGGGCACCGGAGGATCCGAGCCGTCCCGAAGGGTCCGTTCTTGTCGAAGAGGACGGAGCGAAATTCACTCAGAAAATCCACGCCAGGCGCCACACGATCAGCGCGGACGAGCCTCTCTCCGTCGGGGGACAGGATCGGGGAATGTCACCGTACGAACTGCTGCTGGCCGGTTTGGGAGCATGCACCTCGATGACGCTGAGGATGTACGCCGATCACAAGAAACTCCCTGTGACCAAGGTCTCGGTCAGCCTTTCCCACGAGAAAGTCCACGCCCAGGACGCCGCCGAGTGTGGGGTCAAGGTGGGCAAGATCGATCGGATCTCCCGAGAGATCGGTATCGAGGGGAACCTCACGCCGGACCAGAGAGAGCGGATGATGCAGATAGCCGACAGGTGTCCGGTCCACCGCTCCCTGGAGTCCCGGAATGTGATCGAATCGAGCCTCGCCGAAGAGTAACGCGGCGAGGGGAATTCAACACCAAGGGACCTGAGACAGGCAATTGTCGTTCTTGGCGCGGAGGCGAGAAACCGTGGCTCGTTCCCCGACCTCCGGCAATCCGTCAACAGACTTTCCGCGGCTGAGCGGCCAGGAATGCTCTTCAGTTATGATGTTTCCGATGTCTTACAAGAGTTTCCTGCTGGTCCTGAGTCTGGTCTCGATGGGATGCCAGTCGTTCGCGGCTGACACCACCAACGTCGGGATCCTCGTTTATTCCGGCGTCTACAACACCGAGTTCGTGGCTCCTTACGACGTCTTTCAGCACGCGAACGCCCCAGACCGCCCGGTCAAGGTGTTCCTCGTTTCTCCTGACGATTCGAAGGTCGTGAGCGCCGAAGGGCTGGTTGTCGAGGCTGACTACACGTTCGGAGAGCATCCCCGGATCGACATTCTGATCGTGCCCAGTTTCAAGGACTACGAGAGCGATGTTCAGCGGAACACGAAAGTGATCGGTTGGGTGAGAGAATCGGCCGAGAAGGCCCGCTACGTCCTTTCCAACTGCTGGGGAGCATTCTATCTGGCCCAGGCCGGTCTGCTCGACGGGCGATTGGCGATGACCTATCCACCGGACATCGCCAAGCTCGAACGCCAATTTCCGAAACTGAAGGCTGTCTACGGGAAACGATTCGTCCGCGATGGGAAGTTCATCACCGGCGGCGGCGGAGTGGCGAGCTACGAGAATGCTCTCTACGTCGTCGAGGACCTTTGGGACGCCTCCTTAGCCCGCCGGATCGCGTCCGGGCTTGTTCTGGATTGGGACCTGGGGGGTGTGGAGCATTTCCTGAAGCCGCCGTCGACCGTCCCTAGCGGTGCACCGACCGCCGAGAAACCCTGAGTCCGACGATGTCCGGGGGCGTCTTACGCCGGCCCGGAACCGAGAGGGTCAACCGAATGTTTCCGCGACCGAGCACACGCCCGACTTCAGGACTGTGCCCCCAGCGGGGGTGCCGATGACTGCGGCATTCGACTCAAAGCGTCTGCTTGAACGGGTTGGTGGTGACCGGGAACTCCTGGCCGAGATTGCCGAGCTCTTCATCCATGATGCCCCGCGGCAAGTCGACAATCTCCGGTCCGCGCTGCTCCAGAGAAGCGCAGAGAAACTGTCCGATGCCGCACACGCCATCAAGGGGGCGGCCGCGAACTTCTGCTCCGAAAGCTGTCAAACGGTCGCTCAGGAGTTGGAGCAGCTCGCTCGAAGGGGTGATCTCGGTGCGGCACCTCGGCTGGTCCGCGAGCTCGAGCAGGAACTCACGACTCTGCGACGGGATCTCAGGGATTTCATCGGGCTCGACGCGGAGATCGGTGACGAAGAAAAGTGAACAGACCGGTTTCCGGTCAAGAGAATTCCCGGCCGACATCTCCGAGACTGCTCCTCGGCACCTTCTCCCTGAAGTTCTCAATGACTGCCCGGATTATCTCGTAGAAGAGTTTCGTGCGGAGGCGCTGCACCTGGTCGCGGGGTCGATATTTGTCGCGCAGAGTCGTCAAGTCGCGATGAAAGGTCGTCAGGTCATCACTCGGCCGCCCAGTTCGGCGAGGCATCGTCGGCAGGATAGCTTTCGAGCAGTTCGTGGGGCCGGAAGGCCGACTTGTAGCTCATCGATGTGCAGTCATCGATCTGGTATCCGAGATACGCGTAGTCGAGACCTCGCTCCTGTGCGTCGAGCAGCTGTGTGACGATGGAACAGGTGCCGGGACCGTCCCGTCTCCATTCGGGATCGTGATAGAAATAGACGAGTGAAATCGCCTTCGGCACCTCGTCGCTGAGTGCCACTCCCACCAGTTTTTCGCCCTTGTAGAAAAGCCACTGCCGGCCGAACACTGCACCGCCCTGTACGAAGCAGGAATGGTAAACGCGTCTGGTCGTCCTCTGGGGAAGCCATCCCTTTCGGTCGCTCATGAACTCGTGGTAACGGTTGTAGAGTTCGAGATGCTCCGGGGTGACTGCCGGCCGACCTCGAATTGCCCGAACACCTTCGTTGGCGGCGAGAGTTCTCTTCTGGCTTCGGTTGGGTCGATAGTCTCGCAAGCGGACCCGTAGGCTCACGCACTTCCGGCATCCGGGGCAAGCCGGTCGAAAAATCTGTTGGCCGAAGCGCCGGAAACCCCGGGACAGCAACTCTCCGTATTCCCCGGGACTGAGGTCCACGACCACGCGGTATTCGAGTGAGGCCCTCTGGCCCGCGAGGTAGGAGCATTGTCGTGGCTCCTCGACGATTCGTAGCAATTCTGCCATGGAGCGAACTCTCGGATCACAGGACGTCCGGGGGTAGATCAAAACTCGTGACGCGCTGCACCAGTTTCGGGGCAGACCGGATCCGGATCCAACTTGCGGCCTGCAACTTGCGACTCTCCCCTCGCGACTTGATTGTCAGCCCACGTTGTAGAGGCCGTAACGATGTTGCCACAGTTCTTTCAACTCCTGAATGATCGCTTCCTGAGCCGGACCAGAGGATGCCAGCAGCATCGCCAGGTGCTTCTGCGCCGCATCTCGGGCCAGTTGGAGCAGCTTCTGATCTCGAACGATGTTTCCGAATCGAAAGTGAGGGATTCCTGACTGCCGCGTGCCCAGGAATTCCCCGGGACCCCGTATTTCCAGATCCTTCTCGGCGATCTGGAAGCCGTCGTTGGAACGGCGCATCATCTCGAGTCTCTCTCGAGCCTCCGGTGTGGCCTTTCCGGACACGAGAAGCACACAGTAGCTGGCATGCTTTCCTCGCCCGATGCGGCCGCGCAGCTGATGCAATTGGGAAAGGCCGAACCTCTCGGCATTCTCGATCACCATCACCGTGGCGTTCGGCACGTCGATCCCGACCTCGATGACGGTCGTCGATACGAGAAGATCGATCTCGCCGGCTGCGAACTCCGCCATCAGGTTCTCCTTGGCCTCGGCTTTGAGTTTGCCGTGAAGAAGCCCGACCCGCCGATCTTTGAAGACATCCTCCTGCAGATGCCGGGCCATCTCGCTGGCAGCCTTCAAGTCCGTCTTCTGTGACTCTTCGATGAGCGGATAGACGACATAGACCTGCCGCCCCTCATTCAGTTGACGCTTAAGCCCCGCGTAGATTCGGGACCGGCTCTTTTCCCTGTTGACGAGAGTCTGTATGGGCAACCTTCCCGGAGGCATTTCGTCGATGATCGAGACATCCAGGTCGCCGTACACGGTCAGCGCCAGGCTTCGAGGGATCGGTGTGGCTGTCATGACGAGCACATCGGGATGCGAGCCCTTGGAGATCAGTGCCGATCGCTGCATGACTCCAAAGCGGTGTTGCTCGTCTACAACCACGAGTCCGAGCCGGTCAAATTCGACTCCCTTCTCGATCAGAGCGTGGGTGCCGACGATGAGCTGGGCCTGCCCGCCCCGAATCCGTTTCAGAGCGGACTTCCTCTCCGCACCCTTGACTCGGCTCGTCAGAAACTCGGTTGAGAACGGAGTGTCTTTCAGGAGCCTGGTCAGGGTCTTGAAGTGCTGCTCTGCCAGGATCTCGGTGGGAGCCATGAGCACGGTCTGGTAACCATTCTGCATGACGACCACCATGGCCTGGAGAGCCACGATCGTCTTACCCGAGCCGACGTCTCCCTGCAGCAGTCTCGACATCACCTCGGGATTTCGGAGGTCGTCCACGATCTCCTTGAGAACTCTGACCTGCGCTTTGGTGGGTCGGAACGGGAGGACCGACTTCAGCGTCTCGCGGATCTCCGAAGTCGTCTGAATCCGGCGTTCCTTCCGGAGAATATGCCGATCCCTCCTGATGAGTTGGAGGCCCATCTGAAAATCGAAGAACTCCTCGAAAATCAACCTTTGCTGGACGGGCGTCCTGAAGAGGTTCAAGTCATCCAGAAAGGAGGACTGCCTCGAGCCGGCGGGCCAGGGCGGAAAGTGGATCTGCTCCACCGCCTGGCGAGGACCCGGGAAGTCGTGCCGCTTGACGACCTCAGGCGGTAGCCGCTCGGGGATTTCTTCCTCCAGGTCGTCCAGTGCCTGATGAATGATCTGGCGGAGCGCCTTGGACGTCAGCTGGCCGATCTTTCGATACATCGGAACGATTCGGCCGGTGTGGATGCTGCTTTCGGCCTCTCCTTCCACGAACTCGTATTCCGGATTGACCATCGAGAGCCCGCGCGTGTAGTCGTCGAACTGGGTGACCCCATAGATGATGACGCGACGTCCCTTTGTCAGGACGTCCTCGAGATAGGGCTGGTTGAAGAAAGTCGCGAGGAGAAAGCCGGAACCATCACCGATCTTGGCCTGGAACAGCCGCACCCTTTTCCGGGCCGTTGTCCTGACGCCCGAAACAAAGATCTCACCATGAACGACGGCATGTTCATCGGGCCGCAGGTCGACGATCCGCTTGAAGTTCGTGCGATCTTCATAGCGGAAGGGAACGTGGTAGAGCAGGTCCTGGGCCTGCTCGAACCCGGCCTTGGTCAGGATCTCGCCGCGGCCCGGCCCGACTCCCTTCAAGAATTGCACCGGAGTGTCCAGCCGAATGGGCATCGGCGACACTTTCGCAGAACGAGCCATCGGCGTCCAGTATACACTTTTTATTCACCTTAAAGGAGGGCGTCGGGTACGGGCACGTGTACGGGTCTGTTTGCGGCCTGTTCACTCGGTCCGAAGGGCCGGCTATGCTATATTTTGACGTATGAGGGTTGCCCTCCCAGCGCTCCTGATACTCTCGTTTGCAGCGGCCTCCTGCGGAAAGAAGATCGAGAAACAGGCAGAGGCCCAGATCAGGGTCCTCGGTGGCGCTGAGCTCAAAGATGATCAGGTTTCGATCGGCGAAATAAAGGACATCGGTGACTACGCCGTGGCGGACGTCACTATCAAGACGGCTGTCAGATTAAAGAAGGAAAACGGAGACTGGGTGATCGAGGAGATCAGCCTGGGAAAAGGCCGCTGGGAGAAGATGGACCACTTGCTGGGCCTTCTCGAGGAGAAGAGGAAAGAGACCACAGTGGGTCGCCTGAACTCCCTGGCCGCAGGGATCGAACGTTATCGTGCAGAGAAGGGCCAGGTTCCTCAGGTTGGGAACTTCGTCCAACTCGTGGACGTTCTGTCTCCCCACTACCTGTCGGAAATCGTACGGATTGACGGCTGGTCGAAGAGCTTCTTCTACGATGCGAACGGCGAGTCCGGATACGACCTGAGGTCGGCCGGGTCTGATGGAGTCATGAGGACTTCGGATGATCTCGTGGCGGGTGATTTGTGATGGCGAAATCAAAGCTGCAGACGTTCCTTTTGCTGGCCACCGTCCTCGGACTGGCCGGCGTCTCCTGTTCCGTCATGACGACACGGGCAGACAGCTTCGACTGGCTGCACGACTACGAAGAGGCGCTCAGGTCTGCGAAGGCGGAGAAGAAGCCGATCTTTGCCTACCTCGAGACCGACTGGTGCACCTACTGCCGTCAGATGGAAGCGACGACGCTCAAGGACGAGGCCATGATCGCCTCCATGCGCGACCAGTACGTCTGGCTCAAATTGAATGCAGAGAGTGACGCTCAGGGACGGGCCCTGCGAGATCGTTTCTCGATCGTGAGCTACCCAGGAATGTTGATACTCGATTCCGATGGCGAAGAGATTGATCGGCTTTCGGGATACCTGTCCGTGCAGGACTTCCAGAAGAAAGTCACCGACTACACTCACGGACCGAGGTCTTTTCGGCGGCTCAAGGAGCGCGCCGAACAGGAGCCCGACGACGGAGAGAACCTCTTCTATCTGGCCGAGCGCCATCGCGAGCGCGAAGAGTTCAGAAGCTCAGCTGAAGCCTACGCGGGCGCACTGAAGAGCGACCCCGAGAATGTCCTCGGACTGGCGGATCAGAGCCTCTACTACCAGTCCCTGAGCCTGACGATGGTCAATGAGGTGGCGGATGTTCTGCCTCTGCTCGATGCCCTCGAGCGCGACTACCCGGAATCGCCCCTGGTCCCCGATTCGGTCCTGCTTCGCGGCCAGATCTACAGCTATGCCGGACTGAAGGGCAAAGCCAGAACGACATTCAGCTCCTATCTCGACAAGTATCCCGACCATGGTTACGCGGGTCGGGTCCGCCAGATCCTGAGTTCCCTGGGTGGGCAGGGCATGCCACTGGTGAGTTCCCACTGAAGACTCGGGAAGCTGTCGAAAGCTGATAGTCGAGAGCCGAGAGCCGAGAGCCGAGAGCCGAGAGTCGAGAGTCGAGAGTCGAGAGTCGAGAGTCTCGAGGCGAACAATCCCCACCGTGCCTCGAGCTCAGCGTCGTCCTCGTTTCCGCGCAACCAAGCCGGCCTGTCGACCCGCCATGACCGGCCGTCCCGCCTCCGCGATTGGGAGCCCCCGGATATAATGCGCGGGTGGAGAACGAACTCACCTACTCGGGCATACCCTACGGAAGCGCCCTCAAGGAATCGAGCGACTTCACGCTTGTCAGTTCATTCCGCCCCAGCATCGACCAGGAACGGGCAATCGACTCGTTGACGGAAGGAGTGAAGCAGGCGAGTCGCGATCAGGTTCTTCTCGGCGTGACTGGATCGGGCAAGACCTTCACGATGGCCAAGGTCATCGAGGCTCTGAATCGACCGACGCTGGTGCTGAGCCATAACAAGACGCTGGCGGCTCAGCTCTACCAGGAGTTCAGGAAGTTCTTTCCGAGCAATGCCGTCGAGTACTTCGTCAGCTACTACGACTACTACCAGCCGGAAGCCTACATCGCAGCCAGTGACACCTATATCGAGAAAGAATCTCTCATCAACGACGACATCGACCGGATGCGGCATTCTGCGACCCGCTCTCTCTTCGAGCGGAGCGATTGCATCATCGTTGCCAGCGTCAGCTGCATTTACGGCCTGGGTTCTCCCGAAGCCTATTATGGAATGCTCCTCATGCTTCAGAGGGGACAGGAAGTCGATCGACGGGACATTCTCCGCAAACTCGTCGAGATTCAGTATTCGCGAAACGACTTCGACCTGACCAGGGGCTGCTTTCGGGTTCGTGGAGACGTCATCGAGGTCGTCCCTTCCTACGAGGACTATGCGATTCGGGTTGAGCTCTTCGGAAACGAGATCGAGTCGATCGAACAGTTCGACCCCTTGACCGGCGAGATCATTCGCGAACACGAACGGGTTCCCATTTACCCGAACTCTCACTATGTCATCCCGAAAGAGCGCTGGACCGGCGCCGTCGCCAGCATCAAGGAAGAGCTCGCCGAGTTCAGGACGCAGCTGGAGCAGGAGAATCAGCTCGTCGAGGCGCAACGCGTTCATCAGAGGACGATGTTCGATCTCGAGATGATCAAGACCGTCGGCTATTGCCGAGGGATCGAGAACTACTCGAGGCACCTGACCGGACGCGCCCCCGGAGAGCCTCCGCCGACGTTGATGGACTATCTGCCGGACGAGTCGCTGATGTTCATCGATGAGAGTCACGTCACCGTGCCCCAGGTGCGTGGGATGTACTTCGGTGACCGCTCTCGAAAACTGAACCTGGTGAAGTACGGCTTCAGACTCCCATCCGCGATCGACAACCGGCCTCTCAGTTTTGAGGAATTCCAGGAGCGTGTTCCTCCCCTCATCTACGTTTCGGCGACTCCGAGCGCCTACGAACTCGATCGCACCCGCGGAGAAATCGTCGAACAGATCGTTCGACCGACAGGACTGATGGACCCCGAAATCGAGATTCGTCCGGTCAAGGGCCAGATCGACGATCTTCTTGAAGAGATCCGGCTCAGAACGGAGTGCGGGGAACGCGTTCTCGTGACCACCTTGACGAAAAGAATGGCCGAGGAACTCACCGAGTACTACACGGAGGTCGGTGTCATGGTCCGATACCTCCATTCCGAGGTGGATACCCTGGACCGCGTGAAGATCCTGCGGGATCTGCGGTTGGGAAAGTTCGACGTTCTGGTCGGTGTCAATCTTCTTCGTGAGGGCCTCGATCTCCCGGAGGTGTCTCTGGTCGCGATTCTGGATGCCGATAAAGAGGGTTATCTTCGAAGCGAGACGTCCTTGATCCAGACTTCAGGCCGGGCCGCGCGAAACCTCAACGGAAAGGTCATCATGTACGCAGACCGGATCACCGGGTCGATGCAGAGAGCCATGGATGAGACGGCCAGGCGTCGAGTGATTCAGACGCAGTACAACGCCGAACACGGGATCACGCCTCAGACGATCCTGAAGCCGATCGACTCCGATCTCCTCGAGATGGCGTCTCTCGACTACTATGAGGTCCCGGTCGTCTCCGAGGAGATGGAAGAGTTCGGCACCAAGGAAGCGATCGAAGAACGAATCAGGGAACTGGAGCCGCAGATGAAGGAAGCTGCGCTGGCCTTCGAATTCGAGAAGGCAGCCGAAATCAGGGACAGGATCCGGGAACTGCGACAGCTCGCAATGCAGATCCTGGACGGACGGTCGAGCGATACTCCCGGACCAGAGTCCGTATCCTCATGAAGACGCTCGTTTCGCCGCTCCGAGGCTCACCCTGGCTTCCCGGAGACAAGTCGATCTCGATCCGCGGCGCAATTCTGGGTGCACTCGCTAACGGTCGCACACTCCTTGCAGGATACTCGCAGAGCGACGACTGCCGAGCGACTTTGAACTGCATCGAAAAGCTGGGTGTTTCCGTTCACGCCAGCGGGGACGAAGTCGAAATCAAGAGTCGTGGATGGAAGGGACTCAGACGACCCATCGTTCCCCTCGACGCGGGCAACTCCGGCACGACGATGCGACTCCTGGCCGGTGCACTGTCCGCCTGTCCCTTCGACTTCGAATTGGGAGGAGACGAGTCACTCAACGGGCGTCCCATGCAACGGATTCTCACTCCGTTGATCCGGATGGGTGCGGAGATCGAGTCTGAGGAAGGCGGACTGCCTCCGCTGAGGATCCATGGAAGCCGCCTTCACGGCATCCGTTATCGACTTCCGGTGGCCAGCGCGCAAGTCAAGAGCTGCGTCCTGCTGGCGGGCCTGATGGCGAAAGGGAGCACGATCGTCGTGGAGGAGACGCCTTCGCGAGATCACACCGAGCGAGTCCTTCCCGTCTTCGGAGCGGATTTCAGCAAGGAAGAAGGAGAATCCCGGGTCGAAGGGCCCGCCGCTCTCGATGGAGTGGATTTGAAGGTTCCGCGAGATTTCTCAGGAGCGGTCTTCTTCATCGTCGCCGCGCTCCTCTGTCCCGGGTCCCGAATCGAACTTCGGGACCTCGGTGTCAATCCGACCAGAACAGCGGTGCTCGATCTCCTGGAGTCCATCGGAGCTCCGCTCTCGAGATGCAACCCTCGAGACTTTGGGACCGAACCGGTGTGTGACCTTCTGGTCGAATCCGACGATTCGGTTCTCGAACGGTTCCCCAGCGAGATCGGCGGCGATCGGATTCCCAACCTCATCGACGAGATCCCGGCTCTGGCGATACTCGGCAGCCGGCTGCCGCAAGGGTTCCGGGTCAGAGATGCCTCGGAACTGAGGAAGAAGGAATGTGACCGAATTCGGGCGATCGTCGAGAATCTCGGGTGTCTTGGTGTCTCCGTAGAAGAGCAGACCGACGGGTTCTACATTCCTCCCGGGCAGCCGATTCGGGGCGGGAATGTGCGCACTTTCGGCGACCACCGCATCGCGATGTCGTTCGCCGTGGCCAACCTCATATCGCAAGGGCCGGTGGTGCTCGACGATCCGGGTTGTGCCGCTGTATCGTTCCCGGGTTTTTTCGACACGCTTCAGCAACTCAGCACATAGGTGGGCGGAGTTTGGACGACGAAGTCACCAAAGAGCAGAGTCCGAGTCTGATCGACCGGCGCCACATCTTCCTGGTGGGTTTCATGGGCAGCGGAAAATCGACCGTCGGACCCATCCTGGCCGACGAACTCGATCGTCCTTTCGTCGACATCGATCACATCATTCAGAAACAGGAGGGGCGCTCGATCGCCGAAATCTTCGATCTGGACGGCGAGCCACGCTTTCGGGAGATCGAGCGACAGACCCTCCTCGACACCTCAGGTCGTCCGCCCTCCGTCGTCGCCCTGGGTGGAGGGGCGTTCGCGCAGACTCGGAACCGCGATTTCATAGCGAAGGAAGGGCGTTCGGTCTGGCTCCGCGTCAGGCTGGCGGACGCTGTGGAGCGGTGCCTGAACGTCGGAGGTCGTCCTCTGGCGCGAGACGCGGAGCGGTTCCAGAAGCTCTTTTATTCACGACTTTCCGATTACAGCCAGGCCGAGGTCTCGATCGATACTTCCGATCGCACCCCCTCGGAGATCAGCTTGCTCATAGTGGACGAACTTCGTCGAATCTCGTGACCCGGGTACCGGATGGCTGTCCCCGTCGCTTTCAGTCCTGTTCGAAGACTGTCTTGCCTCCGACGATCGTCCTGACCACCTGGATCTTTCCGATCTCAGCCGGATCGACCTCGAACGGGTTGCCGTCCAGAACAACAAGGTCAGCCAGCTTGCCCGGCTCAACGCTGCCCAGGTCGTCCTCGCGGAAGATGGCATAGGCGTTGTTGATCGTGTAGCAGAAGAGAGCATCTTCGACGCTGATCTTCTGTTCCGGCACCCAACCGTCCGGGTTGGCTCCGTCGAGCGTTTGCCGCGTGACCGCACCGTAGATCCCCAGGAGGGGGCTGAGAGGCGCGACGGTCCAGTCGCTCCCGAAAGTCACGACCGCATTCGAGTCGAGAAGACTGCGAAAGGCATAGGTCGTCTTGATCCGCTCCGGACCGATCCGGTTTTCGGCCCATCGCCCGTCGTCGATAGCGTGGTAGGGCTGCATCGACGCGACGACGCCGAGTTCCATGAAGCTCTCCAGCGATTGCGGGCTCAAGTGCTGGGCGTGCTCGATGCGAAAGCGCCGATCCCGGCGTCCGTTCTGTTCCTCCACTTCCGCGAAGATACGCAACAGCTCATCGTTGGCCCGATCACCGATCGCGTGGATGATCAGATGGAAGCCGGCCGCATCGGCCTCGAGGATCATCTTCTTCATGTTCCCCTCGGGAAACCACATACCCGAGGGCAGTCCGCTCGTCTCGGGCTCGTCGACATAGGGGTCGTAAAACCATGCGGTCGTGCTCCCTAACGAACCGTCCATGAATCCTTTCAGTGCGCCGATCTGCAGGAACTCATTTCCGAAGGAGGCCATGATTCCAACATCGGCAAGCCTCTTCCACTGAGGCAGCGGAGTGATAGCGTAGATCCTGGAGGTCAGCTCCCCGGAACCCAGCAACTTCTGAAAAACTGTCAGCTCCTCGAAAGATGCCATTGCGTTGACCGTCGTCACCCCGAGGCGCCGCGCCTCTTCGAGAGCGGTCCTTGCCGCTGTCAGACGCTGCTCCATGCTGGGAGGGGGAATGACGCGTGAGACGAGATTCATCGCCGCGTCCTTGAGCATTCCTGTGGGGCGACCGCTTTCGTCCCGGACGATCGTTCCGCCTGCGGGATCGACGGTCCGCCTCGTGATTCCCGCCAGCTGGAGAGCCCGCGAGTTCGCCAACGCCATATGTCCATCGAATCGATTGACGAATACCGGCGTGTCCGGCGTGTCCGCGTCGATCAGGTCCTTGTGCGGGATGGCGCGCGATGGCCAGGCCTCGTGATCCCAATCGCCGCCGAGGATCCAGGAACCCTGCGGCACGGTCGGGGCATACTCGCGGATGCGTCGTGCAAAGTCCTGGTGGTCGAGGGACGGACGCAGGTCGATTCCCAGAAGTTTGAAACCGCCATCGACGAAGTGAGTGTGGTTGTCGATGAATCCCGGCATCAGGAAGCGCCCGTCGAGATCGATGACTTCGGTCTTCGCGCCGACATAGCGGGCGGTTTCCTCATCGGAGCCGACTGCGGCAATTCGATCGCCGACCACCGCGACCGCCGCCTGAAGGCCTTCGTCGGAGACCCCTGTCCAGACGGTCCCGTTTCTGAAGACGATGTCGGCGGGAGGATTCTCCGGGACGGTCTTGCATCCTGCCGACAAGGCTAAGGCTAAAGCTAACGTGAGAAACGGCCGGGTTTTGCGCATTCGCGAATGATACCCAGACACGGTCCGACGACACAATGGATGGCGGATTCCCGAGGCCAGACGATGCCGAAGGAGCGATGGGTGGCCTGGACAAGTCGCCGGATATCAGTTTTCGTCAATCGGTTGCGTGGCGGGAATTGGTGAGACCCGGTTCGAACGTGTCACCGGTGAATTCCCTGTCATCCGTGGCAACAGCTTGCGTGCCCCTGCCCCTGCCCCTGCCCAGGGAACCAAATGAACGACAGACAGAGGCCAGGGCATCGGTCGCCCCATTCGGGCTCTGATAGACTCCGCTGTGACCGGATGAAATCCATCACGATCGTTGAACTGGCGGGTTGTCTCTTTGGAATTGCCCTGTTTTCTTTTCTGTTCCGAGGAGCCTGGAGCCGGAGTTCAAGGGGGCCTTTCGAACGGCTTCTCCTGGCTCTGTTTTTCTGCCTCGTCATGTGGTTCGCCGGCAATCTGCTCTCGGTGGTCCTCAGACAGATGGACGTGAATCGGATTCCGCTCCTGCTGGGGATCAGCGATTCGATCGGGATCGTGGGGCTCGGTCTGCTGCCTCCGCTCACGCTCCACACGCACTGGGTCTACTACCGACGGACATTCGCGCCGTCCAACCTCGAGAGCCGGATCGCCGCGCCGGCTCTGCTCTTCCTCTACGCCGGGTGGCTCGCAATTCCATGGAGTGTCGGCCTTATCCTGGCGGACCCTCTCGATGATCCGCTCGAGTCTTTGTCGCCCGTCGCTCTTCCTTTTCTGATTTCACTGGCCATCTCTTACTTTCTCTCGGCCTTCTATCAGTCCAGGATCCTGAAGAGGTCTCAGAACCCGGTCGAAAAGCGGCTCTTTCGGCGTTTGCTTCCGGTCTTCATTTGCGTTCCCGCCTTCAATTTTGTGGCCTGGATGGCGGCCGGGGAGCAGGGATGGCAGTCTCCCTGGCTGGTGGGTGCTCGACTGACCTCCCTTATCCCCGGGACGATGGTGGCCTATTTTGTCTACTACCATCGCTTCCTGCGCATCGTCGTGCGCCGCAGCATCTCATCAGCTTTCCTGATTGTCCTCGTGCTCTCACTCTATCTGTTCGGGGTCCGCCGCTTGGATGCCTTTCTTCAGAACCAGATGAGTGCGCCCCCGTTTCTCACGGAGGCGATCTTTCTAGCCGTGGTTCTGCTGAGCTTTCCTTCCTTGAGCGGACGCTTGGAAACTCAGGTCGAGGCGCTCTTGAGCCGTCAGTTCCGGCGATACCGAAAAATCGGCGAGTTGGTCCAGAGCCTGGCTCCAAGCCTCATCTCTCCCAGAAAGCTGGCCGACTTTGTCGAGGAGCAACTCAGGGCTGAGATCCCTTCGCAGAGGATCGCGATCCACTTGATTTCCAGCGAAGCAGAAGCCATCGGAACCGCATCGCAGACCCTGGCCTTTCCCAGCCCCTATCCGCTTGCTTCGGACAGATCGGGAGCCTGGATCGACCCCAAGGCGGATCCGGGAAGCACCTTCTACCCGCTCCGAAGCGGGGATCGGGTCATGGGATACATCGAGGTGGATTCGCAGAGGCCAGCGTCCACGCCTGATCGGGAGGCGCTCCTGCAATTGTCGAATTCGGTCGGCGTCGCGCTGGAACGGGCGGAACTTCTCGAGGGCCAACTTCGCCTCCAGAGGGAGCTCGATCGGCAGTCACGGATGGAGCAGCTGGGACGGACCGCCGCAACGGTGGCGCATAACGTGAAGAATCCTCTGAGTTCGATGAAGACGCTGCTCCAGCTGATGTCCGAAGCCGACAACCTGACCGACGGCCAGCACCAGGAAGTGAGGATGATGATTCGGGAGATCGATCGTCTCTCCCGGACGATCACGGATCTTCTCCGGTTTTCAAGCCTTGAAGGGGGGGACGAGGGCGCCGGCGCCCCGGCGAGCATCGGGCTGAAGGAGTTTCTGGATGGACTGCTGACGGTCTTCAGAGGGGATATCGATTCGAAGAGGCTTCAGGTCGAGACCCACGTCGAGCCGGCTGGAGCAGTGCTGAACGTCGACGTCCAGGGGCTCAACGAGATCATGGCAAATCTTCTCTCAAACGCGATCGGGGCCGTTCCTGTGGGTGGTAGAATCGAAATCGAATCCGGGGTGGCGGACGGCCTCTGCCGGATCAGAGTCCGGGACAGCGGCTCTGGAATCCCGAGTCGGGTGCGAGACAGCCTCTTCGAGCCGTTTGTGACGACGAGGTCGAAGGGGACGGGGCTCGGGCTCGCCATCGTCCGGAAACGAGCCCAGATCATGGGCGGGACTGTGGCGATCGTCGACGAACCCGGCCGGCCGGGCGCCAGCTTCCAGATCGAGATACCTCTGGCGAAAGAAGGTTGACGGAAGGGAGGTTTCGCTGACGGTTGTTCGTTGTCCATTGACTTGTGTCCGTTGGCCGTTGTCCGAGTGGTCGGAGTGAGTGCAATCCGTGGCAAACTCTTGACGTGCCCGTGCCCGTGCCCGTGCCCGTGCCCGAGTCTGTCATCCCGGTACTGACAATGAAAATCCTGATCGTCGACGACGAAGAGACGGCCCGATATGGTCTGAGAAAGACTCTGCAGGTGAAGGGGCGGATTCTGGAGGCTGCGGGTCTGGCCGAAGCGCGCAGAATTCGCGAGTCCGAACAGCCGGAACTGATTCTGCTCGACCTCAACCTCGGAGGTGAGAACGGATTCGATCTGCTCGACGAACTGATGGCCGAATCGAATCCTCCCAAGGTCATCGTCATCACTGCTCACGGCACGGAGAGAATCGCTGTCGAAGCGATGAAGAAAGGAGCTTTCGACTACGTCGCAAAGCCTTTCGAGATCGACGAGCTTCGTTTGATCGTGCGCAACGCCTGGCAGGCGATCCACCTGCAACACGAGAACCGATCGCTGAGAGCCGAACTCGCCGCGGCCACCGGATTCGGAGACATGATCGGCCAGAGCACGGCGATGAAGTCCGTCTACAGCCTGATCGAGAAGGTGGCTGAGACCGACGTGACCGTGCTCCTCATGGGCGAGAGTGGAAGCGGCAAAGAACTGGTCGCGCGTGAGATCCATCGGCGGAGCGGCCGGGCGGACGGGAAACTGGTCTGCGTCAATTGTGCTGCCGTGCCGGAAAATCTGATCGAAAGCGAGCTCTTCGGCCATGAGAAGGGCTCATTCACGGGCGCAACGGAGCGCAGGATAGGGAAATTCGAGCAGGCACGCCGTGGAACGCTCTTCCTCGACGAGATCGGTGACATGCCGCTCGAGGCGCAGGCGAAGATCTTGCGGGTCCTCGAGGAGAGGACGATCGAGCGCCTTGGCGGGCGCGACCCGATCGCCGTCGACGTGAGGATCATCAGTGCCACGAACAAGGACCTGAAGCAGCGGACCGCCGAAGTGAAGTTTCGCGAAGACCTGTACTACAGGCTCGAAGTCGTGACGATCGAGATTCCGCCCTTGAGGCGTCGCCGTGAAGACGTCCCGCTCCTGCTCGATTACTTCGGAGGTGTTTTTGCCGAGAAACATGCGCGTCCGAAACCCCGGTTCGCACCCGACGCAATGAGCCAGCTCATCTCCTATCCGTTTCCCGGGAACGTGCGACAGCTGCGAAACCTGGTGGAAAAGATTGTCGTGCTCGGGTCCGAGGGCCTGGTCGAGCTGAACGATCTTCCGGATCAGATACAGTCCTATCTTCCGGGAGAAGACGTCGACACCTCCGGCTTGAGCCTGGAACCTTTCTTTTCAATGGAATTTCGCAGCGCCCGTGAGCAGTTCGAGCGCCGTTTCCTGATGTGGAAGCTGCGTGAACACCACCACAACATTACTCACACCGCCGAGGCCATCGGCATTCACCGGCAGAGCCTTCAGCAGAAGATCAAAGATCTCGGTTTGCGGGATTTCGTTCAAGGAGCCAAGGGGACGGGCGACGACGGCTGACAGTGTCGGAATCGGAGGCTCCCCGGGGATTCGACGCGGCCTGGAAGGGGCGTTTTGCCTTGCGGCAGATCCCTCTCGGATCGATGTCCTCAAATAACAGAGCTTAGCGCTATAGTAGACCTTGGGATTAAAGGTACGGGGAGCTACAGGAACGCCGTCGAGGACGGTATCGGGAGGAAACGGATGAGGACGCGAATCCTTTTGCTGATCAGCTTAACCGCAATTGTGTCTCTTTCGGCCCAGAACGTCGGAGATGAGGCGACCGCAGGATTCGACAACGGGAGGACGGGACTGAACCCCAACATGGGTTCTTTCGGCCCCCCGCTCGGACATCTCGAGACGATTCCGCTGCCTGGAGTTCTCAACGCGCAGACATTCCTGGCGTTCGAGGACAATCTGGTGGTGGGAGAGGTCGACACGGCCGGTTCCACGGTCCGGTACCATCTCTTCGAAGTCGCAGGGGGCACGGCCACACTCCTCTTCAACACGACTTTCCTGGGATCTTCGGATACGCTCGATTACGTGCCGGCATTTGCCGGGGACATCGTCCTCCTCGGGGGCCCGGCCACATCGACGGTCAAAGCAGTCGAAGTCTCGACGGCATCGCTTCTCTGGGAGGATGCTACGATCGGGGGCACCACCGGTCGTTATCCGATAATGACGAGCGATCTGGCCCTGTACCACGGGGAAACCAAGGTCACTGCTGCCGATGCGGACTCCGGAGTCGTCCTTTGGGAAGTGGCCACGACCACGGCCCAAGCGCCCTTGGCCATGCACGGAACGACCTTCTACTTTCTCGATCAGGCCGGCAATCTCCATTCGAGAGATGTCCGAGACGGTTCTCTAAACTGGATGTCGCCGGGAGGCGCGGACGGTGCAAGTTTCGTGGCGACTGAAAAGTACCTTCATTTCTCAACCGCGGGTGGAGTTGGTGCTCTTGACGCCAGAACCGGGGCAGGTGTCTGGTCCGCCGGGGCCCCTGGCCTCGCGTCGAATCCGGGAATCGCGCTCGGCTACGATCGCCTCTTCGTCTTTCAGAACGACAACGCCGGGGACGGCAGCGGAACAGCTGGCGTTAGAGCCTATGATCCGGACACCGGAGAGATGTTCTGGGAGATTACAGAAGAAGCACAGGGCGCTGAGCATGCGTTCCTGGCCAACGGAGTGCTGTACTACTACAACTCGGGAGCGGCTCGAATCCGGGCTCGCGATGCTCTGACCGGTGTCCTGCTCTGGAGCATCCAGGAGACCGATGTCCGGGACCTGGCCGCTTCGCACGGAATTCTCTATGTCTTGGGCGGCACTGACGTCGATGCCTACGGGGCCGTCAACCAGACCTTCTTCGCCCAGATGGCCGACGGCGGAGGGCAGAGCACCCTGGTGGCGTTGACCAGCCTGAGTGACGCAACTGTAGCCGGGACACTCCGCTTCTTCGACGTCGACGGTGATCCATTGAGTCTGGAAGTCGACGGCATCATCGGCAGTACGAGTACCGTGCCGTTCACCATTGGCCCGCGCGCCTCTCGCAGGATTCAGACCAAGGGAAGTGTCGATGTCCAGGTCGGTTGGATACGTGTCGACACTGACGGTCCGATTCGTGGAACGTCGATCTTTCAGTTCTCGGACGCCGGAGTGATTTTCTTCGAGGCGGGTGTGGGGCAGGCGAATCCTGTCGGCGAGGCCGTGATCTACACACTTCTTGAGGAAGGGCCGAATCCTCAAGGTGGGACGCTGATAAGAAGCACGGGCGTCGCAATTGCCGACCCGTTCGACGAAGGTGCGAATGTCACGATCAGTCTGCGCGACGCCGCCGGTGTTGTCGTGGCGGAAGTTGATTTCCTGCTCGATCCGGGAGCTCAGATCGCCCGGTTCGTCGAGGAGCTCTTCCCGGACTTTATCAATGGGTTGCCCGATCCGGACTTCGAAGGAAGCATGGTGGTCTCTGCGGACATTCCGATCATCGTGACAGCCCTGAGGACTCAGGCCGGAATACAGATTTCGAGTTTTCCGGCTGGGCAGATTCGTTAGATCCGGACCCTCATAGCTGGCCCGTACCATGCCGTCGTGGCGCGAGCGCCGTCGGCATGGCTTCGCAGCCCGGGACCGCCAGGTCCTCAGGTGATGTTCTGCAGGAGCGCTGAACTTGTAGAGCCTGGCGAGCCTGACGCTGCTAAAATGACGACGTATGGGCTCATCTGGATCGACACCGACGACGGTGCGGTCGTCCAAGACACGGCGAGAGACCGATCCTCCCCGGATGTTCAAGGTTCTGCTGCACAACGACGACTACACCACGATGGAATTCGTGGTGGAGGTTCTCAGGTCGATCTTCCGCAAGTCAGGTCCGGATGCGGTTGAGATCATGCTGAACGTCCATCAGCAGGGAGTCGGGGTGGCTGGAGTTTATGCAGCTCAGTTGGCCGAAACCAAAGTCTCGAAAGTCCATCAAAGAGCTGAGCAGCAGGGCTACCCGCTCAGGTGCTCTATTGAACCGGAATAGGTGTCGCGACCAACCGACTTGAAATCATGTTGAACGAACAATTGGAATCGACGCTCGAATCGGCCTTTCGTCAGGCCCACGATGACAGACACGAATACTTCAGCGTGGAACATCTCCTTCTGGCTCTGACCCTCGACGATAAAGGCCGCGAGATTCTCGTGAACTGCGGTGTGGTTGTCCTGGAACTCCAGCAAAGGCTGCAGGAGTTTCTCAGTCACGACATCTCCAAGGTCAAGGGGACCGCGGAGTACACGCTCGAGCAGACCGTGGCTTTCGAGCGAGTGATGCATCGGGCCTTTACGCACGTGCACTTCTCCGGGAAGAAGGAGGTCGAATCGGGCGACATCCTGGCCGCGATCCTGGAAGAAGAGGAATCCCATGCCTCCTACTTCCTGTCGCTCCAGGGGCTGACGAGACTCGACGTGCTCAACTACATTTCCCACGGAGTCGGAAAGGCGGACGATCCGCCTGACGATGAAGAGAGTTTTCCTGAGATGGACGAGGAGGGGGGTTCGGAGTCAGCCCAGCCACAGAGACCTCTGGAGGCGTTCACGGTCGATCTGATCGCTCGCGCCGCCGAAGGGAGGATCGATCCTCTCATCGGGCGTCATCCGGAATTGCGGCGAACCGTGCAGATTCTTTGCAGACGACGCAAGAATAATCCGATCTACGTCGGGGACCCGGGCGTTGGAAAGACAGCCTTGGTCGAAGGGTTGGCTCTAAGGGTTTTCGAAGGCCGGGTGCCCGATCTGCTCCGCAACGTGGAAATCCTGGGCCTCGATCTGGCGGCCCTGCTGGCCGGAACAAAATTCCGGGGCGACTTCGAGCAGCGTCTCAAGAGTGTCCTCAGGGAACTGTCGGAAAAGACGGATGTGATTCTATTCATCGACGAGATCCACACCGTCGTCGGCGCGGGTTCGACCAGTGAAGGGTCGATGGACGCATCCAACATCCTGAAGCCGATCCTGGCGGCGGGTGAGATTCGCTGTATTGGTTCGACGACCTACGAAGAATACAAGAAGTACTTCGAGCGCGACCGAGCACTCTCACGCCGTTTCCAGAAAGTCGATGTACGCGAGCCGAGCATTGAGGAGACCTACAAGATTCTCAGAGGCCTCAAGTCCTACTACGAGGAATTCCACAAAATCCGCTACACGGCGGCGGCTCTGCGCTCGGCTGCTGATCTGTCCGCCAAACACATCAACGACCGCTTCCTGCCGGACAAGGCGATCGACGTCATAGACGAAGCGGGCGCCACCTTACGCCTGGCTTCCTCGCACCGTCGGAGAAAGACGGTGCTCCCTCGGGACATCGAGCGTGTCGTTGCAGAGATCGCGCAGGTGCCGGTCAGAAGCGTGACTTCGTCCGACAAGCAGAGACTCAACGCGTTGGAGGAGGAACTCAAAAAAGTTGTCTTTGGACAGGACGAGGCGATTCAGGCCGTTGTGTCTGCGATCAAACGATCACGGGCGGGGCTGGGTCACCCGGAACGACCGGTCGGCAACTTCCTTTTCTGCGGACCGACCGGAGTCGGCAAGACCGAAGTGGCCCGCCAGCTGGCGAGGGCGCTCGGAATCCACTTCATTCGGTTCGACATGAGTGAATACATGGAGAAGCACGCCGTCGCGCGTCTCATCGGGGCGCCCCCCGGCTACGTGGGATTCGATCAGGGAGGGCTGCTCACCGAGCAGATTCGCAAGAACCCCCATTCGGTCCTCCTCCTGGATGAGATCGAGAAGGCTCACCAGGATATCTTCAACGTACTTCTCCAGGTCATGGATCACGCAACGCTGACCGACAACAACGGGCGCCGCTCGGACTTCCGCAACGTCATTCTGATCATGAGCTCGAACGTGGGAGCGAGGGAAATCAGCTCGGCGACGATCGGCTTCGACCCCTCAGAAGACGAGCCCCAGAACAAGGGTCAGAAAGCCATGGAGCGTGCATTCAGCCCCGAGTTCCGAAATCGGCTCGATCGGACCGTGCATTTCAAGAGCCTGCCGCCTCGCGTGATCGAGCTGGTCGTCGACAAGTTCATTTCCGAACTCCAGTTGCAATTGATCCCTCAAAAGGTTCGTTTGACTCTCCAACCTGCCGCTCGCCGATGGCTCGCTGAGCGGGGATACGACAAGAAGTTCGGGGCCCGGCCGCTGGCGCGCCTGATCCAGACCGAGATCAATGACAGGTTGACGGACGAGCTGCTCTTCGGCAGTCTCGCGAAGGGCGGGGAAGTCGTCGTTGCGGTCAAGAAGGGTTCCCTCGACTTTAGCTTCAGAAAGAAGAAGATGAGCAAGAAGGGAATTCTGGCCACGGCAACGACAGAGGGGTAGCGGGTCCTCGGTCGGGGACAATTCGAAGCGGCTGCAACGACAACGAATCTCACGTATCCCGACTGGCCAGACCTCACAGGCGAGCGGCTGTCGTCAGTTCGCCTTCGAAGCCGATGTCGCGACTTCCGAACCCCGGACCAGAGATCCCCGATGACGATCTTTCGACTCTCGGAACGGAACATTTTCCCACCGCCCGGACTCGCGGATCCCGACGGGCTGATCGCAGTTGGCGGTGATCTCTCATCTGACCGGCTCTTGCTGGCTTATCGTTCGGGAATCTTCCCCTGGTACTCGGAAGGATCTCCCATCCTCTGGTGGTCGCCCGACCCTCGACTCGTCCTGTGTCCCGACCGACTGAGGGTATCCAGGAGCCTTCTCAAGGTCATTCGACAAGGCCGTTTCGAGATTTCCGCCGACCGGGATTTCGACGGAGTCATCCGACGCTGCGCGGTTAATCCTCGGCCCGGGAGGGAGAGCACGTGGATCACCGAGGAGATGATCAGGGCTTATTCGACGCTTCACAGAAAGGGTTACGCCCATTCGATCGAGTGCAGGCGCGAGGGTCGTCTGGTCGGCGGACTCTACGGGGTCTCTCTGGGGAGAATGTTCTTCGGAGAGTCAATGTTCTCTCTGGAGTCGAATTCGTCCAAGGTGGCGCTCGCTTCCTTGAGCCGGACGCTTATCGCCTGGAAGTTTGATTTGATCGACTGTCAGATGAGGTCGGATCACCTGGTCGGACTGGGTGCCGTGGAAATCTCGCGAGCCGAATTCCTCGCACGGCTCTCCCAAAGCCTGAGGGCTCCGGATCGCACAGGAAAGTGGGACCTTGAGGCTTGAGTCAGCGGGCGGTGAGCAGGGGACAGGCCCCGAACTGGAACGCCGAAGCTCGCTTCAGTCAGGGAATCCAAGAGCGGGTTTTTGGGGCGATGGTCGCCGGGTGGGTCTCGCTGCAGGGGACGCACGCTGTCGGATTTCAAGGCTCAGTTGGGATAGGATCCGGCAGCGCGAAGGGCTTGCCGAGGGCAGCGGTCGGTGAGTCAGCGGCCTGGATGTTGTGAAGGGCGCAAACGTTTATACTGAAGTCCTGGGAGTTTCGCGATAGGAAGGGCTCAGTTTTCGACTCACTCGCTGACAGTCAGGGTGCTGCTTGGCTCGGGCAGCTGACGCTCGGCCCCGGGCGCTCGGACACCATCCAGGCGTGCTGGTTGCGACTCCTGCTGTTCTGGACGATTGTGTCGAAGGCCGGGGACTGGAATACAAAGATGCACACGAAAACCCAATGGCGGGTCGATGTTGAGAAACCGGACGACCGGACGGCGACCGGCAGGATGAATGGGGAGGCGCAATGAAGAGAGTCGCAGCATTCATCATCGTTGCCGGGTTGCTGTCCCTCTTAGGCGTCAGGCTCTATCAGGAACTGTCTCCCGCGGCTTCAAACGCCGGAGCCAACTCAAGACGGCAGCAGGTCAGCCCGCTCGTCGGGACGGCCGAAGTCAGTCCGCACTCATTCGTAAATGAGCTGGAGGTGCTCGGTGAGCTGAGACCAAAAGCCGTCGTCGAGGTGATGTCGAAGGTGAGCGGCCGACTCGAAGTCGTACTCGCGGACCGGGGGCAGATCGTGAAGAAGGGCGATCGGGTCGCGGTTGTCGAAGACGATGAATTGCAGAAGCAGATTCTACGAGCGACCGCAGCGCTGGCTGTGACGAGTGCCGGCGTCAAACGAGCCGAAGCGACACGAGAGAACCTGGAACTCCAGGTGAACCGATACCGCAATCTTCGTAACAACGGACTCATTTCGCCGCAAGAGCTGGAGGATCTCGAGAGCCGACTCAGAGTCAGTGAAGCAGATCTGGAACTGGCTCGGGCGACGGTGGCCCAGGCCGAGGCCTCTCTCAGCGAGTTGGAGATCCAGCAAAGCAACGCCATCATTTTCTCTCCGCTCGACGGCGTTGTGGGTGTGCGCTATCTGGATCCCGGGGCACTCGTGAGCCCCAGCGTTCCCATTCTCTCTATTCTGGAACTGGAGAGGGTCAAGACGATCGTCCCCGTGACGGAGTCTGTTCTGTACAAGATCCGAGTCGGACTACCTGCGGAGATCGTCGTCGACGCCTACCCCGGCAGGGTCTACAGGGGAACCGTCACCAGGATCAGCCCACTGCTCAATCCCGAGACGAGAAGTGCCGATATCGAAATCGAAACGGCGAATCCTGAACTGGCCCTGAAGCCGGGGATGTTCGCTCGGGTCAGAATCGATGTCGCCGTAACGCGGAACGCTCTGAGCATCCCCCGTTCGGGACTGATCATGCTCGGGAATCGGCAGGGCGTCTATCTGATGACGGAGCAACAGACTGTGGTCTTTCAGCCCATTCAGATCGGGTCGATCGAGGGTGACTTCGTCGAGGTTCGAGACGGTCTCGACGAAGGATCCGTGATCGTCTCTGCCGGCGCGCAGAACTTGAACGAGGGCGACAGAGTGAGGACGGAATGAAACTCCCTGAGCTAGCGATTCGACGTCCGGTCTTTGTTACGGTCTTCTTCCTGATCGTGACACTGCTGGGGGCGATATCCTTCGTCGGCCTGCCGGTCGACCTCATGCCGGATATCAGCCTGCCGACGATAACTGTTTCGACCACCTACGATGGGGTCGGGCCGCAGGAGATGGAGGAACTCGTCACCATCCCACTGGAGAGGTCGCTTTCATCTGTTCCAGGAGTCAAGGAGATCACCTCGACGTCGTCCGAGGGCAGCAGCCGGCTTCGAGTCGCTTTCGAGTGGGGGACCGACCTGGATTCCGCGACGGATGACCTGCGGTCGCGAGTCGACCGGATCCGCAGGCAACTCCCAGAAGATGTTGATCCTCCGACCATTTACAAGTTCGATGTGAGCTCGTTCCCGATTATCTTTCTGGGTGTGTCCGGAGACATGCCTCCCCGAGAGCTGCGAGAGTTCATTGAGAAGCAGGTCCAGTATCGCTTCGAGAGGATCCCGGGAGTTGCCCAGGCCGATGTCTGGGGCGGTCTCGAGCGGGAGATCCATGTCCTGCTTTTTCGAGAAAAGGCACACGCTCTCAAGATCGGCACGGCGCAACTGATTGCGGCTCTACGGCGTGAGAATCTCAATGAGCCGGCGGGCCATGTGCTCGAGGGGGACTTCGAGGTTCTGATGCGGACTCAAGGGGAGTACTCCTCACTCGATGAGATCCGCAATACGATGGTGGCGCTTCGCGCCGGCAGACCGATCTACGTCAAAGACATCGCCGAGGTGACGGACAGCCATCAAGAGATCCGCAATCTGGTTCGCGTCAACGGCAAGCCGGGACTGCGGATGGCAATCCGTAAGCAGTCGGGAGCCAATTCGGTCGAAGTCTCCGAAAAGGTCGCCGATGAGATCGTCGAGCTGAGTCGCGACTTTCCGCACATCCGCCTGGCGACGACCTACGATTCGACGAAGTTCATCGTTCGAGCGATCGACAACGTCCGAAACGCGGCCCTCTACGGATCGATCCTGGCGGTCGCTGTTCTGCTCCTCTTTCTACGGAACATTCGAAGTACGCTGGTCGTGGCGATCTCAATTCCGATTTCGGTGATCGCGACCTTCGCGCTGATGCACTTGTACGGGTTCACCCTGAACACGATTACCTTCGGAGGTCTGGCCCTCGGGGTCGGCATCCTCGTCGACAATGCGATCGTCGTCCTGGAGAACATCTTCCGTCATCGGCAGGGTGGTGAGAAGCGCAAAGAGGCTGCCAACAAAGGCACTTCCGAGGTGGCAATGGCCATCTCCGCCTCGACCCTCACAACGATTGTGGTCTTCCTGCCGGTGATCTTCATGACGGGTATCACCGGTGTGATGTTCCAGCAACTCGCCTGGGTCGTTTCGCTGTCACTGTTCGCCTCTTTGCTCGTGGCGCTGACCCTGGTGCCGCTCCTGGCCAGCCGCCTCATCCGCGTCCGCGAG
>CAJHYB010000002.1_pt1 | contig 25841 bp, 22 predicted proteins | sample 9198631 | NCBI WGS metagenome assembly CAJHYB01 (sample SAMEA7708354, study PRJEB35096) | sediment metagenome | biome: marine neritic benthic zone biome [ENVO:01000025]; feature: sediment [ENVO:00002007]; material: shallow marine sediment [ENVO:03000034] sea grass bed [ENVO_01000059] ... | reverse complement strand
TTCGCGTTCACTTCGGAGTGATCTGCGAGCTAAGAGGTCCTCCCGGGTCTAGGGAGCTTTGAGTCAGGCCTCGCTTCCCGACAACTCCCTCGTCACCAGCTTTCGGCAAGAGGGACAGATTCCGTGGGAAAACGCTGGCTGGGAATCTCCGTTGAAGGCCTCCCAAGCCCGTGCCGCATCGTCGATATCGAACCAGACGCCACCAGATTCGACCCGCTTGCACCAGCCACAGATCGACATGATCCGCTCCGGTCTCGTTGTCTGTTGGAACAAGAACTGCGGAAGCCGATGAGAGGTCTCGCGGATCACTGTGCCCGTGTTCTGTAGCAGTTTATTGCGACAGAGAGAGATGCGGAGCTTCATCTCTCGAATCGTCGTCGGTCCATCGCAGCGAAAAGGGAGAACGATGTCACCCAAGCCGCTCCTCACTCGATTGAAGCACATCCGATACAGGTGTCGAGTTTCCAATCCTTCGAAATACCGCCAAACCGAATGGCCTAGAATCGCCTCCCCACACGCCTCCGGAGCTTCATTTGCAACAGCAAAGTCATCCCACGATTCGCTACACCAGACAATGGTGTCGCGGGAGTCGATCCGGTAGGCGTACGACGTCAAGGGTTCGCTCTGACTCCTTTCCCCGAGTGCCCTTCGTCGGCCCCAGGCTAAAGCGCGGAGGGATGATATACCCATCGATCATTGAAAATCCAACACTTCAGTACTTTTGGGGGCTGCCGAGGGGACCCCGCTCCGCTCCGGCAGCATCCAAGGACACTGTCAACAAATAGACGCGATTTCGCTACTGGAACCGCGCCCACCCGCTTTCGGATTTACGAATGAGAAAATCCTCGACCCAGAGGCCGATCTCAGTGTGGGACCATGGAGCCCGGTGTTCTCAAGTGGGGGAACGCACCAGAGACTGGCTCAATTCGCTCAGGTGGGAAGAGACGATGCTTATATCGCTGTCCACGACGACCGAGAGATTTGTCAAGGGACCCTTAGTTCACAGAGATGAAAGTTGCACCCTATACACGCCCGCAAAGGAATTGCGGATTTACAGCGCGACTTGACGCAGCTGCAAGATGGTGAAAGAGAAGGGGATGTCTCTGGCGGGGCCGACGAGACTCGAACTCGCGACCTCCGGCGTGACAGGCCGGCGTTCTAACCAACTGAACTACGACCCCGCCTTAGGGGAAGCGGCAGTATAGAACAAAAGCGTAGTCGTTCGCAAAAAGTAGCGGAGAGCGGTCCTCGGCTTCTGACCCTCCACCTTTCGAACCTTCGAACTCACGCGCCTCCTGACCTCCTGAATCTCCCTTGTCGATGACAGTCCTCTTGACACGATTGCAGCTGGAATGTCACTTTGATCACGGGTTTACGGAGGTCATCCGACGGGCTCGAAGACATTCTTTCAATAGCTCTTGAACCTTGCAAGGGTTCGGTGGGACTCACGGGGCAATTGATGTGATGAATTCGAGCGGTGCCGCGGCGCCCCGTCTGGACAGGGTTGGCGAATTCAGCTTCATCAAAGGGCATCTGAGAGGAATTCGAAACATGGAGAAACAGGACGTGAATGACCGAGTTGTGCGCGAAGAAATCCGAAGAAGAGTTGCTGAACTGACCGAGTGTGAACCCGAAGAAGTAACCGACACCGCTTCTTTCGTCGATGAACTGGGACTGGACTCGCTTCTGGCCCTCGAGCTGATGGTTGCACTCGACAAGGAATACGGAATCGACATTCCAGAGGACGAGTTCCGACAGATCACTAACCTCAACCAGGCTGTCGAGGTCGTCCTCAGGTATTCGGCCCAGGCCGCTTGATCCAGCCCAAGAAGAGCCTTCCGAGGGTACGTTGAGCGCCGTTCCGCCGCTGTGCAAAGCCATCCCAGGCCGGATCTGAAGCATGGCTCCCGATCAAGAAGCGGCGGCACGGCCACCGCACTCCAGAGAACTTCGACAGAAAGCACGAAGCCTGATGCGACGACTCCGATCAGTGAGGAGGCGAGTCTGACATGCGTCGAGTCGTGATAACAGGACTCGGATTGATCACGCCGATAGGAGTCGGGCGATCCCAGGTTTGGGAAGAGTTGTTGCGAGGGACCAGCGGAATCGGTCCTGTGCAGTCGTTTGACCCCGCAGAGTACTCGAGTCAACTCGGCGCCGAGGTCCATGGGTTCGAGCCGGAAAAGTACATCCGAGGGCTTGACCCTCAACTCCCCGGAAGAGCGTCTCAGTTGGCAATCGCAGCGACGCGGCTGGCGCTGGAGGATGCCGGGCTCGATGGGACCGAGACCCCGCCGGGCCGCGTTGGCGTGTCCATGGGGACAACGGCAGGCGAACCGCTCTTCATCGAAGACTACAACGATATTCGTCATGAGTCCGGCCTGGAAGCCATCCCTGCTGAGGTCATGCGGCGCTATCCCTGTCATGTGATCCCCGGACATGTCGCGATGGAGTTCGGGTTTCGGGGATCGTGCGTCATGATCCCGACGGCGTGCGCGGCCGGGAATTACGCAATCGGCTATGGATACGACTCCCTCAGACTGGAGCAGGCCGATCTTGTCGTGGCGGGAGGGGCGGACGCCTTTTCGCGGGTCGTCTACTCAGGATTCGCCCGTCTCGGGGCGATAGCGACCGATTGCGTCAGACCTTTCGACCGCGATCGAAAAGGAATGGTTCCCGCTGAGGGTGCCGCGGTCGTGGTTCTCGAGCCGCTGGACAAGGCGCTCGAACGCCGAGCGACGATCTACGCAGAGGTGCTCGGCTATGGGCTCAGCTGTGACTCTCACCACATGACAGCAACGCATCCCGAAGGCAAAGGGGCCGTCAAAGCGATGAAGATGGCGCTCGAAGACAGTCACCTGACCAGCGACGATGTCGACTACGTGAGCGCCCACGGAACCGGGACCCCCAACAATGACCGATCGGAATCGACCGCCTTGCGCACCCTCTTCGGAAGGCGGGCGGACAATGTCCCGATGAGCTCGATCAAGTCAATGCTCGGCCACACAATGGGGGCCGCCAGTGCAATTGAGGCGGCGGCCTGCGCCCTGGCTCTCCACACCGGAGTCTTGCCGCCGACGATCAACCACCAGAATCCCGACCCGGAGTGCGACATCGACTGCGTACCGAACAAGGCGCGCCGGACAAACCCGCAGGTCGTCCTGAACAACGCCTTCGCCTTCGGCGGCAACAACGCCAGCCTCTGTTTGAGGAGATGGGACGGATGAGACCGAGAATCGTCGTCACCGGAACAGGCGTGATCTCCTCGATCGGAGCAGGATCAGCGGAGTTTCTGAGCAGCCTCGACTCGGGCCGTCTGGGATTCTCGGACTCGACCCTGTTCGAGGGTCTGAACGGATCGCGTCCGCGGGTCGCCGAGATCACCGACTTCACACCGCAGAATTGGCTCGGACGCAAGGGCCTTCGCGTGATGAGTCGTTCTGCGCGATTGCTCGCCGTTGCAACCTCGATGGCCCTCGAAGCCTACGATCGAGGGTCCGGGTCCAGTGAGGACAAGTCGGCTCAGCCGGAAATCGGACTCGCCTGTGGCACCGTGTTCGGAAGCGTGCAAAGTATCGTCGACTTCGATTGGAGCGGGCTCACGGACGGAAGGCGGTTCGTCAATCCGTCCCATTTCCCAAACACTGTGATCAACTCACCTGCTGGCCACGCCGCCATCAAACATCGTCTTGTCGGACTCAATGCGACGATATCAACCGGTTTGACCTCGGGACTCTACGCGATTCATTATGCAGCGCAGTCCCTCACGCTCGGACGGGCGCGAGCCCTGATTGCTGGAGGCGTCGAGGAAAGCTGCCAGGAGTCCTATCTCGGTTTCTTCAAGAGCGGAATACTCTCGACTGGAGGCCGGCCCCGGCCCTTCGAAAAGGACCGAGATGGAACAGTTCCTGGCGAGGGTGCCGGCGTCTGGCTTCTGGAGACGGAAGAGAGCGCCCGGTCGCGAGAGGCCGCTCCAATCGCAGAAGTGCTAGGATTCGGATCGGCTTTCGACGCGGGCGCGCCGCACGAGTACAACGTTGCTGGCGAGGGCGCGTCACAGGCAATGCTGACAGCCCTCAGCAACTCGGGCCTGCGTCCCGAAGACGTGTCGATCATCATCGCATCGGCCAATGGAAGCCGAGCCGGAGACGCTACGGAAGTGAATGCTTTGAAGAGAGTCTTTGGAGGACGCCTCGGCGAAATTCCGATCTGCGCTCCCAAGGCGTCCTTCGGCGAATCGATGGGAGCCTCAGGAGCGCTGCTGTCGATCACGGCTGGCCACGCCCTCCAGACGCAGTCGGTGCCTCCAACAGCGGGCGCAACAGCCGGCGAGCTCGCGATCTCGCCGGAATCGGTTCCTTTCACGGGTCGGATCGCCCTCGTCAACTCCTTTGGCTGCGATGGCCACAATGCCGCACTCGTCGTCAGGCGCTGGGCGGATTCCTGATGGACCGAAAACCCAAAACTGAGGGGCTGGAGGATCTTGTCCCTCGACTGAAAGGTCAAGGATACGATCGAGAGGGAATCCGACGACGGCTCTCCTGGACTGCCGAGAAAGTCTCGGCACGGATCGAACACCTGCAGTCGTTTTCCGGAGATTCCGAGAAGTGGGCAGGGAATATCGAGAACCCGATCGGCGCGGCTCAGATCCCGATCGGAGTCGCCGGTCCGCTCCGCGTCAATGGCGAAGCGGCCCGCGGTGTGTTCTACGTCCCGATGGCAACCACCGAAGGAGCACTCGTCCGATCGTATGAGAGGGGCATGGTCGCTCTCACCCGGGCCGGTGGAGTCGAGGTCGTAGTCGCCTCCGACGGGAATCAGATCAGTCCTTCCTTCTTCCTCCAGTCTCCCTCTGAGGCGAAACGCTTCAAAGACTGGCTGCCGCTCCAACTTTCGCACCTGGTGGACATCGTGGCGACGACAACCGGCCACGGCCGATTGACCCGGATTGAGTGCCGCGTCTATGGCAGACAGGTGATCGCCGATCTCAGCTTTCACACCGCGGATGCGCAGGGGATGAACATGATCGTGAAGGCAACGGATGCGATCTGCCGTTGGATATCGGAGCAATTCCCGATCGATTACCACCTCTTCAGCGGAATGTGCTCTGAAAAAAGAGCCTCCGGATTCCTCCTCTCTCGTGGGAAGGGGCGATGGGTGACGGCGGGAGCGTTTTTGAGCGATTCCCTCGTCCGCATCCGCCTGGGCTGTTCCGCGAAAGCTCTGCACCAGGTCTGGCAGTCCACGATGATCGGGCACGTCGCAGCAAATGCGGTCGGATACTGCGGGCAGTACGCGAACGCTCTGGCAGCCATATTCATCGCGACCGGACAAGACGTGGCCAATGTCGCTAACGCGGCCGTGGGAATCACCAACTTCGAACTCGATCGCGAAGGGATCTATGTGAGCGTCACGCTACCCGGGTTAGAGGTCGCGACCGTCGGCGGGGGGACCGCATTGGAAACTCAGCGAGAGTGCCTGCAACTGCTGGGTTGCTTTGGCGAGGGAAAATCGTCCAAGCTTGCGGAAATCATCGCTGCCGCGGTACTCGGCGGTGAAATCTCCATGGCCGGAGCGATCGCATCAGGTGAGTTCGCCTCCGCACATGAACGCTACGGACGCAATCGACCTGAGGAAAAGGAATGACAGATAACGTGAACACTGAGAGAGTCGCACTCGTCACGGGAGGAACCCGGGGAATTGGAAGAGCGATCGTCGAACATCTCGCCCGAACGGGCTGGAAGGTTGCCTTCACCTACGCGGGCAGCAAGGCGGCTGCCAGTGAGATCGTTGCCGACCTGAAGAACGAAGGATTCCAGTGCCGGGCTGATCAGGCCGACGTTCGCGACTTGGCACGCGCGCAGGAACTCCTGGCAGACATCGAAGAGAACTTCGGCCCTGTCAGGCTGCTGGTGAACAACGCGGGGATCAAGAAGGACGGTGCTCTGTTTCGGATGAAATCGGAGGCCTGGCAAGATGTCATCGATACGAATCTCGGCGGTACGTTTAATTACACGCGCTGCGTGATTCAACCGATGATGAAAAGGCGCGGAGGGACCATTGTCAACATGGTCAGCATCAGCGGAATCGTCGGCGTCCCCGGCCAGACGAACTACTCAGCGTCAAAGGCGGCCGTGATCGGATTGACGAAAGCTCTGGCGAAAGAAGTGGCGCGCTTCGGAGTCCGGGTGAACGCCGTGGCGCCTGGCCTGGTCGAAACCGATATGACACGGGACATGCCCGAACCAGCTCGCAAGAAGCTGCTGGCTCAGGTTCCTGTGGGAAAGATGGGAACGCCTGAGCAGATCGCTGAACTCGTTTCCTTCCTGGCCGAACAGGAGGATTCCTATATCACCGGACAGGTCATTCCGATCGACGGCGGGATGGTTTGAAGAAGTCGAAAGTCGCAGATCAGGGGAGGTCTGATTCGACTCCCTTCACTTGGGCCCCAATCTCTCTGTCTCTGAGGGTGCTCCAGGAATCTCTTTCATTGCGGACTTCGAGGCTTGGCGCGAGAACCGACTACCTTTTCTACGATGAGTCTTCGAGGTACGACGCGTGGAACTGGAGTGGGATTGGTGACCTGAGTGTCAGCCGGGCGATGGGTCCTTGACGCACGTTCCCGGCATCGAAGAGCAGGAACGAACTCTCTCGCTCTTCCGCGTTGAAGTTCTGGCAGATCACCACCCCGCCCTCACCGTCTGGGTCAGGCATGAACACTGGCTCGCCTCCGAGATAGTTCAACGGAGGCGCCTGGTAGATGTCCCCGAGAGCGTCGTCACTCCATCGACAGTGGACGAGTTGATCGAAGAACTTCCGGCCAGGTTGTCCTGTCGTCGAGATACCCAGCATCCAGAAATCATCGTAGGGAAGAGTCTGTCGTCGTGGATCGACGGAAGGAAAATCGGGAGCCAGGTCGTAGCTCAACTCACGCCGGCCAATCAGTTCCCAGCTGTCGGTATCGACTTCCAGGCGCACCGGCCGTCCCCGATGTACGGATGTGAAGAGATCCGGGAGCACCTGATATTGATCGTAGATCGGCTGGTCAAGCTCGAGGATGTCGACGAAGAGCCGATCCTCGGTTTCCCAGCAGTTGATGAAATGAAGACAATAACCTGATCCAATCGGAAGCGACGTCCGCTGGCCTCCCGATTCCCGGGCCGCAATCATCAGCCGCGTGCCCTCTTCCGGATTCCAGCTCAGAGAATCGATCAGGGTGCCCCCGTCCAGCAGCCGCGACATCTCCAGAACGTAGGGACTGATGACGAAGCAGGTGTAGGTCGAGCTCAGTCCGAAATCATGCATCGAGCAGGGGAAATCCAGTGGGTGCCGTTTGCGAAGGAGCAGTTCCGAGTCCGGGCCGAATCGATAAACAGCCAGCGATGGACGCATTCCGGAAAAGGACACTCCGAAGTTGAAGAGTTCTCCGCTGCTCGGGTCGATCTTGGGATGGGCCGAAAAGGGGCTGACCTCGTTCAAGCGATCGTTGAATGTCAACTCGGCACCCGTTTCCAAGGTCTCGGGATCGAGCTCCCAGGGCAGTCCTTGCTCTCCGAAGGCCAGGAGCTTGCCATCGAACGTGTACACGCTCACGTTCGCCGGAGATTCGAGGCCGATGCCTCGTGAGTTGAGCCGGTTGCTTTCGACGGCCGTTCCGAAGGTCCGATAGAGGAAGCGTCCTTCGGCTTCTTCGGAATTCCACTTCCTGGTCCGTACGAAGCGATTCGTGTAACGGACCCGACTCTCCTCGAAGCGCAGGGAACACACCATCCCGTCACCATCGAGCCAATGGCGATACGGCTGGTCACCTCGAGCAAATCGAGCGGGTCCGTTCAGGAAGTAACGGCCTCGGAGGAAATTCGGGACGTCGCCTCGAATATCTCCGATCTCGTAGGAACTCTCCTCGGGAGTGAAAGAAAAGGCCCGTTCGATCAGCGGGGAGTGGTCGTTGGCAGATGAACTTATCATTCGTTGTCCGTTGTCCGGCTCTTGATTCTCCAACTTTCTACTCATCCGAAGCTCCACCCGTCAAGGCCAACTAGTTGCAGCTCGTCATAAGTCTTGAGCCCCCTGAGCGGTCCATCGTCGTGTTTTTCTGCCGTCGCACGCCTGGCCAGGCCCGACGAACGAAATTCCTGGAAGGTCAGGTGGCGCCTCCGGTTCCCCCTCCGGTCTCGGCTGCTGAGGTCATTGAGGTCAGCGCGGCTCAGCTTCCCGACCTGACCAGCCTCGAGTCGCTCCTGAACTTCTCGAGAACCTTCCAATCGAAGCCCCATTCGTAGTCTGGCCCATCTGAGTTGGATTGAGCTGAGTGCCAGGAATCCGGTTCGAAACGGATCATCTGAAGGTCGATCTCATCGATCAGGTCGGTCCTCCTCAAGAAATCGTCGTTCCCTGTTACTGCTGATCGAACGTAAGCGACAATAAACTGGGCTAGTTTCTGCAGGTTATCGAGTTGTTGTTCCAGGACTTCGACCGCTTCCTCTCGCGAAATGCCGACCTCATAGAACGTGCTTTCTGCGGCTCGCAAGCCCTGGAGAGAGGTGAAGTCGTGGAATAGTGGCGACTCGGACGTCAGTTTTTTTACCTTCTTCCATTGGTAAAACCCGCTGAGGAAAGCCTGGAGGTCGGCATTGAGCTGACCCAGCCTGGAGAATCGCTGCAAGAATGGGAGCGCAAATCGCTCGTCGACAAAGAGGTCGTTGATGAATGGAAAGACGAAGAAGGAAAAGTAGATAGACAGCTCCCATGTGTATTTGAGCGAGAAGGCCTCCTGATCTCCGAGGACATCGTAACTGACTGAGAACGTGGGGATCAGAGATTCGTAGAGCGCCCGCATCAGAAGCTCGTAGAGATGACACTTGACGCCGAGCTTGGAAGGATCCGTCGTCTGGATCGCATCGATGATCATCGAGTTGTGAAGTGCAATGAAATCGCTTCCGGGACTATAGAGCGGATCGGAAAAGCGCCCCGACTCGCCTGACATCGCCCATCGCCGATCCGAAATCGTCCGGGCACAATCGTAGGAATAGTCCGTGTACCGTCCAAAGTCCAGGACCTGGCGCTCAGCGAGGTCTCTTTCAAAGAGTGGAAACTCGCGACACACCCATTCGATCAACTTCTCGGCTGAGGAAACCTCATCCGATGAAATAATGCTGTTGTCGTACACCACTCCGAGGCTGGTTTTTCCCTGAAGCGGAATCACCCAGAACCAGAAGCCCTCTCCCATGAACTGGTTTGTAGACAGCCAGACCGGAAGGTGGCCCGTCGTCGTTCGGACTCGCTTCAACCGAGTCTCTTTCCATGAGAGGTCGGTCAGCTTTTCGATGTCGACCAGACCGTCGACCCAGCAGAACGAGGAGCTGTGATGGATCTCGTTCGATCGCGTCAGTCCCTCTCTTCGGGCGAGGACCTGAGCTCTTCCGGATGTGTCGACCACCCAGTCCGTTTCCACACGATGTTCTTTGCCGTGCGCGCGGTAATTGACGATGTGAGGCTTGTCGTCCTCCGCGAACGATATCTCTCCGACCCGCGCAGGGGCGCAAAGCTCGAAGCGATCCGATTGCTGATTCAGACGGATCAGCTCTTTCTCGATCTCGTTCCGATCCAGCTGGTAGCTGGCGATATTTGAGAAGGTTCGAATGAACGATTGTCCGTAATCTTCGAAGTTCCGATTCTCTCGGCCTTGGCTTTTCCAGCAAAAGCGAAGGTTGTACTTCATGTAGTGGTTTCTGAGCAGATGCTCCTCGAGATCAAGAACCCGCGAGAAGTAGTAGCCCCCGAGCTGCACGAGAGATTCTCCGACTTTCTGCCTCCGGGACGGCAACTCTGAGCGTTTCTCGAGTAGAAGGATGGTCTTGTCGGTGTTCATCAGCAGCTGGCGGGCGAGTGTGAGTCCTGCCAGGCCGGCTCCGATGATGACGACATCGCGTTGGATTGAATTCGACATTCTTTCAGTTTCAGGTCAATCTCGAGTGGGACAGCCACTCGGATAGCCCTTTCTCCCTCGCTGTCGGTACCCGGTCGGCAGGAAAAGGTTCTTGCCCGAAAGAGAAAATACTGAGTCCATCAGGGGTGAAGCAAGGCAAACCGCACACGACCCACCTCCAGGAGACGACAGGAAAATGACTCCTACCGCTCGCATCGTCCTTTCTACGGCTGTGCAGACTCGCGACCCGGGGTCTCTCTTTTTGCGCCCTCGTGACTTTGCGGTTCGGATCCGGGACCTTCGAAAATGGAGCCGAAGAAGATCGACCGCCGCCGCGCAGCCAGTTCCGAAATGGCCTGCTGGAGCTGTTTTCGAACGTCCAGGGCGATCCGACGGACAAGCCGGCGATCCTGAGCCGCTTTCGGGGGATATTCCTGTTCGATATGAATCGGAGGCAGAAACTGAGTGTGCCATTTCGAAGGGAGTGGAAAAGGTGCCGTGACCGGGAAGAATGGCCACTCAGTGAGCCTTCTCAGCCAACGCCAGTTAATCCGGCCAAAGATTGGGAAGATTTCTGCGCTTCCGACCGTCACTACCGGCAGTAGCGGGACCCCGTGCCTGATCGCCGTTCGAACGAACTCGTCACTGGAGAATCGGCCGATCTCGTAGACGCATTTATACCTCCTGAACGCGCCCTGGATCCCCTCGGGGAAGACTCCGAGCAAGCCGCCCTGACGAAGTACGAACTCAGCGTTTTCACGGGAGGCTATCAAGCCTCCGAGCTTGATGATGTAGTTCGCAAGCCACGGAAACTTGACCAGGCAGGGATGGATCAGGAAGCGAGGGTAGCGACCGATGCCCTCAACGATTCCATGCAACAGCATGACGGCGTCCCACGGCATGAAACCCCTGTGGACTCCGACGAGCACCCCTGGTCCCGACCTCGGAAGGTGCTCCAGTCCCTGCAGTTCGACGCGCCAGTAGAAAGTGTGCAGAAATCGGAAGAGGTGCTTTCCGTAGGCTCGAATGTACTCCCTGTCCATTCCGTACGGGTCGAAATCCGCCCGGAGCACTTCGCCCTGCCGGCCCTCGGTTTTCATCGACTCGTTCAGGGCGTCCACACTCGAGTCCCGCGCCTGGAACCCGACTTCGCGGTGGAGCGCGGAGCCCGAACTCGTCCAGGAGTGCCTGAAGTAGTCGAGCCGGTCGCGGTGCTTCCGGGCACCGGCTGTCCCGAAGAGTCGACCCGAAGCCCGCAAAATGGGCGTCGGGACCGGAGTTCGCCGGGCACCGGTCATTCGAAGGGCTTTCCTGAGTGGAATCACGCCATCGGGCACCAGATTAAAAAGACCGCCCGCTCTCCTCTCGAGGACACTCTCAATGGCAGCCGCCAGGTCCCTCCAAGAGAGGATCTGGAGGGCCGGATCGAACCCTGCTGGAACCCAGGCACGGCCGGGCGAGAGTTCCCGCGAGAGGGCCGCCGCATCGCATCCCCCGGCCAGGATCGGGATACGCAGTACTGTGGTGATCGAGGTGTCCCTGTCGCCATCCTCCTCAAGGAACAGGGCTTCCAGGCCGGCCCAGGATCGCGCCACCTCATTGCTGTTCCGCTGGATGGAGAAAGATTCGTCAACGAAGCCGGGGTTGTGGTGGTGAGGAACGTAGACCGAAGTGCTCGACAGAAGGATCGCATGGTCCAGTCCCAGTCGCGAACGAATTCGGAACAAATCGGGGACTGACTCGATAGGAGGATCGAAGTGCAGGCTTGCGTCCTGGCGGAAGCGAAAAACCGCAGCCGTCGGCCGATCCTGCGAGATCTCAGAGATCCTGTTTCGGTCTGAGGTTTTTTCGGCGTCGACCAGAATGCAACGAAGTGACTCGGACGCGAGTCGCGCCACGAGGAACGAAGCCAGCTCGTCTCGAGGCGAGATCAGAATCAGAGTTGGCAGTTGCGCCCTGTCGCTACTGGTCAATGAGCCCTCACGATCTTCGGTCAGGGTGCGAGACTCGGACTCGAACCATCCAGGCTGGATGCACGAGACGCTCCGGTCACAAGATGAGCGGCACGGACCGCCGAGACGATAACGGGGACAATGCCTCCGCCCGGCTGCGTCCAATGTCCGACCAGGAAGAGGTTGCGTACTGGTCCTTCGAGGCCGGGGCGCTGCTGCCCGAGTTGGTCCGGAGCCATTTCCCATCCTAGCATCGAACCCCCTCGATTCAACGTAAAGTGTTCAGCCGTGCGGGCCGTGGCAGTCAATTTGACGACGATGTGGTCCCGAAGCCCCGGAACTGTCAGTTCAAGCTTCTCATCGACCCATTGCTCGTACTCTCGCTTGTGTTCCTGCCAGTCTTCAACCCGTGCTGAGTCGACCGCCCTGACCTTCTGGACTATCAGAACCTGGCGCCCGGGCGCGGCGACCGCCGGCTCATAGACCGACGGGCAGAAGAGCTTGAATCGCAGGCCGTCCCGGCCGACTTCATCCGGATCCCAGGAATCCCAGTAGTAGCCCTGGATCTGATCCAGAAATGAGATCGGGACACCCTCGAGACCGATGTGGGTCAGGTAACAAGGGTACGAAGGACGTAGCGCTCGTATCTTTCTGAGGACCTTGTCGGGAACATGGCGCGGCCCGAGGAGCGACTCGAAGGTCAGCGAAAGATCGGCGTTGGAGATGACAGCGTTGGATTTCACTTCGACTCTGTGGCGAGCACCACGAAATCCGGTCAACAGGTCGACACCACGGGCTTGCCCCCTGTCTACCCGGATGCGCTCGACGCGGGAACTCATCAGAATGTGGCCCCCGAGCTGTTCGAATCGCTGGGCGAGCCGATCAGCGAATGCCTGAGAGCCTCCTTCCGGATAATAGTTGCCGAGAAAATACGAGAGCCTGAGCATGCTGTCGAAAACGAATGAAGTCCGATCCGGCGGGGACCCCCAGTGAGCGCAGTCGGCCGTTAGCAGGAGTTTGAGCTTCCTGCTTCGGAAATGTCGATCGAGCGCTTCGGTGACAGACTCGGCAGCAAACAGGTGGATCTTCTTTGAATCACGCCATCGCAGGTAGCGGAGCGAGCCGTGAAGATAGCGTTCGCGCACTTCGCTGAAGAACCGCTCGAGAGCGCCTCGTTCCTCAGGGAACATCTCCCTGAGTCTTGCGATGTAACGGTCGAATTCAGCAGGCACCTCGAAGCGCGTCGAGTCGGGGAGGTGGAATGTGTCGACCGGGTCCATTTTCACCCACTTCTGGGCAATTTGAAGGTCCCGGAGCAGTTTCCCGGGCGCCGTAGATGGGTTGCCGAGCAGGGGGTAGAAATGAGTTGCAGCGTCGAATGTGTACCCCTTCCTTCGGAACGAGCTGCAGTACCCACCAGCCATATAGTGCTGCTCGACGAGCAGGGTTCGCAGACCGTTCGCAGCGAGCAGGTTCGCGCTGAAGAGGCCCCCGATGCCTGCTCCGATCACCACGACATCGTACTGGGGGAGAGGGTCGCCTCGAAGTCCTCGATAAAGCCGCATTGTCTTAACTGGCCGCTTCCGGAGTCCGGCCGTCGACGAGGTTCATGAAGTCAAACGGGCGACTGTCGCATCGTACGTCACAGAAGTAGTTCGGCCAGGGCCTCGAGGGCAGCCGGTTTGTTCGGTGCACAGATCAAGGTTCCGACGTTGGATCTGCGCCACGGTTCAAGCAGTTCCGCGATCCTCTCGCGGGGCCCGCAAAGGGCTATCTCATCGACGAGTTCGTCCGGAACCGCTTCCGCCGCTTCCAGTCGCTTTCCGGCAAGAAAAAGGTCCTGGACCTTTTGAGCCGCCTCCTCGTATCCGTAGCGTTTGATCAAGTCGTTGTAGAAGTTTCGTCCCTTGGATCCCATGCCGCCGACATAGAAGGCCACGTTGGCTTTGACCTGAGCTCGACACCGCGATACATCGGGTCCGAGAACTACTTCGACGGTCGGTGCGATGTCGAGATCGGCCAGCGATCTCGACGAGGATCGCGCGAAGCCCTCCTCGAGCAAGGGGCCGAAGACCTCGAATCGCCCCGGAGAGAAGAAGATAGGCAGCCACCCATCTGCGATCTCGGCGGTCAGAGCAACGTTCCTGGGTCCGAGGGCAGCAAGATAAATCGGGATCTCGGATCGCACCGGTTTCGAGATGAGCTTGAGCGGCTTTCCCAAACCCAAACCGCCGCTCACAGGAATCTCATAATGGTCTCCCCGATGGACGAGCGCCTCTTCTCGGCGGAAGATTCGACGCAGAATCTCGACGTACTCCCGCGTCCTTCCCAGCGGCTTGCCGAATGGAACACCGTGCCAGCCCTCGACCACCTGTGGCCCCGAAACCCCGAGACCAAGTCGAAGGCGCCCTGCGCTGAGGAAGTCCAGAGTGACTGCGGTCATTGCGGTCATCGCTGGAGTCCTGGCGGGCATCTGGAGGATTGCGGATCCGAGCCCGATTCGCCGAGTTCTGGCGGCAATCCAAGCCAGCGGCGAAACGGCATCGAAGCCGTACGCCTCGCTGGTCCAGATCGAGTCGTATCCAAGCCGTTCAGCGGCCACCGCTATTTCAGCAATATCCCCCGGTCGGCGGTGTCGATATCCGAGAGTCAGGCCCAATCGCATGGGTCGACCTCCGTAGGACGTCCCCGGCGTTGCTGCACCGGAGGTCTGTCAGACGAGAGCGTCTCCGCTTTCCTCGTGATGGTTGGCAGAACATCTCGCCGCCGCGGCTCAACGTCGCGTGCGAGACTGGTCTGATAATAGACGATCTTCAAACCGGCGTCAGGAGACCCAAGCCGATCCCCGCACGTCCAACCCCTTGGGCAGTGTAAGCTCTCTCACCGGTGCGATGCTTGCTTTTACTATTTCGAAACCGGGTGAGTCACCGGGTAGAATGAGAGTCTCGTGAATGTGGCGACCGTCGAGAATGTTGGTCGAATTGATTTGACACTCTTTCGAAGGCGCGGATAAGAGCTGATTTCAGATGAAATCCCGTAATCTCAGATTCTTTTACGCTCAACTCGTCTGGCTTGGGCTGATCGGTTCTCTGGCAGCCCAGCTCGGAAGCCAGGACCCACGTCCCCAGGTCTCAGCGGTGCGTGTTTCTGAAGGACCACAGATCGATGGCGACGTTCTTCAGGATTCTGCCTGGCAGGGCATCCCGGCTTCGAGTGGATTCATGCAGACGACCCCGGACGATGGCGAACCTGCGTCCGAGAAGACCGAGATTCGGGTGGTCTATACGAATGACACCCTTTATATCGGAATCGTCTGTTTCGACAGAGATCCCTCCGGGATCATCATTTCGGACACTCGTCGCGACTCGTCACTCACGGAGACGGACAGCATTCAGATAATCCTGGACACCTATCGGGATGAGCAGAGCGGTTTCGTTTTCGGAACGAATCCCGCGGGGATCGAGTACGACGGACAAGTCACGAAAGAGGGAGCCGGTGGCGGTTTCGGGTCGAGACAGCAGGGAGGGTCCGGAGGAGGCTTCAACCTCAACTGGGACGGGTCTTGGGAAGTCCGGGCCCTCATCGACGAGAATGGCTGGTCGGCCGAGTTTGCAATTCCATTCACGACGATCCGTTACCCCTCGCGCGACGTGCAGGCGTGGGGTCTCAACTTGCAGCGAAACATCCGTCGGCGGAACGAGCAGGCGTTCTGGGCACCGCTCGATCGGCAGTTCAACCTGTATCGACTGATCGACGCAGGACGCCTGACGGAGCTTCAGATTCCCGGACAACGGAACCTGCAGATCACGCCATACGTCCTCGGTGAGACTCAAAGAATAGCTGAGCGCGACCGCAACTGGGTCGGCGATGGGGGCGTGGATGCCAAGTACAGCATCACCCCGGCGTTGACCCTGGACATGACCTACAACACGGATTTTGCTCAGGTCGAGGTGGATGAACAGCAAGTCAACCTCGACAGGTTCAACCTCTTCTTTCCTGAGAAGAGACCGTTCTTTCTCGAGAATGCCGGTCTGTTTTCAGTCGGTGATCCCGGAAATGTCGAACTCTTCTTCAGTCGAAGGATCGGCATCGGACCTGACGGAGAAGTCATCCCGATCGTTGGCGGTGCCCGAGTCACCGGAAAAGTCACACGGAACACCAGTATCGGCTTTCTCAATATGCAGACTTCAGAAGTCGAAGGAGTGACGCCGGGGAACAACTTCACGGTCGCCCGAATCAGTCGCGACTTCAGGAATCGCTCCGGAGTGGGCGCGATCTTTGTGAACAGGCAGGGCACCGGCGATTTCTCCCCTGAGAGCGACCACAACCGGACGTTTGGCGTCGACGGCCGTCTGGGCATCGGTGAGTACGGCGGAGTTGCCGGATTTGCTGCCGTCACCTCGACCCCCGAGCGACGGCTGGAGGAGGAAGGATTCGAGGCCGGCAAAGGTCAATATGCCTACTCTGTCGGAGGCCGGTATGAGTCTCCGGCATGGCGTCTGACACTCGACTACACCGAGGTTGCCGAGAACTTCAACCCCGAGGTGGGGTTCCTTCGCCGCACGAGCTACAGGAACATCCAGGGACTCGTGTTTTATTCATACCGTCCTGCGGACCTGTGGGGTCTCCTCGAGGTTCGTCCTCATGTCTCTTATGGAGGGTTCTGGGATTTCGACGGTTTTCAGGAAACCGGCCGCTGGCACATCGACAACCACTGGGAGTGGAAAAACGGGTACGAAGTTCACACTGGCATGAACCTGACGCGCGAGGGAGTGAAAGACGCTTTCGAGATATCCGACAACGTCGAGGTCGAGCCGGGGACCTATGACAATGCAGAGGGGCAGATCGTCTTCATGTCGAACCAGGGGGCCTGGCTGAGCTTCAACTTCCGAACCATTTTCGGCGGGTTTTTCGGCGGCAACCGGATCAACTACGCTCCGTCGATGCGAATGCGCCTTGGAGATCGCTTCATCACGGAGGTGAATTGGACACACAACGATATCGACCTGCCCGGAGGAGACTTCAATACTGACCTGGCGCGCCTGAGGGTCTCGTACTCGTTTACGCCACGTATCAGTATCCAGTCGCTTGTCCAGTACAACAATCAGGCTGATCTCTGGTCGGCGAACGTTCGGTTTGCGTGGCTGCAGGCTGCCAATACCGGCTTGTTCGTTGTCTATAATGACACTCGCGGTTTCAATGACTTCAATTTCGACTTCCCCGACAGGAGCCTCACTATCAAGTACACCCGGCTCTTCAACGTGTTGGAGTAGAAAGAAGAGAAAGAGATGACCGTCGGCTCCGGTGGCGGGTCCGTTCACGGGCCGAGCGTGAGTCGTTACGCTGGATCCGGATCTGGGCCGGTCTCAGTGTGGCCGGACAGGATTCGCTTCTCTTTCGACCCCTTCAGGATTCGCTGCGCCCACCTCCACCAGACGCCGATCTCAAGATAGAATAGAACCCCATGCTCGACACATTCCGTAAGGACCCCGGCCAGGGAATGGAGCATAGTCTCGGGGCACACTTTCCCGTTCTGAGGAGATTTCGCTCATCCCGAGAACTCCGGGCGTCGTCTCTGTACCGCAGGATCGAGTCCGAAATCGATCGCTTGATGAAGTGTGTCGTCCACGAGGATACGCCTCGAAGTACTCGCTCCTGGCCACTCGATCGGATTCGTGCGGTCGCCTGGAATATCGAGCGAGGAATCAAGCTCGGCGAGATTATCGAGACACTCGGCTCTCACAACGAAATGGCTGAAGCCGATCTTCTGCTGGTCACCGAAGTCGACCACGGAATGGCCCGGACCGGCAACCGTCACATCGCTCGTGAGATCGCCAACGCGCTGGGGATGAACTACGCATTCGTCCCCTGCTACGTCAGTCTTGTGAAGGGGAGTGGCCTCGAATACGATGTCGACGGCGAGAACACCCTGGCTATCCATGGCAACGCTCTATTCTCGGCCCACCCGATCAGCGACTGTCACCGAATCGCTTTGCCTCCCGGGAAAGATCTGATGTTCGGGAAGGAGAAAAGGCTGGGTTGGCAGCAGGCCGTCGTCGCGACGATCAACCATCCGATGGGACCTTACTACGCCGTGTCTCTCCATCTCGACGCGCACTCATCTCAAAGGCATCGCTGGAGGCAGATGAAGATCGTGCTGGATCATGTCGACCAGCTCGAACCAAGACTTCCGGTGTTGATCGGAGGGGACTGGAACACGACGACATACAATGCCAAGCGAGCCACTTATGCGATTCTCGGCTACGCTCGTCGAGTTCTCATGGGAGTGAGAAACGTCATCGACAACCACTATCCCTATCCGCAAAGATGGTTCGAAAGGCACCTCTTCAGAGAGCTCGAAGAAAGGAACTACAGCTTCGAAGACTTGAACGAACCGGGAGTCTGCACCCTCCACTACGACGTGGATGACCTGGCTGTGAACACGAACATGAGGGATTGGATTCCGAAGTGGTGTTTCTGGTTCATCCAATGGGCTCTCGAGCGCGTCGGCGGGAAGTGTTCGATGAAACTCGACTGGTTTGCCGGGCGAGAGGTGGCATTAGCTCCAGGTCAGAAGCCTCGCGTCATTTCTGAGATCCATGACAGAAAGGACCCGATATCGGATCACGATCCGATCCTCGTCGATTTGGTTCTGCCAAAGCGCAAGTAACCGCTCTCTTTGAGCAGAACACCGTCAGCGCCCCAATGGACCACAGTTGGGCCTCCGTAGTCACTCAGAAAACGAGAACTCCGGGGTTGTTTTCTATCGCATAGCCCGGGCTCGGTGAGGTTTCCGGTCAGATGGACTTCTCTGACTCCAGGAAGTCGACCTTCTACTCGGTATCCGAACAAACCACCTCTTGGCTACGACAATTCTGTCGGCTCAAGACCATCCGTGCAGGGGACTGTCTTCGCGATCGGGTCAGCTGATTGCGCAGAAAAAACTCAGTTTTACTGTAAGTCTTACAGAGACGACCCCTGGAACCCTGCAAGTTTTCCGGTTTCGCATCGTCGCGAACGGCCTTCCGGAGACGCCCACTCGCCTTGGTTTTCTCATAGAGCCTTGAGAAACGCGAGCTTGCGCAGATCCCTCGCCCTTTGGCATGCCCTTTGCCTTAGAGGATTGCCAGTCATGATCAATGAGACTGGATGCGCACTCATCAAGCCCCCCCCGGAAACTGCGTGCCAGCAGGCCCTGGACAATCGAGGGTCTCTGGAATCCAACATTCGACAGATTCGCCTGATCGCCCGTTCCCTGAAGGCGCGATGCCGCACCTCCATCGAGCTGGACGATCTGGTTTCAGCCGGCTTCGAAGGCCTTCGGAGCGCCCAGATCCGCTTCGATGCGAAAGCCGGCGCTCGCTTCGGAACCTATGCGGAGTTCCGGATCAGAGGAGCGATCCTGGACCGTATTCGGGACGATCACCCTCTTCCGAAATGGCTCGAGGCGAAAAGCCGAGAGATCGAGAGTGCCGCCTACCTCCTTCGACAAAGGCACAACCGGGAAGCAACGCTCGACGAGATGGCGGAGTTCCTTGGAGTGAAATCGACGGAGTTGGAAGATCTCATGTGTCGCCTTCAGTCCAGAAACTACTCGCTGGTCGATGGAGAATGGGAGTGCTCTGATTCAGGTCCGGTCATCCAACACGTCCCTTCGCACCAGCCGGGTCCGGATCAGGCCCTTCAGCGATCCGAACTTCACTCGATCTTTTCCCGACTCTTCGACCGGTTACCGCCGCAGGAGCGACGCGTCATGTCGATGCGTTACGAGGACGAGTTGACGAACCGCGAGATCGGCCGAGAACTCAAACTCCACGATTCCCGAGTATCCCGGCTGCACTCTCGCGCCGTCGAACGACTCAGAGAATGGCTCCAGACATCGCCCGAACTCAGGGACAACTTCGCGAGCGGCGCGACTCAGTTCTCCTGCTGAACACAGGCTCTCCGACGAGTACCCAACGTTTGACGTTGGATGGTCCTTGAGGCTAAATGGTGCGATGTTGAGCGTTATAGCACTCACGCTTTCACTCGCCTCCATACAGAGCCCAACGGGCACGACCTGGGTTATTCCTCATTCGGAGACGCGGGTCCAGATGGACGGCCTCCTGACTGAATGGCAAGGGTTCGAGGCCATCGAGATCGCACCAGATCGGCCTTACCTCGTAACAGAGGGACAGTTCGGCCAAGACGATCTCAAAGTCGTCGTGCGTTCGGTCTGGACAAGGCAGGGTCTTCACGTCGCGCTGAGGTGGGAGGACGACGCTTGGGATGTGGAGGAGATTCGCCGGTCCAATGCGATCTGGGTCGATTCGGATGGAAAGCGGCGCAACAAGATGTACTACTTCGACAACCTCAGGTTGGAGATGCGTCGCAAGGACTTTCACTACACGCTCTGGATCTCTCCACGAGCTGATGGCCGAGGCCCGTTCCACTGGACGCGGATGTTCGGCAAGAATCGGCTCGAAGTGGCCTCGACTCCTCCTCTCATTTCTCTTCGCAGTGAGCCAGGTGTCCTCCAGATGGAGTGGCTCTTCAGGTGGCAGGATCTGCGGCTGAAACCGAAGGATTACGACGATCTCCGCTTTCGGATAGAGGTCGCCGACAGCGATCAGCCAGGCCGTTCTCTTGAAGGAAAGATGGAATCCCTCAAGTTACTGACCTGGGGTGGCTCGATGAGCTTCGCTAAGAAATAATGCGCGTCCTCATCACAGGCGCATCTTCCGGCATCGGTGAGGCGACGGCACTGGAATTCGCACACTCCGGCTGCCGCCTGTTCTTGACTGCTCGACGCCGCGAGAGACTCGAGCGTGTCGCTGAGAGATGTCTCTCCGCCGGAGCGCCCGAAGCCCTCGTTTCGGTTCAGGACTTGAGCGTCGCCGGCAGCGGCGAGCGCGTCGTTTCGGCGTGCCTGGATCACTGGCCCGACCTGGATGTTCTCATCTGTAACGCAGGATACGGAATATACGGCCCCCTGCAGGAGGTTTCCCCCGCCGCGATGGAGAAGATCTGGAGGGTGAACGTTCAATCAGCATACGAGTCGATCCATCGTGCGTTGCCCGGCTTCCTTTCTCGTCGTTCCGGTCACATCGTCCTGGTCAGTTCGCTGTTGGGCAAGGTTTCTCTTCCGATGGGGTCGTCCTATTGCGCGACAAAGTTCGCGATGGTCGGACTCGGTGAATCGCTCTGGGGAGAACTCCGGGGAAGCGGCGTCTCAGTCAGCGTGATCTGCCCTGGTACGACAAGAACGGAATTCCTGGAGTCTGCGGAGATCTCCGAGAGCGCTGGTGTCTTCAGGCGCTTAGCCGGCGATTCTGCCGAGACCGTGTCTCGCGCGATCGTCAAAGCGGTTACGAAACGAACAAGAGTCAGAGTCCTGACGAGGTCCGGGCGCGCAATCTGGCGGTTCTCTCGCTTCTTTCCGGAAACGTCAGCCCAACTGGCCGCCTGGTTCATCGGGCGGAGTGCGAAGCCGAAATAGGTCCGCGGATTGTCACTTGCGCAGTCGCAAAGGTCTCAGAGTTTCAGCCGCCGGAGCGACCTTGGGCCTTTGCCTCAGACTCTGCGGCGGGTGCTGCCAGAGCGGACAGCCAGTACAAAGCCAGAAGGGTCTTGCCGTCCACGATCTCCCCTTGCTCCGCCAGTACCAACGCATCCTCGAGGGTGTGAAACTCGAGTTCGATTTCTTCGTCCTCGTCCAGCCGACGCGCCGTCGGACGAAGCTTGTCGCTGTAGTAACAGTGCAGCAGTTCATCACAGAATCCGGGAGAAGTGTAGAAACTGCTGACCAGTTCGAGCGACTCGGCCAGAAACCCTGTCTCCTCCTCCATCTCGCGCCTCGCGCTCTCTCTCGGCTCCTCACCCGGGTCGAGTTTCCCGGCAGGAAGCTCGAGCAGGAATCGGTTCATCGGGTAGCGATGCTGGCGGACAAATGGAATCCTGCCGTCCTCGAGAATACCGAGGACGACCACACCACCAGGATGGCGAATGACTTCGCGCGTTCTCGGGTGACCGGCGATCTCGACGGTGTCGACGACGACATCCACGATCGTTCCCGAGTACACGCTCTTCCTATCGAGCAATTCGTTCAAAGTTCTTCCTTCGGGTCGGTCTTTTTCCGAGTGCCAACCGCCTGCGAATTATATCTGAGTGCAGTCATCGATCGGGACGACGCGGCGCCTGGACTGTCGGGGTCGATGAGAATCGACCCGAACGGAGGGCCTGAGGGTCGATGTCCGTGTGGCCACTGCTTCATCGGTGCAGGAGGAAACATCGAATGGTACAGGCCCGGTGGATCGGGCGCCTGGACAGGTACCCCTCCAACTGGCTCAGCAGCTCGTCATAATGGAAGTTGTAGACGGACCTATGACAAGTGTGGTAGCTTCAAGCCATTCTGTAGTAGAGACTCCCTTCGTCAGATTCGGGAGAGCGCCCCAGCAAGGAGGGCCGTTCGTATGAGTGGACAGCCGATCAAGATCTACGAACCTCCCGTCCGGAAACCGAGACTCGTCCGCTTCGAAGAGAGCCGCGGAACCTTTCCTCCGGCCGCACGCTTTCAGGTCAAGACTCCTCGAGGGTCCCAAAGCGTCAAGCTCATTTTCAACTGTCAGGCGGTTGATAAACACGGATTGGGGACCACATACCGGTCGACCGATCTCTTCTGGTCCCAGGAAACGAACGAGATCGTTCTAGAGCTGTTCGAATCAGAACACCGAGGACAACGCCGTATCACACACATCCGTTCTCACAGTTGCTCGGTCATCTCCATCACGAAATTCCTTTCCGCCTTCGAGATTCCGCTCTCGTATCATCGACGCTACGGCGTGAAGGGTGACATCGACGGCAACTACCTCTACATCGACATGTCGGATTCGACTCCCGTCTCGAGAAAGAAGTATCGGAAAGCCTGAATGTGAGAAAGTCGGCAGGTCTTGATGAGGCCTACGGCTTCGGAAGTCCACCGAGTTTCGCCACGGCAGCGACCAGGATCTCCGACGCGTCACCATCGATTTTGAGATCCGCGATCTCATCGTGAGCCGTCGGCCCCATGTTCAGAATGGCGTAGAAAGATCCTGTCTGTTGAGCCCGGACAGGGACAGAGGCCGCCGGGTGAACCTCGAGCGTCGAGCCAATCGCCAGGACCATATCCGAACGTTCCGCCGCCTGCAGTGCGGCTTCCATCTTGTCGATCGGCATGGCCTGTCCGAACGAAATTGTCGCCGGCTTGAGGAATCCCCCACAACCACACAACGGAGGTTCCCGGGTCGCCTCGAACCGATCGAAGTACGGATCCGGCTCGTCCCGTTGACCGCATGTACAACATTCGATCTTCCGATTCGTGCCGTGCAATTCGACCACCATCTCATCCGAATGTCCCGCCAACTGGTGAAGGCCGTCGATGTTCTGTGTGACGACGGCCGAGACAATGCCGGACTCGTCGAGCTCGACGAGGGCCCGGTGCCCGGCGTTGGGCCGCGCCTCTCGGAACTCCTTCCACCCCGTCAGCTTGTACGTCCAGTGCTCGACTCGGGCCTCATGTGAGCTGATGAAGTCTTGGTAATAGACCGGCTGGAACTTCGTCCAGAGTCCCTTCGGCCCCCGAAAATCCGGGATCCCGGAACCGGTTGAAATGCCCGCGCCAGTAAAGATCAGGAGGCGGCGGGCAGTGGAGAGTTGCTCGACAAGTCTCAGAAAAGGGGTCATGGTTTCGAGAAGTCAAAAGTTAAAAGTTCAAGGCCAGGACGACATCCCGGAGCGCTTCTCCGTTCCGGGAGCCTCCGGACTGTCCGCGACTATGTCCCGCCTTTCTCTTCGAATTTTCCTGCGCCCGGACAGAAACCTCGTTCAGAGCGATCGATGAACGCCGAAAGGTAGTCGACGCTGGGAGATTCGATCTCTTTGAGCCGGGCCAGTTTCTCGCCGCGTTCGCCCTCCTCTCGAAAGAGGACTCGAAAAGCCGTTTTGAGCGCCTTCATCTCGGACCTATCGAGGCCGGACCGCCGTAATCCCACCAGGTTCAAGCTGCGGGTACGAGCCGGAACTCCGTCCACCAGAAAGAAGGGCAGGACATCCTGGGTCACCTTTGCGTTCCCTCCGATCATCGACTGCCGTCCGATCCGAGTGAACTGGTGAATGACGACTCCGCCGGAAATGAAAGCGGCCTCTTCGATCACGATATGCCCGGCCAGACAGATGTTGTTGGCCATGATGATCTGGTCCTCGAGTCGGCAATCATGCGCGATGTGGACGTAGGCCATGAGCATGTTACCGTGCCCGATCCGCGTCTCTCCGTCCTTCTTCGCCGATCTGTGAACGGTGACGCCTTCCCGAAGGACGTTGTCGTCCCCGATCACGACTCTGCTCTGCTCACCCCGGTATTTGACGTCCTGAGGAATTCCACCGAGGACGACGTTCTCGGAAACACGGTTTCGGTCACCGATCTGAGTGTATCGCTTGATCGTGGCATGCGCCCCGATCCAGCAATCCCTGCCGATGTTGACGTCAGGTTCGACCACGACGAATGGCCCGACCTCGGTTCCGGCGCCGAGTCGAGCTGACCGGTCGATAACTGCGGTTGGATGAAGTGCTGCTCGGGAGGATACACTCATGGACGAGTTGGGATTATAGAGAATGACGCAGAAGAACCGAAAGAGGAGCCATGAAACTCAAGGGCAAGAGAGCGATTGTTACAGGCGCCACCAAAGGTATCGGACTCGCAATAGCTAGAGATTTGGTCGGCGCCGGCTCTGATGTCGTCGTCAGCTCACGAAGTGCCGACGATGTTCGGGCGACCGCGGAGGCATTGGCGGAATCGGGAAGTAGCCGAGTCATCGGGACAGTCTGCGATGTCGGCGACGCGGGTAGCGTCAGGAACCTGATCGAGTCCTGCGTGGCGGAATTGGGCGGTCTGGAAATCCTGATCAACAACGCTGGGATCGGGATCTTCAAGCCGGCTGCCGAGATGACTCCCGAACAATGGAGGCAGACGATTGCGACCAACCTGGACGGAGTCTTCTTTGGGTGTCACTACGCCATCCCGCACCTGAAGGCGGCCGGAGAAGGTTTTATCATCAACATCAGCAGTCTGGCCGGGAAGAACGCCTTCGTCGGCGGCACGGCTTACAACGCATCGAAATTCGGGTTGACCGGATTGAGCGAGGCGCTCATGCAGGAGGTCCGGCACGACAACATTCAGGTCGCTTATGTCATGCCCGGGAGCGTGGACACGGACTTCTCAGGTCGCTCACAGGGAGAGTCCAGCTGGCGCCTTTCAGCTCAGGATGTTTCGGATGTCGTGCTGGACACTCTGCGCCGTCATCCACGGTGCCTGACGAGCCGAATCGAGATGCGTCCGTCGAGGCCTCCACGAAAATAGGTCGGCCGAAGCCCGTAGGGGTCGATAGCAATCGACCCGAACTTCTGGAGCCGAGGAGTTGCGTCGAGAGCGCGGGCAGGGTCGACGTTTGAAGAGGCAATGTTCTGCAGCGTCAGAGCGAAGGGTACAGTTCGGGCGCCTTTCGGGACGCCCCTACAGAGGCATCGTGACACTGAATCCGTGATACGGGCACGCCCCCGGTTCGGGACCCTTACGGCCTCCCTTGGCGATCGACGAGGATCGGGTCGCCCAGTCCCAGCGCCTCCAAGCGTTTCAGCTGCGTCTCGGCGTCGCCGACGACCAGCCAGATCATCTCGCCAGGACTCAGGTACTCCTCGGCGAGTTCAGCCACTCGGGCCACGGTCATTTCGTGAACCGTTCGCTCGCGCTTGAGAATGTAATCCGCAGGAAAGCCGAGCGAACTCATTTTGGCGAGTATGCGAAGTTTTGCGGACAGCGTTTCGAAGGAGCGGGCGTTATTTCGAAGCAGAAAACCCTGTGTCGCCTCGAGGTCTGTTTCGTCAAACTCCGGACCGTGAGCCTGCATGATCTGTTTGATCAGTTCCAGCGCCTCGAAGGTGGCATTGGA
>CAJHYB010000474.1_pt1 | contig 26502 bp, 18 predicted proteins | sample 9198631 | NCBI WGS metagenome assembly CAJHYB01 (sample SAMEA7708354, study PRJEB35096) | sediment metagenome | biome: marine neritic benthic zone biome [ENVO:01000025]; feature: sediment [ENVO:00002007]; material: shallow marine sediment [ENVO:03000034] sea grass bed [ENVO_01000059] ... | reverse complement strand
GGGTCAGGTCGACAAGCAGCTCATGCTGAGCCCGAATGATGGATTCGACTGTCCTTCGGCTACGGACCGCATGGGCGCGGCGGTCGAGATTCCGACACTCTTCAAAACCTACCTCCGTTATGGGGCCAGGGTCTGTAGCGCACCGGCGCTGGACCGGGCTTTCAAGACGATTGATTTCTTCGTCGTTCTGGATGTCAATGACCTCGACCCCCGCAAACGCCGCCTTTTCTTCAGCTAGAGGGTTCATGGCCTTGAGCGGGCACATGCGGGCCCTTATTCGAATCGTGGCGTTGATTCCCGTAACGGTCGTCATGTATCTCCTGCTCGTGACCGGCCTTGCGATTTGCGGACGGAAACGTCGGTCGTCGGTTCGCCATTGGTCGTTCCGAAACTGGGCGCGAGCGTTTGCCCGCATCTGCGGTTTGAAACATGAAGTTCATGGTGAACCGCCGGAACCACCATTCTTTCTGGTCTGCAACCATCTCGGCTACATGGACGTCATCCTCCTCGGCGCTCACCTCGACTGTGTTTTCATCGCTAAATCCGATATCGACGACTGGCCGCTGGCCAATCTTCTTTGCAGGGCCGTCGGCACGATCTTTGTCAATCGTGGTTCAAGGAAAGACCTGCTCCGCGTGAATCGCGAGATCGCCGAGGCCCTCGACACCGGGAACGGCCTTGTCCTTTTTCCTGAAGGAACGTCGACCGATGGGAGTCAAGTCCACCGTTTCAAGCCTTCCCTGCTGGAAATGGCAGTCCGTTCCGGTCGGCCGGTTGACTACTGCAGCCTGTCGTACCGGACGCCTCCCGGAGAGAGACCTGCGTCTTTGTCGGTGTGCTGGTGGGGCGACATGAACCTTCTGAGCCACGTTTACGGGATGCTTGCTCTTCCCGGCTATGAGGCCACCATCGAGTTCGGAGGTGAGCCTGTCTCCGCCACGGACCGAAAGGAACTGGCTCAAGAACTGCGGCAGGCCGTCGACGAAATCTTCGTGCCTGTTTCACAGGCTTCGACCGCCCTTGGTCGAAAAAGGACGTGAGGACGTCCGCAACGATCCGGTCAGCATTCGGTCCAGAGCGCGACTCAGGCGGAGTCCTGCACAAACAACTATGACGTGTCATGTGGGACGACGACGGAACTGGTGGCAGATTCTCGTGGCCGTCTATCTGGTCCTGCTCGCCGCCTCTCACATCGCGCGTTGGCTCGATCCGTCCGAAGCACCTCGGCTCGACCCAACAGAGCGCTCCGCCGAGACACGCGTGGTGGATGGCGAAGGCCTTCTGGAAGGACAGGTGCGAATTGTCTTCTGGGATCATGCTCCGGTTGGATCTCGAGGTTTGCCTACGATCCTGCTGCTCCACGGCAGTCCAGGCAGTAAACGGGATTTCGGATCCATCGCTCCCCTGCTTGCCGCACGGTTCCGAGTTGTCGCCCTGGACTTTCCCGGGTTCGGGAAGTCGGAGAGAGATGTGCCCGACTACTCCGTCCGCGCCCACGCACTCTACTCGTTGCAGCTCATGGATGAGTTAGGTGTCGGTGCGGCCCATCTGGTCGGCTTCAGCATGGGCGGAGGCGTCGCGCTGAACCTCCAGGACCTGGCCCCCGACCGCACTCGATCGATCTCTCTACTTTCGTCGATCGGCGTCCAGGAATTCGAGCTTCTCGGAGACTACCATCTGAATCATCTCCTTCACTCCCTGCAGCTGGGAGTCCTTCTTGCGGTCCGAGAGGGCATTCCGCACTTTGGACGATTCGACAGGGCGTTTCTCGGTGTGCCATATGCGAGAAACTTCTTCGACAGCGATCAGCGCCCCCTCAGACAGATTCTCAGCAACTACGTGGGCCCCCTTTTCATCTTTCACGGAGCCGAGGATCCCCTCGTCCCGAAAGAAGCGGCTCTCGAGCACCATCGAATCTCACCGCAGAGCGTCCTCGAAATGACGGCCGACAGCCATTTCGCCGTGTTCCGTAAGGAAGAAGAAATCTCCAGACTGCTCATGGAGTTCATCGACCGCGTCGAGTCCGGGGAGGATCTGACGCGCCGAGCAGCCTCGGCTGAACGGCTGGCGAAGGCCGCCCAGCCGTTCGATCCACGAAACCTTCCCGAGGCCGCCGGCCTGACGCTCCTCATACTCCTCGGCCTGATCGCAGCGGCGACTTTTGTGAGCGAGGACCTGACGTGCATTCTGGTCGGCCTGATGGTGGCTTCCGGGCGAATCGACTTCTGGTGGGGGACGGCGGCATGCTTCGCGGGAATCTACGCCGGCGACATGGCTCTTTTCTGGGCGGGACGTCTGATGGGTCGACCGGCCGTGGCTCTGCCTCCTCTCAGTTGGGTCATTCGGCCGGACGATCTTCGTCGCAGTTCGGAATGGCTGAACAGGAGAGGTCCGATCGTTGTCATGGCGACCCGCTTCCTCCCGGGCACACGGCTCCCGACCTACTTTGCGGCCGGACTGCTTCACACACGGTTCTGGCTCTTCTCCTTCTACTTCCTTGTCCCCGCCCTGATCTGGACACCGGGTCTGGTCCTGGTCGCGATGTTGATCGGCAGGGACTCGCTGGACTACCTCACGCTGGCAGAGGACTATGCCCTCCCCGGACTCCTTCTGGTGGCCGTCCTGATCCTCGTGATGACCCGATTGATCGTGCCCCTGTTCACGCGGAGGGGACGTCGTCTTCTGGTCGGTCGCGGGATGCGCCTGGTCAACTGGGAGTTCTGGCCGCCTTGGGTTTTCTATTCACCCGTAGTTATCTATGTTGTCTGGCTCAGCCTCCGGTTTCGTTCAGCCACTCTGTTCACACTCGCGAATCCGGCGATTCCAGAAAGCGGAGTGATCGGGGAATCCAAGGTCCAGATCCTCGAAGGTCTAGACGCACCCGAGGTGGCTCGATTCAGAGTCCTTCCGGCAGGAGCGACTTCAGAAGAAGCGGTGCGGAAGGTCCAGAGGGTTCTGGACGAAGCGGCCGTGAGCTTTCCTCTCGTTTTGAAACCGGACCGTGGAGAACGGGGCCGCGGGGTCCGAATCGCGGCAGATATGAAGGATGTGCGTGATTACTTTTCAACGAAGCGGCCCAGGACAATCCTTCAGGAATACGTGGGCGGGCGGGAGTTTGGAGTCTTCTATTACCGTCTTCCCGGTCACGCTGACGGGAACATCTCTTCAGTCACCATCAAAGTCCTTCCCGAGATTCAGGGCGACGGTGCGAGAACAATTGAGAATCTGATCCTCGACGACCCTCGAGCGGTTGGCCTGGCCCGCCGCTACTTCAAGAACCTCGGACGGCGCCTCGACGAGATTCCGCCGGCCGGGACACGGATTCGACTGACCGAACTCGGCACTCATTGTCTGGGAGCAGTCTTTCAGAACGGAGTTGATGAACTTCCCGAGGCCGTTTCGTCTCGCCTCGCTGAAATCAGCCGGGGGTTCGAGGGCTTTTACTTCGGCCGATATGATATCCGCTTGCCTTCGGAATCCTCGCCGGACTTCAAGATCCTCGAACTGAACGGCGTGACCTCGGAGGCGACTCACATCTACGACCCTCGTTATACTCTCCGGGACGCTTATCGCACCCTTTTCAGGCAGTGGTCGATCGCATTCGAAATCGGCCGACTCAATCGAAAAAAAGGTCTCAGACCGACAGGTCCCTGGCGATTAGTCCAGGTGATCTGGAGTGCGTGGCGGATGTGATTCGCAGCCCGGGAGGCAGCGCGACCTCCGGAAGACCGATCGAAGTGTCTACCGGTCGGATTCGGAGGAGGGGCATCCGCCTCGTGGCAGTTGATTCAGACGGTGGTCAACCATCTTGCTCGGTATTCCAGTGGCTGCTATCCTGCGTGGGAAGACCAAAGCTCGGTGCCCTCTTTCTACGATAATCCGGAGTTCCAATGCCGACGATTTTTCTCTGCTATCGTCGATCAGAAACCGAGGGCGTGGCCGGACGTCTGTACGACCGGCTCGTAGCCCGATTCGGCAAGGATCAGGTTTTTCGCGATATCGACCGGATTCCCGGCGGAGCGGATTTCATCGCTGCCAGCGAGCAGGCTCTCGAGTCTGCGGAGGCGTTTGTGCCCCTGATCGGGGCGAACTGGCTCAGCCTCACTGATGACCGTGGTCTGCCTCGTCTCGCACAACCCGACGATCGTGTCCGGGTGGAGATCAGGTTGGCGCTGGAGGCGCAGGTTCCGATCTTTCCCGTCCTCGTCGAGTCTGCGGAGATGCCAAAATCTCGTCAATTGCCATCTGATATCTCCAAACTTGCTCGATACAATGCACTTCCACTTCGTTCCGACTCCTTCGATCATCATTTCGGGCAGCTGCTGCAGAGTCTGGGTGAAGTCGGCTTGAGCCCGACTGACAGCTCGCCGGGCCAAGGACTTCTTTCCAGCCTGGTCACCGGACTGGCTCAGGCTATCGGAGAACGCGCCTCACGCCCGGCTCAGCCGGTGTCGCCCCAAGCTCCGACCCCTTCGTTGACGGGGTTACTCGCTGGCACATGGCAACTTCAGATCTACTATCCGAACGGGCTCGCCGGTCAGGCAGCAGCTCAGTTCTGGCCGAACGGACAGTTTCATGTCCGCGGCTCCTCGCCTGCGGCCCAGTTTGAGATTCAAGGAACATGGGCGGTCACCGCCGCTGGACTGCTCCAACTCTCAGGACAGCAAGGGGACGGTTTTCAACTGATGCCGTACGCGGCGATGATCCAGTTCGGACAGGTCAGCCCGAACCAACTCCAAGGCACTGCCAACACCGGAGAGCGCTTTACCTGGACTCGCACGGGTTGACGAGGGGGTCCGTCTCACTTGGTCGGGCTACCAGTTGGCCTGTAATCTCGGCATACCGTGAGAGAATCCAAGGGATCCGGGCCGGGCTCGCTGTTCGGTCGAGGAGAGACACATGCCCAAGACAAGGAGCTTTGCTGGTTTCCTCATTTCGGTGGCAGCGCTGGTCTGTTGCAGCTCCCCGACAGACGACTCTCTCGCACCCGACCTGATCATCCACGGAGGCAAGATCTTCACCGCAAACGAATCGAGTGATTACGTCGAGGCGGTTGCTGTCAGGAACGGCTGGATCGTTGCGGTCGGCCCTTCTTCCCGGATTCACGCGCTCACTTCGGAATCAACCAGTGTGATGGACCTGGAGGGCCGGACCATGCTGCCCGGTTTCAACGACAATCACGTGCACCTCGGAAGGACCTTCGGTGGGTTTCAGGAATGGGAAGGAGGTCTGATTTCGGCAGTTCCCGAGTGGCTTCGGAGTGCGTCCACGATCGAACAGCTGATCGAGGCGATTCGCGTCAAGGCATCCGAAACCCCGAAGAACCAGTGGATCAGAGGTGCTCTGAGTCGGGAGATCTGGCCGAATCAGACGCTGCCGACTCGACACGATTTGGACAAGGGAACGACGGACCACCCGGTCCTTCTGACGCGCGGTCCACACACGACGGTCTTGAACTCCACCGCATTAGCATCAGCTGGGATCACCCACCGCACATCGTCTCCCGGAGGGGGTGAGGTCCAGAAAGACGAGAGGGGCGAACCGACCGGACGCCTTTTCGACGCCGCGCGCCGCCTCGTGAACACGGTCGCACCGGCCGATGCACGCCGATCCGTCGGTGACGAGATTGCGATCGAGAACATGCGCAGCCGGCTGATCGCCTATGCGAGCACAGGTGTTTCGAGTCTGAACATAGCCGGAATGCGTCCACCGGACCTTCGGCTGTTGCAGACTCTCTACGATCGACACGGCGAGCAGCTTCCCCGAGCAACCGTCCAGCTCAGACTCAGCCCGGGCTTCGACACACATGACGATCTGAAGGAAGGCGTCAAGGCGGCGATTGAGGAATTGGAGGGTATCGGCTTTGTGACCGGCTTCGGAGACGACCGCTTGAAGATCGGTGCGATCAAGATGAGCATCGACGGAGGTCTCAGCGCTCCTGCCTACTGGTCCCTCGAGCCCTACGAGAATCGTCCCGATTTCACCGGGGTCGTCCGAATTCCTGCTGAGGCCTTCTATCCCGTCGCCCGACGGGCTCACGAGCTCGGATGGCAGGTCGGGACTCATGCGATGGGTGATGGTGCGGTCGAGATGGTGGTCGACCAGCTCGAGAAGATCCTGGACGAGATTCCACGCGAGAATCATCGCCACTACGTGCACCACGTCGCGGTCAAACCACCTCGGGAAACGATCGAAAAGATGGTCCGGCTGGGCATTGGAGTCGCGAGTCAGCCAAGCTTCACGGTCGGACTTGGCGCCTACGCGGTCGAGTCTCTGGCCGGCGATCGAGAATCGTCGATGAACCCGACCCGGTCTCTCCTGGACTCCGGTGTCTGGGTGAGCTGGGGATCCGATGGAGCGCCCTACGGCCCTCGAGTGACGCTCTGGACCGGAATCACTCGTAAAGGATGGGACGGCTCCGTCTACGGCCCGGAGGAAGCGGTGAGCCGCGAACAGGCCATCCGGCTGCACACGCGAGAGCCCGCCTATCAGAGTTTTGACGAGGATCGAAAGGGAACGATCGAGGTGGGCCGGCTGGCTGACTTTGTTGTGTTGGAGGAGGACATCTTCACGATGGACGCCGACCGCATCCGCTCTGTTCCGATCGCAAAAACGATTGTCGGCGGACGTGAAGTCTACTCCCGTCGTGACTCAAAGGTGACCCGACACTGAACTGCAACAGAGATCGCCGCGCGTCCCCCAAACCGCACTCAGTGCGTCCCCAGCTACTTCTTAGGGGTCTGGCCTTGTCTTTTCAGCAGGCTCCGTCTGCTGGAATTCACTCGTTCCACCGGTCTTTCTGATCGTCCCAAGCGACCTTTTCTCCAACAGAAACCAGCCTCCCGGCAGCTCCTCGCACGAGGCGGTCTCGAATAGAACTCCCCAGGCCTTCTCCGTCCGGCTGGTCGACCAGGATCGCGACGACATTCTTGCGATCGAACCCCCTGAGATCGGAGTAGAGGTAACGGGCCATTTCAACATCGTCTCGTCGTGGATCGGCCATGACAACGTCCGGTGCCGAACCGATGGATCTCCGGTGACCCAGGTAGCCGATGCGACCTCGGCCGACGCGTTGCCGAATCTGATCGAGAACGGCACGCCCGAGAGACTCCGCGACGTTCGACTCGATCAAAAAAAGGGGGGCGTGAGGGCGGTAGTGTCGATACCGCAGTCCGGGCGATCGAACCCTTTCCTCGGCACCTCCGCCCAACTCGACCTCTTCTCCGAGCAGGGCGGAAATCCGCTCCACGCTGACACCTCCAGGCCTCAGAAGCTCTGGTCGAGCTCGGGACAGATTCAGAACCGTGGACTCGATCCCGACGTCACAGGGACCTCCATCCAGAATGAGCGGAATCTCACCCTGTAGATCCGCCAGGACATGATGGGCAGTCGTCGGACTAGGGTATCCGGACCGGTTAGCGCTGGGGGCTGCGATCGGGCACCCGGATCGCTTGATCAAAGCAAGCGCCACGAGGTGGTCGGGACAGCGGACCGCAATCGTGCTGAGCCCTCGGCAAACCGAGTCGCGGAATGGTCGCTGAGCCGGCAGAACGAGAGTGAGCGGTCCCGGCCAGAAGGCCTCCGCCAGTCTGAGCGCGGTCTCGGTGCTCTCTTTCGCAATCGATTCGAGTTCGGCAGCTCCGGAGATGTGAACGATCAGAGGATTGTCCGCCGGACGCCCCTTGGCCCGGTAGATCTCTTCGACCGCCTCCGAATTCCCGGCATCGGCGCCGAGGCCATAGACAGTCTCCGTCGGGAAAGCGACGACATCGCCTCGCGCGATCAATCGGGCCGCTTCGCGCACTGCGGGGTCCACCATTGGATCGACCGTGACAGCGAGAACTCGAGTCCGCAAACTGCTCCCTTCTTTCAAAGAGATGCTCTACTCCCGTACGTGCCGCCGCGATCCGATTTCATCGAGGACCTCATCGATGAAGGCGGCGAGCGCGACGGTCTGCTGGCGCCGGATGCCGTATCGCCGCACGGTCACAGTCTGATCGGCCTCTTCCCTTTCACCCAGCACCAGGAGAATCGGGATCTTCCGCACCGTGCCGTTTCGGATCTTCTTGCCGAGTTTCTCGTCTGAAGAGTCCACCTCGGACCGTATCAGCTTGTCGCGAAGCTCGCCGTCGATTTTTTCGGCATACTCGCGGAACTTTTCGCTCAACGGCAGAACCCTCACCTGAACAGGTGCCAACCATGTTGGGAACGCGCCGCCGTAGTGTTCGATCAGAAACGCTATGAAACGCTCGTGGGTCCCGAGTGGTGCCCGGTGTATGCAGAGAGGAGTGTGCTCCGCCCCGTCCGTCCCGACGTAGCTGAGGCCGAAACGAGGGGGGACGGCAAAGTCGAGCTGATTCGTCGAAACACTGAACTCTCTTTCGATCACGGTTCTGAACTGAATGTCGACCTTCGGGCCGTAAAAGGCAGCCTCACCTTTCCCCACCACGTACTCGACACCCAGTTCCTGAAGAGCCTCCTCGACGACTTTCTCGGTGTAGTCCCAGGCTTCAGGATTCTCGACATACTTGCCTCGGGGATCATCCGGTGAGCGGATGCTGAGACGCATGTAGTAGTCACTGAAGTCGAAAAGGTCATAGAGACGCCGATGCAGATCCATGACTCCAATGAATTCCTGTTTCACCTGCTCCGATGTGCAGTAGATGTGGGCATCGTTCATGTGCATCCCGCGAACGCGAGTCAAGCCCTGCAGAACGCCTGAACGCTCGTATCGGTAGACCGTCCCGTATTCGGCAAGCCGGAGCGGAAGGTCGCGATAGGAACGCGGGCGGGCCGCAAAGACCTTGTGGTGATGAGGACAGTTCATCGGTTTCAGGTAGTAAGCCTGTCGCTCCATCTTTCCATCGCCTGACTCAGTCTCCTCTTCCAGAACCATCGGAGGGTACATATCCTCCTCGTAGTAAGGAAGATGCCCTGACGTGTGATACAGGCCCTCGCGCGTAATATGGGGAGTCGCAACCCGTTGATAGCCGTCCTTGAACTCCATCTCGTGAGCCAGTTTCTCCAGTTCGTGACGCAGAACAGCACCGTTCGGAAGCCAGAGAGGCAGACCTTTGCCGATCTCTTCATCGATCACGAAGATGTCGAGCTGAGCTCCGAGCTTCCTGTGGTCCCTTTCGAGCGCGACGCGCCGCTTTTCGACGTACTCTTTGAGTTCCCTCTTGTCAGGAAAGGCGAAGCCGTAGATACGCGTCATCATGGCGTTCTTTTCGTCGCCTCTCCAGTAGGCTCCTGCGACGCTGTAAAGTTGGAAACAATCCGGAGGAATCTCCCGGGTGTTGGAGACGTGCGGACCTTCGCACATGTCGACGAACGGACCGTTGGTGTAGAAACTCAACGTCTCATGGCCATTCGCCAGGAGTTCTCGAGCGTATTCCACCTTGTGCGGCTCTTCCATCGCTCGGAGACGATCGAGTGCGTCCTCCCCGGCCAGGTCTTCACGAACGAATTCCTGCCCGGATTGAATGATCTTCCGCATGCGCTTCTGCAACTCCGGAAGATCCTCTTCGTGGAGCGGTTGCGGAAGTATGAAATCGTAGTAGAAACCGTTATCAACCGGAGGCCCGAACCCCAACTTCGTTCCCGCACGGACTTCTTGCACGGCCTGGGCCAGTACGTGCGCCAGCGAATGGCGAAGCTTGTAGATTGGACTCTGCTTGGGGTCTTCTTTCACCTGTTGCATGAGGAACTCCTCACGGAAGTATCTTCGTCCGGAAACCGTCTTTGATGTTCGGGTTCGGCTTCTCTGAATTGAGCAGGAAGGACGACCGGACGCGGATCAGTGCTGTGCCAATGACGTCTCTTCGGTCGAGGCTCTTGATTCACACATCCTGGCGCGAGATTATATGAGATTCAGTACGAGATCGCAATCGCCATGGCCCTTCCCTCGACGAGTACGCTGGTCGAAAAACGTCGGCTCGGCCGCATAGGATACCCCCGCTCGGGAAGAGGCACGGCCGCTCGAAACTCTTATGACGGAAATGATGCCAGCTCTCATCAAGACGGGGCCCGTTCCCGGCCTGGAAATGACACAGGTCCCGGTCCCACGGGTCGGTCCCCTGGAAGTCCGCGTCAAAGTCCTCGCCACATCGATCTGCGGTACGGACCTTCATCTCTACAACTGGACTCACTGGGCTCAAGATCGTGTTCGACATTTTCCCCTCGTTCAAGGCCATGAGCTGTGCGGTGAAGTCGTCGAGATCGGACGGGACGTCAACAGCGTCAGAAAGGGGGACTTCGTCAGCGCCGAGTCGCACATTGTCGATTATCAGGGACGCTTCTTCCAGAGCGGGCTTGGGCATATCGCACCCGAGACGCGCATCATCGGCGTCGACCGAGACGGAGCTTTCGCCGAGTACGTCGTCCTCCCATGGCAGAACGTGCGTCCCAATCCACCCGACATGCCGCTGAAGGTCGCCGTGCTGAAGGAGAATTTCGGGAACGCCGTCCACGTGGCCCATGCCGTGGAAGTTGCCGACAGGGACGTCCTGATCACCGGATGTGGTCCAGCAGGGTTGATGACGCTGCTCGTCGTGAGGGCTCGAGGGGCTCGAAAGATCATCGTGGCCGACGTCAGCTCCTACAGGCTGGACTTTGCACGTCGGCTGGGAGCGGATGTCACAGTCGATCCCTCTCGGGAGAGCCTCTCCGAACGGGTCCGAGATGAGACCGGCGGCCGGGGACCCGACGTTCTGCTCGAATTGTCGGGAGCACCATCGGCTGTTCTGGGGGGTCTTGATCTCCTCAGGCCCGGAGGCCGGGCGGTTGCGTTCGGCCTCTTCGCGGAACCCCTGGAAATCGACCTCGACGAACTGTTGATCTTCAAGGGCGTGAGTTGGCACGGGGTCGTCGGGCGACGGCTCTGGGAGACCTGGGAACAAATGGAATCGCTGATGGAGACCGGACGAGTCGACCTGTCCGATATCGTGACGCATGAATTCCCGCTCCACGATTTCGGCAAAGCCTTCGAGACCATGGTGGCAGGGCGATGCGGTAAGGTAATGATGATTCCATAGGAATCTCGTAGAATCCAAGAGAGGATTCTGTGCACACCGGACCTGCTCGGACTGGCCAGGAGTCTCCGGCGTTCGGAGTTCCCACCGTGCCGTGAATGCGGGGTCGAAGGCACCGGTGGCTGAAGAGAGGATGAAACTGAATGGCAGAGGGACAATCTGGCCCCCGGTCGGTAGCACACAGCCAGTCGGCATCACTCACGAGTCAGCTCGATGAGATTCTCAAGCAGGCGATCCACGCGCAGGCTTCTGATATCCATATCCGTGTCGGCAACCATATTCGCATCCGCCGGTTGGGATCGATGGAACTGCTTCCCGGCTTTCCGAAGCCGACCCCGAACGACACGGCATCGATTGCGGCCCGGCTACTTCTTCAGGCGCGTCGGGCCCAGAAGGACACGGTTCTGAGGATGGTCCGGGATCTCGAAGACCTGGATTGCTCCTTCTCGGCCTCGGGGGCACGGTTCCGGGTCAATATCGGTCGCCAGAGGGGCACGCTCGAAATGGTTCTCCGCGTCGTTTCCGATCAGGTTCCTGACCTGACTTCGCTCCATCTTCCGGAGGTGCTCAAGAAGATTTCCCTTGCGGAACGAGGGTTGGTCCTGGTGACGGGTGTGACCGGAAGCGGTAAGTCGACAACGCTGGCGGCGATGATCCATCACATCAACAGCAATCGTCAGAGGAAGATTATTACGATCGAGGATCCGATCGAATACCTTCACAGCGACGTCCGCTCCGCTGTTTCTCAACGCGAGGTCGGGAGCGACACCGAGTCCTTCAATACGGCTTTGAGAGCGGCGCTTCGCCAGGACCCGGACGTGATAATGGTCGGCGAGATGCGCGACCGCGAAACGATCGAGATCGCGATCAAGGCTGCCGAGACCGGGCATCTGGTTTTCAGCACCCTCCATACCCAGGACGCCATGCGCTCCGTTTCAAGAATCATCAGCATGTTCGACAAAAGCGAACAGACGGAAGCCCGTCTGCGGCTGGCTGATTCGATCCACGCCGTGATTTCTCAAAGGTTGCTTCCGATGGCCGGGGGGACCGGCCGGATTGCGGCAATGGAAATCATGATCGCGACGCTCGCTATCAAAGCGTGTATCGAAGACCCGGGCAAAGGCGGGATGATGGATCTGATCAAGAGAGGTCAGGAAGCGGGGATGCAGACGTTCGATCAGCATCTGACATCCTTGTACAAGCAGGAACTGATCCGGCTGGAGACGGCCAAAGCAGCGGCCACGAGTCCCAGCGACTTCGAGCGGAATCTGGCCTTCTCCTAGCCCGCCTGAACCCTGGGAATCAACCTTCGGACTCGGAACACAGAGGGAGTTGATGTGGCAAGACGAGAGAGTCCAGTTTCTTCTCTTCTTTGCGATGCTGGGCGCCTTTTACTGGATCGCGGCGTCCGTCCTGATCAATCTCCGAGACAACTACCGTCGCCACTATCAGAAGTCGCGTCTGCAATGGACCGGACCTGACAGCGAGGTTCGCCGGGGACGGTTGGGGTTGCTCTGGATCATCCTCGCGGCGGCGCTCAGCGCCGCGTTCCTTGTTCGCTACGTGTTCTGAAACAAGACGTCGCCACGGCTGTGCCGGCACCGCGCTGGCTGACCGGCTCACGAAACCGAGAGAGGCGTTTGTGCCTGGGCACAAGGTTGCCGGCTACGCCGGCGTGCCCAGGGACTGCAATACGCCCTCGTCCGAGGGCCGCAGAGTCGCGATGAAGGGTAGGTCACGGTAGAGGCCGCGATGGTCCAGACCATATCCGATCAGGAACTCGGCGCTGACCTCGAATCCGATGTAGTCGAGCGGGATCTCTGCAATCCGCAACTCGGGTCGCACGAGAAGACTGGCGGCGGACACCGAGGCGGGGCTTCGGCGCCGAAGCTGCTGTACGAGGTAATGCAGGCTCAGTCCGGTGTCGACGATGTCGTCGACGAGTAGAATATGCCGGCCTTCGATCGAATCGTCCAGGTCCTTGATGAGCTTGACGCGCTTGCTTCCCGGAGCCGACTGATATCGGCTGATCGCCACAAAGTCGAGCGACACTGGAATTCGCAGGTCTCGGACGAGATCCGACATGAAGTGGAAGCCGCCCGCGAGCACTCCGATCACCGAAAGCTCCCGCCCCGTGAAATCGCTCTCGATTTCGCGAGCCAGTTCCTTGACGCGCGATGAGATCGCTTCTTGTTCGAAGAGAACCTGACCGACATTCAGGGGGCGACTACGGTCGAGTGCCGCGATCCCATCAAGGCTATTCATGTGCACCGAACTTCAACAGAAGCTTCCTGAAGTCGCGTCGGTAGAGGATCTTGAAATTCACCTCGGGGTAGAGGCGACGAAACCGCCTGATCTTGGCGTTCTTCTTTGTGACCAGACTCTGTTTCATCGTCGTCAGCTCGACGAAGAGCTCAAACTGAGGGAGGTAGAAATCCGGAGTGAAACTCGCAGGAACGAATCCCTGAGCGACGGGACTCAGCGGGAAACAGACCGGCTCGTAGCGCCACTCGACTCCATAGTAGTCCAGGTATCGGGCAAACGCTTCTTCGCTCTCGTGGGCAAATCCCTCATCGGATTCCAACGTATGCTCAGCCATCTTTCGCGGAACGGTATAGCACGCTGGTGTGACTGGGAGGCCTGCCCTGATCGGGACAGAGACAGCTCGCCCGCAAAAGCGTTCGAGACCACCCTTTGTCGCTGCAGGTGGCACCTGGCAAGACGGCTCAGGCCTATTGAACGATCGTCGGAGGCACGGCGGAAAGGAAGGTCAGAAGACTGTTTCCAAAGAGCTGTTGGGCTACAGCCGGCCCTGTCGATTCCACACAGATGTATCCCCCCAGAAGTGAAGAACTGCCAGGGACGAGGTTTTCCACGAGGTCGGACTGCCGCTCGCCCGGTCCCAGTTCGACCATCGCGGAACCGGCGGAGACGCCCTGAGCATCGAAGACCTCAACGTTGATCGTGATCGTCTCCGTTTCACTCGGATTGGAAAACGCCAGTCCGGTGAACGCGTCGGTGCTCTTGTCCTCCGGATTCGTCTGTCCGTTCGCCACCTGACTGAAGATCGCTTTTGTAAAGGTCCGAGACTGAAGGAGGAGCGCCGCCGTGAATTCGGCTGCCAGAGGATCCCCGAAAACCACGTCGCCAACAACTCCAGGGCCGTCAGCCGTGACCGTGAGCGATCCGACCGTCAGATTGCCGGTCGCGGGTCCGACACTGAAGATCTCTCCGACAGACTTCTGGAAAGTCCCGCCGGCAACGATCAAAGTCGAGAATGTTCCGATCCCGAAGTCACCTCCATTCTCGTCAACGGCAGTGAAGGTCACGAATCGAGGTGTGTTGGACGTGTTCACGATCTTGAGGTTCGTGAAGAAAAAGAGAGGAGCCGTTCCTCCGTTGGCGAGTTGGGCGGAGTAGAGAGTCTCGAACTGGCTTTCCGTCACCGCGCTCAGACCGAAGACGCTGTCATCGAGCTGGTAGCTCGCGAAGCCGACAGCCCCGGGACCACTGACGACCTCGACCTTGATCCATCCATCGCTGATGGGATCGGTGCTGTTGAGCAAAGACGACATCGATTCACGCAGAACACCTTCCGCCGGGATCGATCGCATGACATTGGACACACCCTCGGTTCCGGTCGGGAGGAAATAGGTGACCTCGACCATGGTGGCGACGTCGTTCGGGTTGGCGATGTGCAAAGCCGTCGAAACATCCGACTCCGTGTCTGAGAACAGGAAGGGCCCCTGGAGTGGTCGCGTAAAGTAGAGAACCATTGCCTGCTCGGACACGGCCACACCGCCATCGAGTTGGGTCAGCGGCCCCGCCAAACCATTACCGAACTGGAAAAAACTGGCCAATTGGTCCGTCGGTGCCGTCAGGCGGACCCAGGCGTTCTGTTCTGTGACGACCGGCACATCGAAGATCTCCGCTCCGGTCTTCGCGAACTGTTGATCGGCAGCGAGAGACTCCTGGTGAGGATTGTCGGCCACGAGTAAACCCCGAGTCTCGATTCCCTGCTCGCCGGCGATATCGATCAACTGGAAGGACAGAGTTCCATCCGGATCGCGGCTTTCGAGTGTGGTGATCACATCGTTTCCGGAAAAGTTCGTCGCGGCAAAGGCACTGAACGTCCCGGCATCAGCGACATAGTACGGGTAGAACAGGTCGAACTCCTCAGCCGTGAACTCGATCGTCATCCCGCTGAGATCGAACGAGCCTCCCAGGAACGACTCGAAGTGCACCCCGGAAGCCGACAACCCCGTGGCGACACTCAGATCCGTCGATTCGCCGGCGGTCGTTCCGAGGAAACCTGGAACGATTCCGACGATCGCCTGCTGGAAACCGTCCGGCGTCACGGCGATCTGGCCATACTCGAAAAGAATACTTCCGGTCGAGAACAAGGTCACAGAGAAATCGTTCGGTGGGGCCATTTCCGGCGCCTCCACGAACTCAGGAACTCCTTCCCAGCGGAAACGAAGGCTGCCTGGTGCCGATTCGACGCTGATCTCACCAACTCTAGACGGATCAAGGTCGGTAAAGAGAGGAGCAATCCTGGGGGGTCCGGTGAGCATTCGCTCCGTGTCGCGAGCAAAGCTCGACGAGTCGTCTTGAACAAACGTCAGGTTCCCATCACTATTGACGTACACGAACCCGTAGAGCCTTCCATTGAAGGGGAAGGAGAACCCTTCCGGGAACTCATAGATCCGCGAATCGTCGTCTCTGAGAAGCCGCAAGGTGTCAGGGAGCACACCCGCGTTATTCGTCATCATATCGATCGATTCGATCGAGGTTCCCGCCCCGATCGTCAGCGGGATCGAAAGCGTCGGGTCATCGGACCCCGGATCTCCCGACTCGTCCGGGCCGTTGTAGTAGTCTCTGGGGAAATCTGTGAACCGCACATCGAAGGGTCCGACGCCGCTCCCCCCGGTAAAACTCGCTTGAATGGGCTCAATGAAGAGCCGATAGTCCCCGGCAGGAAGACCGGGAATCTCGAAACGTCCATGGCCGTTGACTCCAAAGTCCGAAACAGAGGAGACGATGTCATCCAGGGCCTCGAAGACGTTTCCACCGGTTCCCGTCAACTTGACGGCCACGACATGGACACCGGGAATGGGCAGCCCGGAACGGCGCAGGACACGGCCGCTGATGGAACCCATATTCACGCCGGGAGCGGGGTAAAGCCAAGAAAACCAGGCGATATCATCCCGCAGGGGAACGTTCCCCTGGCCGTTCAGAGCGAGAGGGAACATGAGAGGCACGAACGCCCTCGCGCCGTTTACGGAACGCTGGTCGTTGTTGACCTGAGTGTGGTCGAGTCCGAGCAGGTGCCCTAACTCGTGAGTTACCGTCTGGCTGAAGCCCGGTCGTGCGGATTGGGTCCCGTTCAGAACAGCGATGCCGTACGTGTAGAAGTTCTCCTCGTCGGGAAACAGTGGTGACGCGAAGCCAAGAACGTTATTGCTCGCATTGTCACCGAGAACCAGGTCGATGATTCCTCCGTCTGCATCGAAAATGATTGAGGTATGTTCCTGGGGAACGTTCAGGAACTCCTGAATGTTGCTACTGTCGACATCGACGGGGATGAAACCGGAGTCGGTCGCAGTCAGCCGACTCGTCGTCACGGCGTTCCAACGGGCGAAGGCGTCGCGCACAAGCTGGGTCCCCGCCTCGGCACTGGTCACTCCAAGTGTTCCGGGATCGATTTGATACGTCACCGGCTGGTCGGCGTCCCACTTGAGAAACTGTCCCTTGCCGATCGATCCGAGCGGTCCTCCAGCGACGAGCGGAAGGCCTAGAAAGAGTGTTACGAGAATCGTCTGCTGGATGGTGGACACCGATGAACTCTTCATAGAATCTCTCTGGATAAAACCCTCGGCGCTACGGCCGAAGCGATTGTTCCCTCGACTCGGGGTGGGAAACGAGCCCAGGGTCTCGGAAACTCAGAGGTGCCCCTCGCACCCCAGGCAATCTCTCAGGACCGAATCTTGAACGGCACCAGATGGCGAACGCGCGTATCGAGTCTCGCGGATGCCCCGGAATCCGTTCTTCATTCGATCGACTTCTCTTTAGACGATCGCCGATAAGTCTCCGCTCGCGACACCATCGCCTTGAACGACTCCAACGGGATCGCGGCACCTCCCGCCAGGAAGTCAGCCTCCTGTTTCGTGAATCCGGCGGCTCGGACCTGCTGCGGCGCGAGGTCATGATTCAGGTTGGAATTGCTGAGCGAGTTCTGGACGGTCAGTTCGCCGTTCTCGGACTCCTCGACACGAAAGACACCCTGAGTCAAGCCGACCGGGCTGGTGAGGCCGATACGGCTGTCTCCGTGAAGGAAGACCAGGGCGTCTTCTCCCTGCTGGAAATGAGGAAGTCCCGGAACCTTGAAAGCGCTGCCCGCTGCCGACTGGACCTGGCGGAAAACCACCGTCTCGCCTGAGGCAACTCCCTTCAGTCCCTGGCGCACCTGGAACGTATACTCGACCGCGGTGAAACCCGACCCCTCCAGCGCCTTCTTTTCGACCTTCAGGCAGTCTCCCCAGAAGATCCTGTCCGCGAGTTCCACCATCTCAACGAGGTTCAAGAGGCGAACCTGCGTGCCGTTGGCGAAAGTGCAGAGAGCGGCGACGGCGGCCATCCAAACAATCGTTTTCTTTACCATATTGGCTTCTCGTTGCATGATTCTGCAGGGATTATACACTTGAGTAAGCGTGACTTCGGCCACTCTTTGCCCTCTTGAAGCTCGAGGCCGCGATTGCGTATCCTTTGCTCCCTGTCGAGAAGACGCTCTGAGGCTCGACAGAAGAGTGACCTCGAGAATGCGAAAATTTTAACCCTTCCGGTTTGTAGAGATGCCGGATCTGAATTATTGTCGCGGCACTTCCAGGGCTGATGCTTATTCAATTCATCGTCTGGCTGGTCTATCTTCCGGTTCAGGCTTCCCTTTTACTCATCTTCGCCCTGCTTGACTTCCTCAGTTTCCCTGTCCGGCTGATGAGGACGGCGCCCAGCTCTCCGTGCGACCCACTCGATCGCGGATCGTGCACGATCGTCGTCCTCAACTGGAATGGCCGACACCTGCTCGAGGAGAGCCTGCCGCCTCTGGAAAAGGCCGTGCGCAAATGCCACGGATCCCACCGAATCCTCGTAGTGGACAACGGAAGCGACGACGACAGTGTGGAATGGCTTCAGTCTCATTTCCCCTCGATCGACGTTCTGGCCCTCGACCGGAATCACGGATTTGCAGAAGGAAACAACATCGGGGTCGAGGCCTCATCGTCGGACATCGTCGTCCTCCTGAACAATGACATGATCGTCGAGGAAGACTTTCTGGCGCCTCTCATTGAACCGTTCGGTGAAGGGGACGTTTTTGCAGTCTCGAGCCAGATTTTCTTCCCGAAAGGCCGGCGTCGTGAGGAGACGGGGAACACGCGAGGTCGTCTGCGAGGAGGTTACTTCGAGCTGCGACACGACCCGCTGACGGAGGCTCATCTGAAGCGTCCAGCCCTTCCCGCTCTCTGGGCCGGCGGAGGATCGTCGGCCTTCCATCGTGAGCGCTTCCTCAAACTGGGCGGCTTTTCCCACATCTTCTCTCCTGTCTATGTCGAGGACGCCGATCTGAGCTACCGCGCCTGGAGACGCGGCTGGCGCGTCCTCCTGGCTGCCGAAAGCCGGGTCCTTCACAAACACAGGAGCAGCAGTTCCACGCGCTTTCAGCAGGAAAAGCTTCAGTCGATTATCGAGGAAAGAAAGCTCTGGTACTTCTGGAAAAACTTCCCTTTGAGCCATCTTGTCAGACACTTCCTCCTTTTCGGTTTCCAATTGACTCGAATCATCGGCCCCGTGCACTATCTGGCAGCCCTGCGTCGCCTTCCAGGAGTCCTGTGGCTGAGGGCACTAGAACCGTTGCCGCTCTACCCGTATCAGCAGATCCAGAAGTGGCTGGAGAGCCCGGTGAGGTACCTCGATCACTTCGATGCAGACAGAGCGTCACGCACTCGGGTTCCCCACCACCTTCGAATCCTCGTCGTGAGCGCCTACCTCCCCCACCTCGGATTTCACGGAGGAGCGGGCCGGGTTTTTCAATTGTTGCGCCAGGTCGCCGGCCGGCACGAGGTCAGCGTGATCACTTTTGTCGAGTCGAATCGAGAAAAGGAAGAGGCCGCACAGATTCGCCCTTTCTGCAACCGAGTAGAGCTGGTTCGGCGTGCCGCCTTCGAACCAGTTTCGGCTTACCCCTATGAGCCTTTTGAAGAATTCAATTGCCCGGAATTTCGGGCTCGTCTCGAACAGCTCCTCGCTCAGGAAGACTTCGACATCGTCCACTTCGAGTGGACTCAGATGGCGCAGTTGTCCGACCTTTTTCCTCAGACTCCCAAACTGATGACCGAAATCGAGGTCAACTACGCCGCCCGCCAAACTGAGGTCAGGCTCGAAAGGCGTCCTTTGAAAAGGCTCAAGAAACACTATGACACTCTCCAGACTCTCTACAGGGAGATCGAGCAGTCGAAGAGAGTCGATCGGGTCGTCTGCGTGACAGACGATGACCGGGATTACCTCGCGGGCTATCTTCCGAAGTCTTCTCTCGCCGTCGTCAACACGGGAGTCGAAACGCAGTTCTTCGAATACCGAGGAGAGGGCGACATCGACCCGAACGCCATCGTCTTCGTCGGAGCGTTCAGACATGGACCCAATATCGATGCCATGCATTACTTCTGTGACGAAGTCTTTCCGAGCATCCTCGAGCGCTGTCCCGAAGCACACCTCTATATCGTGGGGTCGAGCCCGCCAAAGGACATCCGGCGACTGGATGACGGACGCCATGTCACTGTGACCGGTTTCGTTGAAGACATACGCGATTACTATTACAAAGCCCAGGTTGTCGTCGTTCCGTTGCGGACCGGCGTCGGCATCCGAGGCAAGGTCCTCGAAGCCTGGTCAGCGGGTCGTGCAGTCGTCGCCACATCACTCGCCTGTCAGGGAATCAGGGCGACTCACGGCGAGAACGTTCTGATCGCCGACGAGAGCCAGGGACTGGCCGACTGGACAGCGTCTCTTTTGGCGCACCCTGAGTTTGCTGCCCACCTGGGAAGGCACGGAAGAATGACGGTCGAGGAACACTATGACTGGCAGCCCCTCGGGCGCCAGATGTGCGCAGTCTACGAAGAACTGCTCGGACTCGAGTCTGAACCTCGATTGCGAACCGTAGCGGAACCGGCAGGAGTTTCCTGAACCATGAGCCGGGAAAGAATCCTCCTCGTTCAGACCAGTCATATCGTTCAGCTGCTGTATGTGGCTGAACGGCTGTTCCGCCGGGAAGGACCGGGGACCGTTGTCGACGTCTGGCTGTCGCGGACAGCAGCGGACAACCTTCCTGAGGACCATCCATTCGGCACCGTCTACCTGTCGAGACCTCCAGCGGGCGAGATGGCCCGATACTCGAGAATCGTGGCGCCGCTCGTCAGCCGCCGTTACCTCGTAGCGAAATTGAGGCTGGCTCTTATCGGTCCACCGGTGCTTGGATGCGGATACGAGTGTGACGCCCGTCCTTTGACACTCAGGAGCGTCTTGCGAGACCTTTTGCGCCGACCCCATCTGCCGGTCGAGTTCCCGAGCTTTGCTACCAGTTTCCCGCTTCGTCGCCTGCAGGGTCGGGTGCTCTGGCTGGAGCCCGCTCAACCAAGCCTGGAAACAGCGACTCGCAGCGGGTGGAAAAGGGCGATCAGCGACACAGCGCAGATCACCAGGGTGTCTGCCGGCAAGGCGCTCGGATCCTGGCGGAGCCTGCGCCGCCAGAGTTTCGACGGGGCCGTCCTTTTCTTTCCCAGCCTGACCGGACCTGGCATCGCGCCCCTCCTCCTGTTGATGCTCCGAGTCTCGCGCGTCGTGGTGGTCGATGAACTGGGTTCGTGCTCGACATGCTCGCGGAGGGGCCTCATCGGACTGCTTGTCGGGAAGGTCCTGGCGCGCAATCCCAAGGCGCCCGTCGTCCTCAAAATCCTGTTTATCCAGACAGAGTCACCCCGATACATTGTGGAGGCGGTCAAACGACTCAAGGCACGAATTCATCCCGGTGCTGAAGTCACCATCGTCTGTCGCAGCGAGGATGAAGGGCTCCTCGCGCAGAGCCTCCCGGAATGCGATCTGATCACGGTCGATCGAGACCGAAGGTCGGCATGGCACGTCTGGAGAACCTGTCGCCGTCTCCGGGCGGACGTTCAGATCGCTGTTTTTTCTCGCCGCTCGGTCTTCCTGAGCTACAAGCTTCTCTTCTTCCTCACCAACCTGCGCCGAAAGGCCGCCTTCAATGCGACACTCGAGTTCTACAGGCTCAACCTCCGAACTTTGCACCGGATCTTCCGGAACGAGCCTCTGCTGTTCGAGCCGGAACGCCCCCCAAAACGAAGCCTGGTCCTCGTTCAGACCGACGACCCCGACCGCACGCTTGAGGTCTTTCAGAAAGTGCGCGATATGCAGGGTCTCAAATCGGCTGAGGTCTCGCTGGTGTGCAGGCTCAGGGACCGGGACAAGTTTCTCCAGGAGGCCTTCAACGAGTTGATCTGCATCGAACGGCGTCGGCTCCTGCCTCGACTGCGAGTGTTGCGGGAAATCCGGGCCAGACGGCCTGAATTGGTGATCGGATCGCTTTCGGGAAGACCCGGATTCTCCTTCGAGAAATCGATCCTGTTTCTGGCCGCTGTTCGACACAGACTGATCTTCAACAGCCGCCTCGACTGCTTCTACCTGAGACCTGGAAACCTGAATCTGCTCTGGGCTCGAGATCTTCAGGAGGACTCCGTGTTGCTGGTGCAGACGGAACACGAAGAAAAGATGCTTCGATGCCTGGACCAGCTCGAGTCCGCTTTCAGCCATTGGCCGCGGGAGTTGGTCGTCTTCTGCCGCGAAGACAAGCGAGAACATTTTGAGAGACACCCACGGGTGACCGATGTCGTGACCTACCAGCCAGGGCAGCTCCGCCGGAATCTGGCTCGCCTGAGAAGACTCCGTCGCGAACGATTCGATGTTTCCGTAGCCCTCTTCTCAGGTCGACCGATCTTCCGCCTCCAGAAACTGTTCTTCGTCAGTTCAGGGTCCCGTCGCAAGCTCGCATTCAATGCCGAATTGGAATGCTTTTACCTGAAGCCCCGGACTTGGAAATATCTTCTCAGAAACGATTTTCAGCCCCACTCTCCGCTCGCTGACGAACAGAACGTCCTCTTCATCCAGACGGAAGACGATCCGACCTGCGTTTCCACAATTCGGCAACTCGAGGATCCTCAGGTCGCGAAAGTCGGCAGAATCATCGTCTACTGCAGAGAGGACAAGAAGGCGGTGTTCGAGAGCTGTGGGCGTGTCGACCAGATCATCACCTACAGGAGTCTGAGCCTTCGTCGAGCTCTGCGACACCTTCGCGATATCAGACGACTGAAATGCGACACTGTCTGCGCGATCTTTTCGGGTCGTCCGATATACCGCGCCCAGAAACTACTTTTCTTTCTGACCGGCGCTCGCAACAAGCTCGTCTTCAACGAGAATGAAGATTGCTTTTACCTCAGACGGGACACCCTCCGGCACTTGTTCCGACGGCCTGACACGCATCTGCCCAATCCCGGCGTTGCACTCCGACCCTGTCTCAAAGGACTCCTCTTCCTGCCTCGATTCGCCTATCTCCTCGTCTGGGCATCGATTATGAAGATCAGGCGAGCTCGCGCCCTGAACTCGGGTTAGCCTCCTTCCGCTTCAGGACAGTCGACGCAGGATCCTATCGGTCATCTCGAGAGTCCCCAAAGCGGATTCCCCGGGATTCACAAGATCCGCAGCCCGGGAGCCTTCTTCGAGAGTCTCGACGACCGCCTGCTCGATTTCCCCTGCCGCCTCCTCTTCAGACAGCGAATGTCTGAGAAGAAGTGCAGCCGAGAGGATCGCCGCCAGGGGATTCGCCCTGTCCCTGCCGGCGATGTCAGGTGCGGTTCCATGGACCGGTTCGTAGAGTCCGAGGACAAGATCTCCGTCGGATCGTCCCAGGCTCGCTGAGGGAAGCATCCCGAGGGAACCGGTCAACATGGCCGCTTCGTCGCTGAGGATGTCGCCGAACATGTTGCTGGTCAGGATGACATCGAACTGGCGAGGATCTCTGATGAGCTGCATGGCGCAATTGTCGACGAACATGTGATCCACCGCGATGTCGGGGTAGTCGGTTGCGACCTCCTCGACAACGTTCCTCCAGAGTTGGGAGCTCTCGAGCACGTTCGACTTATCGACGCTCGTCACGCGCCCTCTCCGCCCTCCGGCGGCCTCGAAGGCTGTTCTCGCGATCCTTTCGATCTCGAAGTCGTGATAGATCTCGGTGTTGAGGGCGACCCGGACGCCATCACGGGTACCGCTGGATCGCGGTTTTCCGAAATAGATGCCCCCGGTCAATTCCCGAACAACAAGGATGTCCACGCCTTCGACGACCTCGCGCTTCAACGTGGAGGCGTCCAGGAGAGCGTCGAAAGTGGTGACCGGCCGGAGGTTTGCATAGAGACCCAGCTCTCGACGCAGCTGGAGGATTCCCCGTTCCGGCCGCATTTCCGGGGGATTGCCATCAAAACGGGAGTCTCCGACGGCTCCGAGCAGCACAACTCCGCGGTCGAGACACGCCTGCAGCACGTCTCGGGGCAGCGGGTCACCCTGTTCCTGGAGGGCTCGGCCCCCGACAGGGTGCTCGACGATGTCCAGATCGAAGCCCCGGCGAGCGGCTTGCTTCCGAAGTACGGCAACCGCACCAGTGGTGACTTCAACGCCGATTCCGTCGCCTGGAAGAACGACAATCTCATGGACCCGTGACTTCATAATCGAACGATCTCCTGAAACGTTACGGAAACGGCAGCGCGAGATGTTAGCACAGCCCTGGGTGAGTCGGCCCGAGGGCCGTAGAGTGCTCTCCTTTTCTCTTCCAATCGGTCTGCTATCATTACGCTTTCGACGAGGAGTTCGATGATCAGCCGAGCTATGGAAGACTATCTGAAGGCCATCTACCAGGCCTCCCGAGACGGAAGCCAGGTCTCGACTTCCACCGTGGCGCGAATGATGAAATGTTCCGCGGCCAGCGTGACCAATATGGTCCAGAAGCTCTCTCAGCTTCAACTCGTCTCATACCAGCCGTACCAGGGAGTCCACCTCACCGAGGCGGGCTCGAAGATCGCTCTCGAAACGATCCGCCATCATCGGTTGATCGAACTCTATCTGGCGGAGGTACTCGGCTATTCGTGGGACCGGGTCCACGACGAGGCAGATCAACTGGAGCACGTGATTTCGGAAGAGTTTGAGGACCGCATTGACGAAGCTCTCGGTTATCCGACCCGAGATCCCCATGGCGACCCGATCCCTTCAAAGGATGGCCACATCGAGATGGTTCCCTGCGATGCACTCTGGGATGCGGCTGAGGGCCAGCGCGTTCGAGTCGAACGTGTCAGCGACCAGGATCCTGAAGTGCTGCGCTACCTGGCCGGGATAGGCGTCTATCCGGATGTTCTCCTCGACGTCCTGACCAAGGCTCCGTTCAACGGCCCGGTCCATGTTCGGGTCGAGAAGCAGGAACACAGCTTGAGTGAGCAACTCGCTCGACAGATCTTTGTTCAACCGGCATGAATATTCCGCTAACACCCCTTCGTTTCCTGGAGAGAGCGCGGACCCAGTTCGCACCAAAGATCGGAGTCGTCGACGGAGACAGCTCCTGGACCTATGCTGAGTATGCGGGGCGGTGTCGACAACTGGCCAACCTTCTCGAATCCTGGAACTTGTCGCCAGGCGACACGGTCGCTCTGCTCTCCTACAACACTCACCAGTTGCTGGAGGCTTACTACGGCGTTCCCCTTGCCGGCGGCGTGCTCCTTCCACTCAACATCCGTCTGAATTCGGACGACTTCCTCTTCATCCTGAACGATTCGCGCACATCCGTGCTGATGCTTCATCCGGACTTCGTCCATCTGATCGAGCCGATTCGGGACCGACTCACGACTGTGGAGCGCATCGTTCTGCTCGAGCAAGGCAGCTCACCGGAGTGGACCGAGAGAGAGATCTATGAAGAGCTCCTGGAATCCCAGTCTTCGCTCCGCGATGTGGACGTCATGTCGATCGACGAAGATTCGGTGGCGGAACTCTTTTACACTTCGGGAACGACAGGCCACCCCAAAGGCGTGATGCTGACCCACCGGAACCTGTACCTCCACGCTCTGGAGACGTGTCTCCATCTCGGCCCCGACGATACTGATGTGCAGCTTCACACGATTCCCCTTTTTCATGTCAACGGCTGGGGAACTCCGCAGTTTCTGACCTGTGTCGGTGGGCAGCATGTGATGCTCCGGCAATTCGTCCCAGAGGACGTGTTCAGAATAATCGAGAAATCGAGTGTCACGGCCTTTTCGCTGGTACCGACGATGGCGACCGCTCTCGTGAACTTTCCGGACCGGGAGCGATACGATGTCTCATCGGTCCGTCAGGTCACGCTTGGAGGCGCCGCTTCAAACGAGCATCTGACGCGTGAAGTCGAGAGGGCTTTTGACTGTGTGTGTGTCGCCGGATATGGCCTGACCGAGACCAGTCCGGTCGCTGCGATTTCAAACCCCAAGTCTCATCTCGAGATCGATGACGAGGCTCTGCCCGCACTCAAGGCGATGACCGGATTCCCAGCTCCGGGGACCGAGATTCAGATCTGGGACGACGCCGGATCGCCCCTACCCTGGGATGGACAAGCTGTCGGCGAGATCGTCATTCGAGGCGATGGGGTCATGAAGGGTTACTTGAATCGGCCGGAAGAAAACGAGGCGGCGTTCGCCGGCGGATGGTTTCACACCGGCGACAACGCTACGATCGATCCTGACGGCTACCTGCTCATCGTCGACCGAAAGAAGGACATCATCATCAGCGGCGGTGAGAACATCTCGAGCCTGGAAGTCGAAAAGGCCCTGCTTGGGAATCCGTCAGTTCTGGAATGTGCCGTCATCGCAGTTCCCGATGATCAGTGGGGAGAAGTCCCCAAGGCTCTCGTCGTTCTCAAGGACGACCGGACCGCCAGTGCGGAGGAACTGATCGAGTTTGCCAGGACTCGGCTCGCTCACTTCAAGTGCCCCAAGAGCGTGGACTTCTTCGAGTCGTTTCCCAAGGGAGGGACCGGGAAGATTCTGAAGCGGGAGCTTCGTGAGAAATACTGGACCGGTGAGAAAAAGCGGGTCCACTGAGCGCCTTTCGAGACAGGGCCTTTCCTTTTGCGGGACGCGCACGTTCACGTTCCGAGTGAGCGGACGTGCCCGTAGACGTGCCCGCGCCCGTACCCGGGATCTACCAAAGCAGGGACCCCGCCTTGAAAAGCGGCCGCAAAGCCTCTAATCTGCGGCTCGACCGCTCTGACAAGGAGAATACAATGACCTCGAGACGATTCCTACTGACTACCCTGGTGCTGCCCGTCTTGCTGTTGATCGGTTGTTCC
>CAJHYB010000648.1_pt1 | contig 26890 bp, 22 predicted proteins | sample 9198631 | NCBI WGS metagenome assembly CAJHYB01 (sample SAMEA7708354, study PRJEB35096) | sediment metagenome | biome: marine neritic benthic zone biome [ENVO:01000025]; feature: sediment [ENVO:00002007]; material: shallow marine sediment [ENVO:03000034] sea grass bed [ENVO_01000059] ... | reverse complement strand
CTTCAGCTCGAGGACGACCAAATCCTCGACGATGAGATCGACTCGGTAGGCGTGGTTGAGGTCGATGCCTTTGTACTCGACCGGCAAGAAAACCTGCCGACTGGCTCCGAGGCCGGCGCAGTGGAGTTCTTGCGCCAGGCATCGTTCGTAGGTTGATTCCAGGAGACCAGGCCCAAGGAAGCGATGGACCTCGATCGCGCATCCGATTATGTTGCCCGTTAGTGTGCTGAGATGAGCCATGAAAGTTCTTCAAGACCAGTAACGATGCAGATCGGGAATCTACGACTACGATCGCCGAGTTCGGTGAGGCACAGAGGCCCCCGAGCCGAAGGGGCAGGGGTCTTGAGTTACAATGTTGCCCGTTGACTCATGCCCCACCGCTGCCCGTTTTGTAGAACACGTCTCTGGAGCGGCCCCTGGTTCGGGGGAGGACGTTTCAAGTGTCCCCGCTGCGGGAACGTTTTCAAGCCCACGGTCTCGTGGGGCTATTTCCGATTTCTTCTGCTGATCCTGATCGTTCTGGTGGTCGTCCTGATCGCAAGCCTCCCGGATCGAGCCACATGGCTGGTCGTGTTCATGGCCGGACTCGGGTTCGTTCTCTGGTATCTCCCCAAGATTATCAACATGCAACCCCTGGAGTTGACGCCGTCGGAAGGGGTCCTGGATCCCGAGGACGCCGAGTGGGAGGAGCGATTCGAGAAGCTCCAGGAGCGGTCACGCTTTCGACAGATGATGGCGATCGCCGTCGTGCTCCTGGTTGCTCTCGTAGTGGCCGTAGTCCTCAGATTGAACGACCTGTTCTGATCCGGACTCGTGAATCGGGCACGGTGACGGGCACGTGCACGTTGGAGTGGGGACGCGCTCGCAAAGTGCCCGAGTCCGCTTTCTCATCTGGACGCCGCTCTCTGGCTCCTCCCAATTCGAGCGCCTCACTCCGACCGAAACTTCTCTTGCCCCACCAACATCAGAATCTTATGAGACCAATTCGTGAGGGGGCCCGTGCAGGGACCCTGTCTCATGAGAGTCGAAAAATGGTCAAAAACCGATAATCGACAAGCGAGAAACGGTCGAAGAGTTTCTCGAAGGAATAAATGATGGGCTCCGAAACTCTGAAAAGTCTTCCCCTGCTGCCGCTCAAGAACTCTGTGCTCTTCCCGCAGTTACTGGTCCCATTGTCGGTCGGTCGTCCCACTTCGCTGGCCGCCGTGGAGAAGGCCCTGACGAGTGAGGACGCGGAGATACTCGTCGTTGCTCAGAAGGACCCCTCCCTCGACGAGCCCGAAGGGGCAAGCCTTCACAGCATGGCGACGCGAGCCATCATACGAAAGGTGACTCGACCGGAGACCGCGCTCGTTGAAGTCATCGTCCAGGGACAGGAACGGGTGCAGCTGAGCAACATTCGAAAGACCGACACTCACCTCGAAGCCGACTACAGTCAGGCGAGCTGGGTCGAGGAAGAAGGTCCTGAGATCGAGGCTCTCTTCCGAAGCGTGCTCGACAACGCTTCCAGAGTCTTCTCCCTGTCCCGATCGCAGACATCTCAGGAAATCGCGCAGTTGGTGGCGAAGACAGAGGACCGCACGCGTGTCGTCTACCTGCTGACTTCGATGCTCCACCTCGAGATTCCCAAAGAGCAGGCGCTCCTGGAAGCGATGACTCTGGGGAAAGCGCTGAATCTTCTCTTGGAATATCTGCGCTACGAAGCCCAGGTCCTTGAACTCAGGCGAGAGATCTCGAGCAACGCTCAGTCCGAACTGAACGAGGAACAGCGGAAGTACCTGCTCCGCCAGCAGATTCGCCAGATCCAGGAGGAGCTTGGAGAGCAGGATGCGGAGGTCGCTGAGGTCGATCAGCTTCGACTCGATCTGGACAAGGCGGACCTGCCAGAGTCGGTCCGAGAAGAGGCCGAACGAGAGCTGAATCGGCTCAGTCGCCTGCCGGCGGCGGCCCCCGAATATCACACGATTCGGACCTATGTCGGACTCATCCTCGAGCTTCCCTGGAAGCGTTCATCCGAGAGCTCATTTGACCTGAAAGACGCGAAGAGAATCCTGGACGAGGACCACTACGATCTCGAAGAAGTGAAGGACCGAATCCTGGATCAGCTCGGAGTCCACAAGTTGAATCCGGGTGCGCGCTCGCCGATCATCTGTTTTGTGGGCCCCCCAGGAGTCGGAAAGACCTCTCTCGGACAATCGATAGCCCGAGCGCTCAACCGACCGTTTGAACGGTTGGCCCTGGGCGGTCTTCACGATGAAGCGGAACTGCGGGGTCATCGACGGACCTACGTGGGCGCCATGCCGGGGAGAATCCTCCAGGCGATCCGGAGAGCTGGAACGAACGATCCTGTTCTGATGCTCGACGAAATCGACAAGCTGGGCCGGGATTTCCGTGGAGATCCCGCCGCAGCCCTTCTGGAGATCCTGGACCCGGCTCAGAACCACACATTTCACGACAACTATCTGGACCTGCCTTTCGATCTGTCGAAGGTCTTGTTCATCACGACGGCGAACACCCTGGCCTCGATACCAGGACCGCTACTCGACCGGTTGGAGGTCCTTCGGCTGGCCGGCTACACGGAAGAAGAGAAGATCGAGATCGCAAAGAGGTATCTCATCCCCAGACAACTGAAAGAGGTCGGGCTGGAACATGGGGATTGCCGAATCGAGGACCAGACGCTCCGGAGACTGGCGACTCGCTACACTCGTGAAGCGGGGGTGAGGCAACTCGAGCGGACCATCGGTCGTCTGGCCAGAAAGGTCGCCAGAAGGTTTGCCGAGGGAAGCACCGATCCAGTCGTCATCCAGCCGGCAGATCTTCAGGAAATGCTGGGGGCCGAGCTCTTCCTCCTCGAGGAGGCGCGCCGGGATCTTCCTCCTGGAGTCGCGACCGGGCTCGCCTGGACCGAAACCGGCGGCGAGGTGCTCTTTGTTGAAGCGACTCTGCTTCCCGAGGGAAAGGGCTTGACCATGACAGGTCAGCTCGGAGACGTCATGCAGGAATCTGCCAAAGCGGCCCAGAGTTACATCTGGTCTCATGCTGCGGAACTGAATGTCGACCCCAAGCTCTTCAAGAACTCCGGGATTCATATCCATGTGCCTGCCGGGGCCATTCCGAAGGACGGTCCGTCAGCAGGTGTCACGATGATCACGGCGCTGACGTCGCTCTACACGGGACGTCCCGTGCTGCAGGACACGGCGATGACCGGCGAGATTACCCTTTCGGGCCTCGTTCTTCCGATCGGCGGCGTGAAGGAGAAAGTGCTGGCAGCTCAAAGAGCCGGAGTCAACCGAGTGATCCTCCCCGAGCAGAACCGCAAGGACCTCACGAAGCTCCCGGACTCGGTGCGCGAGACGATGAATTTCGTCTTCGTGAAGAACGTCGACCAACTGCTGGACTCGACGCTCCCCCGATCGCAAGGGCCTGAGGTTCACGCTCGAGTCTCGTAGTTCCCGACAACCCGCTTGCAAGCAGAGGCGCAGGTCACGGAGAATCTCCTCGATCCGAGAGGAGGGCCGTGCCCTGGAGACCTCTGCCGACATATCCCCTGTTCAACATCACTGTTCAACAAATGAAGATCACACCGCCTGTCGCACACAGGAAACCCCATAAAACGCGTGTCCACGACGTCGATCTGGACGACGAACATCACTGGCTTCGAGATCGTGAGAGTCCTCGGGTCATCGACTACCTGAAGGCTGAGAATGCCTACACCCAGGCAGCGATGAAGCATACCGAGGGAATGCAGGAAAAGCTGTTCCTGGAGATGAAGGGCCGCATCAAGGAAGCTGACCAGACGGTCCCGGTCAGGATCGGAGACTACTTCTACTATTCCAGGACCGAGCCTGAAAAGCAGTACCAGGTCCATTGCCGGAAGAAGGGAAGCCTGGATGCCACGGAAGAGATCCTTCTGGACGAAAATGTCCTGGCTCAGGGCTTGACATATTTCAACCTGAGTTCGTTCGAGGTGAGCCCGGACCACAGCCTCCTCGCTTACTCGACCGACACGGACGGCTCTGAAACGTTCACGATTCGGATTAAGGACCTGAAGACGGGGCGGCATCGGAAGGAACGGATCCGGAATGCCTACTACACGCTGGAGTGGGCGAACGACAACAAGACCTTTTTCTATACGACCGTCCACGAGGCCCACCGTCCCAACAGACTTCATCGCCACATTCTGGGAGCGGATCCGTCCTCAGACGAGTGCGTCCATCTCGAAGAAGACGAGGCCTTCTTTGTCTCAATAGAAAAGACGCGAAGTCGAAAATACCTGCTTCTCGATTTGTCGAGTAACGACACAACAGAGGTTCGCTACCTCGATGCCGACCAGCCTGAAGGCCCTTTTCGCTTGATCCTGAAGCGACGCCCGAAGGTCGAGTATTCCGTCGACCACCGTGACGACCTCTTTTACATCCGGACGAATCTCGATGCGCTCAACTTTCGGCTGTTGAGCGTTCCGGTGACGGCCCCTCAATCGTCCTGGGAGGAGATCATCCCGAACCGCAAAGACACCTTGCTCTCGGGCGTGGCCCTGTTTCGGGACTTCATGGCGGTGTTCGAGCGCCATGAAACCCTCCGACAGGTGCGGATTCGGGATCTGCTGAACGGACGGGTCCATACCATTGAGTGGCCGGAAGAAGTGTTCACGGTCTACCCGGGCGCCAATCCCGAGTTCGAGACCAGGACTCTACGTCTTCGATTCTCGTCGCTGTCGACTCCTCTGTCTGTTTACGACTACGACATGTCGGACAGGTCTCGACAACTCAGAAAACAGACCGAGGTCGTCGGAGGATACGATTCGTCCTCATACGTCTCCAGCCGTGTTCATGCCATCTCTGGAGACGGCGAGGTGATCCCCATTTCGATCGTCCACCATCGAGATCGGAGACCCGGAGGGCCACTTTACCTCTATGGTTACGGGGCCTACGGCCACAGCATCGACCCGATCTTCTCTTCCAATCGACTCAGCCTTCTGGATCGAGGGTTCGCCTATGCGATCGCTCATGTGCGGGGAGGACAGGAGAAAGGGCGCCGCTGGTACGATGACGGAAAACTCCTATCGAAACAAAACAGCTTTCTGGACTTTGCGGCTTGTGCTCGCCGTTTGATCGACTTGGAGTACACGACTCCGTCCCGGCTGGTGATCAGCGGAGGGAGCGCCGGCGGACTGCTGGTCGGCGCCGTGGTGAATCTGCACCCTGAACTGCTCGGGGCCGCTGTGGCCCGGGTCCCTTTCGTAGACGTTCTCAATACGATGCTCGATCCCGGACTGCCTCTGACCGTCACCGAGTTCGACGAGTGGGGCGATCCAAGGGACAAGGCGTCCTTCGACTACATTCGGTCCTACTCGCCCTATGACAGAGTCGAATCAAAGGACTATCCGGACATGCTGGTCACGGCCGGCCTCAACGATCCGAGAGTGCAGTATTGGGAGCCGGCCAAATGGGTGGCCCGGCTGCGACAGAAAAAGACTGACGAGAATCTCCTGCTGCTCAAAACGAATATGGGAGCCGGCCACGGGGGTGCGTCGGGACGATATGAAGCGCTCAGAGAGGTCGCTCTCGAGTACAGCTTTCTTCTGGACCGATTGGACCTCCCGAACGAACGGGTATTCTGACCAGAGCGAGCGAGCGAGCCGGAGGCGACTCACACCCTCTCGCAGCACCGCAGCGCGTTCAGCAAGCGGAGACACCAAAACCCGAGTGCATCAATCCGCCCCGCACAAGTTGCAGTACTGCGGCTCCACAAGTTCGCGGTCGATTGCAGGACACATTCGCGCGGCGTCTGCCACGTGCTACTTCGCTGCGTAGTAGCCTTTTCGCGTTCGAACGCGCCGTCCGTCACCGGCCTTGACCGTCACTTCGCGGAACTCTCCGTCCCGGGCGCGATTGCTCGAGGAATAGCTGAGGGTATAAATCGAACGGAGATCGGCGGCGATCTTGTCGAAAGCCGATCCCAGGTCGCTGGTGTCTCCCTTGGAATCAAATCGGACGCCGCCCCCGGCCTCGGCGAGTTCGGTCAGATAGGCCCGGGCGACCATGTATTGGCGCTTGATGTTGTCTTCCTGCTCCCGCTCCCACCGACGGTCGCGCGGACCCGGCATAGGCTGAGGTGTCGGCATGGGAAACGGGCTCGTCGTCGGTGGGATCGACGGAGGCAGGCCAACCGATCCCGGCACCGGGCTGGAAGGCGGTCCGCCCGATCTGATCTGGTTCAGGGAGTCGCGCTCGGTGTCGAAAAAAATCGTATAGATGAGCACCTCGGACTCTTCGGCAAAGCGAATCGTTTCCTTGCTGGAAGTCTCATGGCTGGTCGTGTCGATCCCGTCTGAGAAGAGGATCATGACCCTGCGATAGCGGTTTTCGCGAATCTGCTCGAGGCTCACATAGACAGCCTCGTAGAGTTGCGTGCTTCGCCCTGTTCGAGTGCCTCGGATGGCACGATCCGCAGTGTCCCGATTGGTCGTAAACGCGCAATCGAGGTAGACCTCATCGTCAAATGACACCACCATGACCTCATCCTGTGGGTGCAGACTCTCGACGAAACGCGCCGCGGCGTTCTGTATCCCACTCATCTTCCCCAGGGTGCTGTAACTCGTATCGAGCACAAGCCCGACGGCGAAAGGTGCTTCGACCGTCGCGAAGTGTTCGATCTCCTGCTCCACGTCGTCCTCGAAGACCCGAAAATCTTCTCGCGTCAGGCCCTCGACGGGCCGGCCGTTTTTGTTCATGACGAGAACGTTGAGAGTGACGAGATCGACACTGGCCGCGAAAGTGGGCGATTGATCCTGTTCCTGCCGGACGGCTGCGGGAACCGTCCCTGCCAGGAGGGCTGCGATGGAGAGAGCGCTTACGATGGTCATCAGTTGCCTCTGATTGTCACTGATGACTCCGGACTTGGAAAGGGTCAAACCGATTAGTGGTTCGTCGGAAAGTCAGAATGTCGGAAGGCCAGACGGCCTGGTGGTGGCGACCTCGCTTCGGGCCGTCCGCCGCTCAGTGATCGAACACAACGCGCTCGAAGTCCTCCCAGAGAACCAGGATCTTCCCGCCGGTCGATTTCTCGATAATGATGCCCTTGTTGTCCTCGTCCACATCATTGGATCTGGAGAGATCGAAGGTGCGGCCATCGGACACGGTGACCAGGGCACCCCGGCGGGGGTTCTTCTCGATCGATTTGACAAGGCCGAATTCGATGTCGAAATCGGTGTCCCGGCCCTCTCCATCCAGCATCTCCCAGGTGTACTCCTCGTCATTGTCCCAGCGGATGCGCCCCTTGTGAGCGACTCCGTCTTCTGTGTAAACCGTCCCGCTCAAGTGTTTCGACTTCGTGAAGGAGTCGTAGCCGGCCGAACCCGGGTTCTCTTTGAGGACAAGTTCCTCGAATTCTTCCCAGCCGATATTGATCTGACCGAAGGCGGGATCGCTGACGTAGATGCCGCGGTTGTCGTCATCGACATCGTTGGTACCGTCCAGGTCTTTGGCCTCGCCGGTCTTCAGCGTGACCGTGGCCCCGTTCCACCCCTGTCGACGGATCGAGGAGATCTCGGCGAAGGCGATCTTTTGTGTCCGCCCGCGTTCCTCACCGTCCAGGACATCCTGGGCGAGGACTTCATCAGCGTCCCAGGTGACGTAACCCGTGAACTCAACGCCCTTTCGTGTCTTGACTGTTCCGTACAGACGACTGCCGAACTCTGAAACGGTGCCCTCCGGAGTCCGTCGGAACTCGATCAGTTCGATGTCGCGCCACTCCAGTTCCTTTGTGCCGTCTTTCTTATCTTCGATGGTTGCGGTGAGACTCCGACCCATATCGGAAGACCCGCCATCGAACTCGACCTTCGCCCCCGATTTGAGAGTGAGGGTGGCCTGATTGCGCCCAGTAACCTCGATGGTTCGTAGATGACCGAAACGAATCGCCGAGGACGAGGATCGATGGTAGCTGTCCGGGTCGTCCCCGAAACGGATTCCCAGAAAAGTGAAACCGGTGGATTCTTCCTGACGCTGATCCATCAGGTCGTGAATCTCATCTCGATACTCACGTGGAATCTCTTTGTTTCCATTGAACAGGTCGATCCAACCCGCTTCGTTACTCCCCCAACGGATGAGCCCCTCCAGAATTTCGCCGTCACGGGTCGTGATCTTCCCGTACAGGCGGTCCTGACCGGAGGCTTGAGCCTGGAGAATCGGAACACTGAGGACGACTAGCAGAATCGATTTCAAGACCCGAAGGCCTGCAGACTGAAACATGGTTTCTCGCTCTCCCTGACAAGTTTCACGGGGCGGTGAACTGCGCTCAAAAGGAAATACGGGGCCACCGCTCTCAATGTTCATACGACTCGTCACGCCCGCAGATTAACACTCGTCCGTTGGTCTTCAGAAGCGGACCTCACTATCGCGGCTGACGGCCTGGCGTTTGCTCGGAATCCAAGCCTCCGAAGATCGGATCCCGCTGCAGTGCCTCGGACAGAGGCTCTTCAACCGGATGTTTGTTTTCGGTAACCTTGGTCCGGAAATCTCCGCGAACGTCGGAAAGGGGGGACAGTCCCACTCAGGATGACGTCCACGGAATACCGAGGGTTCACATCATGGTCAGCTTGGGAATCTTTCTTTTGATCTCCGGGATCAGCGCACCGGCCCAGCCGGGTGATTTCAATTGGGAGGCGTTAGCGGGGGCGATCGTCGAACGTGTGGACCCTCAGCCTGGCGAGAAGGTCCTTCTGCTTTGCCATCCCGTCAGTTTCCAGCCGATCGTTCCTCACCTGAGGGAAGCGATCGTGAGGAGTGGTGCCGTCGACCTCGGATGCCTGTCCGTGGCAGTTTCCCCGATTCAGTCACCGGATCAGGCCCTTATCGACGGTTGGAGCCGATCGAGAGCCGCTCTGAAAGAACTCCTGCAGAACGTCGACGTGACGATCAAGCTTCCCGGGGCCCTTCCCAACGCGCCGGCCTATGTAGCGATTCAGGACAATCTCAGAGAGGGGCGGGGGAGAACGGTTCATTTCCACTGGGAGGGGGCCTACTCGCCGAACGGAGCGGTTCTCCAGATCGACCGGCGAATCGACGCCTTCTACTCGAAGGCTCTTCTCGAGACGGACTATGAAGCGGTCGGTCGGTCTCAGAGAGAGTTTGAAGAAGAATCCCGGAATGCCGAGATTGCCGTGACGACACCGGCGGGAACCGACATCAGATTCAGAATCGGGGATCGACCCGTCACTCGGCAGGATGGAGACGCTTCCGCAAAGCGCGCCGAGATGGCCAGGAACCTTATCGACCGTGAGATCGAGCTGCCTTGCGGAGCGATTCGAGTGGCTCCGATCGAGGAGAGCGTATCCGGCGTCATCGCCTTTCCGGACTCCGACTGGAACGGACAGATCGTGCGCGGTCTGAGAATGTGGTTTGAACGAGGCAGGCTCACGCGATTCGAAGCGAACGAGGGGAGGCAGGCCGTCGCCGACGAACTCGACAGGGGAGGGGATTCAGCTCGCTCTTTTCGGGAGTTTGCTCTCGGATTCAACCCGCAACTGGCGATCCCGGAAGAGTCTCCCTGGATTCCCTACTATGGGTACGGGGCTGGTGTGGTCCGATTGTCTCTCGGCGACAATACGGAGCTGGGAGGCCAGGTGTCCGGGGGTTATGTCAGATGGAATTTCTTCATCGACGCGACGGTCACGGTCGGAGGCGATACCTGGGTCCGCGACGGCAGGTTGATCAAGTAGGGCCGAAGATGCTGTGCGATCGAGTGGCGCGACTCCACGATCACTTCGCCCCGCGCGGGGCGAACCTGAAGCTTGAGATCGCCTCGAGGAATCCATGTCAGACTGGACTGAGATTCGTAAAGATTTCCCCGTTCTGGAGAGGTTTCGATACTTCTACACAGCCTCCGGTGTCCTCTCCCTCGGCCCGTATACGACAGAATAGTGGAGTATCAGAAGACCACGCTCGAGTCGGGTGACATTCACTGGGAGAAAAACCTTGAACGGAGAGAACAGATTCGCGGGCGTGTGGCCGGCCTGATCAACGCCGAGGTGGATGAGGTTGAGTTCATCCCGAGTACGGCTGCAGGAATGAACATCATAGCCGGACAACTGTCGACCGCCGGCAGAGTGATTGCGACCACGCTCGAGTTTCCCGACACCACACTTCCCTGGCTGGCTCAGGGCGACGACAGACTCGTCTGGGTCGAGCCCGATCCGGACGGAGCGGTTCCCCCCCTCCGATTCAGGGAGCGGATGACGGATGATGGCGGAGTGATCGCGACCAGCCACGTTCAATACTCGAACGGGTTCCGCCAGGATCTCGAGAGCCTGGGTCGCCTGAAGCAAAACCACCGACTCGTCGTCAACGTGACGCAATCGCTTGGTGCTTTCCAGGTCGATGTGCGAGAAATGCAGATCGATGCCCTCTGCGGCAACAGCTATAAATGGATGCTTTCGGGCTATGGCTGCGGAGTCCTTTACCTTTCACGTGACATTCTGAAACAGGGGCGGGGTGCCGGAGTCGGATGGTTCGCCGTCAAGGACAGAGATGCGCTCGCAAACGATCGATACGAATTGCTCGAGGGCGCCGGCAGATTCAATTGGGGCTCCCCCTCCTTCTCGACTATATTCGCACTCGGAGCGGGCATCGACTACCTGGAGAACATCGGCATCCGCCGGATCGAGTCCCGGGTCCTCGAGCTGAACCGATTCCTGACAGATCTCTTGCAACGAGCAGGATTCAGAGTACTCTCTCCTTTGAGCCCGAGCCGATATCGGTCTGCCGAGGTCCTGGTCGAGCTCGACGAGCCGGAAAGGGTCGTTGGAGCCCTCGAGGAAAGAGGCATTCTGTGTACGCCCAAACCGGAGGGGATGCGGGTGGCTACCCACTTTTTCGTGAGCTTTGAGGATGTCGAGCAGCTGGTGGACGCGCTCAGGGAGGTCACGTGAGCCGATTCGGAGGAACTATGAGCAACAGGCATGGAATCGCACTCGTATTGTCGCTGATCATCGTGAGCTGGGGTTGCGCTCCGGAGCCGATCCGGGAGTCTGACGAGGCGGTCGTTTACATCGTTCGACATACCGAAAAGGCAGTCGATGAGGGCGATGATCCCAATCTGACCGCCGAAGGCCTGGATCGAGCCATCGCTTTGTCGCACGTTCTCAGTGGTTCGAATGTGACGAAACTCTATGCTTCTCAGTACAAGCGGACACAACAGACCCTGCGCCCCTTGGCCCAGCGGAGTGACCTGGACATTCACGTAGTCGACGCGGGCGACGTCACACAACTCGTGGACCGGATTCGGGGCGTTGGAGGTGAGGTCGCGGTGGCCAGCCACAGCAATCTGATTCCGGAGATTCTTCGAGAGCTGGGCGTGGAGACCGACCTTGAGATCAGCGAGGACCGCTACGACGATCTCTTCGTGGTGTACCTGAAGAAGGGTGCAGACTCGAGACTTGTTTCGCTCAAGTATGGTCTGCCGGCCTCGGGTAGCCAGGATTGAAGTGTCAACACATCGGCAGCGCGAGGCGCTCAGATTGTCTCGTGAGCGTGGTCCGAAATGATCTCAAGGAAAGCGGGCCGCAAGGGCGTCCTGCTTGAGCTTCCAGTCTGAGTCCTCGGGAACTCCTTCCTCGAGGTCAGCGAAGTCGTTAGCGAATTCCGCGATCCGGCCTTCCGCGTCGAGTGAAATGGTCAGGCTGGGCAGCTGCCTGCCCCGTTCCACAGACGAAAGTACCACGGCATGGTTGATCAATTGGGCCGGGAAGAGAACGTAGCGGCGCTCCGTCAACAGAATCGCTGCGATCTCATCATGACGGCTCGCCAGATTGTGAACCGGACTGCCCTCCGAGAACTCCTTCGCGTCTCGCGGTAGATCCGCCAGGACGACCAGGAAATCAGCCCGGGCCAGAACTTCGTCCTTGATCTGGGCGACCGCTTCCAGAGGATCCATGGCACGAAATCCGGAGTTTGGCTTGACTCTGGATGGGTCGACCAGACCGAGGAAACCGATACGGAGCGGACGACCGATCCCCGATTGACCCGTCGGGATTTCGACGACGGCGAAACGCTGCGGTGCCTGCACCGTCTTCCTGCGAGGAATCAGATTCGTGGAAATGAACTGAGTCTTCGTATCGAGATCCTGCAGCGCCTTCCAATAATAGAGATCCTGAGATCCCAGGTTCATCACCTGGATCGGGAGGGCGTCGAGGCTCTGGAACATCAGGTCGTTGATCGGCCCCGACTTGAGGCCGGGGCGCTCCAGATAGTTGCCGAGGTCGACCTGAATAATGGGAACGTCGTGACTCTCTCTGTAGGAACGGACGTGGGCCAGCCGCCGCGAGATCCCCCCAGCGGGATGGCTCTCACATCCGCATGGTGCATAGTTTCCGCGGACGTCTCCGGAAAAAAAGATCGTTAGACTGCCACCGTCCGAGGTGCCCGCCTTCCCGATTCCGACAAGCACTAGCCCGCAGGACAGAAGAAGGATCAACGTAGACCGACCTGCGAGGCTGATTCGATTTGTTCTCACTCTCTTCGGCTCCAAGGCTAACCTCCCATCCTCAAGAATATAACAAGAGATGAATCCCGGAGCCGGGAGTTGCGAGTCGGCTCGAAGACCCTCACTTAGTATTCGTTATGACAGTCGCAGTTGATATTAGTGTCTCGGTGTGCTACTTCTTGTCAGGGTCTTTGAGTGCGTCGGTTTAATTAAGTTCTCTCGATAAGCAGTGGAGGAAGCGGCGGGCATGAATTCAAAAGGTCCGATCAACAACTTCGTCTGTAAGAGTCTGCGAAACATCAGGATCGGCAAGGGAGTGAAGGTCCTCGATGTGGCCCGCAGAACTCGCATTCCCGCGAGCTCTTACTCGTGTCTCGAGTGGGGGCGATACAAGCTCAACCTGGATAATCTCTTTCGCATCCTTCACGCCCTGGACGCCGACATCACCGAAGTCTGGCCAATGGCGGCCTCGACTGCCGGGAGAAGTGTTGACGGGGAGCAGATCAAACAGGTTCTGGCAGCTTCAGAACAGATGCGGCCACCCCAGCCGTCAGTCGAAGAGTTCGTCGACGTCGTCTGCTCGGCTTGTGGAATCGACTGCATGGACAGAGAGGTGGCCCGGACGTCGAAAAAGGTCAGAGAGTGTCAGGTGATCGCAGCGATCATCGTTCGTGATTTGCCCTACATAACGCTCACAGCGTTGAGCCATGCCCTCGACGTGAACATCTCGTCCCTCTCTCACAGGACGCGTCGATTACTTCGCCAAGCGGAGACGGATGATGATTTGCGGCGCCGGATCGAAAGCGTTCGGCGGGAAGTTCTGGAAGTCCTTCCCACCTCCTCGTTCGCCAAAGCTTCCTGAACGACAAGCGACAACCGCAATTCGTACCGTCTCCCGATTCCGTCCCACAGGATCCGGTCGCCGATTCCTCCGGACCGAACGAAGATGACTGTCAGCGTCACTCCTGGTTCACGCATGGAGGCTGTCCACGAGTCTGCTCTGCGATTGCGGAGTGACAACTCCCTCCGGAAGCATCTCGTCCCATCCCGGTTATGGTGAGGTCTGTTTACTTGCCCGCCCGCCAAAGCCTAAGATGACCGACGTATGCAACTGAGATGCGCCGGAGCCAAATGTCTTCCAACGACGGCCTCTTCTGCAGAGAAGAGCGAATCGGCCGACAGCCCGCATGATTCGCAGGAGGTCGGTTGATGGCGGGCCGATCGAGCGTCAAGGCGGATGTCACCGTTGCCATGATCGGGTCTGGAGCTCTGATCGCCCAGCAGGTTGGTGGCAAGGCGACCCGTGATGCCCTGTTTCTCAGCACCTTCGACATCACTGCCCTGCCAATCATGCTGAGTGTTTCCGCTCTGTTCTCGATCATCATCGTGCTCTGGGTCTCCCGGACGATGGCCCGGAGTTCTCCTGGGCGGATCATTCCCCCGATATTCGTCCTGAGTGGAGTTCTTCAACTCATCCTCTGGCCACTTTCCGCGTCGTATCCTGAACTTGCGGCGATTGTGCTCTACCTCCATATTGCGGGGTTCGGATCGGTTCTCGTTTCAGGCTTCTGGTCGATGTACAACGAACGGTTCGATCCGCGTACAGCAAAGAAGTACATATCCAGAGTCGCGGGAGGTGCGACTCTTGGAGGACTCGCCGGGGGACTCCTGGCCGAACGTGTTGCGGCTCTCGCGACCCTTCCGTCGATGCTCCCGCTCATGGCCTTGATGCACCTCTTCTGTGCCTGGGCCCTCCGGAGCTTGATCCCCCCGCCGTCGACAGTCAGGTCAAAGAAGCGTTCCGGGGAAGAAAAAACGGAGCCTGTAGCCAACGGGTTTCAGGTCCTGAAGAGGGTTCCGTATCTGCGTAACCTGGCGCTTCTGATACTTATCGGCACGATCAGCGCGGCGCTGATCGACTATGTGTTCAAGGCGCAGGCTGCGGCCACGTTCGACAGTGGCGAGGACCTGATGAGGTTCTTTGCCACGTTCTATGTCGCCGTCAGCCTCGTGACCTTCCTGGTGCAGACTTTGGCGACCCGTCGGGTGTTGGAAGGCGTTGGACTGTCCAACACAGTCGCGTCGCTTCCTCTGGCCACCGGGCTGGGCGCGTTCCTGGCCTTCCTCGTTCCGGGCCTGGGAACCCTGGGTGTGGCCCGCGGGGCGGAAGCGATGTTCAGAAGTTCCTTCTTTCGGTCGGGCTACGAACTTTTCTTTACGCCCATTGCCGAGGCCGATAAGAGAGCGACGAAGTCGATCATCGATGTGGGGTTTGAACGGATGGGAGACGCACTCGGGGGAGCGATCGTCAGGCTGCTCCTGTTCCTCGGACCGGCGCTGGCGACTCCTTTCATGCTCGCGCTTGCCGCCGTCCTGTCGGTTGTCGGACTCATCGTCACCCGGGTTCTGCATGGTGGCTACGTCGCTTCACTCGAAAAGAGCCTCGTCTCGAGGGCTCTGGAACTGGACCTCTCGATCGTCAGCGACAGAACCACGCGGAACTCGATGTTGCAGACGATGACCTCCTTCAATCTTCGGGATCATCTGGCGGAAGCTGCTCATCCGAAGACCGCGGCTGCACCGAGCGATGCCGAACCGACACGGCCCGTTTCCCTGCAGCCGGAGGCGGAAACCCTGCCGGCAGCGAAAGTGGAGGTTGAGATTGACCCCTTCCTTCGGGATGTGTCCGATCTCCGCTCCGGCGACAGCGACCGGATTACGGCGGTTCTCGACCACAACCCGATCATGGATCCGGTTCTTGCCGGACATGTCATTCCGCTGCTTGCCTGGGACCGGCTCAGCGACCGCGTGATTCAGGGGCTTCAGAACATTGCGCCGAGAATCACGGGGCAACTGCTGGACGTACTTCTGGACAAGAAACAGGAGTTCGCCATTCGACGTCGTGTTCCGAGGGTCCTCGTCGTCGCCGCCACCCAGCGAACGGCCGACGGGCTGTTGGTCGCGCTCGGCGACCGTCGATTCGAGGTTCGTTTTCAGTGCGGCAGGGCCTTGGCGCTGATCCACAACCGCAACCCCAGGATTGAGTTCGATCAGTCTAAGATCTACAAGCAGGTCCTGCAGGAAGTCGATGTCGACCGAAGGATCTGGGAAAGTCAACGGCTACTGGACAGGAGCGATGAGGCAGCGGAGTCCGTGGTGGTCGATGACTACTTGCGCGACCGGACGAGTCGCAGCCTGGAGCACGTCTTCACCGTCCTGTCGCTGATTCTCCCGAAGGAGCCCCTGAAGATCGCTTTCAAAGGCCTTCACACTGATGACCCGAAACTCGTAGGGACGGCACTCGAGTACCTGGAGAGTGTCCTGCCACCGAAAGTCCGTGAGAAGCTCTGGCCTTTCCTCGAGGAACCAGCCGAACATCCTGTTGACCAGCAGCGCTCGCGCGACGAGATTCTCTCGGATCTCATGAAATCGAACCAGTCGATCGAGATCTCCCTCACCGATCTCAGGAAACAGATCGAGGAGTCTGGTGGCATTCCAAAGCCGGAAGAGAGTTCCGAATCTTGAAACGTAGACGTGCCCGTTTCCGTGCCCGCATTAACGAAATCACAGGCGTCCCGGAGGCGGGCCAGGGTGTATCCGACTCATCTCCCGGACCCCGGTCTCGAGTCTCTCGACGACCTCGGGAAGGGCTTCGCGGCTGACCGAACAGAAGGCCAGTCTCAGGAAACTCGGCGCGATCGAGACCAGGCCGGTATCGTGCCGGTCGAGGAGGTGCCGTCGGACAAGGTTGGGATCCAGACTCAGCGACTCCGGCAATTGGACCAGCGCGAAACAACCGGAGTTGAAGGGCAGCGGCCTGATCAGGTCGAGATCCACGTTCAGAAGCGATTCCTTCAGGGTCCGGTAGCGTCCACGGAGCCTCTCACGAATCGCATCGATCTGGTCTTCGACCGAATCATCCTGAAGGGCTCTCAACAGAAGCATCTGGCTCGTCGCCACGGGTGAGCCGATCGTCGACCGGATCAGAGACTTCACCTTGTTCTCGAGGGCGTCGGCGATCGCCGACTCGGCATCGAAGGGAAATGTTATGAACCCGACCCGGCCCCCGAAGAAATCGAACTCCTTGGTCCCTCCGTCGATCTTGATCGGGATCAGGTTCTCGTGTCGGCCCATCAGGTCCCAGAACATGGACCGGGCCGGTAAAGCATCCTCATAGACCAGGCCCGCGTAGGCGTCGTCACAGACGACCACCAGCGGTCGGCGCTCGGCGACTTCGAGGAGCGCGCTGAGAATCTGCTGGCGTTCCTCAACCGTCGCTGTATAGCCTCCCGGGTTCGAAGGCAGATTCAGCATTGCGATCGCGGGTCGGCCGTCGGGTTCGTCGCCCAGAGCTTCGGCCAGAGCCGAAGGATTGTAGCTGCCCTCCCTATAGGCTGGGGCTGTCATGACCCGGGCACCTCGCCGGAGGGCGAAGGTCTGCCTGTAGTTTCCCCAGAACGGAGCGGGAGTCGCGACAGCCGTATCCGCGTCGGCGAAAAGGTCGGCTACGATCGAAAGACCATGCGTCAGTCCGGCCGTCACCAGCGGAACGCTTGACGGGGACATCCCGGCCTGCCGTCGTTGTCTGATCCTCCAGGCTTCTCGAAGTTCCTGGATGCCCTGAACCGGCGAATAGAGCAAGGCTCGATTGCGTTCCGCATCCGGCAGGTTGAGAGCGGAGTCGATCGGTGCGACGGGAAGGCCGAGGCCTTTGCCGTCGGTGATCTGGCCAATCGTCGCATTGAACTTCTTGTCGCGCGCCTCGGCCGCCTGAAAGGGGATGTCCGGCGGGAAGGCGGCCCGCCGGCCCAGTTCGGAGAGGGCCGAGTGAAGAGCCGGTGATTCTGTCCGAATCGTTTCGTTCAGTTCTCGAGAAAGGTTGGTCATGACTCCCTCGCTATCAGTGTTGGTGGGCTGCTTTGGATTCTGTGCTTCGAGATTCCACCACAAAGGAGAACGGAGACAAAGCTATTATTGCGGCGTATCTGAACATTTTGCGGTGCGATTCAACATGGCCTGCCGTTTCAGGCTGTCTGGTATATTAGCGAGCTTCAACCGACAACAGGAGTTCCATCTCGAATATGCCCAGAGAACGCTCTCTTTCACTCATCCAGCCGACCGGAAGCGGAGAGTCCCACATCGGGAACTATTTCGGTGCGATCAAGAACTGGGTGGCCTTTCAGGACCGCTTCGATTGTGTCTATGGAGCTGTCGACTACCACGCCATCACCGTCGACTTCGACCCGAAGGCCCTCCGCAGACAGTCGGTCGAGATCATCACTGACCTGATCGCGTGCGGGATCGATCCGGAACGATCGATTCTGATGCTCCAGTCTCAGGTTCCCGAGCACACTGAGCTCTGCTGGATCTTCAACTGCGTCGCAGCCTACGGCGATGTCCAGCGAATGACGCAGTTCAAGGACAAGCGAGGACAGCAGGAGTTCGTCAGTGTCGGGCTCTTTGACTATCCGGTCCTGCAGGCTGCGGATATCCTCGTCTACAGGGCCCGGGTCGTTCCCGTGGGAAAGGATCAGGACCAACACCTGGAACTCTGCCGTGATATCGCGACCAAGTTCAACTTCCGTTTCGGCGAGTACTTTCCAATTCCATACACGGGCGATCAGTTGAGACGAAAGCTGAATCTCAAAGGAGCCCGGATCGTCTCGACCGCGGACCCGACCCGGAAGATGAGCAAGAGCTTCGGCGAAAAGCACTACATCGGTCTGATGGAGGACGAGAACAGCATCTTCAAAAAGATTCGATCAGCAGTAACCGACCTCGGTCCGCGACAGGGCGATGAGATGAGCCCTGGGGTTGCCAATCTCTTCACTCTGATCGAGTTGACGGCTCCTGAGAAGGTCCACGCTGAACTGATCGAGCGCTATCGCGAAGAAACGCTTCGTTACGTCGACCTGAAAGACGCTGCTTTTGAACACCTGATGACCGAGCTGAGGCCACTTCGTGAGCGAAAGCAACAACTCAGGAACGACCCGGAAGGAGTCAAGAGACTCATAAATGAAGGATCTGAGCGGGCTCGGGAGATTGCCGGCGAAACTTTGAGGCATGTGCGCGAGAGGATTGGGGTCGGACGCTTCTGATCCGGTTGGCGACCTCGACCGCCTCGGGCCCAAGAGAGGTTGAAGATGAAGAAATGGAGCACTATCGGGTTTCTGGCGATTCTGTTTGCAGTTTTGGGGTGGGTCAGCCTGACGGCTCGCCAGGAAGGCGGCAGGATTCCCTATGCGCCTACGGCGGACGACGCGCTCCCTTCGTCGGTCCTCGGAAAGGCACCTGCCCTCCGTGGGGAGTCGGTCCAGTATTGGGGTGAGGATTCGAAGACCGTCGGCTATCTCGCTCTTCCCGATGGGGACGGGCCATTCGGGGCCGTGATCCTCATTCACGAATGGAACGGACTTGGTGACCGCGTCCGACAGGTCGCCGACTCTCTTGCAGCCGAAGGGTATGTTGCGCTGGCTGCGGACCTGTTCTCAGGACGGACCGGGAGCAACCGGCAGGAGAACATGGCGCTCACGCGAGAGGCCAACGGCAATCCGCGGAGGATTATCGATAATCTGGATGCCGCTGCCAGATTCCTCAGATCGCGATCGGATGTCACTGGAAAGGTCGCGGCGATGGGATGGTGCTTCGGCGGTGGAGTCGCTCTCAGCTACGCGCTGGGCGGCGAACACCACGACGGGACGGCGATTTTCTACGGACGGCTGCTCCAGGATCCCGAGGAACTCAAGAGAATCCACCATGAGGTTTACGGAACGTTCGCAGCCAACGATCGCGGCATTCCTCCTGACCAGGTCAACGGTTTCGTTGCGGCATTGCGCAAAGCCGGCGTGGCCAACGATGTCCACATTTACGACGAGGTCGGACACGGATTCTGGCTCCATGTGGATCGCAATCCCGATGTTGCCGCAAAACCGGCGCTGGACGCCTGGCAGCGCCTGAAGGCCTATCTTCGCAGGACTGTCAGCCAGTAGGTGCGCCAGCAGGGCGTCCGATCTGTTCCCACCTCATGACTCAGCCGGATTGCAGACTGCCCGGTCCGGGCCGATTCTCATCGACTTCTATGCTCCGGATTGTCAGTTTCCGGCATGACACCGGCGCAGTCACTCCCACCGCAGAGCTTCGATGGGGTCGACCCGCGCAGCCCGTCGGGCGGGGATATAACTGGCGGCCATTGCGATAGCGGTCAGGGCCAGCGCAACGGTTCCGAAAGTGATCGGGTCGACAGGGCTCACTCCGAAGAGCAGAGCGCTCATCAGTTGTGTGAGGCCGAAAGCGGCGGCCAGTCCGAGCAGAACACCGATGCCTCCGAGTTGCAGGCCTTTCCGGACCACCATTCGGCTCACGTCTCCTTCCCGGGCTCCCAAAGCCATCCGAACTCCGATCTCCCGGGTCCTCTGGGAAACCGCATAGGAGATCACTCCGTATATTCCCACTGAGGGTGGCCGCCTCCGCTTCAGGAACCGAGACTCTGAATGTGAAAACCTCCTCCGGACTTTCGAACCCAGGATGGACCTCTCTCAGAGGCCCACTGTGCCCGTGCTGTCATCGAGGTATGTGAAGTGGAGGGCCGGCGACTGGTTGACCTCGTCGAATCCGTGCCCCGGTGCAGTGTGCCAGACACCCACGAGCGAATCCGGATCGACAAAGGGGAGCGGCTTGAGCAGCACGCCGTTGACCACGGAAAAAATTGCGCTGTTGGCTCCGATGCCAAGCGCAAGCGTCAACACCGCCGTAGCCACGAAAGCAGGCCTCCTGGTCAGGCTCCTCAAGGCGAGCTTTGCATCGAAAAGGACTCGGTTCATGATCGGTCTCCAAACCTTCAGGCGAACGTCAGTCGCCGTCGCTACGAAGAGAGAGACCTGAAAAGTTCTGAAAGGGATGGGCTGTGCAGGTCGGAAAATCCAGAAAGTCGGTCAGGAACTCAGAGCCCTGACGATTTCCGCAGGAGTGTTCCCGTCGGCATCGGTGCCATCTATGTCATCCGTGGCTGTTCTTTCAACCCAATACCGCGGCCGTGGTGAGCGGAGAGGAACACGGATTGCTCGGATGGATTCGGATAACCCGGAGGCCCCGAGTTTCCGGATTTTCTAACTTTCCGACTTTACCAATCGAGGGCCGAATTCAAGAGTCCGGCCAGACGCAAACCGGCTTTGAGGAGTCGGTCTTCAACGCGCGGCATGTTCTTATAAGAGTAGGCGTATCCCAGGTCCCTGTCCTGCTCGCTCTGGAAATGGTTCGATTCCTCATAGAGTCGAATCTGGAGGGCCTTGGACTCCTCCATCCAGTCGGTCAGTTCGGAACTCTGGGCCTCTCGGATCTCACTCGGGGTCGCGTGATCGAGGAAAGCCACGAATTCGGAATAGCTCAGATTCCTCATGTTGATCATCGCGGAGTCCCAGACCGAGTGGAGGTTGGTCGGGCTGCGTCGCCAGTTCACCCTGACGTCGTTCCCTCCTCGATCGTCGCGGCGGCCGACGTGCAGAGGCTGATGCATGTCACCGATAAAGTGCACCAGGAAACGGACTGCGTTCTGCTTCCTGCGCCGACTTTCGGTCGGGTCTTTCAGCACCTCTGTGAACCTTCCGATCGCCTCGATCACATCGCCGCCGGCCGCCCTCCTCGACTGGAATTCGGGACTCGAGAAGACTTCGCCGGCGTCGATGCTGATGTAGTGCCAGGGGGCCGCATGGGCCCAGGCCGGGTCGGACCGAATCTCATCTGCCCAGGTCGACGCCTGGGCCAGGCTCTCGTAGCCCATAATCTCCTGGAGTGCGGCACTTGCCTTGACCGTGAGGTGATTCTGCGCAATCTGACCGACGACGCGATGTCCCGTCGTTCCCCAGGAAAGCAGCGGAGATGTCGGAAGGACCAGGAACACGATCAGGCAGGGAGTGAGTTTCTTCATGTCTTCGCGTCTCGAGAAAAGTGAAACGAGGGCGTTCCAGGATTGATCGGTGGTTCGGCGGAACCTCCTGATAGCAGGCGATCTGAAGATACTCAGGACGCGTCTCTCGAGTCAACTCAGATTTGGTCGGGCAAGAAATTAAGGCGGGTCGCGGAGCGGAGTAGAATACTCTGGAAGACTCGGCTAATCTTTCTTGCTGGAGGATGTGAAAATATGACCCCAGAAGTTTCCCAAACCGAGTCACGCTGCGCCCGAGCCCGAGCCCGAGCCCGATTCCGAGCCCGCGGCTTGGCCCTGGCCTTGACGTTAGCCCTCTTCTCTCCTTCCGCGCATGCCGAAATCCGCGAGATCCTCATTCTCCACACCAACGACTTCGAGAGCGCCATCGATCCGATTCCCGCTTTCTGGATGCAGGGGTCCCCGCTTCTGGGAGGAGCCGCTCATCTGAAGACGATGGTGGACCGAATCCGTGAGCGCGAAGAGCGAGCCGGGGTAACTGTCTTCCTGTTCGATAGCGGAGACATGTTCACCGGGATGCTTTCGCGGGTGACCAAGGGCGAGGTGCTGATCGAGATGATGATCACGATGGGCTACGACGCCATGGGAATGGGGAACCACGAGTTCGACTATGGATCGGCGAATTTCCTCCAGCAGAGCTATCGGGCACCCTTTCCGATCCTCTCGGCGAATACTTTCTACAAAGGGACCGAAGTCGGTTTCATGCGCCCTCACGTCATCCTCGAACGCGAGGGCTTTCGGATCGGAGTCATCGGAATCATCGGTCAGGATGCGATGAGCGTCGTCGTGCCGACTCTGGTCTCGGATCTGGAATTCCGGGACCCGGCGCCCTACGCAAGGCGTTCGATCCAGGAACTCGAAGACTCGGTCGACCTGATCGTCGTCCTCGGTCACCAGGGAAAGACAGGACCGATGCAGTCCGATCAGGAAGCCCACCCCGAGCTCGCCCGCGACTTCCAGATCGACATCGATCTGACCACGCAGGTGGAAGGAATCGATGTTTTTCTCGGCGGCCACGCCCACATCGGAATCGAACCCCCCTACATCAATCCGTATACAGGGACGATTATCTCGCAGACCTACGGGCACGGGACGCGCCTCGGGTCCCTGCGCCTTCGCGTAGACACCGAGACCGGCACGGTCGTTTCGCACGAAGGCAAGCTTCTGAAGCCTTTCAGTGCCGGCTACCCTCCCGACGAAGCGATGCAACGGAAAATGCGGGCCTTCAAAGAGAGGCATCGCAAGGAGACGGGTCTGGTGCTCGGCCACATCCAGGAACGGCTCATCAGGAAGTACAACGCCGAGTCCTCGATGGGAAACTTCGTCTGTGATGTGATACAGAGCTTCTCAGGGGCCGAGGTCGCCATGACAAATGCCGGGGGCCTGAGGGCCGATCTGCCCAAGGGTGAAGTCACGAACGGCAATGTTTACGATGCCCTTCCTTTCCTCAACAGTGTGGTCGTGGTGGAGATGACCGCCTCTCAGATCCGCGAGGTCCTGGAACAGAGTCTCAGCTTGGAGCGGGGGATGATGCAGGTGGCCGGGATTGTCGCCCGATATGACCTTTCCCGTCCGATCGGCCGGAGGCTGGTCGAGCTCGAGTTGGCGGGGGAACCGGTATCCGAAGACCGGAAGTATCGGGTAGCGACCAACACTTTTGTCGCCGAGGGTGGGGACCTCTACAAAACCTTCGAAGGCCTCAAGTGGGTCGAGAACACCGGAAAGTCCCTGGCCCAGGTCGTTATGGAATCGATTCGAACCGAAGACGGGAGTGTGCCGGTTCCTTCGACCGGGAGACTGATCCCGATCGGTCAATAGCGCGAGCCGGAATACAGCAGTCCCACTGAGGTCGGCGCTGGGACTGATTGCCGGGGACCTTGCCCGCGACGTTCGGGTCGATTGCCATCGACCCCAACCCCGAATCCCAGCTCTGAGATCCAGAATCCGCCTCCTTGTCATCACCGGGACCAGTGACTAGACTTGGTGCACTTTTTTGGATTCCAAAGCGAGTTTGCCAAGGGTCGCCATCTTCCCCGAAGAGTGCCTGCCGCTCGCGACCTCGAGGCACGTCGAAAGCTCCGGAATCCGCGCTGAGGAGAGGTCTATGACAGCCGAAAAGAACAGTCTGTCCGCGTGGTTCGGTGAACGGATGGGCAAAGCCTGGTTCCAGGCCATTCTGGTTTTAGTCATCGCTGCCGCCATCGGGGGAGCAGCCGTTTTCTCTCTGACCGTATGGCCGAACAAAGGTGGCCTGACGGTGATTCAGTCCTGGTACCTGTGGCTTTCCGTCCTCGTCGTCGTGTTTGTCTGGTTCTATGGAATCAAGATTCCCTGGGTCCGATTGACCGTGCGAGAGATGAAGGACGCCTACTCAGGATTGGCGTCGGAGCAGGCTTCCACGGACGCCCCTTCCGCGGGGCCACAGGCGGCTTCCGGGAGCCATAAATCAGAGCCTCAGGGAGCCGATGTTGACAAAGAATCCTGACAGCAAGTGCCGAGTTTGCGCCAATGTCCACCTGGTTGGGGTGGACCCATCTGCGGGGTAGAAAATGCTCCTTGTCATCGAGACGATTACTGCGTTCACCGTCATCATGATGCTGCTGAGCTTCATGGTCAAAAGCCTGGCGTCGGTGGTCAAGAACCACGTCAACTACTATGCCGACAACCTCCGGGCGGAGGTCGAACACTTCTTTCGAGCCGTCGTGAACGTGTCCTTCGGGAAGCTCGAGGACCTCAAAGATGCGTCGGGGCAAAAGGCCGTGCTGGCCAACGTTCCCTGGCGTCGACTCGGGGAGGAGTTCCTGACGAAGAAGAACCTGGAGAAGGTCCTGGAAGCGATGGGAAAGGAAGTCCCGGACCTCGAGGAGCGCCTGAAGCCCTTTCAGGCAAACGTCAAGTACAACTTCGATGTCCGCATGAGAAACCTGGCTCTGGCGTGTGGACTTGGACTCTGCCTGTTCGCCAACATCAACGCACTCGAAATCTGGAGGACCCTCTACAGCGACAGCCAGGTTCGCGCCAAATTCTCCTCTGCCGAGTACGTGGATTCAGTGACGAAGAGATTCGAGGCCGCGAACTCCCAGGTCGAGTCGGAGCAACAGGCCGTTGGGCAGTCCGAGAATGTGCCGGCCGAGATTCAGAAGCTTCAGGAGCAACTGAAGGCAGCCGAGACGCAGGGAAACGACGATCAGGTGACGGAACTCCGGAGTCGTATCGACAGGCTCCAGAAACTGGATGACCTGGCCCGCCAGAGGGACAATCTGAGGACGGAGTTCGAGGCCTTTAAGGGCGACGTGTCTTTTGGAATCGGAAGGATCTGGAGGAACGACTCTCAGTCGCCACCGGATCTTTTCTATGAGTTCTTCGGCTCATTGTTGACCGGTATCCTGATCAGCATCGGTGCCCCGTACTGGCACGATCTCTTGAGAATGCTCAGTAGCGCGCGCAGTGGGAAGGCCTGATTCCGAGCGAGATCGAGGTCTCGCATTGCGAACTTCCCTTCGGCCGGTTTCCGACGGTCTGCGTCGGAACGAATCCCTCCTCACGGGACCGGACGAATCAGCGGCGATCGGGGCCTGGAGGGACGGGATCGGGGCTTCGTCGTTTCCCAGCCCAGATCGCGCAGGAAGGCTGCCGTGAAATCGAGACTGTCTGTCAAAGTCCCACTGATCGAAGGTTCCATGACCAGATCGGGACTTGCGGCCGTCGACCAGTGCGAAACGGAAGAGCCTACCTCGTATGGGTTGGGAGCGTGCAATCGCAGGAATCCCGAGGTCGTACCCGCCCGTTCACTCATCTCGTAGCTCAAGGTGGTGAAGACATCGGCTTCGCTCTTGATCAAGCTTCCCGAGGCCATGCTGATGCCTACCGAGGGGATTGCGACAGCGGGGTCGTTGCCGCCCATGGGAGGCAGTCCCTGCGGCTGATTGTTCGCGATCAAAACCGCCAATGCTCCGGCGGACTGTGCATTGACGACCTTTTCCGTGAAGAGACAGACTCCTCGATCGATCAGAGCCAGGTTTCCGCGAATCTGGTCGGCGTTCGCAAAGGGTCCCTCGCAACCATCGGTCACGGAACCCTGGGACAGATCACCGTCGTCGATCAAGACCACCCGCCCCGAGATGCCGAAGGTGGGTACGGGCGGGCCGAACTGAGCGACCTGGACGTCGAATTCTCCCGAGATGTTCACCGGTGATTCAATTGTCATCATCGCAGGTGCGACCAGCAGGTCTTCGACGAGTTCCGTCACCTCGGAGCCGATCCAGACGACGTCGGGGTCGTTGAGGACCGAAGAGGCGCGCTGCTGCTGAGTCATCTGATCCCAGCGAAGCCCCGTCTCCGTGTCGAGCGTCATCCGGGACATGATGTCCGGAACCTGATCGGAGAAGAAGCCCGACTGGCTCGTCCGACTGCTGAACCCGAGCCCGTGCGTGATCTCGTGAATCAGCACCGGAAGCAGATCTGAGCCCGGTCCCTCGCTGTGATCGAACCCGTAATACCAGCCGCCTCCTCCCAGGCAGGACGGACTGTCGATGTTGGCGTTGATCTGGATCGCGATGTCATCGTTGAAAGGAGCCGAGAAGAAGGCCGGGTCGAGAGGACCGGGATCCGGAGACCCATCCGGCTCGCGGTTCAGGTCCATCCCTGCCAGCTGGTTCGCGAGCGCGACCGGATAACTGGTGTCCGGAAGAGGGGCTCCTGGAAAATTGACCTCGCGCCTGATGTTGAAGGCTCCGGCCAGCACGGCGGAGTTCTGATCGCAGGCCAGAGAAGTGAAGGTTCCCTGGACGACGATGGGAACGTCCCCTCGGATCGTGGCGCCGAGAATCTCGAAGGCTCGCAAAATGACGTTGACGCGCTGCTCGCCGATCGTCTGACCGGGATTGCCGCCGACAGGCTGGGCGGGAGTGGGGTCGTTGAAACCGGAGCCGGTCGGATCGACGATGTTGAGAATGAATTCAGCGGCAAGAGCTGAGGAAGACGGCCCGAAGAGGAGGAACAGCAACGCCAGGGGCTTCAATCTAGCGATCACGCCAACCCTCACTTTGAGTCTTTCGCGGCGAAAGCGGCGCGACACCCTTCTCGATCTCCGCCGCACTCACGCAGCGAGTGATCGAGGTTCCGTCATTTTTCTGTGACAGGACGGAATAGCTCATTGCACTCGGATGGACGACGACACTGTAGGAACCGTCGGATCTCTGCTCCACGAGATCGGGACGCTCAGATTGGCGAACGACCGTATCCAGGCCGAGCCGCCGCCTTTCTTCAGCGGTCGCCGATCGCAGCTCGCCGGTTTCAGAATCTCGTGTCACGACCATCCCGTCAGCGCCCTCGAGACTCTGAGAGCCGGCGGAAGCTTCGACTGCCTCCGAACCTTCAGGATTCGGAGAGCAGGCCTCCGCCCCAAGGACCGTGAGGAGTGCCAGGACGGCCGTCTCGAGCGGCCGAAGTCGACTTGATCGGATCGAT
>CAJHYB010000631.1_pt1 | contig 27499 bp, 23 predicted proteins | sample 9198631 | NCBI WGS metagenome assembly CAJHYB01 (sample SAMEA7708354, study PRJEB35096) | sediment metagenome | biome: marine neritic benthic zone biome [ENVO:01000025]; feature: sediment [ENVO:00002007]; material: shallow marine sediment [ENVO:03000034] sea grass bed [ENVO_01000059] ... | reverse complement strand
CTGGCTGCGATGATCGGGGGAGGTGTGGAGGTCGGAAGTGACGCCTCCGGCAACCCCATCCTGCGCTATCCGACTCTGGCACCGGCCCTGATCGTGGTGGGCTCGATGATGCTCAAGTCGGTGAGAGACTTCAATTGGGAAGAGCCGACCGAGTACATTCCTACGTTCCTGATCCTGGTCGGCATCCCCCTGACCTTCAGTATCGCCCACGGCATCGCTTTCGGATTCATCTCTTATGTTCTCGCCAAGGTGGCGACGGGGCGCTGGAGAGAATGTCACCCTCTGACCTACGTCTTCGCCGCTCTCTTCGTAGTTCAGCTGATTCTGGTCTAGAAGGTGAGAGGCGCCTTTTCTTGAAGGCGCCTGAACAGTGGATCGCCCCGCAACGAGGTCTGGAGATGGAGACGATGGAAGCTTTCATTCGAGAGATTCCTAAGGCCGAACTCCACATCCACATCGAGGGTTCACTGGAACCCGAAATGGCGTTGGAGTTCGGGGAACGCAACGGAATCGAGCTGCCCTTCGCGACGCCCGAAGAGGCGCGGCGTGCCTACCGATTCGCCGACCTGGAATCCTTCCTGACCGTTTACTATCAGTCCGCTGCCGTGCTGCGGCGAGAACGGGACTTTCATGATCTGACCCTTGCCTACCTGAAGAAGTCGCATTCTCAAAATGTGCGGCATTGTGAGATATTCTTCGATCCCCAGTTGCACACCGACAGAGGCGTGGACTTCGAAACCGTCATGAGTGGCCTTCTGGGTGCCATCGAGGAAGCTCGACACGGAATCGGAATCTCTGTCCGGCTGATCCTGTGCTTTTTGCGACATCTGAGCGCCGATGCAGCCATGGAGACGCTCATCAGCGCGATTCCCTTCAAAGAGCGGATCGTGGCCGTCGGTCTTGACTCTTCCGAGGCTGCCCATCCTCCCGAGAAGTTCGGCGCCGTCTTCGCCAGGGCCCGCCGCGAGGGTTTCCTCACCGTCGCTCATGCAGGTGAAGAGGGACCTCCGGAGTACATACGGCAGGCGCTGGACGTTCTCAGGGTTTCGCGAATCGACCATGGAGTCCGCTGTCTGGAAGATCCCGATCTGGTGAAACGGCTGGCGGAGTCACGGATCCCCCTCACAGTGTGTCCTCTGTCCAACGTCAAGCTGGCCGTGTTCGACTCCATCGCTCAGCACAATCTCAAGAAGCTGATCGATCTGGGGCTGTGCGTAACGGTGAATTCAGACGATCCGGCCTACTTTGGCGGCTATGTAACGGAGAACCTGCTGGCCGTGCAGAAAGGGCTGGGTCTGGGGCGAGACGAGATCTATCGCCTCTCGAGGAACTCCTTTGAAGCAGCCTTTGTCGAACACAGTGTGAAGCAGAAACTGATCGACGAACTTGACGACTTCGTCGGTAATGCCTGACGGTGGGTGCTTCGTCAGGCAGCACCCAGTTTCGACTCAAGCGGCATCTTCGAGCGAACTCGAAAATCGCCGTAGAGTGCCCCTTCCTCCGGCACAGCCGAGGCAGTTTTCATTCGCAAATCCTCCTCGTTTCTCTAAAGTGAATTGCACTATCGCTCAGGCTCAGTTTTGAGTTCTTCTGCACGGCAACAGATGAATATCTCGCTGCTCCGCTGGGACAATCACGACTTTATGCGGACTATCGAAGAGTCTGTGCCGACCAGAATCTCATAGCCCGTGCCAGGCCATTCACAGAACCAAAGCCGAATCGACCCAGGGGCGTCTCACTGGCTCGCTCTGCGGGCCAGGTTGGCTCAGACCGACCAGGATTCCGGTTCGCTGGATGGCTCCTGGATCAGATTCAACGTTCCTCACCACCAACCTGCTTTGACTCCTCGAAGCAAGCTGCCTCGTCCAGTTGCTGGAGTGAGTTGAGCTGAGCCGAATAGGTGTGGCGGCATCCGGAGGCGGGCCAATTCACCTCGACCTCCAGGATCCGGTCGGCGTTCAGAAGCCCGATGTGTGCCAGGTAGGGAGCACTGCCGAATCCGGTTCCGTTGTCCATCAGATAGGTCCGCTGGATTGTCTCGCCGGCAGGATTCTCTGCCAGGACCCGTATGGTGGCACCGAGCCCGAAACGGTTGCTGCGACGTCCCTTCAGGCGGAACTTGACCCAGTTGTTCGAGAGATGGCTTTCGTTGACGAAGAGCTGGTTGGGCCAGCCGTCGCCTGGCCACATTCCCCCCAGGCTGGAATAGATATCCTGATCTCCATCATTGTCGAAATCGAAAAAGACGATACCGTGACCTTTCTGGACGGTCCCGAAACCGGACAGCATCGATATGTTGCTCATCCTGCCGGTGCAGCGGACCCCTTCCAGCTCCCCCAGGTACATGAGATTGGGTAGGACGAACCAGGATTCCGGGTTGCCGGTCCCCAGGTAGAAGTCATAGCAGCCATCGTTGTTCAGATCTCCGAATGAAGCGCCCATGGTCCCCGCCGGCATGGAGTCGCTAAAAAAGTCGTGGCGTTGCGAGAAGCCCCCATTTGTCTGAAGGAAAATCTTGCTGGCGTTGCGCGACGGTTCTTTCCCGAATACGGTGTTTTCCACCGAGATTTCGGCGGGGCTCTGGCCGCCCTGGAAGAGGTCGAGGCGCTGGTTGTGGTCGACATCGACGAAGGCGGTCATGAAACCCGGCTCGGTGGATCCGATCAACGATGTCGTTTCGAATCGCCGACCTCCCAGGTTCCTCAGAAGGACGCTCTGCCCCCGAGTGAAACTGGACAGGAACAGATCGATCCAGCCGTCGTTGTCATAGTCCCCGAACGCCGCTCCCAGGAAAATCCGGTCGTGGACGACGTCCTCGAGACCGAAGTCGGACGTCCGATCGACGAAGCGGCCGTCCTGATTGATAAACAGGCGGGAGGGCATAGGCCGCCGGGAAAGCAACCCACCGGCGAACGGAAGCTGCTGTCCGAACTGGGCCAGAAAAAGGTCGAGATCACCGTCATTGTCGATATCTCCCCACGCGGAGACACATGTGTAGACTGCTTCGCCGCGATCAGGAGTTCCACCGAGCAGACCGCTCGAGAAGGTCACATCTTCGAAAGTCCCGCCACCGCCGTTGCGCAGGAGCTGGAAATGATGAAAAGGGCGCGAAACGAAGAGGTCCATGGCCCCATCGTTGTCATAGTCAGCCGCGGTGATGATGAAAGCCTGCTGAACAGCCTCCAGCCCTGCCTGCCGCGTTGCGTCGACAAACTCTCGCCCCTGGATGTTGCGGTAGTAGCGAAGCGGGTCGAAGGTGCCTCCAGTCACGATGTCCAGGTAACCGTCGCCATCGAAGTCCTCGACCGCCACCCCCTTCCCCACATCCAGCGTCGCGACCCCCAGTTCCCTCGCCCCATCGCGGAACACGAGATCAGCGTGGTTGGCTTCGGCCCGGCGCTTCCCCTCGCCGTAGAAAAGGTCGGTGAATGAATTGCTGACACGATAGCGTTCGGGGACGCCTTCCGGATATCGGCCCAGTGTCATGTAGCCGAAGTTGAGCAACCAGCGATAGAGAGGATTCCGCGCGTCGTACTCGTCGAGGAGCCTTTCGAGAACCTGCACGGAGGCTTCGGTCGCTTGATCGCGCATGTGGGGAAGAACGATGGGCAGGGCGCACATCCTGGTCATGTCATGCGGCATGCTCTCCGCAGGTGTTGCGGTGGTCACTCGTTCGGGATCTTCGCTTTCGGGTTCGCGCTGAATGAGACTGTCCAGGCAGTTCGTCGCTTCGGCTTGGCGAGAGAGAGAAGCGGCCAGCCAGAATAGGCTCTCTTCGGTCTCGCCTCGGAGCCTGATATGCTCCTGTATCTGACTGACGGCCTGTCCGAATTCTCCTCGGTGGAATCTGCGTTTTCCCTTCTCCAACAAACTCTGCGAGGCTTCCGGTGGCGGGAGTGCCACGAATCCATCCGGATCGCTCCCTCTCAACTCTCCATAAATTTCGGCGTAGTAGAGCAGGAAGCGGTACTGGCTGGAGTTCTCGTGCCAGGAGGCATGGCGGAGATCGGCCACGAGCGCCTCTGTGAATCCCGGGAATCTGACTGAGAACCAGAGTGCACCCATCAACACTGCGGCGAGACCCACAGAACCTGCGTATAGAAGGAGCTTTCGCGACCGGAACCCCTGGTATCGGGAGGGTGGGGCCATCTGGCAATTGTCGCCGACAACCGGCTCTTTAACAATGCCCTGAGGTCCGCCGCCGTTTCAACCAGGGAAGACCGTCGTGCCGAGCAGGCCCGCCAAAGCGATCTAGCCAATTCGGGCAGCGTCGGAATCCAGCACGCAGTCAACGCATGACGGGGAGGCGTCGTCGATCATTGATCGGCAGAACTCGATGCTCGCCAAACGGGGGCGCAACGGTCCTGCCTTCGGAGTCGCTCGTGAGACTACTCGACGACAATGGACCGGCGGTTTGAATCCCCTGAACTGAAAGTGCCGCCCGCGAAGAGCCGGCGCACCAACCCATCAAACGCGCATTCCTGAGGGAGATCGATGCCTCTGGCTCCTTCAGGCCGGCTGAGGCGCAGCCCTGGTGGAGTGCAAGGGGATGTAGGCCAACTCCTCGTCGGGTTTATCGGGATTGAAGAGCACGACCTCCATGAGAACATTCCGGGGCTCCTGGCCCCCGGATGAAGCCTCGATCAAGGCTTCCATGAATATCGCCGGCAACACTTCCAATCGGCTGTCGCGCCGACCGACATCCTTGACATCACCGGCGAGCTTCTCGAGGAGACCTCTGAGTTCCTTGAGTGTCAGAACCTGGGTCGAGTCGGTCAAGGCCAGGCGGAACCGCTCCAGCAGCTTGGAGAGGTCCGTGATTCGATTGTAGAGGACCCACGCCCATAAAACGTCGAAGTCCGAGACATCGACCAGGATCTGAGTGCCTCCGACCGTCACCCTCCGGTTCTTGGACCATTTGGATTTCAGAATCTCCAGTTGAATCGCCTTGGACAGATCCTCCACAAAGTCAGGCTGGAGAAACAGGACGGCGATAGCCGGAACATCGACGTTCGATTGGATCAGGTAGGTGTCGATCAGACGGTCCACAAAAATCTGCTTCAGAGCCTTGACATTGTTGGGAGCACGCTCGATTTGAGCATAGTTGTGCTTCAGGGCTTTCGAGAGAGACGGGCCGTCGAAGGTGACCGTGTAGCGAAGTTCGGTTGGCCCGAAACCATCCGCCTCCTCGAGGTTCACTTTGTTCTCGAGAGTGTAGATCAGACGTCGGCGCTGGCCATCGTGGATCACTCCCAGCTGGACCCCCAGCGTCAGGTACGACGTCAGCTCAGACAGAGAAGTGTTCTGATCTTTCACCTTGTAGTCGAAACGGCTTTGGAGAGAGTCGAGAACGGAGGGGTCAACCGCCTGCTTTCCGACCTCGTCGTCGGCGAAGGCTCCGTTGAGGCGCCCCACGATCTGAAGAGTGTAGTTGAGCTCGGTCAGGCGACGATTCGTTTCGGTGACGGTTTTCCCCTCCACACTCAAGGTGTATATCGTCATGAAACCCTGGCCACCCACCTGGACAGAAGTCTTCAGATCGGAGAGGACTGAACTGACCTCCTTGAAATTCCAGCCAAACACATGGATCTTCAGGGTTACCGTCTTCTGCTGTGAATCGGTCAGGGTCGCCTTGGCCAGTTTCAGCCGTTCCAGATTCTCGTCCTTGAGGACTGTCCGGAAGTCTCCCCCCAGAGCCCCTTCAAGCAGCTCGATTCCCCTGGGGTCGGGGCTTCCGTCCGCGAGGGCCACGCGAATCTGCAGATCGATCAGCCTTTGGGATTCGCTGGCTCGCTGGTAGTCCAAGCTCAGGCTGAAGCGACCCTTCGCATTGAGCGCCTTCTGCACGTAGTCTCCAACCTGGCCAACGATGTTCTCGAAGTTCTTGCCGAACTCATTCACCTGCTCCCAGATCCGTCTGGCCTCGGAACCATCTGCGAAAAGCTCATCCCAGACCTTGCCGGTCAGACGCTCGACCAGTTCTCTGGCCCGGCCGCTCGCCTGTTCCTGGAGTTCCTCGACGGTGTCGTACTTGGCGAGTTCCGCCGCTATTTCCGAGAGCTTCAGGGCCTCCAGCTTGGACTCAATGAACTCACGGATCTCCTCTTTGGCCGTGCTGTTGATCAGGTGATCGAGATCGTCCAGTCCCTTCTGCAGCTTGCTCCGAAAATCATCGATCCGGCTATCCAGCCCCGTCACGATGGCACCGTAGCTCTCTCCCAGGAGATCCTCGATCACGCTGCGAAGCTCGGGTGGAGCGAAGTCGTTCAGCAGTCGATTCCTGATCTGTTCGACATCGGCATCCTGGAGAAGTCCATTCAACTTGGCGAGAAGGTCGTCGAGGTTGAGCTTTTCGTCGATGAGCTTCGTGTACAGTTCTATTGGGTACTTTGCTGGGTCCTCCAGAACCTCCTGGATCTTCCGTACCCGCGCCAGCACCGCCTCCAGGGGCTCTCCGGCTGCATCGATACCCTTGGCGATCCACTCGTCGACGACCGCGCCCAGAAACCCGTCCAGTTTTTCCTTGGCCTGATCCGGTGTGAGCTGAGAAAGTTCGATGAACTTGTCGAGAACCTGCGCAGCCCGCGTCCCGATAATGGCTTCCACCGTCTCGATTCCGCCGTCGACCGGCGTTTCGAATTCGGCATTCACATCAACGCCCAGCCCGAACTCGAAGCTCGAGTTGTGGTTCTTCTGGACGACCATCCTCAGCCAGCCGTCACTGTCTCCCTTGACTACGCTCATTCGAAAAGCGCCACCCACCTGATACCCGACCGAGATTCGGGCCGCCGCCTGCAGCTTGAGTGTCGTGGTCAGATCGAGCGCCCCGAGAGAGTAGTTCCTGGTGCCATTGAACTCATACCCGACACCGACTTGAGCTCCGAGTTGCAGAAAGCCGTCATACTGCAGGAAGAGCGCCTCGGCCTCAGCGAGAGCAAGGGCCTGCCCGAGTACGGTGGCATCCTGGGGCAGATTCTGGGGCAATCGGGCGCGTCGGAAGGCTCCGCCAATTGCGTCGAGAACACTTTCCGCCGGGAGGCTCGGCCTGCAGTAGAACCACTGCGCGCCTCCCCCGGACTTGATGCTGAAACCGACGGTCACGGCGGTACCGATCATCGTGCTCGCCGTCGCCCCGGCCGAGACCTTGCCCGCAAAGGAGAGAATGATCAGAGGCGTATCACCGGCCTGGATGAGTTCCTGGAGTTCGTCTCCGACATCCAGACTGCCGACATCAGGTAATGCTTTCAGCCCTTGATCTCCGCTGACGATATCGACAGCCGCAGCTGCCGCGGAGTCGACATCGACCACGAGGGAATCCAGGGAACCGAGAGTCAAGTCGAACTTCTGTTCGAACCCGAACTCGACGGAAGTTCGCACGAAAGTGGCCGGAGCCTGCTGCTCCAGCAACGCCCCGACCGTAATGCCTGGATTCTGCTCTACGATTGTGGCGAGTTCAGTGAAAGTGACCTTCAGCGAGCCGGCACCGTTCCAGAAGGACTTGTCGATGTTAGAGACCAGATCGGTGAACTTGACACCTGAGAGCATATTTCCCCCAACAATTCCCTGAAGTTCGATTGGCAAGACAAAGAAACTTGATGGGACGATAGGCGATGCACTTTGCGCCTGTCAAGTGCGCCATCTTTCTTGTCTGACCACGCTCCCTGGCCCAACCAGAGCGCCACGCGCCCAAGGCAGATTCAACGGCCTGACTGCGTCATCTCGGCATGCGTCTGCTCGACTGCGGGCTTGAGAAAGAACACCTCGAAAACGCGTTTCAGCCGTGGATCGTCGTCCGTGATCTCAGAGGGAAATGTCTCGACATCCAGTTGCCCTCTGATTTCGTCTAGAGTTATGTCCTGATCGACTGCTCCGCGGACCTGGCCGAACAGGGAGTCGATCAGTCCGTTGACGGTTTCGAGGTACTCAGGATCGCGCATCACCGGACCGTGTCCCGGCACGGGCCCCGCTTCCAGCCGCAGCCGCTCACCCCTCCGAAGTGCCGGCAGCCGTCCCGGACCGGGCCACTTCGCGGTTGCCGGGATAGAAGCGAGCACAGAGCGCCGGCAGAACAATCATGTTCAGGAATGTCGACGAAAGCAGCCCCCCGACGACGACGACCGCAAGCGGCGACTGGATCTCGTTGCCTGCCCGATGTCCCGTCAACGCCAATGGAATGAGAGCGAGGCCCGCCGTGAGGGCCGTCATGAGAATGGGATTCAACCGGTCTATGGACCCCTCGTAGATCGCCTCAGGGAGCGACCGACCTTCCTTGAGTAGATCCTCGTAGCGAGAAACCATCAGGATTCCATTCCGGCTGGCAATACCGAGTAGCGTGATGAATCCGACCATGGACGCGATGCTGAGAATACCGGTACTCAGGAACACCGCCGCTACCCCACCTATCATCGCCAGCGGCAGATTACTCATCATCAGTATCGCCAGCCTGAAGCTGGAAAAGGCGACGTAGAGAAGAAAGAAGACGGCCAGGACGGCCAGGAATGAGAGTATTCCGACCATCCGACTGGCTTCCGCTTCACTCTCGAACTGTCCGCCATAGACGACGTAGTAGCCCTCGGGGAATTCGATCGAGTTGCGGACAGCAGCCTGGATGTCGTTGACGGTCGTACGCAAATCTCTCTGGGCCACATTGCACTGGACGACGATCTTGCGCTGGACGTCTTCGCGGCTGATCCGATTCGGTCCTGAGTCGGTTCTGATTTCAGCAACCTGCATCAGTGGAACTGAGTTTCCAGAGGGAGTGCCTACGAGAAGTCGCTCGATCAGCTCGGGGTCTTCCTGAATCTCCCTGGGGAACCTGACCACGACATCCCACGCTTTCTGGTCTTCGAAGATCTGTCCTACGACCTCGCCGTTCAGTCCGACATCGACCGCCTGGTGCAGAGCATCCATGGACAGTCCGTGCGCAGCCGCCGAATCTCGGTCGAAACGGATGTGAAGCTGCGGAACATGAGTCTGGGGTTCTACCTGCAGGTCGACGACTCCCGGCACCTCGCTCATCACGTCTCGGATTCGCGCCGCCAGGGAGCGCAGAGTCAGAAGATCCGGCCCAAAGAGCTTCACGGCCACCGCAGCCCGCGTTCCGGAGAGCATGTGATCGATGCGGTGGCTGATCGGCTGCCCGATGGTAAAACTCGTTCCAGGGATGACGGTCAGCTGACTTCTCAGAGCCTCCAGAAACTCACCGCGACTTCGTTCCCCGAGCTGAAAACGAACGTCGATCTCCGCGCCGTTGACTTCCTGGGCGTGTTCATCCAACTCCGCTCTCCCGGTGCGCCTGGACGTCGACAGCACCTCGCTGTTTGAGAGGAGGATCCGCTCGGCAGTCTGACCCAGACGATCGGACTCTTCCAACGAAGTTCCGGGCAGAGTGACCTGTGTGATTGTCAGCGTCCCCTCGTTGAACTCCGGCAGAAAAGTGCGGCCCATGAACGGGACTGCCGCAAGGGCGGGAATCAGAAGAGCCACCGCGAGGAGCAGAACGGGAATCGGCCTCGCCAGAGACAGGCTCAAGAGCGGTGAATAGAGATCTTTCAGTGTCCGGGCAAGCCAGGGCTCCTGGATCCGGAGCAGTGCTCTGGATTTCGGTAGCAGAAACGAGCACAGAGCAGGGGTCACGGTCAGAGCAGCCAGGAAGGATCCAAAGATGGAAACGATGTAGGAGATCCCTAAGGGACGCAGCATTCTTCCTTCGAGACCTGTCAGAGCGAAGAGCGGAACGAAGACCACGATCACGATCAGAGTAGCGAACATGATCGGATAACGGACTTCGCTCGAGGCTTCGTAAATGACTTGGTCTGAGGCGTGCCGCTCGCCTTTCTTTGTGTTGAGTCGAAGCCGCCGAAAGACGTTTTCCACGTCGATGATAGCGTCATCAACGAGGGCTCCGATGGCGATCGCCATGCCTCCGAGTGTCATCGTGTTGATCGTCACTCCAAAGGCCCAGAAAACGAGAATTGTGAAGAGCAGAGAGAGCGGGATCGCCGTGATCGAAATAAAGGTTGTCCGAACATTAAAGAGGAACAGGAAGAGAATCGCCACGACGAGAAAGGCGCCATCTCTCAACGCTCTGAGGACGTTTGCGATCGCCAACTCGATGAAATCCGCCTGGCGGAAAATATGCTGTTCGATACCGATTCCCTCCGGCAAAGAGGGCTCGATCTCGGCCAGTACCCTGTCGATCTGTTCCGTCAGATCAAGAGTGTCGGCTTCAGGCTGTTTCAGAACGGCCAGGACGACGGCCTCACTGCCGTTAATCGAGCCCACTCCTCGACGGGTCTTCGGTCCGACGATCACTTCAGCGACATCCCCCAGTCGCGTAGATTGATTCGCCGACCTGCCGATCGGTGTGCGGCGGAGTTCCTGGAGGTTGTGTACCCGGCCCAATCCCCGAATCAGGAATTCTTTTCCGGAACGGCTATAGAATCCACCTGACGAGTTCTGACTGGCTGCGGCGGCCGCCTCGAGAACATCCTCCAGTGTGCACTGATAGGCCTGCAGTCTTTCCGGGTCGACCAGCACCTGGTACTGCTGCACCTCTCCGCCCAAAGGTATGACTTGAGAAACTCCGGCGAGGGCGAGCACGCGGCGGCGAATCGTCCAGTCGGCGATGGTTCTCATTTCCATCGATTGCTCAGGACTTCCCGTCACACCAATCAACATGATCTCCCCCATGATTGAGGAGATGGGCGCGAGCACTGGAACTGGAACATCAGGCGGCAGGGTGTTCTGTGTCAGCTGAAGCTTCTCAGACACGACCTGACGTGCCCGAAAAATGTCCATACCCCACTCGAACTCTACGAAGACGATCGAGATTCCGATTCCGGAAACCGACCGGACTCTCCTCACACCGGTGGCGCCGTTGAGTGCCGTCTCAATCGGAAAGGTGACGAGAGTCTCAACTTCTTCCGGTGCCATGTTGTGGACTTCGATCACGACCGTGACAGTCGGGGCGGTGAGATCGGGGAAAACGTCAACGGGCAGTCGAAGCGCGAGAAACACTCCGATCGCCATCGTGGCAATGCTGCCGACGAGAACGACCAATCTGTTCTGTATGGACCAGCGAATCAGAGCGTTCAGCATTCCTCAACTTCCGGTCAGTGGACGTGGCCGTGGTCGGGAACTTCGGTCGAACGAGCTGCTAGAGCAACGTTGTAGGCTCCCAGAATCACGACCCGTTCGCCCTTCTCAAGACCCCCGACGATCTGGATCCAGCCCTGGTCCTGCAGACCTGTTCTCAGAAGGCGGCGCTCAAATGTCTCTCCCGCGACCTGCACATAGGCTACGGATCTGTCTTCCTCGACAAGGAGGGCGGACTTGGGGATCGCCAGAACCTCCACGGGACTGCCGGCCTGAAGATCGAGTCGCCCCAGGCTGCCCAGCTTGATGCGGTTGCTCCGGTTTTCGACCTCGAAGTAGATCGGAAGGGTCCGGTTTGCAGGGTTGACCGACGAGCCGACGAAAACCAGTGCCGACTGATCGATGCGAACTTCGGCCAGCCCCGGAAGCACGAGGGTGCCTCCTCGGAGGTTTTCCAGTCTGGGCAGATCCTCTTCGAAAACCTGCCCCTGGGCCCAGACCCTTTTCAGATCGACGATGTGAAAGATCTCATGCCGATCATCAACGTACTGGCCGGGAACCACCTGGTTGCCGACCAGCTGACCCGAAATGGGAGCGGGCAGAGGCAAGCGCCCCTCGATCGCGTCGAGAGTCTGCCCGGTCGAATCGTAGCGCGAGATCGCCTTCCCATAGGTGGCCAGGGCCTGTTGGGCCGCCTCCAGCGAAGCCCTTCGGATCTCGAGTGCTGATTGAGCTTCGAGCAACCGCTTCTCAGGGAGTGCTTCGGCTTCGACGAGAGAAGTGACTCTCGCCACCTCCTGCTCGGCCAGTCCCAGCCGAGCCCGTTCTATCGCAACCTCGGCTTCGGCCTTTGCGACGTCCTCGGAAAGACGAGTGATCGTCATGCCGGCCGCGAGTTGGCGATCCAGAAGACTGGACCGATCGGCCGGAAGCAGTTCGAGGTAACCGAGCAGATCGCCTTTGACGATCTTCGCCCCAAGGATTGGTATCCCGCCCTCCGGCGGCTCGTACCGGCCACCAACCACGGGAGTTACGACGCTCTCGGACCCTGGCTTCGCCCTGATCGTGGCCGGGATTCTTACGATCTCGTAGATCTCACGTTCTCGAACAGTCGCGGACGCGAACGGGAGTTTCCACTGCTGGTCCTTCAAGTAGGTGATGTTCTCTGCGGAGGCCTGAACCTGCTCCGGCTCCATCTGCTCGGCACTCTCGGAAACTGCAATCGGTCCGTATTCAAGGCTGGTCTCAATCTCATCGGAAAGGATGTCGAGGTGCAGGGTGTAGTCCCCGGCCTCCTCGAACGTCAAGGTGGGACCGAAGATTCCTGGTACCTCGGGAGCACCAACCGTGACCATCTTGGGCTGCGTGCCGTCCTTTGCGAATCGAAACAGCACGGGGCCTTCTGAAATCGGTCGAAAATCGGCAAGCTTCGTTAAGTGAACCGCGAACCTGACCTGCTTTCCCACCTCCAGGACCGGGTATTCCATGAAGAGCTCCAGCTCTTCGCTCCAGAATGTAACTGCGATGGAAGGTTCGTCCTCGGCGTGCGTGTGGGTTGTACCGCCGTGACTATGGGAGCCTGCCTCGCTTGGTTCAACGGCTTCAGGGCTCGTGCAACGCACCAGCGTGGCCATCGCAACCAACAGGAAAAACACAAATACCGCCCGCACTCGTCTGACTTTCATGGGACTCTCTCGCCAAGAGGCGCTGCGACCGAAGCTTCCAGTTCCAGCTCTGCCATGTGCAATTCCTCTAACAGTCGGTTCTGTGCGAGGAAGGCACTGCGCCTGGTCCGCAGAGCATCGATGAACTCGAGGATACCGGCTTCTCCTGCCTGGTAGCTGAGAGCCGTAATCTCTACCGTTTGATCCAGTTTCTGCAGAAAACCAGGGCCGAGTCGTCGGCTGGCCTCCAGGAGTTCCGTGAAGACGCTGTGCGCCAGTTGGACCTCGTTTCGAATCCAAGCCTCCTTCCAGTTCTTCAGCATTCCCTGGCGCCGGCTGGTGGCGAGTTTCTCGGCGATAGCTCCTGTTCTCCGGTCCCAGATGGGGAGAGGGACCCGGACGCCGAAATAAAAAGAATTCTGTCCAGAGTCCCTTTTGTAGCCCCCACCGAGATTGAGATTGGGGACGTTCTTCGACTTCTCGACCGCAACGGCCGCCTCGGCGACCAGGGTCTCCAGTTGTTGTGCCTTCAGATCTGGCCGAGACTCGATCGCTCTTCGAATGAGCACGGAAGGATCGGGCAGTTGGGCTTGCTGGGTCTCGGCGAGGCTGAGTTGCGGCAATGTGGTTCCTTCCCAGGCGATCAGAGAGGCAAACTGCGCCCAGGAGGTCTGGAATTCTCGTTCGGCCCGAGCCAGTTCGACGAGATGTCCGAGTTCCTCAGCTTCGATCTTCATTTGGGCAAGGCCGGAAACCTCGCCGAGTTCGTATCGCCGGCGGTGAGCGTCGCGGATCTTCTCGTAGCGTTCCAGCGCTGACCTCAGCGACTCTTTTCGCTTGGAAGAATAGAAGAGCCTGACGTAAGACCGCTGGATTTCCAGCCTCTTGAGGCGAATGAAGTCCTGGTATCGCGAGGTTCCAGCATCCAACTGGAGTTGGGCTAGATCGTGGCGTTTACCGCGCTGACCACCCAACTCGAAATCCTGAGAGGCCCAGATGAGGAACTCCTGATCATCGAAGAATCCAGTATTCGCCAAGCCCGTGGAGTAACCCTCCTGGCTGTAGTTCAGCGTCGGGTTGGCCCAGGCTCCGCTCTGGATCAGCCTCCCCTGGAGTGCCTGGAGTTTCTCCTTCTCGGCGGCCACAAGAGGACTCCGGTCCAGAAAGCGAGCGAATGCTTCATCAAAGGTGAGTTGTTGCGCGTTGATTGAACAGCACGCACAAGAAAAAAGCGCGAGAGCGAAAAGCCAGGCCGGCAGAGGACGAGAATGACTCGGCCGTCCTGCGCTCGTCGGGCGGAGCCTTGGATGTGATTCAGCCTGCAAGCAGGGTTCTCGGGCAATGGGAGATTCGCCGGATTCGGTTGCTCGTGGGGTCAATTGGCCGAAGGTCGGAGCGGTGGACTTGTTCGCGCCTCCGTTCTTCCAGAAACCTCTCTCGTCCACCATGCGAAACCGTGAAGGAATGATGCAACAGTATCTTTCAGTCAACCTGCCCGACAAAGAAAGTCTCGCTCTCGAGGCGCACCTCACGCCCCAGAGTGAGGCCGACGATGAGGCAAGCCTTCAAAAAACGCAAGACGCCATCGGTCATTCCGGGCCCGTCGAGGGCCATCTTCCACGAGCCATCGAGACCGTAGAACGAAACCCGACGGGACAATCCGCCGGCGAGTCCCCCGGGAGTATCGCGGAGAAACAAAGACGGGAAACGAGTTTCTCTCAGATCCGCAGGATACGAGTCATTGAACTCCACCTCAAGAGTAGAGTGTCGAGTTGAAGTCGCCTGAGCCGAGTTCAACAGCAGCCCACTACCGCGAATCCCATCAGTGGGGCAGACGCGGGCAGAGAATCGAGTAAACCCAGGTACCGACCAGAGCGCTCATGAGCAACACAACTGCCCCGGCGACCCCGTTTCCGATCAGGGCGAAGATCGGCCCCGGACAGGCCCCGGCGAGCCCCCACCCAAGGCCAAAAATGGTCCCGCCGATCCAGTAGCGGTGGCCGCGACCGAAATCCTTCGGCGGTATAGAGATCGTCTCGCCGCTCAGATTCCGGGCGCGCATTCGCTTGATCAATGTGACGCTGAGCGCTGCGACAACGACTGCCGAAAGGATGACGCCATACATGTGGAAGCTGTGGAAACGGAACATCTCCTGAATTCGATACCACGAAATAATCTGCGACTTGGTGGCTGTCACGCCGAAGAGGATTCCGAGAATCAGATATGGCACCAGGTCCAGAAGGCGTTGGGATCGCGTTTCGGCCTTTTTCATCTCATCACCCATGGGAGAAGGAAGTGTGTCGCCGCCAATCCACCGGCGAAGAAACCCAGAACCGCCACGAGCGACGGCCATTGCCGGTCAGCAAGGCCCGAGATCGCGTGACCCGACGTGCACCCGCCGGCGTAGCGGGCCCCGAAACCGACCAGGAAACCACCTGAAACCAACAGCACGAGACTCGGCAGAGAGGTCAGCGACCCGAGCGCAAAGATCTCCGCCGGAACAAGGCCTCTCGGCGCGTCGAAGCCGATCTCGACCAATGCGGCGCTCGTCTTCGCCGCAACCTGCACGTCCGCAGTTCCCTTCAGCCAGGTGCCGGCGATCCAACCTCCGATCACGATTCCGAGGGCAAAGGTCAGGTTCCAGGCACCCGATTCCCACCAGTTGTAACGAAGAAAACTCGGTTTCGCGGGAACACAGGCGGCGCAGATGTGACGAAGGTTGGCCGAAACACCGAACTGCTTGCTCCCCAGGAGTAAGAGTGCGGGAACCGTCAATCCGATCAGAGGTCCAGCCAGATACCAGGGCCAAGGTTGACTCAGGTTTTCAATCATTTGGGGGCTCCTTTTCGTTACAGCGTTTCGTCGAAGTGCTCAGGAGCCGACTTGTGCAGCGCTGGCAACCACCGACCGCCTGCTGACGGGCGCACTCTGATTCTCCCACTCGCCTCCTGATCGTCAAAGCCAGTTCCCGATAATGCAGCTTTGTCGTCAAGCTCCCGGAGAGCTTCGACTTTGAAGATCGACGATGTGAGACGGGAGTTTCGAAAACGAGTCTGCCTCTTTCTCGTCTCTTTTCTCTTTCTTTTCATCTTCTTTCTCGTCTCTTTTCTCGTCGCGAACGAATAAGGGAAAACGAGCGAACGAATAAGGGAAAACGAGGGTGTCTCTTTCTCGCCAGTTCTTTCTCGTCAGTTCCGTCTGGGGCAATTCGGAGTTCATGCCAACGGAGGAGTAGCTGCCAGACCGAATGGAACGCTGAGGTTTCAGGCTCTTGTCTTGGACACGAAACGATCCCGGACTGGACGTGAGATTCAGTTTAGCAGTAACGTTGGTCTTCTACAGGAGTCAGTTTATGAACCCCCATTCCCTATTCTCAATTCTTCTGGTTTTCGCCACGCCGAGTGTCTCACCTTACCTTCCAGCCGATGACTGGCCGCAGTGGCAGGGCCCGGCCCGGGACAACATCTCCAGGGAGACAGGCCTGCTGGACTCATGGCCCGAGGGTGGACCCCCATTGATCTGGTCGGTGTCGAACCTGGGTCGCGGCTACGGATCCGTTTCGGTCAGGGGTGACCGGATTTTCGTTCAGGGCAGCCAGGGTGATGAAAGCATTGTGCTGGCCCTGGAGAGATCCAGCGGGCAGACGTCCTGGACGCGGCCGCTGGGGCCAGGTCTGGACCAGAACCGGGGCGGTGGACCACGGGGGACTCCGACATTGGACGGCAATCGCCTTTACGCTCTGACCGAAAACGGTGACCTGGCCAGCCTGTCGACGGAAGACGGTAGCGTGGTCTGGAAAAGGAACATCCTGACGGAGTTCGACGGCGGGAACCCGAGGTGGCGCATCAGCGAGTCGCCGCTTGTCGATGGCGAGAGGCTGATAGTCACACCCGGTGGTTCCGATGCCGGCGTAGTCGCTTTAGACAAGCGTACGGGTCAGACGCTCTGGACCAGCGCGGGACTGAGCGATCCCGCCGGGTACTCCTCGTGCCTGGCCGTCGAGGTGGATGGCCTCCGCCTGATTCTTGCGTTCACTGCTCGCGCCGCTGTTGGACTGAGGGCTTCCGACGGCCAGCCCATGTGGCGTTATGAGCCGGTGGCCAATCGCACGGCGAATATCACCACGCCAATTTTCCACGACAACAAGGTCTTTTTCACTTCGGCATACGGGACAGGTGCGGCTCTGCTCGAACTGAAAAGAAACGGTGACTCCGTCTCGGCAGAGGAAATCTACTTCACTCGGAACATGCAGAATCACCATGGGGGAGTCGTACTGCTCAACGGCTCCCTCTACGGTTTCTCGAACGCGATCCTGACTTGCCTGGACTTTGAGACGGGTGAACGCCGGTGGAGAGATCGGAGTGTCGGCAAAGGTGCGCTCACCTACGCCGACGGCCATCTTTACCTTCTGGGCGAGAAAAACGTCGTCGGTCTCGCCGAAGCCACAGCCGAAGGATATCGGGAAAAAGGGCGGTTCACGATCCAGGACCAGGGATTGCCCAGCTGGGCCCATCCCGTCGTCAGCGGCGCGACGCTTTACATTCGCAACCAAGGCGTCCTGGCCGCTTACGATGTGAAAGCGAAGTAGACAAGACTCGACTGGTCCGCGTCGAGGCCGTAGCCCAAACGAGGGGGTTTTCAGTCGTTCCGAGAATTGAACGGTGCGGAGTCCACGAACTCTCACTGGACATTTCGGGGCAAGAGCTTCTGACGGACGCGTTCGACGGTCAGATTCCAGGCTCGACCCGTGGCCCGCCCAACATCGCTCGAATCCTTACCCCAAAGGAGCTTCACCCGGCCCGTGAGTTGCAGTAGCCGTCCGCCATCGAAGTCGAGAAACGCCTGCCCGGCCCTCGGGTTGACGACGGAATTGCCGAGCGTGTTGAACATGCTGTTGCCCGGATAATCCGGAACGACCAGGGCGTGTTCTGATACCCTCGACTCCCGCCGGACAGCGGCCGGCGAATAGGGGACAATCCTGATTGATGACTTCGGATCTCAAGTACAGCTATGAGGTGGAAATGAAAAAGTCGGTGGTGATTCTAATCGTGGGCGCACTAACACTTCTTCCGGCCCTCGCGCATGGCGAAGAGAAATCGGGAATATTGGTCGACGCCAACTGCGGTGCGGAACTGATGGTACAGGCGGGGCAGTCCGATGAGACGGACAAGGCCGCGGCACATCCGGTTTCGTGCGCATTAGACAACAAGGACAGCGGCTACGGGATCATCTCCGACGGAAAGTTCTTGCGCTTTGACGATTTCGGAAACAAGCAGGCCCGACTCCTGCTCAAAGCCACCCAGAAGAAAACCAACCTCAAGGTCCGCGTCGGAGGGCACTTCGAAGGGGACCTCATTAAAGTCAGTGAAATCGAAACGATAGAGTAGCTGCATGGAGGTCCGTGCCCTGAACGGACCCTGAGCAATTCCTGGAATGATCACACCATCGTGTGGGTGAAGGACGTCGCTCGCACAATCGACGACCCGGAAACTCGCGACGACACCACAGACACCATCAATCGGGGACGGCTTTCCCTGGAACCGGAGCTGGTGCCCGTGGCGGATTCTTTCGAACCGGAATCAGAACCCGAAAGGTCCACCCCTGACTCCAGTGAGGTTTCGGATAATGAATCCAACTGTTATCGTTGTTTTTCGCAATTGAACAGACACCGGTCGCGAGTACTTCTCCCTTCGCGAAGAACCTCCAGCGTCTGAAGCCGGCTGCGACCCCTGTTCAGGAGGGCCCAGGAATGGCGATCACTTCAGCACCCCAGGTCACGAAGATCCTCGAAGCGATGAAATCGAAACAGTACAAGGTCTTCGAAGATCCTCGAGGGCACGACCTGAACATCGTCGGCATCCGAACGGACGATAACGCTGCCAACACTTTTAACGACTGGATTACGGTGTCTTATGTTTTCGAGGGTATCTGGAACTCCTTCGGTTTTCCCGCAACGACCGATCCAGGAACCTACTATCGTGAGAATCCGCTGACTCTGAGAGGGACTGCGATCATGAAACCCGGCCAGTACCGAGGCGCCTATATGATCGGCAGGCATAAGCAATACAAAGCGCTCCAGCAGAAAGGCCCAATAACCGTCTGGAGGGATAACGACAAAGACGCCGAACTGGACTGGGACGTCGGGGAAGAGACCGGGGTATACGCCATCAACATACATCGGTCCGGGCAACTGAGCGCGTCCAGAAGAGTCGACAAGTGGAGCGCCGGCTGCCAGGTCTTCCAGGACCCGGATCACTTCAAGTTCTTTCTCTCCCTCTGTGACAGGGCCAAGCTCAACTTCGGGAATTCCTTCACGTACACGCTTCTGGAAGAGGCCGATCTCGATCCGGCTGGTTAGAAGCGACGGAGATCTGAAGACCCTCGGCTCGTTCACCGTCTCTGACCGGCGCCGAACGAGATCACCGCTTCAGGACCGAGCACACTTGCGGAGGCTCCTCAGTCAACCACAGGTCGTTGACGCAGGACGCCTACAAGAAGCAGGACAGTGGATCCGTCTCCTCCTCTCCTGCTTTTCCGACATCAGACTTCGTCCACCACGATCCCTTCAGGCGTTCGTCCGCCGCCTTGTTGATCTGGATGGTGACCCACTCTGCCAACACCCATGGAATCAGGGAATGGCGGGTGAGCGAGCTCGCTCGAGCAATCCCGATCGAATTCGCGACCAGACCTGAACGAGGCCTATCGAAACCTCTGCGCGAAACGGCGGATTGAAGTGCCTCACGGTCGTGTGTTTGACAATCCGGGCTGCGAAATTCAACATCTCGGCCAAGGACCAACATGAAAAAGAAAAGAAAAGAAGTCCCCCCCACTCTCGGACGGAGGGAGTTCATCCAAAGGACTGCCGGTGCGGCCATCCTCGCGGGAGTGGCTTCGCCGGGATGCACACCGGTTCGGCAGGGGGCGTCGGCCCTCCCTGGGCCCGACCCCTTCGAAAAGGACCTCGCTCTGCTCGCTCTGGACGAGGCCAGGGGCGCCGGCGCACGATACGCCGACGTTCGCGTCTCGCAACACTTGTTCGAGGCAGTCCGCACCCGAGAGAAACAGATCACCGGGGTGACAAAAACCGATTCCTACGGTATCGGAGTCAGGGCGCTGGTCGGGGGTTCGTGGGGATTCTCCGCCACGAGGGAGTTGAACCGGGAGGCTGTCGCCCGCGCCGCGCGTGAAGCGACCGCTATCGCGAAGGCCAACAACGAGGTGGCACCGGGCCAGGTCACCCTGGCGCCCGTCAAGGCTTTCCCCGATGCACGATGGGTCACTCCACACGAGATCGACCCTTTCGATGTTCCTGTAGAAGAGAAAGCGAGCCTCCTGTTTCGGGCCAATGAAGCGGCTCTCGGAATCCAGGGCGTGAGTTTCGTCTCATCAAGCGTTTTCGCGGCAAAGGAACGCCGTCTGGCAGCCACCAGCGAAGGCTCGATCGTTCAGCAGACGCTGATTCGAATCAATCCCAGTATGAACATCGTCGCCGTCAGCGCGGACCGCTCGGACTTCCAGAACCGAGGAGGGGTGGTCGAGGCCGCAGGTCGGGGCTGGGAGTACGTTGAGAACCTGGACCTCGTCGGAAACGCTCCCAGGTGGGGCGAAGAGGCGGTCATGAAGCTCAGCGCCACGCCGGTTGAGCCCGGCACGTGGGATCTTATTCTGCATCCGTCCAACCTCTGGTTGACCATCCACGAATCGATCGCGCACCCGTCAGAGCTGGACCGGGCCCTGGGCTACGAGGCCAACTACGCCGGAACCTCATTCCTCTCCCCTCCGGAGAGAGTGCTGAACCGGTTTCGCCTGGGTCCCGAGTTCATGACCTTTCAAGGAAATCGGACTGAGGAGGGAGGGTGTGCAACCGTGGGCTGGGATGACGAAGGTGTGGCTGCCACGGAGTGGCCGATCATAGAAGACGGTCTTTTCGTCAACTACCAGACCACCCGGGAGCAAGCCGCCTGGATCGCTCCTCAGACGGGAATCACGGACAGCCTGGGATGTTCCTATGGTCAGAATTGGGCCAGCATACCCTTCCAGCGCATGCCCAACGTCAGCCTGATGGCCGGACAGGACGACCTCAGTGAAGAGGACGTTCTGAGCCATACGGATCGCGGCATCCTGATCGAGGGAAGCGGCTCCTATTCGATCGACCAGCAGCGTTACAACGCCCAGTTCGCGGGACAGGTGTTCTGGGAGATCAAGAACGGAAAGAAACACAGAATGTTGCGAGATGTCGCATACGTGATTCGGACGCCCGACTTCTGGAGATCTCTCGATGTGATCGGCGGAAAGCAGACCTACCAGTTGGGAGCGACCTTCGGAGACGCTAAGGGGCAACCGGGTCAGTCGAACGCCGTTTCGCACGGTTGTCCGATCTCGCTGTTTCGCGGGGCAAACATCATTAATACCGCCTGAAGGAGTGCTTCAATGCAGCAAACGGCGAGCGGCCGGCATGGCCTGAGTGAGGCACAGGCTCAGGAACTGTGCCGAAGAGTCCTCGAACACGCGCAGGCCGATCACACGAGGGTGAGCGTGCGATCGGGCTGGCGTGGTTTTACACGGACAGCCACGAATCGAATCACGACTGCCGGAGGCGGCACCGATACAACGGTTCGAATCAGTGCGGTGTTCGGAAAGCGGATCGCATCGGTCACCACCAACAGGCTCGAGTCGCCCCACCTGGAACAGGCCGTTCGTGAGGCGGAATCCCTGGCCAGGCTCGCACCCGAGAACCCGGAGTACCTTCCTGAGCTTGGGGAACAGAAGTACGACGCCGTAAGCGGATACTATGGGTCAACCGGCGACCTGGAACCCGGGACGCGCGCCGAAGCCGCGGCGATTGCCGTTCGGGCCGCTCAGGAAGCCGGGTTCGTCGCCGCCGGCTACATCGACGTTCGGGCGGGGGCAAGCGCAGTAGCGACGTCGCAGGGCCTCTTTGCCTACCACCCGGGGACGGGCGTCGCCTCGACGCTGACAGTCCGCACCCCGGACGGATCCTCGTCCGGATGGGCCGGCGATGAGGCGGCCGATTGGACGAGTATCGAATCGGAACGCATCGCCCGCGATGCGGTGGAAAAGTGCAACCAGTGGCAGAAGACGACCGCTCTCGATCCCGGCCGCTACACAGTCGTTCTGGAACCGACAGCAGCAGGAATGCTCCTCCTGAGAATGCGTGGAGCTTTCTCCGCCCGCCAGGCTGACGAGGGGAGATCGTACTTCTCCAGGCCGGGCGGTGGAAACAGAGTCGGAGAGAAGCTCTTCGATTCTCGAATCAACATCGTCGGGGATCCCGCCGCACCCAACGCTGAAACGGCGCCTTTCGACAACGAAGGACAGCCGGTCTCCAGGACGTCGTGGATCGAAAACGGGACCCTCACCAACCTGGCTTATTCACGGTTCTGGGCAGAGAAGGCCGGTGTCCCGCCGCGGCCCGACCCGACCAACCTGGTCGTTTCAGGAGGAGACGCGACGGTCGAGAGCATGATCCGCAGCACGAAACGAGGTGTTCTCATCACCCGCTTCTGGTACATCCGAGGCCTGAATCCCCGGACGCTCTCCTATACGGGCCTGACGAGAGACGGCACTTTCCTGATCGAGGACGGCCGAATCGCGCGTCCGGTCAACAACTTCCGCTTCAATCAGTCGCTCGCGGAACTGCTTCAGAACGTCGAAGACCTGGGTCGCCCAAGTCGCGTTGCGGCAGGCGAGAACAGCTCCGTGGGCACCCCGGTTGTCGTCCCGGCCATGAAAGTCGCCAACTTCAACCTCTCCAGCGTCAGCGAGGCGATTTAGAAAAGCTGAAATCAGCTGGTCCACCTCCGGGAAGTCCTGGAGAGTCGATTTCAATATCAAGGCCCTTTTCTATCCCCACAGAGGAGGCACATGACAGCTCTGCGGGGGATAGAATCAGGAATTCCGGGCGGGTAGCTAGTGCGGAGCTAGCTCTACCCGACATCGGTGAGCGGAGGCGGTCACCATCACATCCGGCGTAGAATCTCGATGGTTTCCTCGGGCTCGGGCCGCTTGGTGTAGTCCGGATGGACATCGGCACTCCGAATGACGCCTGTCTGATCGACGACATAGCGGGCGGGCATGGGGAGAGTCCAGGAAGAATCTCCGTTGTACCTTTCCAGATCGATCCCGAATCCGTTGTAGACCTGCTTGAGGTCACCAGGCAACTGAAAAACCAGTCCGAGTTCCCGGCTCAATCGATTCCCAGGGTCGCCGAGGATGTCAAAGGAAAGATGGTGACGCCTGGCGATCTGTTTGCTGTATCGCGTGCGTTGGGGTGAGATGGCGACGAGGGATGCTCCAAGGCCCCGTATGACTTCAGCAGCTTCCTCCAGAGCTTCCAGCTCCAGATTGCAATACGGTCACCAGACTCCCCGATAGACTGTTGCGACCATGGGCCCCTTGGCGAGGAGGTCCGGCAAACTGACAGAGACTCGTTCGTGACTCGGCAGTTCGAAGGACGGGAAAACCTCATTCGGCCCGATCGCCCTTCGCGCCAGATCGGAATCTACGAGATTGCGAGTGCTCGCCGCCATGACCTGCAGCGCCTCGACCGGCATCTTTGCCTGAGACTCGGCTTTGTGTGCGTCAAGTCGTTCCTGAAGCGTGATATGGCCTCCTTTGGTCGCTGTCAGAATGTGGCCCTCGACTCCCGTGATGAGAGCTCTATATTCAGGAACGCAGCATGTTGGAAAACGCTCACGCCGGTGCCACAGATGCTGAATGTCGACAACGGACCGAGGAAAGAATGTCACGGACTGTGGCCGGAATCCACTCCTGTGGGAGACGGCAGCGAATACGACGGAGCAACAACGCCGGAACACGGTGCCCGGCGCCGGCGCCAGAAGGCTGTCCGGCCAACGTCTCCATCTCATAGAGTCGCACCCGGCTTTCCTTCACTGGCCGACGGGACTACTCTCTGAAGCTCAGATCATCGGTTCGGCAGTGTCGATAAGCCCAAAAGTCGCTTTTGAATCCTGGGCAGAGAGATTCGAGATGGATGAACTCCGAATCAAGCGAGTGTATGAAGAGGCGGCGCAGGACGATGGGTTTCGGGTGCTCGTCGATCGCGTCTGGCCGCGAGGCGTCTCCAGGCAAAAAGCGAACATCGACGTGTGGATGAAATCGGTGGCTCCGAGCACGGAGCTGAGAAAGTGGTTCGGACACGACCGCGAGAGATGGGACGAATTCAAAAGCCGATACTTCGATGAGCTCGACAACGGACCGGCTGGTCTCGACCAGTTGCTTCGACAAACGAGGGACGGGATCGTCACACTTGTGTACTCAGCGCGGGACACGGAGAACAACCAGGCGGTGGCGCTCAAGGAGTATCTCCAAGCTCGCCTCGGCAACTGAAGCGGCTGGCTCACCGACGTCCGCGCCAAGCACGCAGAGATCGACCATCCGCCCGTCGACGATCGCGGTCTGATAGGACTCACAACGCCTGCCCGTCGGGAATCGAGCAACAGGGGAGGTTGGACGATTGCACCGGATCGCAAGAATCGCCGTTCTGCTGGCGATCGTCGAGTGTGGATGGCTGGCCTTCGACGGTACCCACGCGCTCTTGATCGGTGACTACGTCACGCCCGCCTCCGGGCGGTTCGCCGGCCAGCTTGGCCCATGGTCCAGAGTTGTCGCCTTGATCGGCCTCGAGCCAAGGTCGACCCTGACGAAGTCTCTGCACCTGATCCTGGGAGTGACTGGCTTCTGGCTATCGCCGGATTCGTCCTCGACCGGCGTCGGGCCTGGTGGGGGATGATCTCGTGTGCGATCCTCGGGCTGTGGTACCTCCCGTTCGTGACACTCCTCAGCCTGCTTCAGATCCTCTTGTTGCTGCTCCCTCCCGTGCGCGTCCTGAAGAGCTGACCTCTTTCGGGGCTCACCGGAGCCTCAGGCGTCCTGGGAAGAGAACCCGACTCGCTCTCCGCGGAGCGCTTCGATAGGATCCACGCTCATGGCCCGTCTAGCTGGAAAGTAGCTGGCTAATGTCGCGACCGCGACCAGCAAGAGGGAGATGACAGCGAAAGTCACCGGATCCGTTGCCGCGACGTCAAACAGGAGGCTCGCCGCCATCCGGGTCAGGAAAAACGCAACCAGCAATCCGACCCCGACTCCGCACAGAGCCAGGGTCACCCCTTGACCCACTACCAGGCGCAGAATGTTGCTCTCCTCTGCTCCGAAGGCCATTCGAACCCCGATCTCCTGGGTCCGCTGGTGCACCGAGTACGACATCACTCCGTACAGACCGATTGACGCCAGGATCAGGGCGAGGCCGGCGAACACCCCGATCAGGGTCAAGGTGAAACGAGTCTGGGACATCGCGCCTTTCACATAGCTGCTCATGAGTCGGACGTCTGCGATGGGCACATCGGGATCCATCGCCTCGATTTCGCTCTGTAAGGTCTTTACGAACCCGAGCACATCGTCCGTGGTGCGGACTGCGAAGCTCTGTGGAACATATGGAAACGAGCGCAAGGGAAAATAAATCGCTTCTCGTCCTTCCGCTGCGAGGCTTTCCGACCTCACATGACCCACGACGCCCACAACCTGCATCAAGACCCGTTCCACGCTGAAGTCTTCCACGTTGAACCTGGCGACGCGGATTTGCTGCCCGATAGGGTCGGCATCAGGCCAGGTCCGCTTTGCAAGCATCTCGTCAACAATCACCACTTCGAGCGCCCCTGATTGGTTGTCGAAGGTGGTCGTGAAGCGGCCCGACACCAGAGGAATCCCCATCGCCTGAAAGTAGCCGGGAGTTATCCAGCGGTAGTCGGCCTTGTTGCGAGTCCATTCGTCCTCGCTGGCGTCCATGCGGCCATACGAAAAAACGTAGTACTGGTCGCCGCCCGCAAGCGGCAGGGGGGACACTCCTCCGACCCCACGAACACCGGGGAATTCGTCGATACGATCTCTAAAGCGAATGAGGAAGTCGGTTCGAACCTGCGGCTCGCGGTACTTGAACCCGGGCACAGAAACCGAGAAAGTGAGGACGTTGTCGGGTTTGAACCCCGGCTCCACCTTCTGGAGCGCCGAGAAGCTCCGAAACAGGAGTCCCGCGCCGATAAGCAGGACCAAAGACAACGCCACTTCGAGGATGACCAGGCCGGTTCGCAGCTTGTTTCCTCTGATCCCGCCCATCTCGCTTCCGCGTTCTTTCAGAGCGAAGGCCAAGTCAGGAGTCGCCGATCGGAGTGCGGGCACCAACCCGAACACGATTGCCGCGAGCAAGGTCGTGGCCATGGCAAAAACCATGACGGTCCCGTCTAGAGCAACCTCCTCGAGTCGTGGCAGATTTTCCGGGCGCAACGAAAGCAGAACCCTGATGCCCCCCCAGGCGAACGCGAGACCACCCAGTCCACCGGCCACAGCGAGCACGCCGCTTTCGACCAACATCTGACGGATGATGCGGCCCTGGCTCCCTCCGAGAGACGCACGCACAGCGACCTCACGTTCCCGAGTAGCCGCTCGAGCCAGCATCAAGTTGGCGACGTTTGCACAAGCGATGAGCAAGACAAATCCGCCCGCACCGAAGAGTGCGAAAAGCGTCGGTCGAACATGCCGGACGACGTCGGCGTGCATGGAGTTGAGCTCGATCTGCATGCCCGAGTTGGCGTGAAACTGATATTGCTCGCGCAGTCGGGCCGCGAGGGCATCCATCTCCGATTGCGCCTGTTCCAGTGAGACCTGCGGCTTCAATCGCGTGACGACTGTCACCCACGGCGCGTCTCGCGGATTCGTGTCGAAGGCGATAGGAAGCACTCGCCAGACGTCTACATTCGTCGGCATTCCGGCATCTTCTGGGAGGTAGATTCGGAAGTCGGGAGGAAGGACTCCGACTATGTTGCTCGCTTGACCGTCCATTTCGACGCTCCGGCCGAGGACGTCGGGGTCGCCTCCGAACCGCTGTTGCCAGAGCGCATGGCTCAGTATCAGCACCCCCGGAGGAATGGCCGCGTTGGGATCCGTAAAGTCTTTCGGGTCGATGATGATTTCATCTTCTTTGCTGAAGTCGCGCCCCAGGATCATCCTGACGCCGAGGACCTTAAACAGGTTCTCAGTGCTCCAACCCATCAACAATTGCTCGGCCTTGCCCTCGCCGGTCATCGTACCGTTGATCGCGAACGCCCCGGCAAAGTCGGCGAAGAGGGTGGTCTGCTCTTTGTAATCGAGGAAATCCGGACCCGAAACGAGCGACCGTCCGACATCAGCGTTCTTCGAACGGTTCCAGACCAGTACCAGCCTTTCAGGTTCGAGGTACGGCAACGGGCTGAACAGGACGGCATTGGCCACGCTGAAGATGGCGACATTGCTCCCGATTCCGAGCGCCAGTGTCACTACGACGACCGTGGTGAAGCCGGCCCGCCGAATAAAACCGCGGATGGCGTAGCGGAGATCCTGAAGAAGGGAGCTCATTGAAGAAAACGGTAGCACATTGAAATAACCTGAGGTTTAAGGGCTTGCTGTCGCCTGAACTGAGGCCCGTCTGCGGCCGTCGCGCGGAAAGCGAGCTTCAGCATTTGTTTATCAGAAGACTGTTAGAGAGCAGGTGTCCCCGGGCAGGCGCCTGAGCCCCGAAATGGCATCGTTGACTCCTTGGGTCCAAGCCCCCGGGAGTGCTGAGGCCACGCGCAGCTTTTCCCCAGGTCGGCCATGCCGACCGGATGATCGGTAGCAAGCTTCGGACCCAAAAGTGGAAGCATGGCCGCCGCACTCCAGGGGCGTCG
>CAJHYB010000375.1_pt1 | contig 27675 bp, 22 predicted proteins | sample 9198631 | NCBI WGS metagenome assembly CAJHYB01 (sample SAMEA7708354, study PRJEB35096) | sediment metagenome | biome: marine neritic benthic zone biome [ENVO:01000025]; feature: sediment [ENVO:00002007]; material: shallow marine sediment [ENVO:03000034] sea grass bed [ENVO_01000059] ... | reverse complement strand
GCTCGTGCTGCTCGCTTTCGCCGCCCTGTTGGTCACACCGTCCTTCACACGTGGCCTCGGAGGGCTGGAGATGAAAACTGCGGCGCGCGACATGATCACGCGGATGAAGCAGGCGCGCACGAAAGCTATCTCGAAGCAGGTTGTCCACCGGATGCTGCTCGATCTCGATGATGAGCAGAAACCGTATTACTCGTTGACCAACGACTATGAGGAGGTTCTGGAAGCTTTCCCGCTTCCGAAGGGAGTGACCTTCCAGACGGAAGAGGAACTCCCGGTGAAGATCAGTTTCTATCCCAATGGACGAAGCTCAGGTGCCGTCTTTGTAATGGTCCGCGAGGAAGGCATGAGACTTGCCGTTGCGGTCGACGCCGTGACGGGTTTCGGGCGAGTACTCGACAATGATGATCCGGAAAACCCGATCGGGAAGTGAAATGTCCCATCGCGATTCGAGAAGAGGATTCACGCTGCTCGAGGTTGTCGTCGCCGTTGCGATCCTCGGTGTCGGTGTCGCGGTCTCGATGCAGATCTTTTCGGGAGGCCTCCGAAACCTGCATCGTATCGACCTCGCTCATCGGGCGATGGCTCACGCCGAGAATGTCATGAGCGATCTTCTGGCAGATGACTCGATCCGGGGGCCGTATCAGCTGTCTGACGATCTCGATGAAGACTTCTCGTTCGAGGCCACAGTCGACTATTGGAACGAACCCGATCAGGGACTGAGGCCTCTGGAGTCGTCCGAGACGATCTCACTGTTGGGGATCTCGGTGCAGGTGAATTTCAAGAACAATGAGAATCGACGGGTCTATCGAACCTTCTGTCTCAAATCCGTCTCCGAGCAGGCCATCCTGAACGAGACTGGAATTCAGCAGCAGGGTATTCAGAGGCTCTTCGGGAACCGGCAATGAGAACCGATACCGCTTTTCACAGCCAGGAGAGCCTGGACCCCGGTCGGACGTCGCGGGGTTTTACGATCCTGGAACTGATCGTAGCGTTCACGATCTTCGCGCTCATTGCGACCGTGATCTACAGCTCGCTTCGAATAGCGGTGGACATTTACACGAAAAGCCAGACGAGAATCGAGAAGCAGGCACACGAGCGAGTGCTCAAAGACTACGCACGCAAACAACTCGGATCACTCTTTCCGCTTCGCCCGACGGCGTCCTTTCTTCCGCAAGATGACTTGCAGTTCGATGGAGACAACGCGAGGGATGCGGTGATGCAGGCGCAGAGTCCGCTTTTCGCAGGCACTGCCGAGTCGCTGACCTTTATCACCGTTGCGCCTTTCATGCACCTGAGGAACCCGGGTCTGACGGTCGTCCGGTACGGAAAAGCGGAAGACGAACTTGGAGAGCCTTACCTGGGAGCGATGGAGACCGGCTTCAATGGACTGGACAGCTTCAACTACATGGCCGGCCTGCCGACGGGCAAGCCACTGGCCATCGTCTCCGGAGTGAAGGCGATCGAGTTCAGCTATTACGGGTACGATGCAGAGAGCGACAGCTTCGATTGGTTCGACGAATGGTCGGGCGAGGTCATGGGTGGCGTTCCGGCAGCGGTCCGGATCGATGTCGACGAAGTGAAGATAACCGTCCCGGTGAATGCGACCGCATTCGGCGTCGCAGGACGACGCGGACGAATACCACAGCAACTCAGACGGCTCTTCGACTCGTCGCCGCAGAGACAGCGCTAGATCGCGGGCCGATGAAGAAACACAGATGAAACGGAATCGAGAAACAGGCGACAGCCGGGATCGGAACTCCCGGTTCGAGCTGAGGGATCAAACAGGCGCCGTCCTGGTGCTGGTGCTCTGGGTCCTTGTGGCGATGAGCCTGCTCGCGCTCTCGTTTTCGGCCGGGATACGGGCGGAGGTGGACGCTTCGAGGAACGTGGTCGAGCAGAAACAGGCCTACTATCTGACACGGGCAGGAATTGAGTATGCCGTCTATAAAATCCTGCAGACCGAATCAGCCGTTTCAGAATCTCGGCAGCAGATTGAGGAAGGAATCGGTCAAGTTCCCGAGATTCTCACGGGCCAGCTTTCCCTCGACCTCGCCGATGGCACCGTGCAGATCGAGGTGATCGACGAGGCGGGCAAGCTGAACCTCAACTCCGCGAGCCCGGATCTGATCTACAACCTGATGATCATGATCGGTGTTTCGTCCGAGGAAGCGGATGTCGTGACAGACTCCATTCTGGACTGGCGGGACCAGGATGACATGATTTCGCCGAACGGGGCCGAAGCCGGGTTCTATCAGTCGCTCGACAATCCGTATTATGCGAAGAACGGTGCTTTCGATGTCACTGAAGAGCTTCTACTCGTCCGAGGGGTGACTCCCGAGATGTATTACGGACGAAAAGGTCTGATCGACGGAGAGCGTGCGGATTTTTATGGTCTCCAGAACTACTTCACGACGTTCACCTTGGCCCGGAAAATCAATGTCAATTCGGCCCCGGTTCAGGTGCTTGCCGCCATTCCCGGGCTCGATTACCAGGATGCGGTCAGCATTTTTGAACTCCGGTCCGGTGAGCCTCTGGAAAATGTGTCTCTGATTCTGGAACGAATTCCGGGCCTTCCCACAGACATCCTGGGCCTATTCACGACGGAGCGTTCGAACACCTTCACTATCGACGCCAGGGGTTCGCTCACCGGCTCGGAGTCTGTCAGCCGAATCCGAGCGGTCGTCAGGGTGGACGGCCAGGGACCGAGAGGCTACTCCGTTTTGTATTGGAACGAGGCAAATACCGAGCTTTGACCCTTCGCGAGAGGAATCGACAATGTTGAGCCTGGACTCCGCAACCGGAATCGAGTTTCGAGGGGACGATCTGATCATCTCCAGCGTCGGACGAGGATTCAGGGAAGTCTCGATCCGAAACGAGATTACGATTTCGGGTGTCGCTCTGCTGACGATCGCACAGATCGTGGAGCAGATCAGAAACGCACCGCACTCGAAAGAGATCAATCGTGAGAACGTCATCCTCGGGCTCCCCAGGGACAGCGTCGTCATCCGGACAGTCGAACTTCCATTGGAAGTCGAAGAGAACCTGGAGCAGGTCGTGCGGTTCCAGATCGAGCGGTTCGAGCCCATTGAAGGAGAGGTGTCCTGTTTCGATCATGTCGTTCTTTCGCGAGACGAGAAGCAGAGGCGAATCAAGCTGCAGATCATCATCGCTCCCAGTGCGGCCCTGGACGAACAGCTCGAACTGCTTCGTCAGATCGACCTCTATCCGTCAGCAGTAAGAGTCGCAGGGCATGCCCTGAACCATCTCTTGCGGGGACATGAAGACGGGTTTCCCAAGGAGCACCCTGCCGTTGTCCTGGATGTTCGCCCTGAGACCGTCCTGATGACAGCCATTCTCGGGGCTGGTCGGGCTCACTCGGAAGAGATCGAGATGAGCGATGAGGATCTCAACTTCGAGAATGTGCTCCGCGAACTGCACCGTTTTCTTTCAGAGCAGTCCCTGGACAGCGACAAGCTGTCGAAGATTTATTTCGTGGGAGGAAGGAGCGCATCCCTCCTGCCGGCCTTTCAACAGAACTTCTCAGATTGTGAACCCTTGCTGGCGCGATCCACCCTCAAGACTGGAGTCGTGACGACCAACCGGCTGGACTGGGCCAAGAACGCCGTTTCGCTGGCGCTGTCAGGATTGCACAACGCATCGGGGTTCAACCTGATTCCGCGGGAACAAAGGGTGCTGCGGGAGCGTCCGAGCCTCTTGCCAACCATCGCATTGGCTGCGCTCCTTCTGATCGTCGGAGGAGCGGCGATCGGGCGCGACTACTTTCAGAGCGACAGACTCCTTCAGGCGATCGAGAGGAAGGTCGATGAACTGAGCCCGCGGGTCAACAGAACTCTTCAGGTTCGCAACGAGATAGCCGAGAAAGAGGCGCAGTTGGAGGAACTCCAGAAAGTCCTGGACGACAACATGGTGGTCCTCAGGGTCCTGAAGGAGTTGACCGAAACAATCCCCGACGACTCGTATCTGGAAAGCCTCAGTTTTCAAGGGGATCGGATCAACATGACCGGACATTCGGCCAAGGCGTCGGCGCTGTTGACCACTTTGCTGCAGTCCAGTTGTCTCGAGAGCGTCGAGCAGAAATACATTATTCCCGGATCGGATAACAAAGAACGGTTTCGATTCGAGGCACAGGTTGTTCCCTGCGGAGAGTCTGCTGAGAGCGTGCCCACGGAGATCGCGACGGTTTCGGAGCAGTAGGGCAGTCGAATGAATTTGAGAGATAAGGCGAAAAAACGGCCTTCGACTCGCACAAGCTGTGTGGACGCTGAGTCCCCGCAACCCGGCTCGCGTGTCGGACTGAGTTTCAATAACGAGGACGAGCAATGAAGAAACTGTCCAAGAGGGATCGGAGGGCGCTCTACGGTGGTGTCGGCCTGACGGCTGTTCTGGTCGTGGTCTTCTTCATCGTTCTCCCGTTCTACGACACAACGGCGCAGACGCGCTCGGAACTGGACCAGAAGAAGAGACTCCTGAACCGGTCGGTGGATACGATCGGTGAGGTGGCAACCTATCAGGCTCGCCTCGAGGAACTGCAGGGAGCTCTGGGCCAGCTTGAGCGACGGCTTCTCGAGGCATCCAGCACCAACGTTGCAGAGACCCGCCTGCTCGAATTGTTGAGTGAGATGGCCGAAGACAACGACGTGACGATCACGAGGAGCAACCCTGTTCCGGAACAGGTCGACGGGAACTACACCAAGGTGACTCTCCAGGTGAATCTGGAGTGCGGCATCGAGGCACTGACCGGATTCCTCCGGTCGATCACATCGAACGACACGTTCCTGTCGGTCGAAGAGTTTAACCTGAACATGGGAAGAGGACGGCGACGCCGAACGGGGTTGCGGCCCCGGATTCGAGTCTCTGCTTTTGTTCGTCTTTCCTGAGTATCGCGCATCGTAGAGTGCGGAGAGTCGACTATGGCGCAGAAACTTTTGCTGGCCAATCTGATCTTGATCGCGGCCCTGGCCGGGATGACGATGTATCTCGTCGCGGGCTGGTCCGAGTTCGAAGAGGAAAACCGTCCTGAGACGCTCGTTGTCTCCAAACCGGTCCCTGAATCGTCGCCAGAGCCAGTGTCCGCGTCGCTTCGGCGCGACTATGTCGATCTGATCGTCGTTTCGGAAAGGAATCTCTTTTCCCCCGAGAGGCGTCCGGAGAACCCGGCGGGAGACGAAGGGGAAGAGGATGACACACCTCCACCTCTGACTAAGCAGCCAATCCTGCACGGAACAGCCCGGGTCGGAGGCGAACGGACCGCATACATTACGACCTTTCGCGGTCGATCCAAGTCGGGAACCCGCAGCGAGGTCAGAATCGGTGACATCGTCCAGGAATACGAGGTCAGCGAGATCGAGCCGTCATCGATGACGCTGAGATGGAATACCCATGAGGTGGTGATCGACAAGACGAATGCTCCCGCCAAGGTTCAGCGTCCCAGTCGGGGAACTCGGGCGGCCGTGAACATTGTGACGATCGGCTCCGCCGCCGCGGCCGTTGAAACGACGGTGAGCTCAGTTTCCGAGGAACTGCAACAGCAGGGACTCGTCGTCTCGTCTGCCGGGCAGGGTGCGGGAGGTCGGAATGCGGGCCGAGGCGCCGGGCTCCGAGGGGGACGGCAAGGTCAGAACAGCCTCGGGCGAGGGGCCGCCGGCGGGAACAACAGAGTCAATAGCGGCCGTCAACAAGGCCGCCAGCCAAGCCGTCAGACCGCTCGTCCGAACCGGACGCAACCTCCGCCACCACGCTGACACGAAAAGCCATGAAATAAGGGCCCTAGCGGAGGAACACCAGCAGGGTTCCACCGAGAAGGCCCTGAACGATCCAGACGACTTCAATCGAGATGCACTATGCGAAGATTGTTCATAATTGCGAGTTTGGTACTTTGTTCCGGCTGGATGAAAGCGGGCTGGACGAGTGAGATCGTTCTCTACCAGCAGTCTTCGACCAGCAAACCACAGCAGCCGGAAGAGAAGCCGGGTACACAGGGCACCCAGGATTCCCAGCAACCCGAGGAATCGGCCCCAACGGGAACGACACCAGGGGGGACGGTGCCTCCGTATCGTCCTGGTGGGACCCGCGGTCAGCAACCGGCCGGACAGCCATCGAGACCCGCCGGCGAGTCTGAGGGCGACTCCAGTCCGCCCCAGGTGGCGAAGCCTGTCGCACGACCTCAACAGAGTGGACAAGCCGGGCGGCCGAAACCCCGAGCCGACCGCAACAGGAAACCCGGAGCCGGCAAGATCGAGCTGGTTTTTGACGGGACACCGATCGAAGACGTCATCAGCACGATCATGGAGGAACTTCAGTACTCCTATGTGATCGATCCGCAGGTCACGGGGACCGTCAGTCTTTTCACGAGGAACGCGGTGCCACGGGAACAGCTCTTCGGATTCCTAGAACAGCTTCTCCAGATGAACGGTTTTGGAATCATTCGACAGTCAGAAGATTTCTTCGCCATCGTGCTTCTCCAGAACAGCACGAAAATTCCTCAGAACGTCCTCATGCAGCCGGGAATCATGGATGAAAAGGGCGATTCTGACTCGAAAGACGAAAAGAAGAAGAGCGACGAGAAAAAGGGCAAGAAGAAGGATGGAGAGGAAGGAGCCGCTGCGACAGTCCCCGCCGGGCCGCAGCCGCAGAATCTGCCGACAGGGAATGTGGCTGCACAGGCCGCCGGCACCGCGGCACCTCCTCAGCCGGTTTCCCAGCAGGCGCAGCAGTCCGCTTCGGGCGTCGAGACCCTCGAGCGGTCGGCTGCCGCGGAGCAGTTGGACAACGAGAGGGGAGTCATCACTTACGTCGTTCCTCTCAACTTCATCCCGTCCTCCGAGTTCCTGAAGATGGCCCAGGTCTACATGAGCGATGGCGCCACGGTGGTCGATTTCGCGCCGGCAAATATCATCATGATCACCGATTTCCGGCGAAACGTTCAGCAGGTCCTCGATCTCGTCAATCTGCTCGATACACGCTTTTTCGACATCAACAGTATCGATCTGATTCCCATCCGCTATCACAACGCGATCGATGTCGCCGAGGACCTCGGGAAGATCTTCGCGCCTGACAATGCCACGGCCGGCGTTCGACTCGTGGCGATCGAACGCCTCAACAGCATCCTGGTCGTGACGCATGGCGGGACGGTTCTGAGCGAGGTCAAGGCGTGGATCGACAGACTGGATTCTCCGGCCTCCGGAAGTACCGTCAAAACTTTCATCTATCAGGTCGAAAACAACACGGCCTCTCACATCGCCACGGTCCTCGAGCAACTCTATCAGGATGGATTCGGCCTTCCATCGACAACGAGCCGCGATCAGAACCAGGCAGGTTCGGGGGCCTCGCAGTCAGGTCAGCAGCAGAGCCGCTCAACCCAGCGGCAGCCCGCGGGTTTCGTCCAGGACCGATTGGAGTCCGGATCAAACCAGCGGCAGCGAGGCGGCGCTTTCGAGCCGCAGCGGATGGGGAGTCTGGGGCCGTCCCTGAGCGGTCGGCCCGATGCCTCAGCCGGGATTCGAGCGGTCGTGACCGGCAACGTCAAGATCATCGTCAACGAGTTCAACAATTCTCTGATCATCCAAGCCTCGGAAAACGATTACCAGTACCTGATGCAGACGATTCGGCAACTCGACACCCTTCCTCGTCAGGTCATCATCGAGGCGGAGATCTACTCGGTGATCCTGGACGATTCCTTGAATTTCGGCGTGATGGCGTTCCTGGAGCAGCGAAATTTCGCCGACGACGCCGGGCCTGCGACGACTGGGAGTATCGTTGATGGCGTGCTCAACGCTGTGACTCGTGCGACCGTCGGCGATACTCGCCAGTTCAGACTTCAGATCAACGCGCTGAAGGCAAACACCGATGTTCAGGTTCTGGACGCGCCGCGAGTTCTGACGATGGACGGCGTGCAGGCCACGATCAACATCGGTGCGGAAGTGCCGGTCTCCACGTCCTCATTCAGCGACCCGCTCCAGTCCGGCAACACCGGGTTCGTGAATCAGATCAGTTTTCGACCCACGGGAACCACGCTCCTCATCGTCCCACGGATCAGCGCCAGCGGAATCGTGACTCTGGAACTTTCGCTCGAGGTGAGCCAATCGTCTTCAGCGGGAACCGACGAGACGAATCTGACTCCGACCATCAACAGGAGTTACGTTGAGACGACAATGCTCTGTCGCGACGGTCAGACCATCGCACTGGGAGGCATCATCAGCGAACAGGAAGACGAGTCGCGCAACCGCGTTCCGGTGCTCGGCGACATCCCCGTCATGGGAGCGCTGTTCGGAAATACTCGGAGGACCAAGCGTCGTTTCGAACTGATCTTCTTCATCACTCCGAGAGTCGTTCAGAGTCTTCCGACAGCGGCCGAACTCACGTTGGAGTTCAAGAGGGCTCTCCGCAACAGTTACGATTTCATCGATGAAAAGCGCGCCGAAGAGGACGAAATGATCGAGTCGCGCCGGAAGCAGGAACTGGAGCGTAAGAACAACAACTAGTACAGCGCCTCACAAGTCCTGCGCCACCCCAGCGGCCTTCACTGCCGCCGGCTTTGGAGAGCTCGCTCGCCATATGACTGGATCTGGCCTCCTCGCGACGCCTCACCGGCGGCAACGATGACTCGCTGGGGGTGGATCAAAGCGTATGATGCGCTGCACCATTGAGCCGGCAACCTGACCGGCTTCCTCTTCTGTTGAGGCTTGTGACCCGACCCACCCGCGGACGTGCCCAAGTGTGGCGCCCGATCTGCACCAGGCTCGCGCATGAAGCGAGAAGTCCCGTGAAACGCTCTATCGGCACAGGGCCGTCGAGCGCGGGCGCAGGCCGACTTTTCGGGATCCCTTCAGTCAGGCAGTGCAGAGAATGTGGATAGCGCCGCTTAGAGGTGCGGACTTGCGGGCGTACGGTGACGCCGAAGAGGACTCGGGGTGGAGTTGGTGGAGTCTTACTCTTCGAGCTTTTTGGCCAGCTGCCAGGTGGTGACGGCCTCTTCGATCAGCCCCTGCGTCTTGTAGATCTTGCCTTTCAGAATCAGAAGGCTGTATCTGTTCGCTCTCTGGGTTGTTCTTGAAAGAGTGTCATCGATGATCTGATGAGCGACTTCAAAGGCGCCTTTGTCCTTGAGCAGATTGACAACCGCCCACGTCCCTCGGGCGAGAAGTGCCTCATGCTCGCCGCTGAGACCGAGGTCGAGCAGTTTGCCATACTCCTCGAGGACGAGGTCGTAGTCTTCTTGATCGAGGTACGCAAGAATAATCTCCTGCTGGACAAATGCAGCCTGGAGCCTGGGGTCGACCTGAGTGGTTTGTATCCGCTCCCGTTCGACACCAGCCTTATCCTGAGGTGTGGTCGCCAGAGGGCCGGCGGCGAGAAGACTGATAGCGACAAGACTGAGGAACAACCTTTTCATGGCTGCCTCCCGGAATCCCTAAAAGGGTTGTTCGAGCGAGAATGCTCGTTAACGAAGAAGGTGGGGGGAAGGTAGGGGTTTTCGTCGGATTCAAACTCGTAAGCTTCCAGCTCGGCCAACGCGACACTCGCCACGTCGTGAGATTGAAACTGAACCAACGAGAGTCCTCCGACGAAAACGACCAGCAGCGCTCCCAGCGCTAAGCGCCACTGAGGCAGGAAAAACCAGCCTCTGGACGAACCGTCGACCTTTGATTCTTTGGAAGGACGAGGAACGTCGATCCGACGTTCGATTGCCTCCCAGATCCTGATCGGCGGTTCTTCATCAAGATCCGTGGACCGCATCCAATCGAGCATCGCCACCTGCTCTTCCCGAAAGAGCCGGCAGGCAGCGCAACCGGTCAGGTGCTCGCGGACCACGGATGATTCGTGATCCGAAAGCTGACCGTCGAGGTCGCTCGAGATTTGTGGTCGAAGTTCCTGACAACTCATCCTGTCTTCCCGAGATATGACTTCAAAGCATCTTTGAGAGCCAAGCGGGCTCTGTAAATATCCGTTTTGACTGAAAGAAGCGATCTGCCGACGACGTGAGTGATGTCTTCATAGCTCATCTTGTGAAAGACCGCGAGTACGAACACATCGCGATATTTTGGTGAGAGCTTCTGAAGAGCTCCGTCAACGACTCCGTACATCTCGTGTGAGAGCACTTCAACTTCCGGATCGCGTCCTTCCGTGACTTCCGGCAAGAAGTTGTAGTACGAAGTATCCTCATCGTCGATCGATACCTCAGAAGTCCGCTGCGACCGTCTCAGTTTCTGGTAAACCTCATTCCGGGCGATGCGAAAAAGCCAGAACCGGAATTGTTCCGGATCTCGAAGCTTCGGCAACTCGGAGTAAACCTTGAGAAATGTCTCCTGAGCCAGATCTTCAGCGTCTTCACGGCCTCCTATCAATCTTCGGACGAAGTTGAAAATCGGCTTGGAGTACAAGTTGTACAGCCGATAGTAGGCTTCGACCGAACCGCCCTGGGCTCGTTGAACGATTTCCTTCAGTTCGCGGGGGCTAATCTCTGTAGGCATCCGAGAATCGAAACCTGGCTCCATCCAGCCTCTTTCGAACCGACCTACGAGGAGAGCGCCGTCCCCAGAGCACTCGTAAAAGATGCCGGCGAAGAGGAAAAGTCGCAAATCAAGCCGCCGTCAATGGCCGCTTTTAACCGGCAAGAGTATATCCGCTGTCCAGAGGCTCGGACAATCATCCCGGCTCCCGTCGAGTCGTGATGGTGGACACAAGAGGCGCGGATCATACTATACGGATGTTGAGTACCCGTTTGGAGCCAGCCTGGACGGAGGTTCATGCAACGTGCTCCGGGACTCCGGAACCTCAGTGTCTGCGGGCTTTTCGCTTTACGACGCAGAGTCGATCTAGTATAAGTAAAGGGCTTGCGCACGTGCAGGCGTAGTGGTGTTGTGTCTCCTGGTGAAGACCGAATGATTCGCGTGAGAAACAGCAGTTGGATCAAGCTTGCCGTCGGCGTAGCGGCGTTGACTGCCGTACCGCTGTGCCTCTGGCTCGGACCCTCGGACGAGTCCTCGTCTTCGATGGACAGGACACTTGCTCGCAATCTGAGGTCGGACCCGAAGCTTTCGAGCGAGCAGTTTGAACCGTGGAGACAGGTGGATCCTGTTTCACTCAGCGCGGCCGAAAGCGACGTCCGGACGGCCAGAACTGAGTCGGCGGAAGAGGGTGAAGCCGAGCAGTTGGACGGAAGCAAGCCTGCGGGTGAGAGACCGGCACTCAAACCGACGGTTGCGGGGATCCCCTCCGATCGCTTCGGATCCGCGTTCGTCGGAGGCTCCAGCAGCCCCAGGCGAGCCTTTCGTCCCAGGCATCTGGGCGTCGAACTCCGGGATCTCGACGAGGAGTATGATATTGCAGCCTCGAAGCTCTTCGAGGGCGGCTCTCCTGGACTGGCTCAGTACGGATCGAATCCATTCGAGCGAGCGATCGAGGAACAGTCAGCTGAGGTCGAGGACACGAGTCCGGCAAGCGACAAATCAGCCTCCTCCGAGGCCCCCCCGGCTGAGCCCGTGCCCAACTCGACAGCGGAGGACATGCCGCCCGAAACTTCGCCCAGTCCGGAGACTGCAGATGCGCCTCCGGACCAAGGTCCCGAAACGCCCCCGGATGTTCCTGACGCTCCTCCGGACGACGCTCCACCTGAAACGCCGGCCGAACCTTCCGCGGACGATCCGCCGCCCGACCAACCTCCTCCGGATCCGGACCCAGACGCTCCGATCTCAAATGAGCCGCCTCTCCAGACGGAGTCCCCGGAGCCGGCCTACGACTTTCTGGTGCTCGGCGAGTCTCAGGATCCGAGCGACCCCAGACTCGTATTTCGAGCGATTCGTGATGAATCAGGAGATTTTCTGGTCGAGGATGGCTCGGTTCTGCAGATTCCCGCTTTCGCCGTTCGTGAGTCCGTCAGCGTTTCGGGAAACGTGCAGGTCGTGACGTCTGACTGGAACGGTGATGGGCTGCCCGATGTCGTGCTGGCCAGGAACCGCGACGATGGCCTCTGGCTCGAACTCTTTCTGCGAAAACCCGCTGGCCTGACCCTCTACGAGAACGTAGCCCAAGGGCACTTCCCCCTGGCGAGGGTACGGAATCTGGCTCTATTCGACTTTGATGCCGACGGCGTTCTCGAGATTGCTGCGATAATGGCCGGCAACAGCCACCTTGTCGTGTATTCCCTCGTCGGCGGAGAGGTCCGGTATCTGAAGGAACTGGTCCTTCCTTTTGAGCCCAGCCTGGTCATGGATCTCCGCATCAGTCACACCGGACGAGTCGCCAGACTCCTCTATGTCTTCGACCAGACGCTCACGAGTGGCCTCACGTTCAGTTCCTTTGCGCCCGACGTCTTTCAGCTCACGAACGAAAGCCCGGCGCTTCGCATTCTCGATGTTTTCATGGCCGGCGACTCGATCGACGACCAGATACTCGCCGTCGAGAGCCATGACCGGGTCATCGTCGTCCGCAGGACACTCAACGGAGTGGAACTCCTCACCCGTTTCGACACCTCGCGCGGCACCCCCGACGGCGTCATCGGAGACTATTTCGGAAACGGTGGGCGACAGATGCTTCTCTGGCCTTAGCTCTCCGCCCGCCCTCTTTGCCACGATCCCTCCCATTGCGACTTTCCGACACGTGGGGCATTCTAGATGAGACCTGTCGGTACCCGACTTTCGACCGGTCGTCGAGGGGTCGTAGAGCCAGTCAACCCTCCCCCGCAATCGAGTAGGGGAGCCTACAGCCGAGGATTGAAATGCTAGAGCGCAAGTCTTGGTTCATCTTATTCGCTGTCCTCGCGATCGCATTCATCTCGAGCGCGCAGGATGCAGCGGCCGCGAGCCCGCAGTTGACCTTGTTCCAGGAAGAGGCGACGACCAGTCAGACGGCCGTCTTCGCGGCCTTCCTGTCGTCCATCTCAGGGGGAAGCCAGGGAGACACGGCCTTTTCGGTGAGTAATGTGCTCGCGGTCCCGCCCGGAGAGACCTTCGCGGCCCTGAGGATCGATGGAAAAAACGACAGGACCGGCGGTCTTCGCTTTTATCTCTACACCAGAGCCGGCGACACGTATGTCTTCAGTACCGAGGACAATCCCGTGGTTGGCAGCGGCGCGGACGAGAACGGGCGACTCAGCCCCGGGCAGACCTACACCGTTCTCCTGTCAGAGATACTGGCGGCCCTGCAGATGGGGACGGAATCGTTCAGCGGGTACGGGTGGATCGTTGCTGATTTCGATGCCGTGGGCGGTACCTATACGAACTTCTTCCCCCAGATCTCGGGAAGCCAGAGCTTCGAGCTGTGGCCTCAAGGCGACGGGATCCCGGTCGAGGTTCCCTGAATTCGAGATCACCCGAGACCATGACGCTACCGTCCATCGTCCCGATTCTTGCAGTTCTGGTGTTTCCGGCAGGACAACGCGAAATCGAGGAGCCCGTAGCCCGATTCTGGACGGCTCTGGAGAAGGGCGACAAAGTGACGGCGATGAAGTTCGTTCATCCGGACGACCTGAATGTCTTCCTCAATCGGATGACTCCGCTCTTCTCGGCCTGGGAACTCGTCTCGATCGAAATCCGCGGCGATGGGACAGCCGTCTCGAAGGTCCGGACACAGCGAACTCTGCCGACGGGCACTTTTCAGGTCACCGTTCTGGATCGGTGGCAGCGGATTCGGGAGGGGTGGAGAGTCCGAGTCGTTTCTTCCGAGGAGCAAATCCGGCGGAGTCTCGGGCCCTCTGTGAAGAAACCCTTTCCTCCCTCTCTCGACATCTTCCCCAGGATACTGAAGTTCTACAAGGTTGCGCCGCAGCAGGGGGCTTCGATCATAATTCGGAACGGGCTCGACTCGATTGTCCGCCTGGAGAGCGTTCAGTTCGACGAGCGCCTCTTTGTGGTCGATGAGCTGCCGGTGTACGTCCGGCCCCAGGGTGTTGGTACGGCGTATTTCCGCTATATCGGAGAGCCGACCGTCGAGCGCTTGGACGGCACAGTTACGCTGCGATTTGAAGTGGACGGAAAGTGGAGCACCTACGAGATCCCTCTCATCTATAACTACACGGACGAGTCCCTCGAATGGGTCGAAAAGAAGGCCAGGCGTAACGCCACGGTGCCGAAGCCGCCGGGCCGCTAGGTTCAGAATAAACGCATAGAAGAGTCGCGGGACGCAAAGACGCAGAGTTCTTTTGACTCTTCTACGAGCAGCAGTCTGATTCGACTCTCTTCACCTGAAACCCGGGCCTTTCTGTTTCTGAGGGCTCGAACCCTTTCATTGGGGACACTCTGCGGCTCAGCGCGAGGAATATCTGCTTGATTCCGGGCTAGGACGAACCAGCTGAGCTGTTCTCAGTGCTACCCCCGTCCGGCTCGCCGGTCGTCGGTCCCGGTCGACTCGAAGCAGCCTGACCCAGGCCCCTCCGAAACCCCTTTCTCCAGGTTACGATTCCGCTGATGACCTTCAGCAGGTCCGCCCAGGAAAGGCGTTCAGACTTGAGGCCGTATCGCACAGATCTCGACAGAACGAGTGCCGTCCGGTAGGGGATTAAACCCCATGTCAAGGCGGGCCATGTTCGAAGGTGAGAGCCTCGGACATCGTGCATCGCGCGTAGGCGTCCGCTCCAAACGCCCAGGTTTCGCAGGTGCTGCCTGATCGCCTGCCAGTCAGTCCTTTGAGTGTGGCGCACCTCCACCGAAGCGGCGAAGTAGATCGCACCTTCAAAGCTCGCAAAGTAGAGCTGGTCCTCGCTCATTGCCCAATCCTCGGAGAAACCGTCGCCTCGCAGAAAATCTTTCCGTCGCATCATGAGGTTCGAGCTGTTCAGGGACTGCCGGACGCCCGATTCTTGCCCGGACGCGAACTCCGAAAATTCGATCCAGTACAGGACGCGGGAAGCTGATGACTGAGGGTTGGCGTTCGCGACCGCGGCACCGACGATCTGAACCGCCTGTCGAGAATCCAATGCTGCGCTCATCCTGTCGACCCAGTCGCTCGGGCACGTGACATCCGCGTCCACGAACGCCAGGTATCTTCCTCTGCTCCTCGCGGCACCCAGGTTCCGCGCCGCCCCGGGAAGGAGACGTTTCCGGCTACGGACCAGGACGATTCCAGAGAAGTTCCGGACGATCCAGTCGCCGGTCCCGTCGTCCGACGAGTCGACGACGATCACTTCCATGCGCAGGCTAGTCTCCTGCGCCAGGATCGACGAAATCGTCGGTCCGATCGTTCTGCGGCTCCGGAAGGAAGGAATCACGACGCTGAGGTCGACCGGGCTGGTACTGTCAGGATTCATCTCGCATCGGCTCGACAAATCCGGCCTTGACACCACGCCAGATCGTCGCAGCTTTTCTCCAACGAAAGGAAACCAGATTCCAGGCCAGGCTCAGCTCGAGAGTGATCAGGAACCAGAGCCAGCGCTGCAGGCTTGCTCGATGCTTCCGCAAGAAGAGTACGGTGTTCTTTCGAACCCAGAAAGTCCTCTTCAATGGGCGACCGCGAGTGCCGTGGGCTCCGACATGGAACACCTCGGCGGACGGACAGAAGTACACGGGAATCCCCTTCAGCCCACATCGATAGAGAAAATCGACCTCCTCGTGGTACATGAAAAAGCGTTCATCGAAGTCCCCGACATCATGAAAAACCTCGGATTTCACGAGGAGAGCGCAGCCGAGAAGCAACTCGACCCGTTGAACGGTCCCCCATTTCGCAGAATCCGGCTTCAGCCGGGCGTGAAACCTGGCCAGGACGTGGCTCCAGGTCAACTCGCCCCACGCAGCGTCCAGAAAATCCGGTTTTTCCTTGATCAGCACTTTGGGGCCGAGGACCGCGGGCACTTTTCCGGATGCATATTCGACAAGTCTTCGCACAGTGTCCGAAGCCACTTCGAGATCGTTATTGAGGAGAAAGACATAGTCTGGGGCTTCTTCAGAAGGTTCCATACCTTCTCTCGATGCCTTCACTCCTCCTTGCGAGATTCCGGCGTGCCGCAAAGCCAGGTTGATGGCGGCTGCGTAACCTCGATTCTGTTCGGCGCGGAGCAGTCGGATTCCATCGTCGAGAGAGTCGACTGACCCATCGGTCGATCCGTTGTCGACGATGAGAATCTCCAGCTCCGGATAGTCGCTCTTCCTGAGGCTACTGATCAGGTCGGGGAGAACCTCCCGACCGTTCCAGTTCACACAGACCGCTAGGACGCGCGGATGAGTCGGCATAAGTCCGCCTTGCTGATTCTCATTGTCCTTCTGAGACGGCGACGCTTTCGAAGGCAGAGGGGGAGAAGACTGATCCCGGCCACGCTGCCCTTCACAAAATCTCGGAAAAACCCGACCTTGAGAAGATGAAAGAGGGCGCTTTTGATCCAGCCCCATGCCAACCAGGGAACAAAGCGAACGGGTTGGTAGGTCCACATCAATTGCCAGCGGTTTCGAGTAATCCAAAACACCCTCCGGCCTGAGTAGAACACGCCCCCGCTGGAAGGACGTTGATCTCCGTCCCGACCGTTCCGGCGCTCGGGGTCCGAGGCGGCCTCGACATGATAAACGAGCGCCCGGCTGAGGAAGAGGCATTTGTGCCCTGCCAGGCTCGCCCGAAGGCTGAGCTCGACGTCTTCGAGGTACATGAAATAGTCTTCGTCGAGAAGTCCGATCTCGTCGAAGAGCGACATTCTGTAGAAGGCTGCCCCGGCACTGGCTCCGAGAACGGGTTCGTTTCGCGCGTACCTGCCGACCGGTTCGCCATTCCCCCTTTTGAGAGGCAGGCCGGTCCGTCCGTAGGTGTCTCCTGCCGCATCTATTCGCGACCGGTCGTTGAAGTCCACGATTTTCGAGGCGAAGAAAGAGTACTCGGAGTGGGTCTGCAGAGCCTGCAACCCCTCTCTGACCCAATTGATGTCCACCTCGGTGTCGTTGTTGAGAAGTGCGACATACTCAGTCCGGCAGTGCTTCAGACCCTGGTTCACGGCCTTTGCGAATCCACCGTTCCTCTCCAGCCTGAGGCATTCGAACTCGGGGAACCTGCGGGCGACGAAATCGCGGCTTCCGTCTTCCGATCCGTCGTCGATGACCAGGACACTGCAGGGAACTGATTGCTCTCGGAGAGCCTCGAGGCAAGTCCCGAGGGCCCGACGGGCATTCCAGGTCGGAACGATCACCGTGAGCCGTCCCTCTTCTCTTTCGGTGCCCGTTTCAAGAATGGGGCTCATTTCTCAGAACCCGGGTGCGCCTGCGTCTTTCGCAGGCTGCAGCCAGAAGTCGCGGAGTCATTCCCGGTTTCATGGTCGAGGCTGGTGCAGCACGCCAGAAGTCGTGATCCCCCCAGCGGCCCCTCGCAGCCGCCGGCTTTGTTGCGCTCGCTCGCCATATAACTCGATATAGACTCCTCGCGACGCCTCGCTCGAGATGACGATTGACACGCTGGCCGGGACCGGAACTTATAACGAGTTGGACTAGTCATTGAGCGCCCGCAGCAGTCCGACGTTGTAGTGATAACTGAGCAGGTCGGGATAGTAGCGGCTCAGGTTCGGCCAGGTGAGCCGCTCGGTCCACCGACACGCGTGCGTCAGGATTCCCATTTTGAGGCGGCTCCTCAGCGGGTAGTGCGGAAGCGGGTCAGTGTGCAGGAAGCCGGCCATCTCGGGGTGTTTCCTGTAAAACGTCCACGCCGAGTATCCAACTTTGTGTTGTCGGTCCAGGAATGACCCCATTGATGTCGGATGGTGATGATGGGCCAGAGCGCGAGCATTATAGACGAGCCGCATTCCGAGTTTCTTGAGTCGCAGACTCAACTCGATGTCCTCCCAACCATACTCTCTGAAATCTTCATCGAAGCCCCCGGCACTCTCGAAGAACTCGCGGCTCAGAGAGACGTTCGATGTGTAGAGGAAGTTGAAGGGGACGTCCTCCGGGTCTTCGATCAGCGAGTAGCCAAATTGCCATCCCATCTCTCCGATGTGTTTCATGAATCGGGTCACTTCGAGTTCCATGGACCATCTGGTGTATCCGATCACCACCGCACAGCGGTTTCTCGAACGGTGGCTCTCGAGGTGTTCCTCGAGGAAGACCTCCGTCGGGATGATGTCGTCGCCCAGGAAGAGAAGCAGGTCGCCTTGTGCGTGGCGGCAACCCAGATTCCTTGCAGCGCCCTGCTTGCGATTCGGTTGGGAAAAGTATCGGAAGGGGGCAGGGAATTCCTCTCCGACGGCTTCGCAGAGTTCCGCGGTGGCGTCTGTCGATCCGTCGTCGACGACGATAACTTCGAACGGGCCGGTCTCTGCCGTCCTGTGGGAGCCTGCCGTGAGGACTGTCTGGCGAGCCAGCGCCTCCAGAGTGCGCATCAGGACGTCGGCTCGATTATAGGTCGGGATGACTACGCTCACAGTCGTCACGGCTTCAACCTGCCGGCGATTCGCCTCACCGTCATGCCCAGACCATCATGCCGCAGGCTGTTCAGCACCGCTCGGAGGCCGGGGCGTCGGGGTGGGGGCGGATTCTGCCAGACGGACGACGCCAACCACCGGCCGGCGGAGAGTTCCCGGCGCATCCTTCTGATCTTCTCGTCGAGATCCGACTCGAGTCGACCTCGCTCCAAGAACTCCGGTGAGGCGAACAGGTCTTCAAGCCCGAGTCGGCCCAACCATTCGGACTCTTCGTGCTGATACTCCGGATCCTCGACGATTCGACGCAACGGGTCCTGAAACAGATGCAGGATCTGTCGATCGCTGCGTCGACGGCTGCTCTGGATGACCCTCCGCTTCTCCAGGAGACGGGGCATCGCCTCATAGACGTCGTCGAGGGCAACGATCTGATTCAAAGCGTCGATCCAACGGTCCTGAACTCGTTGATCGCCGGAATTCAGTTCGCTGCCCGCCCGGGACCAGAGATAGAAGCTCTCCTTCTCGACTCCCGACAGCAGCAGGGCCCTCTTGATCGTCAATCGGACGGCAGCCGGGAAGACGCGCCGAATCACGTCGTCTTCATAGTTCTTGACGATGGTCATCAGGGCGTTGCGGTGCATGAGGTAACGGAGCTTGTGGTCCCCATGTCGGTTGAAGGTGGAGTGACCTCGGTGCCGAACGATCGATTCGGGAGCGAAGGCAACCTCGTAGCCAAGCACCCACATCCTCCAACCGAAGTCCACATCCTCGAAAATCGCGAAGTAGTCAGGATCGAATCCCCCGCTCTTCAGATAGACGCCCCGGTCGACGAGGGTTGCACCTCCACAGGGGAAGAGGACCCGGTCATCGTGAGTCACCTCGTCAGCGAGCCGCCCGATGTCCTTTTGAAGCGCGAAGCCGAGATACTGGAGTGACCCGCCGTTGAAATCGACGTGGCGGCCCTCCCAATCGAGGATCCGCGAGGCAACGCACGGCGTGGCTTCATCGATCAGCGGCAGCGCCGCCTGGAGCCATTCGGGTTCGGCAGCCATATCGTTGTTGATGAACGCGACGATCGGGCGCGAGGCTTCCTCCGCGCCGCGGTTGCAGGGATGTGCGAACCCTTCATTGGTCGGGTTCTGAATCAGGCGCACCTGAGGGTAGCTCTTCAAGAGGAATTCTTGAGACCCGTCCTCACTTCCGTTGTCGACGACGATGATCTCACCGCAGCCGAGTCTCGAGAGCGTTGGAAGCAGGTGGGAAAGATGATCTCGTCCATTCCAGTTGACGGTCACGACCGACACATCAGAGGCGGACAGGGACATCACGGGATTGTACAATAAGGCGCTGCAGATCGGCGTCTGCGCGCCGTCGGTTACGCTGAATCCATCTCCTCTTTCGAAGAGTGTCCCTCAAACAGCGAAGATTCCACCAGAAGTTTTTGAACTGCGCCCATTTCCGGCGCCGTGACTGTCGCAGGAGCAGTAGACCCGGGAGAGCGCGAAGAAGGTTCCCGCTTTCATAATTCTTGATTAGAGACCGGATGTTGTTCCTCTCGCCGATGACCTCGCGCCAGTTCATGCCTCCGGCTTGTCGGGTCGAGCCTCCAAAGTGGTGGTAGACGACGGCTCCGGGAGCCGTGACGACACGATAGCCGAGCAGCCAGAGACGCCAGCATAGGTCGACGTCCTCGTGATACATGAAGAACTTCTCGTCGAATCCACCCGCCTCGAGAAACAGATTCCGATTGAAAAGCGCGGCTCCGGCGGAGGCGAAGATGACCTCGGCGCTATCGTCATATTGACCTGAATCGGGCTCGAACATCCCTCGGTCCCAGGTGTACCCGAGTCGGTTCATCATTCCACCAACTCCATTAAGTCTGTCCGGCTGGTCGAAGAGGCGCATCTTCGAGGCAGCCGCCCCGATCGCCGGGTCCTTCTCCGCCGTTTCGACGAGACTTCCCAGCCAGCCCGGTTCCAGCCTGACGTCCGGGTTCAACAGGGCGATGAACTTCGATTCTGATACCTGCGCGGCCAGGTTGGCGGCCCGGCAGAAGCCGAGGTTCTCAGTCTGGGGAAGCAGACGCACCCAGGTGTGGTGTTTCCGGACCCACGCGATGCTGTCATCGGCCGAGTCGTTGTCGATGAACAGCACCTCGAAGTCGCGAAAGGTCTGGTCCTTCAGGGAGGGCAGCATCTCCTCGAGGAACGGCCGGCCCTGATAGTTGATGACGGCGACGGTGACGGTCCGGCGTCGCCCATCCGAGGGCGGATTCACCTGCCACCTCGAAGTCTGCGCCAGGCGATTCGCGTCAGGGGTTCGTCGACCAGCTCTTCGAGGTTCTGGATCGTCTGTTTCAGGATCGCTATATGTTTTTCCCGTTCCTGTAGCAGGAAGTAGGCGTCCGTCGCATTCTTGGATCGTCGCTCGAAGACCTCGAGGAGATGTTCATGGAGTTCGAGATAATCGCCCGAGTGGTCGACGGCACCCTCATCGATCTGAGATGTCCGGTGCTCCCTGGAGATCGTACGAAGTGACGGGACTGAGCCCCGATCTTTGGAAATCAGATAGAAGCTCCGGTAGGAAGGTTCGCGTAGGTCGGATTCATAGAAGGAGGTGTTGCACCACGTGTTGAACAGACGGTTCGTCCTGTAGTCATTAAAAGAAAAGTAGTGCTGAGTCTGCACCTGCGCTTCGATCCAGTGGGGGAGCCAGCCGTTCGGAAGCGACAAGACCTCGTATCCCTTCTTGTTTTTGAAGTAGCCCTCGACCAACGATCTGCGCGGAAGGCCATGTTCCTTGTGTTCCGAGAGAAAGCGCCGTGCCGACATGAGGTGTTCCCGAAGTCGGTCCTCCGCTGTCTCGACTTCATTCGAGGCTGTTGGGGCGGCTAGAAGGATCCAGCGTCGGGCGAGCCTGTCCAGGTCCGCGAGAAAGTCGAGGCGGTCCCGCGCAGGCACGTGTTCGAGAACGTCGAGGCAGACCACGAGATCGAAGTCCAAGCCATCCGGAAGAGAGGCGTTGTCGGTCAACGGAAGATGGGAGGGGAGGTCGCACTGCCTGACATCCGCAGAGACTACGGAGCAGCCTGAGATGGAAAAGAAGTCGGCGCTCGTCGCCAGGTGACCATCCTGGTCTCCGATGTAGCCTCCGAAGTCGAGAATGGAATCCGGGCCCAGCCGCCGGGCTATATCAGCCGCCATCCGGTATCTCTGATAAAGATCGAAAGGGAGTCCGAGTGTGAGGGCGTCTCGTTCGCCAGTAGCGGCTTTGAGTTCCACGGCGGAGATTCGGACCTGAGGTCCGCTCGGAATCGATCGAAAGAAAAGATGGTGGCCACCTTCGGGAAGATCGAATGCGGGGAGTTCCAGTCGTCCGTGGAGCGGCTCGGACCCGGGGCTGAACTCGGCGAGGACCTGACTGTTCCAACTGACCCGTAGAGTCGAGAATCCGTCGGACCGCGCCGTGAAACGCGCCGTCAAAGACAGAGGACCGGCGCTGCTGTTGTGGAGATAGATCGAAGCGCGTCCACCGTCGAACGCCCGGGTTCCGTCGTGCAGCTCCGACCATCCTGCGCGCGGCAGAGCCGTCAAAGGGCCCTCGACCCTGACGAAGTCGTCTATAGCCTCGAAGTAGTCGTGATTGAAGCGATCGATTCTGGATCGAGTTGCCGAGTTGCCGTATCCGGCCAGAAACTGAAAGTTGTAAGGCTCCACGGAGAAACGAAACCCGACTACAAGGTCCAGATCGGCGAGGGCTTCCAGCCAGAAAGCCGGCGGGCGTTCAAAGCAATGGGTCGGTTCGTCTCTTTGGAAGAAGATCGGGTCCGGGGTCGCTCCTATGATCATGCCGTCCGGTTTCAGGATTCGCCTCGCCTCGGAAAGAGCCTCCAGCGGGTCGGTCAGATGTTCGAGGACGTCGAAAAGACAGACCACGTCAGCACTGTCCGTTCGGACCGGCAGTCTTGCTGCGCCGCTTTGAGCGAGGAACGGGCTGAACTCGGGCTCCTGGGTCAGGCCGTAAGAACTGATGTCGACCCCGTAGCCGAAAAAACCCCGTCGTCGAGCTTCAGCCGGAAGATAGCCGTAAGCCGTGCCCACATCGACCAGCACCGGCCCAGGGGCGAGAGAGGTCACGAAGTCGAGCCACGGTGTCCAGTCCTGATGTGATTTCGAGTAGCCCTCACTCGAATAGCCACTTCCTTCTCCATGATAGTAATCGCGTCCATACAGGTTGTCTGGAGTCGGGGACTCGACGGGACGAGTTGATTTCGGAATGGGTGTCATGGTGACTTTCGGTGATCTGCCCTCTCTGCCCAGGGCGGCGATCCAGAACGGTAACATCCGAAGGCCTTCCGCACCAAGGTTCCGTTCTCCGACTCAATGCGTTCGACCCAGCACGCAGTCCGGTCTTTCGTGGCGTCTGGATTGAGTCCCGGGCGCGGCGGCCGGCAGAAAAAACACGGGCTCGGGCCCTCCAGTGTTGCGTCGTCCACGGGAATAGACTAAGATACGCCGCTGGTGGGGGTGTGTAGCCTCTTCCAGGGTCGGTTGCAGGCTCAAAAAAGCTTGCGACTTTCCCCAGACCATGGCATCTTCTATGGCGTTATTAGCCCTCGGGTGTCTTTGTATGGTCAGCGGGGTGCATTAGTATTTCGGTTTCAGGCCGGTCGAAGTCCTTAAGAGCAGCCGAGCTCGACGTTTGACTTTCGGCCTTGTCAACTGTTGTATTGGGTCACACGAAGCTAAACTAAGGAGGATGCTTTAAATGAGACGACTCAAGCTAACCTCAATCGCGGCCGCCCTCTTGCTGCTGTTCTCGCCTCTGGCGATGGCGCAGGGCAATGATGACGGTTATGGCGATTACACTCAGGAGGTTCAGACGACGAACTCTCCTGCCGGTACGGCGGTTGAGCCGGGTTCCCAGCTCATCTATGTGCTGGATACCGGTGTGGATGCCGTCGCACTCTATGGCGACGACCCGGACTTCGACATTCTTCCGATAGTCCAATTGTCGGGTGGAGCAGTCACGGGTGCGTTTTTCCAGAACTTCATCAGCATTACGAACACTAACCCCACCGATGCGGTGACCGTTCACTTTCGTTACTTCAACCAGCACTGCGAGGACGTCCTTGACTTTCTGGTCGTGCTGACCTGTAACGACACAATGCTGATCGATCCCTTCAATTACACAATCCCTGGCACGGCATTCAACGTCTCCCAGCGCATCTTTGGTGATCCCGTGCTGCAGCCGGATCTCTTTGCGGCGCTTCCGGGCGGGTCTTTCGGTAACGGCCGATTCCTTCTCTTCGTGACCGCTTCTGGTGACGTCGGGAATGACTCAGGCGATGGTCGCGACACCGGTGTCGCCAATCAGCCCGGTCCCTGGGAAGGCCCTGAGGATCTGGACGACATCGCTGACTGGCTCTTCCCGTTAGAGTTGGCGCCGACCGATCTCGAGGACGACTGCCCTGCAGTGGACCCCGATACGATTGGTGAGACTGTTGGATTCAACGATGAGAATCTCAACATTTTCAACTCCAGCGCGATTTCCTTCAACTACCTGACGGGCTTCCATACTGCGGCAGTTCCGGTCGGTGGCAGCCAGGCTTCGGCCGGCGTGAATGCCTGGGCTCGCCCGGCGATCAACGCCAGCATCTGGCTGAACGCCGAAGATAACAATATGAATCCGGATATCACGATGCAGGACATCGGTCAGCCCCTCACGGATGCGAATGATGGGTTGGCGGCTGATGGCGGCCCCAACGGCGTTATCGACGATCGTCCGGATAACAACGGTGTTCGTGACGACGGTATGATCGGCTCAGTTGGCTGGGCTGGAGACGGCGATGGTCCGTTGGCTCCCAAGCGGACGGTCCTGTCCGGTACGGAAGAGATCTTCATGACTCTCGTGAGGGATGACAACTACCGGAAGCCTTCCAATCAGTTCTACCTGCGTCAGGATGCGCATGGTGGTGACACGGTTGAGACGAACTGTGAAGGTTCGAATCCCGATTCCGACAACTGTAACACTGTGAACCCGTTCGATCCTCATCCGGTGCTCAAGGGCGCCATGAGCTGGACGCTGTTCCCGATCGCCGGTGTTATCGCGGGCATTCCGCCTGAGGATCAGTTCCTCGATATGGTCTCCATCAAGGACGACTACAACGGATCGAACAACCCGAATAACTCGGGCCTGGGTATCGCTCAGAGCGATAACTCCTATCGTATGGACTCGGCAGCGACCTACTACGATCTGGTTATCTTCAACAACGACGAGGTTCCGCTTCAGCTCGAAGAGGACCGGCCGCCTGTGTCGCCTCCTCCGCCGTTCACTCAGATCGTGATTCGTATCGCAGTCAAGTGTATTGACGCATTCGAGTTCGAGCTCCAGGGCATCGCCGTCAATGACCGGATCCGTCCTGCTGACGGTTCGGACTTCGTCTTCATCAACAAGTTCGGAAACTTCAGCATCGCTGATCTTTTCTCACTGGACAACACTGGGGCGGTTCAGAACTTCCTGGCTCAGCCAGTGCCGGTGAACGACGAGTTGGGTCCGGGCTGGATTCGATTTGATCGGATCTTTACCCGCGACTACTTCTACGATGTCAACAAGGCTGCGTTTGGTGTCGGCGTCAACTATGACGGTGAGCGCGGCACGTACGTGACGATTGCCAAGAGCATTCTCATCTCCGACGCTTTCGGAGTTGGCTGGTATCTGCCGCTTTCGGCGACCAGCGTCTCCGACAACGATCAGGTGGTCGCGGAGCACGAAAACGAACGCAACGACTAAGGGCCTTTAAGGGCTCACTTTGTTGACCCCGGGTGCCCTCCGCGGTACCCGGGGTCTTTCTAAATTCTGACTTCAAGCACTTGGGGAAGCGCTTTATCTGAAGGGCTTCCCCTTTTTCTATTTCTCGAAGGATCAAACTGGTGAAAGTTCACGTTCGTCCGCTGGTGGTGGCTGCTCTTTTCCTGGCCCATCTCTCGCTTGACCTTTCAGCCGGCACCTGGCCGGAACCGGTGGTCCGGATTAACGCCCAGCCGAACATCGTGAGTCGGAGTGACGAACCCTCTGACTATGGAATCACGGTCCTCGGCGACGATCTCTATGTCACCTGGATCGGGCAGGCGGCCTTCGGGACGGACGTCTACCTCTCCAGGGTGAATATCTCGACCGGCGTTCGAGGAGACGACCTCAAAATCACGAGCAAGCGAGGGAGGGGGAAAGGGGCGCGAATCTTTCCTTCCGCGAACGTGGGAGCCGACGACCGGCAATTCTGCTGGCTCGAGAAAGGCGTCCAGCGAACCGACGAAGGGCGCCAGAACTACTTCATCCTCAACACGATCAGCGGGAGGGCTTTGGAGGCCGGCGGTGAGCCCGACCTCGTGGATTACGGATCTCAGTCCCGGCCGGCTCAGTTCGTGGAGACATCGCATGGCTTGTTCCTGGTGGGCCACTCAGCCGGAATCAAAAGCCGCGTCTGGGACTTGCGGATCTATCGCCACCAGGAGGAGGGTGGATTCCAGGAGGTTCCGGCCCTGTCGGGAGACTCGGTCTGGGGGCGCGAGCCCGTCCTCCTCGAGAGCCAGGGAATCCTCTACCTCTTCTGGTTTCGATCTGACGCGATCGTCGCCTCCACCTCGGCGGACGGCACCGAATGGACGCCGGCCGCCGAAGTCACGAGTGGCCAGCGCGTCGGATTCGGGGCATTGCGGGCAGTTGTGGCCGGGGACGGTTTCAAACTTGTCTGGGCGACCGGCGACAAGGGCTCGAATCAGGTCCTTTTCGTCCACGGGAAACCGGGTCACTGGTCCGAACCCGAAGAATTGGTCGCGCTGCATAAGACACTTCCGTCTCTGGTTTTCGGGGTCGATTCCGAGTCGCAGGGGACTCTGGTCGCTTCCTATCGAGACGCGGATGAACAAAGCCAGGTCTTGATTTCCATGCGGGAACGGGACTCCTGGAAGCCACTTCGACTGAGCCTTCCTGGAGAGAGGGTGCAGACATCCCGCGAACCTGCCCTTCACTGGCTGGATGGCCGCACATTTCTGGCCTGGAGTCAGTCTGATCGGAGTTCGCCACAGGCACTGGCCGCCCGTATTTATTTGAATCAGGTCGACGGGGAGCAATCGGAGTGGCTGGAGGCCCCTCGACAAATCAGTGCCTTGACTTCGGATTATTCAACCATTACGCCGAAGCTCTTTTCGCACGACGGCAAGCTTTTCGTTACATACTTTTCGTATAGAATGAAATCCTCGGGTATGGACGGCTTCGCTGGCCGAGTCATGGCCAACCCGAACAGAGGGAACCTCCACCTGCAACAGGTGGTGTTAGAGGGGAAGCAAGAAGGAGCTAGCGAGAGGTGACCGGTGCCTCTCAAGAAAACAGGGGCCTGTCGAAAACATGCATCGATTCAAAACCGGACGGGTCCGATCAGAGCCGGCTCAACTATAACTCGGAGGTAAGATGCTCTCCAGACTGTTCAGAGTATCCTTTCTTGCATTACTAGCGATTTCTTTCGTTCTCTCCACGGTCGCCCAGATCCCGACACCGCCCACTGTCACGCTCATCGGTAGTCAGGGGGGGCATGACGGAAGCCAGACGGATCCATTTCAGAGCAGTGGATTCTCGCTGACTCTCGACATAACGGATCCCGATCCGACAGGATATGCATATGCAGGCTGGCGGGTGATCTCGAGTTCTTTTCAGGGCGGAGCGCAGTATTGCGCCGGTGGTGTGCGACCGGGACAGTTCTTCGGCGCGGAAGGCCCGGCACCGACCTTTGTTCATCCGCGAATCCAGGGCCCGGCAAGCGCACGCTGGCGAATCACGGTCGCCGTCAATGTGATCGAGGAGCCCCACCCCGCCGTCGTCGGACAGACGACTTTTTGGGTCGCCCCTCACCCATCGGGCTGCACGGGCACAGGTCCCCCGCCACCGCCGCCCGACAATCGCCCGGTGGTGAATGCGTTCACGACGAACACGGCCTCGGCCCGGCAAGGCGACACGCTGACGTTGTCAGCTACGGCGATCGACGCGAACGACGACACCTTGACGTTCTTCTTCTATGCCAGCAGCGTCTCGACGGCCGGAGTGAAGGGGAATCTGATCGCCACCCGGTCGCGAGGCAGTTGCCGAGACGGATGTATTCAGACTTTTTCTCTGGGGATGGGAAACAGTACTCAGTGGTATTCGGTCGAGGTCTCCGACGGGATCGACGTCGCCTCTTTCGGGACAAAACGCCGGGTCGAATTCCTCAGCGGTACCGCCCCGGTGGGACCTTCCCCTCGGTCGTGCAGTTGCGCCAACGTGCAGGTCCAGGTGGACGCCGG
>CAJHYB010000097.1_pt1 | contig 27704 bp, 20 predicted proteins | sample 9198631 | NCBI WGS metagenome assembly CAJHYB01 (sample SAMEA7708354, study PRJEB35096) | sediment metagenome | biome: marine neritic benthic zone biome [ENVO:01000025]; feature: sediment [ENVO:00002007]; material: shallow marine sediment [ENVO:03000034] sea grass bed [ENVO_01000059] ... | reverse complement strand
CCAACGATCGACGCCTGCCTGAGTTCCTGGATATCTGCCGACGAGAATCCCAGGTCCGACAAGATCTCGTCACTGTGCTCCCCGAGAAGTGGAGGGACGCGGTCGATACCGCCCGGAGTCGAGCTCAGCTTGACGGGGAGGCCGAGCAGCCGGATCAGGCCGACGGTCGGATGTTCTCTTTCGACAATCATCTCTCTGGCGATGACCTGCTCATCTTGAAGCGCGTCGGCGACGCTGTTCACGACGCCGCAGGGAATCCCGGCATCGTTGAGCCGAACGATCCACTCTGAGGCGCTTTTGCTCTGCAGCTTTCCGCTGATCAAGTCGGCCAGTTCTCGGTGGGAGGCGAATCGTTTTCCGTTACTGTCGAACCTCGGATCGTTCTGAAGTTCCGGAGCGTCGATCGCCGCGCACAGATTGCACCATGATTTGTCGTCGACAGCGCCGAGGGTCAGGTAGCCGTCCTTTGCCCTGAAGACTCCGTAGGGAGCGATGATGGGGTGGTGGTTGCCGGCACGCCCTGGAGACCCGCCTCCGTTCAGGTAGCGGACGGCCTGGAAGTTCATCATGCCGACCATACTCTCCATCAACGAGGTGTCGACTCGCTGGCCCAGCCCGGTCTTTTCCCGCACCCTCAGGGCTGCCAGGACTCCATACGCCGCAAAGAGTCCGGCCAGAAGGTCGGCAATGGGGATGCCGACTCGGACGGGTTCGCTCTCTTTGAGCCCAGTGACGCTCATGAGGCCCGACGTTCCCTGAATGATCTGGTCGAGCCCGGGACGCTGAGCCTGAGGGCCGTCGACTCCGAATCCGGTGATCGCGCAATAGACAAGTCCTTTGTTTCGACCCGAAAGGCGTTCATAGCCGATATTGAGAGCGTCCATGATTCCCGGCCGGAAATTTTCGATCAGGACGTCCGAAGTTTCCGCCAGACGCCGAAAGGCCTGCTGTCCCTCCCGTTGTTTCAGATCGATGGCGAGCGACCGTTTGTTTCGATTCGCCGAAAGAAAGAACGCGCTCTCTCCTTCAAAGAACGGTGGGCCCGACTGCCGCCCCGAGTCGCCCCGCACCGGAGATTCAACCTTGATCACATCCGCCCCGAGGTCTCCGAGCCACATCGCAGCCGTCGGTCCGGCCAGGTGGCGGCCGAGGTCGAGAACGCGGACTCCGGTGAGCGGTTTCAGTTGTGGGCTCGTTTCTGAACTCATGAAGGAATCGGCTCCGCGATTGGCGTTCGAAGAGAATTGTCACTCGACACTATCGACCTTGCCACTTCGGTCTTCGTTTGGAAAGAAACGCGTCGACTCCTTCCTTGAAGTCGTCGCTCCCATAGCAGCGCTGGACGAGTTCGGGATCCATCGCCGGCCGGGACGACCTGAGAATGTTTCTGATCGAAACCTTGGTCACCTGAAGCGTCAGTGGTGCATTCGCCGCAATCTCCTGCGCGACCTCTCGGACGCGTCCCTCGAGCCGGGGCTCTTCCACGACCTCGCAGACGAGTCCGAGTTCAAGAGCTTCGGATGCAGGAACCATCCGTCCTGTGTAGATCAGTTCCTTCGTTCGAGCTGGGCCCAGGTGCTCGAGGAGTCGAGCGTATCCAGAGGTCGAGAGGCAATTCCCCAATGTCTTCGCGATCGGTACGCCCAGGCTCGCGCCCATGGAACAGATCCTCAGATCGCAGGCCAGTGCCAGTTGGGCGCCACCTCCGGCTGCGGGACCGTCGATCATGGCCAGGGTCGGCTTCGAGAGTGTTTCGACCCTGTTCAGGATTGACTCGAGCCGCTCTTCGTAGGCGACTGCATCCTGCGGAACACGAAAACCGCGAAACTGAGAGATGTCGGTTCCGGCAGCGAACGCGCCTCCAGCGCCGCGAAGGATGACGACACGCACCGTCTTATCAGCGTCGATCTCGTCGCAAAGCCCGGCGAGCTTCTCGTACATCGAGAAGGTCAGGGCGTTACGGTGCCGGGGTCTGTTCAGCGTCAGCCAGGTGAGCCGACCCTCGGTGGTGCGGAGAACATCGCCTTGGTCTTGCATGGTTCAGAGAGCAAAGATAAGGGATTCCGGAAGGGGATGCCAGATGAACGACAAAAGCTATCCGGGGCGAAACGCCGCCCCCATCTGTAAAGTGAACCTTGGGTTCGGAATGCGCGAGGGTTCCCATTGTATCCGGCCTGTTGCCGGCCCGCAAAAGCCGACTCGGTGGGGTGACATCAGCATAATCCCCGGAGTATCTTCACGAGGAATGTCGATAAAGAGCTACCCTTCTTCGTTTAATAGGTAGTCAGAGTTTCCCATTCTCTGGCAACAACCTGAGAATGTGACTGAGTCTCGAGAACGAAAGGAGAAAGTTATGTCAGCAGAGAATCCTCTTGGCCGGTTCGTCTGGTACGACCTCATGACAACGGACGTCGAAGCGGCGATCGCCTTCTACAAAGAAGTGGCCGGATGGGGCACGCAGCTCTTCGAGCAGATCGATCCTCCCTACACGATGTGGACTGTCGGCGAAACCCCGATCGGCGGGGTGGTTCCGTTGCCACCGCGAGCTGCCGAGGCCGGCGCCCCTCCACATTGGCTTTCCTACGTCTCGACACCTGACGTCGATGAGACGCTGTCTCGGGCCACCGAACTCGGCGGCTCTACCATTCATCCGGGTCAGGACATTCCCGGAGTCGGCCGGTTCGGTGTGCTTTCGGATCCGCAGGGAGCGGCTTTGGCAGTCTACACTTCGACGACTTCGGCAGGCGACGAAGCCCCTCCTGAACTCGGGCACTTCTCGTGGCATGAATTGACGACCTCAGACCATGAGGCCGCCTTCGAGTTTCATTCCCAGCTCTTCGGATGGGAGAAAACTGACGCGATTGACATGGGCGAGATGGGCATCTATCAGATGTACGGCAGGAACGGCGTGCCGGCAGGCGGAATGTTCAACAAGCCTCCTGGAATGCCTGGTCCGGATGCCTATTGGCTCTACTATTTTCTGGTCGACGATTGCGACAGCGCCGTGGAAAGGATCAAGGCTCACGGCGGCCAGATCCTGAACGGACCCATGGAGGTTCCTGACGGCGATCAGGTCGCGCAATGCATCGATCCTCAGGGCGGGGCTTTCGCCATCCATGCTCGGAAATCGGAATAATCGGGAGTTGTCAGCACAGAGACAGAGAGACGGAAGTTTTTCTGTCTTTGTGGACCGGGCTCAGTCGCGCAGAAAGTGGAGGGGGTCCAGCGTGTCCTGATTGAGCCGCACTTCGAAGTGCACATGGGAGCCAGTGGCCCGGCCGGTCGACCCGACGTAGCCGACGATGTCGCCCTTCCTCACTTCCTGCCCTTTCTTGACGGTGATCTTGGAAAGGTGACCGTAGCGCGTCGAGAGTCCGAATCGATGATCCACGACGACGAGCCGACCATAAGACCCGTTCCGGCCAGCCATCCTGACCGTCCCATCGGCGGAAGCTCGCACAATCGCTCCTGAAGGGGCCGAGATGTCGATTCCAGGATGCCAATCCCGTTTGCCATTAAAGGGATCACGTCTCCACCCATACCGGTCGGAAGGGTAGCCGACTACCGGCCAGATCGAAGGGGAGGCGGCCCGCAGGATCTGACGGCTCGTGTAGTAGTTCTGCAGCTTGCTCAGTTCAGCCTGAAGACTGATGCGGCGACGGTTCAGCGAGCGAAAGTGTCGCTTGAGATCCAGCGGCGTGTCGAGCTCGAGGGCCGGTCGGGCATCAGTCGTCGGTCCACCTGAGCCTCCGATTCCATCCTGATAGAATCCGGCCATGACCTCCAGCTTTCGGGCTGTCATTTCAACCAGTCCGAGCTGATCGGTCAGCTGCCGGGCAGAGACTCGGAACGACTCATTCTCGTGTCGTAACTGGTCCACCTCGGCCTGCAGACTGACGAAGTGGGTCGTCTGCTTCCACATCGAAAAATAATGGAGGCCGGTGAGGGCAAAGGCGGAGCCGAGGACAGATCCGGAAAGGATCAAGGCGAAAAGAAGGTTGCGGGAGAGCGTGTATTTCTTTGCGGGGCCTTCGCCATACCGCGCAAAAATGACCGTCAGGTCCCCTTTTTTCATACGAAACTGCTCCCCTCCTCTGGGTGCACGGCGCACCTGCGGCTCCAAAGACAGCAGTATATTGCTGCCCCTTCGGCAGGTCAAGAATCAGGATCACAGGATCGTGGACCTGCCCAGTGTCAAACCGGATGAACCCGTTGGACCGCATCCTGCGAGGCTGGCGGAACCTCTGCCAATCATGTCGCCCTCGTCTGACGTTGGGTCCAGCGAGAACTCTTTCTTTTCAAGACGGCCTTCACTCTGTATTTTCTAGACGATATCCAGCAAGACTGCTTACCCTAAATCGACAGTTCAGTTTTGAGGAGAAACATTGCGATGTCCAACGGGAACTCCCAGTTATTCGCTTACCTGGCGGATGAACAGTATGACCTGTCTTACGATGACCCAACCAGTCCGACACAGGGAACGATCAACAGCGCTCTCGATCAGCTCGTGCTGACGCAGTCGGAAGATCCGTCCACCGGCGTCCAGCCTCTTTCGGCTGATCTGGATTGGGTTATTTACGCTGACACCGTCATCATAGACGGCGCCCTGAGTTTCCCCGGCAAGAGCGTTTCGATTTTCGCAAGGCAGGTCGGCAGTGGAACGGGAGCGGCGATCAGTGTCGACGCGGCTCCCCCGCCATCCCAACAACCACCTGAGGCTGCCGACACTCAGGCCTCGAGCGGTGCTGCCGGAAAATCGTGGCAGGAGATCAACGGCATCATCACCCAGAAGGGAACGAACGGCGCGACCGGACACGCCGGGTCAACCGGTGCCGGCGGTGCTGGCGGCGCGACTGGGGCCAATGCGGGACAGATTGTCCTCCAGACCGAAGGATACTTGCCGAATTCCGGCATTCAGCTCTCTGCATTGGGAGGGGCCGGTCAAGGCGGACAAGGTGGCCAGGCAGGACAGCCGGCTGGAAACGGCGGCGTCGGTGCGGACGCTGACTCAGGGGGTGGCCCGACCGATGGAGGCGCCGGCGGTGTCGGTGGCACCGGCGGTGAGGGAGGCGTGGGAGGCATCGGGGGCATTGGTGGCAGTATCGCTATCGGTCAGATCGGCGGAGACAGTCCTGCCACGCTGACCCTGTCCGCCGACGGTGGAGTTGGTGGCAGCGGCGGCGACGGCGCAGCTGGAGGCCCCGGTGGGGCGGGCGGCAACGGGGGATATGTTTTCATCGGGCACGACGGTGTCTGTGGCAACGGCGGCAACGGCGGTAGTGGAGGCGTCGGTGGCACCGGTGGAGCAGGAGGCGCCGGAGGGACTATTCAGACAGCCGTTCCGGTGTCCCCGCAATGCAGCGCAAACGGTGGTTCAGGGGGCGCAGGAGGAGGCGCAGGATCCGGTGGAAGCGGTGGCGCTCCGGCGAGTGACCACTGTTCAAATGAGGTGACTCCGGTCGCCGGGGAGACCGGTGGCCCTGGATCGCCCGGGGGGCAGGGCCTGGCGGGTGCCGCAGGTCAGGTAACTCCAAACGATGCTTTGACGTACGAGACGTTTGCCGAAAACGTGTCGGCTGTTCAATGCGCAATGGTGATGGAAAAAGCCAAGCTCTACTATCTGACGGCCGATCCCAGCGTCAACCCGTCCGCGTACGGCCAGGCGTCGACGCTGCTGACCTGGTTGCAGAACGTCACACAACCCTTCACAGACACAAACTGGCAACCACCCAGCACGTTTTCGCAATCGGATATCGACACCTTGAAAGCCATCTATGCACACGCCACCGGATTGGCGTTCCAACTCGCGCAAGGACGCGACTTTTTTGGTCGGGTACCCAGTTATGTACCTCAGGGATCTTACGAGCTGTACGAGCAGTTGCTCGGAGAAATGCTGGGAGCTTCCGGGACGTTCACTGAAATCGAAAGCACCTACAACGCCTACTTCACGGCACTGCAACAGAACCAGGAGCAGCTCACACAATTGGAAGGAGCTGCCAAATCCGCGACGAGTCAGCAGGATTCGCTCAAACAGCAGTACGACGAAACGATGGCTTCAGCTCAGGCGATGGTGAAGACGATCGATGACGACGAGGCCGCCGTGGACAACCAGTATCCCATCATGATGAACGCCATTCAGTCGGTCGAAAGCGAACTCCTGGCGCTGGCGATGACGAAATGCGGTATCGACACCCTTGTGGACGGCCTGAAAATGGTAGCAACGGTTTCAGGCGACGACGATGTCGAGCTCGCCTCGAAGATTGCGGATCAGGTCTCGGATCCCGTGGAGTCGGGAATCAGCACCCTGGCTGGAATCAGCGATCTTCCCTCACTCTACACAGTGCAAAAAATCGATGTGCTCGGAGACGAGGTGACTCAGCAGGCGTTGAACGACGGATACACTGAGAACCAGGGCATCATCACCGTGGACGATCCCAATGCAGCAAAGCTGCTGGCCGCGCAATCCGCTTTCGACAGCGTTCTCGAGGATTATTACAACGTTGCGAAGAACGCGGAAGACGAGCTGCAGCAGTACGTGACCCTGGTGCAGCAACGCAATCAGGACATCCTCACATACAACGGAGACATAGGTCAGCTCGCCACGTTGCAAGGTCAGATGGCGCAGCTCCAAACCCAGATTAACGAGGCAAACAACGCCATCAGCAGTCAATCCGATCCGGCATTACCGGCACTGGTCGCCTTCATGGCAAATCTCTATCTCCAGGCTCGCTCCCAGGTCATCTATCAGATCTTTATGGCGAGTCGTTCGTTAGCCTTCTGGTCGCTGAATCCCGGCTACTCAGCGTTCTCGAGTTTCGTCGGCCTCAATGACCCGACCGGAATCAACTCCGGTACTCTCAACAAAGCTTTCCAGGATCTCTTGACCGAATTCGCGGCCGCGATCGAGAACTTCGGTTCTTCCGCTCAGGTTTTCCCTGCGAAGAAGACCGATCAGTATCCGCGGGGGATCACCTACGTACTCACCAAGGAGGACCAGCCCGGTCTGTTCGAGACTTTGACGACGAAGAACAAGAAGCACAAGTATGAGCTTTCGTTTGCGATTCCACCCGTCACGTCGCAGACATCTCAGCAGGACAACCCGTTTTTCGGAATGGCGAATGTCCGACTGTCGAAGGTGCGACCTTGGATTCTAGGGGCCGAGGTGGACGATGGAATCCTGACTGTCGAGATCACGCAGACGGGCGCTGAGACGATTGTTGACCCGCAGAACAACGAGAACTCGTTTACGCATGCCGCGATCACGAAAACCTTCAAGTTCGATACGAATCCGGAAACGATGTTCCACGACAAGGCTATCGTCGAGGACGGAGATTTCGATGGAGCGAGCACTTCCCAGGACTTTGCGCAACCAGGACCTTTCACAGTCTGGCAGTTGAGCATCGATCCCAAGTACAACACAGGACTGGATCTCTCGAACGTGGATCAGATCTCGATCGAGTTCTGGGGCAGCAGCTACCCCTTCGAGGAGTCCTGAGACCCCGTAGCGACCTTTGAGCTCGTGTCAGAATCTCTCGACCGACATGATGGTGAGGTTTTTCTGAAACGTGTCCCAAGTCGGGCTGGACAAGGCGTGCTTCAGCAAGTGGTGGAGGCGGTGGGAATCGAACCCACGTCCGAAAGCCTTCAACAGCAGAATCTACATGCTTGTCCGGACTCAAAATTTCCGACGGATGGCAATTGAATCCGGCAAACAAACCATCCGAAGTCTCTCCCAGTAAGTTTCTCGAAAGTCCCCTGGAGGAGACCAGGACAAACGAAAAGCCCGCTAAAATGGCGCCCGCCGACACCTGCGGGCCGATGTCGTTGGGCGGCTACGCTATTTACGCAGCTTGAGGTAACTGATTGTTGGCAGTTATGTTTTTTTGCCACTGATTTACGAGGTTGCGGCGCCTCGGCATGCATCTACCGCATCAACTGCTCCCGTCGAATCCTGTCGCCCCCTTTGAAAGAGTCTCCAGATCGCCATCGGTCTGGGCCAGGACTCTGCGACCCATTGCCGCAACCTGACCCGGAACTCATCGCGTGTTGACACTCACCAAGATACCGCTTTGTGGGGATCGGTTGCAAAAAATCGAGAGGAGTGCCGCTGGTGTGACCTGGCGGGCGGGCGGTCCTCACACCGGCGCTTGGGGACCGCCCACTCCGCCTGTTCGGCGGGCGCTGCAGCTGTAGAGCAGCGTGAACTCCTTCTGGCGGTCGAGGCGGTCCAGATAGTAACAAACGATCGGTCCGAGAAAGCAGAACAGGGCGAGGAAGAGCAACTCCACGGGGAGCAGCAGGAGGCGGCCCAGCCCGGATCGGTCCGAGAACAGGATCTTCGGGACATAGGTCAGCCGATGTCCAAGGTAATGAAAGTAACCGCCCAGAGGCTCCACCTGGACGTCTTCGAATCCGGCTTCCTCCAGCAAGGACTTCAGAGAAAAACGTGTGAATCTGAAGAAATCGTGGGGCTGCTGATGCTCGGGCCAGCCTTGGGGAGCCGTGAGATAGAGACGGCCTCCGGGACGGAGAATACGTCCGATCTCCCGAAGTACACCCAACGGATCGCGGACGTGCTCCAGGACCTGGGTGTTGAGTGCGGCGTCGAAGGCGCCAGTTCGAAAGGGCAGCACTCCCAGGTCGGCACATGCGTCGAGATCCGAATAGTCCCAACTCCCGTCGCCGATCCCGGCGTCGACGGCGAGATAGGCGTGATCGGAGAAGAACGGCCGAAAGCGGCTCTCGCCGGCTCCCGCGTCGAGAACTCGATGCCCGACATGGCGACGAGCAGCTTCGGTGAGGAACGACCTCAAAGCGTATTCGGAGGGATTGATCCGGCGCTTGAGGAACTCCGGCATGCGCTCGTAGATCGACAGGTAGGCACCGGGCATGAGCATCGTGAATCGTATCATCTTTGAAGAAGCCACTCTTCAAGGGGGCTCAGGACCTCATCGTCTCCCTCGAGCTCGGACGCCGACTCGAGCAGACGCTTCGCACGAGGCGCTGTGCTGGTAGGATTGGACCCCGTGAGATTCATCCTGAAAACGGGGCTGGCGATGCTCCTTCTGCTCTCCTGCGAACACGCCCTCGGCAAGGATCCGAACGTGCTGCTGTTTACGATCGACTCCTGTCGAGCCGACCGATTCGGATTGTACGGAGGCCGCGCGGACACGACTCCCTCGATCGACCGCTGGTCGCGCCTGGGAACAGTCTTCACAAACGCGTACAGCACATCGGCGTGGACCGCTCCAGGCCTGGTTTCCATCTTGACCGGTCTTCACCCGCCGGCTCACGGAATCAACAATCGGGACAGGATGGGCTCCCCTGAGCTCGTGACCCTTCCCAAGATCATGCGCGATCGAGGTTACAGCGTCCCGAACCTCAACTTCTTCACCTTCGCCCCCTACTATCGCAACCTGGGGTTGGGGAGAGTCGAACGACGTTACTTTGGGAAATCCGAGGGAGAGGAATTGCTGAACTGGCTCGGTGAATACAGCAGCGAGAAGCCATTCTTCCTCTGGTATCACACCACGATGGTCCATCAGCCCTACGACCCAGGCGACACCAGGCTCCCGGCGCCCAGAAGAGAACTCCACAAGAGTCCAGGAATCAAGGCCGCGATGACGGGTGCCATCGTCCCTCGCGGTTCCGCCGTGTTCAGGCAGGAGGACCGTCCGGTTCTCGAGAGGCTTTACGATGCTGAATTGTCCCGAGTCGATCGTCTCTTTCAACAAATGCTCGATCTGCTGGAGAAAGGAGGACATCTGGCCGACACATTGATCATCCTGACCGCAGATCATGGAGAGGAGTTGCTCGACCACGGGTTCGTCGGTCACGCCTCGACGTCGCTGTACGCACAGCTCTACGAGGAGTTCATTCGCATCCCATTGGTCGTGGTGTGGCCGGGTCACGTTCCTGTGGGCTCTCGAGCAGATCTGGTGAATCAGCCGGACATCCTGCCCTCTGCCCTCCGACTCTCAATGATCGACCCTCCTCCCGGCATCGAGGGGCGTGACCTTTTCGCCGACCACGTCGAGACGCGTCCGCTCTTCTTCGAATCGGTCATCGCCGGCAACCAGACATCGAAGGAACAAGAGACGGTCTGGGTTCGCGCTGTCCGCGAAGGGAACGTCAAGTACATTACCCGGCAATCGGACTTCGGCGGCGGAGAACTCTACCGCCTCGACATCGATCCTGGCGAGGAACGAGACCGAGCAGAAGACGAACCTGATTTGGCCCGAAGGCTCGCAAGACAGCTGGCCGCTCGTTTTGGGCAATGGAGTCAGGACCCACCGGACAACCAGCACCATTCGTCGTCTCAGGAAGGCAAGTGTCCAGTCATCTACACGCCTGAGGACTCCGCTCAGCTGACGTATGAGACGTACACAGGCTCTCTGCTCTTCGACTGGCGAGGGGACCTGCAGAGCCGCTACTTGATCGAATATGACATCGGGACAGGAACTCATCACGTTGAGGGGGTCTACGAAGTCGATGGGAACCACCAGGTTCTCGGACCTTTTCCGAAAGAACTGTGGGGAAACCTGAAGGCCTGGAACCCGTTCAAGATCCGGGTCTCTCCGAAGACTGAACCGCGTTGCTGGAGCGAGTGGATCGAGTTCGGTTTTTGATGGGTTCCGAAATCGGAGAGACTCACTTTGACGCGCGAAGGAGAAGCGGCGGATTCATGTTGAGGATCGGACTCACCGGGGGCATCGCTTGCGGCAAGACGCTGGTCCGTCGGGAATTCCAGCGACTCGGAGCCCCGACCCTGGACTCGGACGACGTTGCGAGAGACGTCGTAGCTCCGGGGACTCCGGGCCTTGAAACGATCATCAAGGAATTCGGTGCGAGCTTCCTGGACGATCGGGGCAGGTTGGATAGAAGGAAGCTCGCCGAAGTGGTTTTCTCGGCGCCCGCAGCCCGGAAAAAGCTGAACGCCATTCTCCACCCGCTCATCTGGAAGGAGCAGGAGGAGTGGCTGAAGGGTCTCGAAGCGTGCTCGGATCCTCCGCCTTTCGCCATCGTCGATGCGGCTCTGATGATCGAAACGGGGAGCCACGAGAGATACGATCGAGTCATCGTTGTTCAGTGCTCGGAGCAACAGCAGATTGATCGCCTGATGGCTCGAGACGGGATGAACCCTGAGGCGGCGATGGCGCGGGTCTCGAGCCAGATGCCTGTGGCCGAGAAAGTCCGGCTTGGGGATGACATTATCGACAACAGCGGGTCCGAGGACGACACCCGGCGGCAGGTCGCGAGACTCTGCAAGAAGTTGAGTCGGTACGTCGCCGAAAATCCAAGGTCCAGTCGCCCTTTCAAAAAGTGAGAATGCTCTCCGACGTTCTGACTCCCTGACCTTCTACTTCCCCACCCGAACCCCGTATTTCAGAAGCGTCCAGATGATCCGCGCACCCGCGCGGACCACTCCTGAAAAGGTCCCGCTGATCTTGGAGACCCCGGCCATTCGAGCATCCCAGGCAACGGGGACTTCTTCGATGCGCAGCTTTTTCAGCGCCGCCAGGATCTGCATCTCCACTGTCCAGCCCCACGTTTTGTCCTGCATGCCTAAGCACTCCAGCGACTCCCGGCGGATGGCGCGAAAGGGTCCGATATCTCGGAAGGCCTGGCGCCAGCGCCAGTTGATTCCGCGGACGGCAAGCTGTGTGCCCCATCGTTGCGGCGGAGTCATAGGGGAGTCGGGAGGGCGGCAACCCAGAGTCATGTCGGATCGGTCGCTTCGAATCGGATCGAGGATTCTGTCGATCTGCTCTGGGCGGCTGGATCCGTCAGCGTCTATGAAGAGGAGGACATCCGGCCAGTCACGCAGATACCTGATGGCTCCGAGGCATGCGGCGCCGTAGCCGCGCAACGGAACCGGAACAACCTCTGCCCCGACCGTTTGAGCTCGAGACGCGGTCTTGTCTCGCGACCCGTTGTCGGCGACGACGATGCGAGACTGATCGCCTTCGCGGTCCAGGACCTTTCGACAACGCTCGACCACTTCGACGATCGATTCCTGCTCGTCGAATGCCGGAATGACGACGCCAACGTGCATGCAGTTGCCAGTCGAGAGATCAGGTGGAGGTTTTGGCTGAGCGAACCACGAGTCTGCCCAGGCTTTCCCGCGGGATTCCAATCCTGAACACACCCGTGCGCTATGGCGTCGAAAGAAACTCGATCACGTCCGTGCGCGAGATGATTCCGGTCAGGACGTCATGGCGTTTGACCAGGACCGCTGTCGCTTCCCGCCCTCTCAATAGTTGAAGAACGTCGCCGACGCTCGACTCCGACTCGATCACAGGCAGAGGTTCCTCCATGACGTCGGAAATCGGCTTCTGGAGGGTAGAGGGTTCTTCCAGCACTCGTCGGGTGAGGCGTCCTTCGGTCGCGGTTCCCACAGAACTGTTTCCATCCAGAACCGGAACCTGGGTGATTCCGTGTTCAGACATGACGTGCAGGACCTCCGTCACTTTGGAACCGGGCTCGACGTAGACCAGTGCCGGGAGCCTCGTACTCTTCCTCGAGAGCACGACATCGATCTGCTCGGACTCAGGCTTCAGCTCATCGAGAAACTGGTTCTCCTTCATCCACTCCTCGGAATGGCACTTGCTCAGATAGCGGTCTCCGGAATCGCAGAGAATCGAAACGATCACCTTGGGTTCCGTGAGACGCTGCGCGATTTTCAGCGCCGCCGCGAGCGCCGTTCCGCTGCTTCCTCCGACGTGAATCCCCTCTTCGCGAGCCAGGCGACGTGTGCATGAAAAACTGTCCCGGTCAGAGACCTGAATCACCTCGTCGACGTACTGGTAGTGGTGGTTGGGCGGAATCATGTCTTCGCCGATCCCCTCAACTTTCCAGGGACTCGCTTCGATAATCCGCTTCGTATAGAAGTAGTCCTTGACGATCGAACCCTCGGGATCGGCAACGACGATTTTGACGTCGGGGTTTTGTTCTTTGAGGTATCGACCCGCGCCCGAGACCGTCCCGCCCGTTCCCATCCCGGCGACGAAATAGTCGATCTTTCCCTCGGTCTGTTCCCACAACTCCGGTCCGGTGGAGGTGTAGTGGCATTCGGGATTGATGGGGTTGAAGAACTGGTTGATGAAAACCGAGTTGGGAGTCTCCTCGTAGATTCTCTTGGCCGTATTCAAGTAGTAGTCCGGTGAATCCGGTGGCACCGCCGTCGGCGTGATGACCACTCGAGCTCCGAATGATCTCAGGAATCGAACCTTTTCCTGACTCATCTTGTCGGGCATCGTGAAGATCGCCTTGTACCCCTTGTAAGCGGCGACCATGGCGGCAGCGAAGCCGGTGTTGCCACCCGTCGCCTCGATAATCGTCCCGCCTCTTTTCAGCTGGCCGGATCTTTCTGCGTCCTCGATAATCGCCAGCGCGATTCGATCTTTGACGCTTCCTCCAGGATTGAGATGCTCAGCCTTTCCATAGACTTGCGCGGTGAGTCCTTTCCCGATCCGGGCCAAGTGGATCAAAGGGGTGTTCCCAATCTTGTTCAGAATGCTCTCATAAGCCTTCATTGTCACCTTTCTCAACGGTTCTCTGATCTTTCGATCAGTAGCGCCGCCAACAGCGGCACCATGATCTCGTGATGTCCGGTCAGGGCGATGCCTCGACCGCTCCCGGACACCGGTCGAGTGAGTACGTTCATCCTCGGGCGGTAGTGTTGTATGAAGTCCAGGTTGGCAGTCGTGAAGTCTTCGAGACGGCTCCCGGCGTTCCGGATCAACGTCACCGCCTTGAGGAAGATCTCAGGGAGAATGACCGCCGAACCGATGTTCAGGAAAACACCACCGTCATCGAGGCTTTCCACCTGGTGGGTGAGGATCCGAAAATCGATCATCGAACCCTCACCAAACGCCTTCCCCTGTGCATCTGGGTGATAGTGGATAATGTCGGTCCCCATCGCCACGTGCACGCTGCAGGGGATGTCCCTGCGATAGGCTTGCAGGACCAGACAGTCCTGGGGATACCGAGCCTTCGAGGTCGCGAGGAACTCGCCGACGGACTCGCCGATTCCCAATCCTCGGTCGACTCCCTCAGAGATTGCACGATTCAGATACTGGCCGGTTTCTCGAGCCATCCCGAACTCGCCTGCCGGGAGAGCCAGATCCACGTCCTCTGATGTCTTACCGGCCCAACCGATTTCGAAGTCGTGGATGATTCCAGCTCCATTTGTCGCTAAAGCTGTCACGAACCCTCGTCCCATCAGATCGATCAGCACCGGAGCGAGTCCGACCTTGATCACGTGCCCACCGTAACCCCAGATGATCGCTCTCTTGCGCCGGCGCGCTTCGATGAGGCGGTCCACGAGGTCGAGTAAGTCTTCCGCTGCCAGGATTCGCGGAAAGCACCTCCGAAGCGAACCGATATTCAGGTCCGCGAGCGGGTGAGCAAAGTCCTTACGCTCGACTTTGCTGGGCCGGGAATCGAGAGGATAGTCCTTGAGCGGACCGATTCGAAACTGCTCATACTTTGACATAAGTCGTCGGTACTCGACTTCGCCGGTCGATGATGTCACAAGCGGCTGATCCACGGAAGTGTCGGCCCGCTTGCCGACCGCCCTGGACAACGCGTTCATCAGTCCAGCGGGGAATCCGTGGCTATTCGAGGCTACGGAACGGGAGCTCCGTTCGTCAACGCCTCGCGGAGTGCCCGACCCGTATGGGACCCGTTACAGTCGATCACGTCGCGAGGAGCACCGGCCGCGACGACCTCGCCCCCAAAAGCGCCACCTTCCGGTCCGAGGTCGATGATCCAATCGGCACACTTGACAACTTCAAGATTGTGCTCGATCACGATCACCGTGTTCCCCTGATCGACCAGCTTGTTCAAAATGTGAAGCAACTTCCGAACGTCTTCAAAATGCAGCCCCGTCGTCGGCTCGTCGAGAATGTAGAGCGTTCGCCCCGTAGAGCGCTTGCTCAATTCTCTAGAGAGTTTGATCCTCTGGGCTTCTCCCCCGGAAAGTGTGGTGGCTGATTGCCCCAGCTTGAGGTAGCCCAAACCGACGTCCAGAAGCGTCTTCAGTTTCGTCTTGATGCGTGGAATGTTCTCCAGAACCGGGAAGGCCCTCTCGATCGGCATCTCGAGGATGTCGGCGATCGAGTATCCCTTGTAAACGACGGAAAGGGTCTCTCTATTGTAGCGTTTGCCTCGACAGGCCTCGCAATCGACATAGACGTCGGGGAGGAAATTCATCTCGATCCGACGCTTCCCATCTCCGCGACACACCTCGCACCGTCCGCCTTTGACATTGAAACTGAAGCGCCCGGGGGAATACCCTCGCATCTTCGACTCGGGAAGCATCGAAAACAGCTCGCGGATCGGCGTAAACAGGCCTGTGTAGGTCGCGGGGTTGGAGCGAGGTGTCCTTCCGATGGGAGCCTGGTCGATCTCGATCACCTTGTCGATATGTTCGAGTCCGCGAATCGCGCGGTGAGGTCCGGGCTGGAGATTCGACCGATGGAGTTTGCGGCTGAGTGCCCGAAACAGGACCTCATCGACGAGGGACGACTTCCCTGACCCTGAGACTCCGGTGACGGCGACAAAGCAACCGAGAGGAAAAGCGATGTCCACGTCCTTGAGATTATTCTGACGGGCACCGAGGACTTCAATCCGCTTGCCAAGCCCGGAGCGAGTCTCGGGGACCGTCTTGATCGTTTCGTCGCCGCGTAGGAAGCGGCCCGTGAGGGACCGGGAATTCGCCATGAGTTCGTCGACAGAACCCGCTGCCACGACCTCCCCCCCCGCGACGCCGGCTCCCGGACCCAGATCGACGACGTGGTCCGCAAATCGAATCGTATCTTCGTCGTGCTCGACAACAAGGATGGTGTTCCCGAGATCGCACAACTCTCTCAACGTCTGGAGCAGTCCTTTGTTGTCGCGAGGGTGCAGGCCGATAGAAGGCTCGTCGAGTACGTACAGCACCCCTCGCAGTTTCGATCCCACCTGAGTCGCCAGACGGATCCGCTGTCCCTCTCCTCCGGATAGAGTCGAGGCCCTGCGATCCAGCGTCAAGTAGCCAAGGCCCACGTTCAGAAGAAAGCGGAGTCGATCCGTGATCTCCTCGAGAATCTGGCCCGCGAGAGCAGTCTGTCTCCCGTCGAGTTGGATGGAGGACACAGCGGCGAGGCACTCATCGAGGGTCATCTGGCAATAAGTGGCGATGGACTTTCCCGACACTCGAACAGCCCGACTCTCGGCTTTCAGGCGGCTTCCCGCACAGCCCGAACAGGCATCCTCGCGTAGGAAACTCAGGAACTGCTTTCGCCTCTTTTCACTCCCGGTTGCGGCGAGTCTCTCGGAAAACCATGCGTTGAGTCCCTCGAAACGCGACTCGAAAGTCATGTCACCAAACTTGAAGGGAATGGGCTCTTCGAGGCCGTCGAGCAAAGCTCGGTGGACTTCCGCCGGCAGGTTTCGAAAGCGCGTCCGGCTCCGGATTTTGAAGTGCCTGAGCAGGGCTCCGAGTGACTGGTTGAGATAGTAGTGCAGATCACTCGCGTTGAATGCGATCTTCAACTCTCTCAGTGAGGCGCTCTGGTCGAGGATCAAGAGATCGAGGTTCACGCTCGGCTCGACCCCAAGTCCCTTGCAGTCCGGGCAGGCGCCAAATCGGCTGTTGAAGGAAAAACTTCTCGGTTCCAGGGTCGGCACGTTGATTCCGCAGTGGACACAGGCCATGTTCTCGGAGAAGAGTGTTTCCTCGCCATCGATGACCGCGACGGTTACGAGACCACGAGTCATCTCGAGAGCGTGTTGAACCGAGTTCTCTATTCGACGCCGGTCCTCGGAGCGAACGAGCAACCTGTCAACTACAACTTCAACCGAGTGATTGCGGCGTTTGTTGAGATCGGGAGGATCTTCGAGGAAGATGAGCTCACCATCGACTCGAGCGCGAATAAATCCGTCCCGGTGAAACTTCTCGAACAGACGCCTGAACTCCCCCTTTCGCTCCCGCACAACCGGGGCCAGGATCATGATCCGGGTGGACTGGGGCATTTCCAGGATCTTCGACACAATCTGTTCGACCGACTGACGGGCGATCGGCCGGTCGCAATTCGGACAGTGAGGCGTACCGATACTGGAGAAAAGCAGCCGGAAGTAATCGTAGATCTCCGTAATCGTGCCGACCGTCGACCGAACATTCCGGGTCGTGGTTTTCTGCTCGATGGAAATCGCCGGCGAAAGTCCGTCGATGGAATCGACGTCCGGCTTTTCCATCTGCTCGAGGAACTGCCGCGCGTAACTGGAAAGGGACTCGATATAACGCCGCTGGCCCTCGGCGTAGATCGTGTCGAACGCAAGGCTCGACTTGCCCGAGCCGCTCAAGCCGGTGATGACGGTTATCCGGTCCCTGGGAAGGTCCAGGTCGATGTTACGGAGATTGTGTTGGCGGGCTCCACGGACGGAAATCTGCTTCATGAGCAAAGGGCCTATTGTCTCCGAGGCCGGGGAAGGCGGTCAAGTTGGCGAGCTGGCGGAAGAGGCGCTATCCCCTCGATGGAAAGCTCTTCCGATCACAGTCGGTCCCGGCCGACCGATGGCAAGTCTGAGTCATGAAACGCAGCGCCGGGCATTCGTCGTGAATGGGATCCAGACCTCAGTGCAGCGAGATCTTGACCTGTTGGAACTTGCCTTGGCGATAGAAACCGACCACGAGCGTTTCCGACTCGCTCTCGTGGAGGACTCTAGTCAGTCCGGAGATGCTGTCAACGAGACGCCCATTGACTTTGACGAGGACATCGCCAACTTCGAATCCGAAAGATTCCGCCGGGGAGTTTTGTGCGAGGCGCTTGACCCAGAGTCCTTTCGAGGTTGGAGACCGGAAGAACGGAGCCAGTTCGGGAGTCAACACGTCGACTTCGAGACCGAAGCTCAACGGGGAAGCCATCGGCTTTCGATACAATCGCATCTCGTCCGGCAGGATGTTCTGATCGCCCCAGATCTGCGGGACATCGATGGCCCAGATGTTCTCGTCTCGTCTCTCACAGAGTTCGACCGTAAACGTCTCGCTCCGACCTTCACGCAGGACTCCGAGCTCGATGGAGTTCCCCGATCCTCGCCAGCGAATGGCCATCCTCAGCTCTTCAAAGTCCTCGAGTTTCTGTCCGTCTACAGCCTCGATCCGATCGTCAGGCCGCAGCCCGGCCTGCTTTGCCGGACTGTTGGCGAGGACCTGGGCAACGTAGGGCGCAGAATGCTCCATGTTCTGCTGAATGCCCAGCCAGCCCGCATAGATGTTGCCTCTCTCTTTCATCACTCGCTCGGCCGATTCTCTGAGGATCTCCGATGGGATGAACCCCACGACCGCCGTCTTCTGATACTTGGTCGGTCGCCTCCTCGTCGCGATCCCGACAAGGTTTCCGGTCTGGTTGAGAACGAAGCTTCCCCGAAATCGGTCCTTCCTTCCTGGAGACTCGGAGAATGTGACCCTGAGCTCCCATTCGGGGAGCCACCCTTTCTCGACGACCTCGCTGAAGCGGGGTGTGGCGACTTTCCACCGGTCCTCTTCCGGCATGACGAAGTGAAGCCGGTCCGGCTCTCTCGCATCCGCCCACGTCAGCTGCCGATCGCGGAGGCTCTCCGAGTACAGGAGCACCAGATCGACTCGCTGGTCCATGCCGACGATCCGGGCTGGGACCTGGCGCTTGTCCCGGGTCTCGACGACCACTCCCATCGTTCCACGGTCTTTCTCATCGAGGCCGAATCCTCCGACATAGCTCAGGATGAATCCGCGGGAGTCGATTATGGCGCCCCGGAACTTGGCGATTTCCCGAACCTGGACTCCGCCGACGTACTGCCCCTGCAGCATCACCCCGCTTCGGGTGTGGACGAGCTGCACCGTGACCAGTGACTTCTGAAAATCCTGTTCAGCAGTGCGGGAAAGAAGTCCACCAAAATCGGACTGGGCGGTGGACGGAGTCGAGACGGATGCCAGGGTCAGAAAGAGGACGACGATACGATTCTTGATTTGCCGGCTCACTGGCTATCGTCTCCAACGAAGGTCTTCAGAAACTGACCTTGGTCGCGTAGGCTTCTCTCGGCAAATCACTCCGTCGAATCTGAATCGTCGATGGCAATCTCAGTATCTGATCCGGTTGGGACGGATGCCGGATAACGACGTCGACATAACCCGATGCGGGTTGACTCAGATCCCGGATGACTGGTTCTTCAACCAGGACCGCCGGCTCCCGTGCCGGAGCTCTCGCGAGCCCCCTTTGCTGCGAAGTCAGCGGCCTCTGGATCTCCGGCGTCCAGATCACGGCCGCTCCTCCCAGGACGACGAGAAAACTCAGTACCATGGCGACAGGTTGCCACCGAAAGCGGGGAGCTGGAGGGAGGGCCGCAGTCTGCTGGAGAATACTGGAAGAAAAGTCCCGCGGGGCACCCTGGCCGGCTCGGAGGTTCAAGCTGAGATCCCCGATTTCTGCCAAGGTCTCATACAGGCTTCGGCAGTGCGAACACTGCTTGAGGTGCACTCTTACGGAAGTCCTGGCCCCGATGGCCAGATCATCCGACAGAAGTTTCTTCACTTCCTTGCAGTTCATAACAATCCGGACAATTTCTCTCGGAGCAGCATCTTGGCGCGATGAATCCGGGACTTGACCGTCCCCAGCGATATCTTCAGCACCTTGCTGGTCTCTTCGTAAGACAACTCCTGAACTTCCTTCAAGAGAAAAGGGAGGCGGTATTTCTCGGGTAACGAGTCGATTGCCGATTGGAGCTTCAGAAGACGTTCCTGCCTGCCGAGCGTCTTTTCCGGACAATCACGCTTGTCAGGCAATGGAAATTCCTGTTCGTCTTTCTGGAAGAGCGACATCACGTTGTACAGGAAAAAGCGCCCCTTCCTGTCCCGACGACGGATTTCATCGATTGCGAGGTTGGTCGAAATACGGTAGATCCACGTGGAAAACTGATATTTGCCTTCGTAACGATCGGCGTTCTTATACACGCGGATGAAAGCCTCCTGCGCGAGGTCGACCGAGAGCTCGTAGTCGTGAATCAACGTATTGATATAGTTGACGAGCTTGTCCTGGTATCGATTGACCAGAACTTCGAAGGCGTCTTCATGACCCTCCAGATAAGCTGAAACAAGTGCGTTATCTCCGAAGGTCAAGAATGGTTGGGCGACAGTGCCGATGCTCATTTCTACCCCTTTGTAGTCAAGCAATCCTTCACTTTAACGCCCAAAGGACCTGGCCGGTTCCGCAAAACCGGTCTGCGGAACAAAGTTGTTTCTGGCGAGGGAAACAATCTGCTTCCGGCAAGTGCCCCGTATTCTAGCAGAAGTCGGCCAGATCCGGCAGTTCGGTGCCCCTGCCCCTGCCCCTGCCCCTGCCCTTCGGAGACTCTACTTGGCCTCGTACCAGGTCGGGCCCACCGCCAGGTCCACGCTCAGCGGAACGGAGAGTTCCGCAGCCGCTTCCATTCTCGACTTCACCAGTTCTTTCATGACATCCACTTCCGAGGCCTCTACCTCGAATACGAGTTCGTCATGAACCTGCATGATCATGCGACTGCCCAGTCTCCGCCGCTTCATTTCGCGATGAATTGAGATCATGGCGACTTTGATCAGATCGGCTGCGGTCCCCTGAATGGGAGCATTGATGGCCGTTCGCTCGCCGAAGGCCCGGATGTTCCGGTTCCGGCTGAATATCTCGGGAATCTGACGGATCCGCCCGAACAGCGTTCGAACCTGACCAGCTTCGGCAACTTCGAGGAGTGTTCTGTCGATCCAACTCTTGACGCCGCTGTACTTCTGAAAATAGTCGTCGATGTACCGCTGCGCTTCTTTCCGCTCGATCTTCAGGTTACGGGCCAGGCCGAAGGCACTCAGGCCGTACATGATTCCGAAGTTGATGACTTTGGCGTGGCGGCGGAACCGGGCCGGGTCCATGACCGCGTGCATGCCGAAGACTTCTTTTGCAGTCCTTTCGTGGATGTCCTCTCCTCTCTCGAAAGAATCGAGCAGCACCTGGTCTTGGGAGAGATGCGCCATCACTCGCAGCTCGACCTGAGAATAGTCGGCAGCCAGGATCTGGAACCCATCTTCTGCGACGAAGCCCTGACGGATCTTCCTGCCCTGGTCGCTCTTGATCGGGATGTTCTGGAGGTTGGGGTTGCTCGAGGAAAGGCGCCCCGTGGCAGCCACCACCTGGTTGTAGGATGTGTGAATTCGACCCGTTTCAGGATCCACGAGACTCGGGAGTGCATCCAGGTAGGTGCTCTTGAGCTTGCTGACTTCCCGATAATCGAGGATCAGCTTGGCGATCTGGTGCTCTTCAGCCAGCTTCTCGAGGACCTCGACACCTGTCGAATAGTGCCCGGCCTTTCTGGTCTTCTTGACGATCGGAAGCTGGAGCTTCTCGAACAGGACTTCGGCCATCTGTTTGGGCGAGTTGATGTTGAACTCCTCACCGGCAATCGAGTAGATGCGGTCACGGAGTCCTTCGATCTCGGAGCCCATCTCTTCCGACATCCGGGCGAAGACTTCCCGGTCGATTCGGACACCCGTGAATTCCATTTCGGCCAGCACCTCGACCAGGGGCATCTCGATCTCGCGAAAGAGGGACTCGAGCCCCTCCTCCGACATCAACGGATGGAGTTTCTGGAAGAGGCTCCAGGTCAGGGCGGCGCGGTCGCACGTCTCCTGAGACTCTCGATCGAAAAGGTCGCCCCCTCCCTTGAGTGATCGGTGCAGGTACTCCTTCGCCTGTGCCTCGAGGGAGAAGTCGTTCTGATTCGGCTGGAGCAGGTAAGCCATCAGCATGATGTCGGAGCCGGCGAGATCAGGGAGCCAACCTTCCCTCATCCGCAGAAGGTCGTAGGACTTGTAATCGTGCAGAATCCAGTCACCCGCGCCTGCGAACATTTCTTTCGCCAGGGACCCTGCACCGACGGTCACGTCGGCAGGAAGCGAGAAAGCCTTTCCTTCTGCGTCCGAGACTGCCAGATCGATCCGACCGGAGTCATCGGTTCTCACGGTGATCCCAAGTGCAACCGTTTGTCCGCGGATCCGGTCACGAAGCCGGCGCAGCCCGTCCTCGTCGGCCACAATCTCGAACTGTGTCTCCTGGCGATCCTCTGCACCGGCGAATTCATCGATGAGGCTCTTGAAATCGAGTTCCGTGAACAGCTGATGGGCCGCAGCAACGTCGGGGTCGGAGACCTTGAACGACTCGGAGTCCAACTCGACGTCGAGATCGCGTTGGATCTCAACCAGGTCCCGGCTCTTTTCTATGATTTCGCGATTGTTTCTAAGGCTCTCTCGATAGGTCTTGCGAGTGATCTCAGCAGTCGAGTCGAGAAGGCTGTTGAGGCTGCCGTAGTGTCGGATCAGTTGAGAGGCACCCTTTGCTCCGATGCCCGGGGCCCCAGGGACATTGTCGGAACTGTCTCCCACCAGTGCGAGGTAGTCGACGACCTGGCGAGGAGTGACACCGAGTTTCTTCTCGACGGCCGCACTGTCCATGTAGGTAAACGTCCGTGGATCGAGAACTTTTACGGAGTCATCGACGAGTTGGAACATGTCCTTGTCGATCGTCACGACGACGACCTCAAGGCCCGCGGCCTCTGCCTTTTTCGAAAGAGAACCGATGACGTCATCCGCTTCGTAACGCTCGATCCAGAGTACGGGGATCCCCAGCACCTCACAGACCTTGTGGACATACGGTAGCTGTTCGACGAGGTCCTCAGGCATGGGACGCCTGTTCGACTTGTACTCCTTGAATTGCTCGTGCCGAAACGTCCGTCCGCCGGGGTCCATGGCGACCACCAGATAGTCGGGCTTCTCGTCGTTCACCAGCTTCCGAAGCATCGTCGTGAACCCGTAGACAGCGTTGGTCGCGAGTCCCTTCTTGTTGGTCAAGCCGCGGATGGCATGATAGGCGCGGTAGACTTGCGACATTCCGTCGACGAGGAAGATCCTGGGAGCCACGCGCGCTATGTTATCAGGTCCGCTCAGGCCGGGTTCCGCTTGGCCATCCGACGCAGAGGAAGGGAGAAACGGGGTACCTGACACGAGGAGGTCATGAGCAATCAACTCTCCAAAGGGACCAAAATGACGAGGAGTGACGTCCAACAGGAAGTGGAGCACAAACCGAGTCAACTCAACAGATTCCTTCTACCGATCCTCGGAGCATCGGTTGCGGTGCTTCTGGTGGTCGGACTCGTGCTGCTTTCGAATAGGATCTCCGATCTGAAGAGCACGATTTCGGTCGTCAAATCCGATCTCGGCACCCTGTCGGAAAAGGTCGAGCAGACCTCCGAGCACATGAGAGCAGCTGTCCAGGCCATCGAAGACTCCCGACGTTTGACAGAAGCTGCGGCTGAGGACGCACGCCTCGCTGCGGATCAACGAAGGCGGGCAGAATCGGCCCGCACCGAGGCAGTGGCCAAGGCACTGCGGGCGGAGCGAGAGGCCGACGAAGCCCGTTTGAGGACGGCCGAAGCCACCGAAAAGGCAAATGCGGCTCGTCTCGAGGCCGAACGCATCCGTAGAGAACGCGACGCGGATCTGGACAGACTCCAGGGAGCGCTCAGCCAGATCGCTGAAACGCGCCGCACAGCTCTGGGTCTGGTCATGAATCTCGGAAGCGACTCGATGCAGTTCGACTTCAACAAATCAGAACTGCGTCCCGAGAATCGCGAACTCCTCAGCAGGATTGCGGGAATCCTTATGACGTCCAGGGGATACGCGATCTCGGTCTATGGACACACCGATGACATCGGGAGTGATGAATACAATCTGAGGCTTTCGGAGAGACGTGCGCGAGCGGTGCGGGAATACCTGGTCGAGGCCGGGGTCCAGGCCGACTCCATCGAGACCCAGGGCGTCGGCAAGGCCCGTCCTCTCGTCGCTTCGACCACTCCGGAAGCGCGGGCTCGCAACCGCCGAGTCGAGATCGCCATCATCGACACAAAGGTCGAATACAGGAAACAGGTGCCGGACTGAGCACTCACTTCCTCTTGACGACCTCGTCTCGCAAGACCTACCGCAAACGTCGTCGTGTGTGTGGAAGCGAGTACTGAGTCAGCGCATTGAAAGCCGGACGAACGAAAGGCCCGAGAATCGCTTCGTAGCGAGACCCGGGCCTTTCTTTTTTGGGGGTGTTCTTCGGGGGCGTAAAAGCTACACAAGGACCTCGGGAACTTCCATCTGTCCCTTTCGGAAGACGGACAGGAAGGAGGCGACAACTCGCGGATCGAAATCCTTTCCTCTTTCCTTTTCGATGATCGCCTTCGCCTCAAATGGGGACATCGCCTGCCGGTAGGGCCGATCGCTTGTCAGAGCGTCGTACACATCCGCCACGGAGAGAATCCTGGCTTCGAGAGGAATCTCTTCGCCCTGGATCGGATGATATCCACTGCCGTCATACTTGTCGTGATGGGCCAGGATGATAGGAAGGATTCGCCTGAGTGAACCTCCGACAGGCTCGAGCAGCGTTACGCCTCTCGCGACGTGCTGCCTCATCTCGCCGAACTCCTCTTCCGAAAGTCGGCTCGCCTTATAGAGAACATCTCGGCTGACATCCAGTTTTCCAATATCGTGAAGCAGCGCCGCGGATCTGACGTCCTCGATTCTGTCTTCGGGAAGCCCCATCTCGGCCGCGACCTTGGTCGCATAGACGGAGACTCGATAGGAGTGGTTCTGCGTGTACTTGTCCTTTGATATGAACTGCTGAAGGATCATCAGAACGCCGTTATAGGTTTGTCGGAGTTCCCTGACCTGAGCCTGCTTGTGCTCGTACAGCGTTCCCATCGCATATCCGGTCAGAATCAGGATTCCGCCCCAGACCGCGATCTCGAGCCATTGCTCCATGCCGGGAGCGATCTTGCTGGTCGCCGCGCCGGGGTTGTAGTAAACCACCAGAATGATCAGCAGGATGCTGCCGAACGCCGTCAACGTGGCGTGTCGCCTTCCATAGAGGTAGGCCGAGAAGAGCGTCGGCAGGGTATAGAAACCCAAAACCATGCGATTCGACGAGACCATGAAGTTCAGGAACGCCGAAATCAGAATGAGAGAGAGGACGAGCCAGACTTCCTTGTTGATCTCCGGGAGCCTTCTTTGAAGGCGCTTCAGAGTCGATTGCACTCGCGATGGATTCTCTTCAGCTCGGCGCTGCCAGGGCCCATCGAGCGAATGCGTGGAAGTAGCCGCGTTCGTCGAGGCTAACGGTTGAGTAGACACTTCTTCACCCCCTGTTCGTGTCGGGTTCGAGGTTCACACGTGCGAGACTGTAGCGGAAGAACGCCGCAAAAAATGTGATTTCGAACACATTTTCGAGCATCGGGTTCTGCGCGGTTGCCGGAGTCGACTCACACGGACCATCGAAAACCACTGATGGAGGGAGTTTCCGCTGACCCGTCGGTCGAGGTCTCCCGCCTGGGCGCCGGTGCAGTCTCACGCTCGACGGGCAGCGATGAGATTGAAGCATCCGCTTTGTCCTCAAGATCCAATGTTTTCGTCTCGTCCTCAGACCGCAGCATGCGTCTCGTCCGTGTTATCCGTGCAATCTGTCCCGTGACCCGTGTAGTCCGCGTACCCAACCCGCCGCGTAGTCCGTGCAATCCGTGGAATCCGTGGAATCCGTGGATCAGCGTAATCCGCCACTATTTCAGTCTGCCGACCCGGGACCATTCGCGCCCCTAAATCGTTCGCCCGGACTTCGACCTGTTCACGCGGGTCCGATGAAAGTGGTTCGAACAATGGGCTTGGCGTCACTGCGCCTTTACGCCACAATCTTCCTCAGGGTCGAACATGAGAACGATCAGCGCGAAGCACCCGAAGGGTCAAGAGCCGCAGTCTCGAATCACCGACAACGCCCGGCTGATTTTTTACATCTGCCGGGTCGCACTTGACTACTTCATCGTGGGTCACCGAATTCGTCGCAAGTTTGCCCTCCTCCAGAGGAGCGGGGGAAAGTTCTATCTGGATTGAACGAGAGCACTTCTGATGGCATTCAAGGTCCGTAGCGGCATTCCTCGATCGACGACGTTCTCGTACCGTGAGAAACCGACCTCGGGGAACGTCATCAACGGGCTCGGGGAGCAGGAGAAGCGCCGGGCGTCACACGTTTTTCACAACGATGGAGACGACGCCCTCCCCTGGGATGGGTTGGACAGGGTCTTCGCCTACGTCAACCACTGGCGGGTCGTTCTCTGGATACTTCGGAACATCTGGAACCTGAGAAAGTCGACGGGTCCGCCGGCACCGTCCCGCATCCCGGTGGATGATCCCGCGGAAATGACAGACCGTATCGAGTCGCTGGCGAAGGATCTGGGTGCAGATCTGGTAGGAGTGACCTCCGTCCGACCCGACTTCATCTACGAAGGTCACGAAGTGCCCTACGAGAATGCGATCGCCATCGGCGTGTCGATGAATCGAGAGCGCATGCAGGGTATTCCCGATCCAGCATCGGCGGCCGAAGTGATGCGAGCGTATGCCAAAGTCGGACGGATCGCGTCCTGCCTGTCGGAGGAGATTCGTAGCTGGGGCTGGCCTGCGCGCGCCTACGGGAATCCGAATAGCGGCGATCTCCTGCACATACCGGTTGCGATCGAGTGCGGCTTTGGCCAGCTCGGGAAACATGGGTCCTTGATCTCGAAGGAATTCGGATCGAACTTTCGGCTCGGTTGCGTTGTGACCGACCTTCCTCTCTCCGCGCGATCCAGCCCTGTCGACATCGGAGTCGACGACCTCTGTTCCCGGTGCAACATCTGTGTTCGAGACTGTCCCGTTGACGCCATTTTCGACGAGAAACAGATGGTCCGAGGAGCCGAGAAATGGTACGTCGACTTTGACCGTTGCGTCTTTTACTTCTGCGAGACGAGCGGTTGCGGGATCTGTATCGAGGTTTGCCCGTGGAGTGAAGACTCCAAAGGGGCCTGGCTCTCGGAAAGATTGCTGAAAACGAGGGAACGAAGGAAGTCCGACCGTGACTCTGTGAAGCCCTGACCTCGTGCCTCTGGTTTCTCCGATTGACGGCACCAGCGACCGACTATTGCACCGGTTGGGGTGATGAGAACACCTCGTCCGAGAGCTGATCGAGAACCGCAATGTTCCCGAGCGGAAGGCTCCGATCCGACTGGGGGTCTCTTCGCTCTGAAGCGAGCATGATTCCACCGTGTTCCCGCCACCCGGACCACACCCAATGAGTCGCCGGGCCGTCTGGATCCTGGTTCTGCAGGATGTAGGCCCACCGATCCATCAAACCTGTTTCGCGGTTCAGGTACGCCCAATATCGATCTCCCGGGGTCAGGCCGACACCATCGAAGCTCAGAAGGACCTTGTCGTATAGCCGGCCTTCGAGTTCTTCGTCTCCGTCGTAGCGGAGCGTGACTCCCGGATCCTTCATCTTGTATGGCATGAGCAGCCAGTACGTGTCGTTGATCCAAGCGCCATAGGCTCTCTCGAGCCACTCGGCTTTTTCCTCGCCCTCCAATCGAACTCCATCGAGGTACGCACTTCCGTCTCGAGAGTTCAGATCGAGCAGTACCGTGTAGGCTTGCCCCTCTCGTGTTTGTCCATCCAGCCGGTGTTTTCCGTCTCGTTTGTCCCAATGATGAGTGCGGCGATCGGCGAAGTCGAAGCGGATGAAACGGGTTTGAGCCCAGTTTTCCTCACCTCCGAGCGCCCTCATCAACCTCTCGACCAAAGCGTCGACTTTCTCATCGCCGGAAGT
>CAJHYB010000547.1_pt1 | contig 27795 bp, 19 predicted proteins | sample 9198631 | NCBI WGS metagenome assembly CAJHYB01 (sample SAMEA7708354, study PRJEB35096) | sediment metagenome | biome: marine neritic benthic zone biome [ENVO:01000025]; feature: sediment [ENVO:00002007]; material: shallow marine sediment [ENVO:03000034] sea grass bed [ENVO_01000059] ... | reverse complement strand
GATGAGGAAGCCAACCTCGCAAAAGTGCGCAAGGAACTCGACAAGACGGACCTGTCCTTCGAGCTCGAAGTGCGCGACCTCGAACTGGAACTCGAGGAAGCCCGCGTCGCCCTCGAAAAGGCCGAGAACAAACTGACTCAGGCCAGGCAGTTCGAGTCGAACCTCGAGGTCCGAAAGGCGGAGTACGAGGCCGATTTCCAGGGTCTCCGAGTCGAGACGCTCGAAGTCAAGCTGGCGTCAAAGAAACGCGGCCAGGATCTCCAACGCCAGGTTCTCAGAGACAAGGAAGCATTCTATGAGGCTCGGGTCGAAGCCAACAATAATGCGATCGGAGCCCTGGAAGTGAAGGCTCCGATATCCGGAGTGCTCGTCTATCAACCGAACTGGAACAACGAGAAGAAGAAGGTCGGCGATCAGGTGCACATGCACGAGACGATCTTCGGGATACCGAACCTCGAGACTTTGAGGATCGAGGGACAGATCGCCGAAGTGGACGCCGGTCGGGTGCGTGAAGGACAGAGGGTAACCATCACGGTCGATGCGCTCCCGGACGAGACGTTCTATGGTCGAATTGCCGAGATCGACACCATCTTTCGAAAGGTGTCCTTCGATCAGCCGGCAAAGGTCCTGACGATCCTGGTTGAACTCGACGAGCTCGACGTCGAGAGGATGCGCCCCGGGATGGCGGTTCGAATGAAGATCGCCATCGACCATTTCGAACAGGTCGTGGCCGTCCCGCTCTCGGCGATCGACATTCGGGACGGCGAGTCGTACATCTGGGTCAAGCAGGGGGAGCAGCCGGTCGAGAAGAAGGTCACCGTTGGAAAAGACAATGGAATCGTGGCTATCATCGAGTCCGGTCTGAGCCCCGGTCAGGAAGTCGCGGGCCGTCCCGTGCCCAACTGATTCCGGTCGACGATGCGAACCCTGTTTCACGAAGCCTCGGATCGGCGCGGGCACAGCTCGTTGGCGAAGGATGAGAACCGCTCATGAAATTCAAGCTCCTGACTCTTGCCATCATCGTGGCCCTGGTCGTTGCCGGAGCCTACTCGGCGGAGCGCATCGAGCTGTGGCTGGATCAACAGTTCGCAGCAGATGAGCAGCGGGCGGTTCCCACAATGCGTATCGAGCCCCGCACCTACAGGATCATCGTGCCGGCGGAAGGAGAACTGACGGGGCTCAGCATGACACCCGTACAGGCCCCGCGGGTGAGGCGTGGTTCCTTCAAGATCGGATGGGTCATCGAAGAGGGACAGATCGTCGAAGCGGGAGATCTGCTGATCAGATTCGATAACACTGACGCGGCGATTGCTCTGGAAAAGAATCAGAACACCGTATCGAGTTTTGATCAGCAAATCAGCAAGTCCGAGTCGGACAATGAGACCGAGGGAACAGTCCTCAGTCTCGATCGGGAGCAGGCCGAGGCTGAGCTCCAGTACGCCGAGAACCAGGTTCGCCAGGATGAGCGGATTTTCTCGGAATGGGAGATCCGTGAATCGATCGTGAGTGCCGCTCTGGCAGCCTACAGGAAAGACAACATCGATGCCAAAGGAGGACTGAGGTCCAACCTCTCCAGTGCCGGGCTCGAGATTCTCAGAATAGATCAGCAGAAGGCCCAGTCGGAGGTCGACGTTGCTCGAGAGACGCTGTCTTCGCTCGAGGTTCGGGCGCCGGTTCCCGGGATCGTGATCTTCAAGAGGCGCGGCTGGTCCAGGATCGAAGTGGGAGCCGAAGTGTGGCCGGGATCCCCGATCCTCGATCTTGCGGCACCTTTCCAGTTTCAGGGAGAACTCAACGTCGACGAAAAAGAGATTACAGGAATCGAACCGGGTCGGAAGGTGTCGCTCGCCCTCGGTTCCTTTCCGGGGCAGATTTTTTCGGGCAGCGTCAAAAGCGTGGCCAAAGCGCCGCAACAGCAGTCCAGGAACGATCCGCGAAAGTACTTCTCTTGCCAGGTGGTGCTGGACGTCCCGATTGACGTGATGCGGAAGTTGAAACCGGGAATGCGTATCCTGGGCGAGATCGAGATCGCCGAGCGCCGGGAAGCATTCATCGTCCCGAAGAGTGCCGTGATCAGGAAGGATGAGGAGTTTGCCGTCTATCTGGCGAAGGCAGAGGAGTTCGAGAGGCGGCTGATCGAAATCGTCGACAGCGACCATGGTTTCTACATCATCCAGGGAGTCTCGGGCGGCGATCGCCTCGCTCTGCGCAATCCGTTCGAGGATCAGCAACTCCACCTGCCCGACTTCAACGCCCCTGCCGCTCGGACGAGTGGCCGCCGCTTCATCGTCGTCATGTGATCCTTCTCGATTCGGAGTGGAGGTGGAGCCGGCCGCTCTCGAGCGCGAATAACCCATGTTCATAACAGAAGCACTCAGGATCGCGACCGAGAATCTGACGCGCCACAAACTGAGAACCAGCCTGACGATGCTGGGAATCATCTTCGGCGTCGCGGCTGTCCTCTCGATGCTCTCGATCGGAGCGGGTGCCGAGATGGAGGCGCTCTCTGTGATCCAGAAGATGGGACTTCGAAACATCCTCGTCAAAGCCAAGGACTTTGAGCAGAAGGAGCTGGAAATCCTCAGACAGGATTCGCCCGGTCTCTCTCGTCGGGATCGCGACGCCCTCGGCCAGGCTCTGCCCGCGGGCACGATCGCAGTAGGAAAAAGGGCTCTCAGGACTTACCAGATCATTTCCGAACAGGGGAAATCGGATTCGCGAATCTGGGGTGTCGGGGCGCTGTACCCGCAGGTGGCGAGTTTCCGAATGCTCGAAGGGGCCTTCTTCCTTCCCTTCGACGAGATCCGCAACTACCAGCATTGTGTCCTCGGTTCGACCGCCCGGAGAAAGCTGTTCGGGATCCAGGATGCGATTGGGCGACAGATCAAGATCAACGAGGAGTGGTTCACAGTCATCGGGGTTCTGGCTGACGAACTGATAGAAGACGACGACTTCGAGGGGATCAAGGTCGAGAATCCGAACAACGATATCTACGTTCCACTCGAAACCCTGCTCGCGAAGTTCGAGTTGAGCCCGGTGGAAGACGAACTTGACGAGATTATCGTCCGAGTCCCGGACGGGAGCGACCTTCGAGAACAGGCGGCCCTGATCTCCAGCATGGTGGCCAGCATGCATCGAGAGATCGACGATTTTACGCTCGTCGTTCCTGAAAGACTTCTCCAGCAACGTCGGCAGACCCAGCAGATCTTCAACATCGTTATGGGGGCCATCGCCTCCATTTCCTTGATCGTGGGAGGAATCGGCATCATGAACATCATGCTGGCGTCGGTCCTGGAACGGACAAACGAGATCGGCCTCCGAAGGGCTCTGGGAGCACGAAGGAGAGACGTGAGTCGCCAGTTCGTCATCGAGGCGGTCTCCCTGAGTCTCGCGGGAGCGCTCCTCGGCATCGGGCTCGGCTTCGGAATCTCACGGCTGGTGGCCTTCTATTCCGGATGGCCGACGATCGTCACCCCGATTTCAATCATTCTGGGAGTGGGTGTGTCCACGACGGTGGGTCTGGTTTTCGGAATCTATCCGGCGCGGCAAGCGGCCCGGGTGTCTCCTATCGAGGCACTCCGCTACGAGTAGCCCCGGATCGAGGCTGAAGGCAGACCCCTTTTCCCGACGTCCAGCTGTCCAGTTGCAGAAAGAAACTCCCCTCCGCATGCCAGGTCAGGCGCCATGGAGGGGAGTTGAGAATAAGAATGCGTCGATGATAAGGGCCGAGGAGGCGACCAGTCCGTCAAAAGACCTCAAACTGGTTCGAGAATTCAGAGTCGCTGACCACCCAGCATCCCCGGAAAGGACTGCACCGGTAGCCGGCCGGATCGGATTTGATGTCGGTCTTTTGAGCAATCGCTTATCCCCCTGAGAATGTTGGTCCCCCAAAAAGGATCCAGAAAGTCCATGCTAGAGAGAGTTTTCGAGTTTAAGTATCAGGCAGCGTAGTTTCACCGGTCTGACTCCAAGAGAGATGTCGGTCGCGGCGCCGTCTCTCCCTGACCGTGGCGGTCCGGGCCACCCACCCAGACGCCATTGCCTCGCGCTCCTCGACGAGCAGCCCCGCCAGGCGCCACTCATGAAAATTGACATTCCCCGATCATCGAATCTAATCTTCCCTGACCCTCCGACTTCTGAAGCAGGAGTATTTCGGCTATGAAACAGATTCGATCCATCTTCACGACCTTCAACCTTCTTCTTGTCTCTGTTCTGACGGCCGGCCCGGCTGACGAGGGTCCTTTTACTCTCGATCAGATTCTGAGTAGCCCGTTTCCGGCTGGAATGACCGCTGCTCCGGACGGCGGACATGTCGCCTGGGTTTTCAACGACAAAGGAGCGAGAAACATCTGGGTCGCTGAGTCGCCGACGTACGACGGCCGCCAGCTGACGTCGTGGACTGAGGACGATGGACAGACGATCTCGCAGCTTTCCTGGACTCCTGACGGCAAACAGATCGTCTTTGTGCGTGGCGACGGTCCCAATCGGCGAGGAGAACTTCCGAACCCGCTTCACCAGCCCGACGGGACCGAGCGAGCGATCTGGATCGTTGGACTGTCGGACGGTCAATCGCGCAAGCTCACCGAAGGAGCCGCACCCGCTGTGTCACCCAAAGGTGACGGACTCGCGTTCGTTCGACGGGGAAACATCTGGTGGATTTCCCTGGATGAGCCGGAGGGCGAGGAGGAGATCAAGGCGCGGTCACTTGTCGAATCCCGAGGAGGGTCCGGTTCACTGAGGTGGAGTCCCGAGGGATCTCATCTGTCTTTCGTCAGCAACCGGGGAGCGCACAGCTTCATCGGAGTGTTTTCGATTGAAGAAGAGTCCCTTCGCTTTCTCGATCCCAGCCTTGACAGAGACGGCAACCCGGCATGGTCGCCGGACGGGACCCAACTGGCATTCATGCGGACTCCCTCTTCGGCTCGCATTCCGATCTTCACTCCTCAACGATCCGGTCTTCCCTGGTCGATTCACGTCGCGGACATCGAAACCGGCTCGTCTCGAGCAGTCTGGACGGCCGACAAAGGCACCGGAAGTGTCCCTCGAAGCATTGTGGCGAGGAATCAGATCTTCTGGTCGGCTGACGGTCGGATCGTCTTTGCCTGGGAAAAGGAAGGTTGGACCCACCTCTATTCCATCCCTGCAGCCGGCGGGCGTGCCACAGCGCTGACTCCGGGACAGTTCGATGTCGAGCAGGTTGTGCTCTCCGCCGACAGGAAGCACGTCGTGTACTCATCGAATCAGGCCGATATCGACCGGCGACACCTTTGGAAAGTCCCGGCGGCCGGCGGCCGAGCCACAGCTTTGACGAGCGGGCCGAGCAACGAATGGAGCCCTACGCCGACGAGCGATGGAGCCGCGATCGCGCTGATTCGGTCGACGGGAACGCAGCCGGCCCAGCCCGCGATTCTAGAAGGGAGCGGATCGCCACGGCTGCTAGCGCCGGGAAGCCTCCCTTCCGATTTTCCTTTGAATCATCTCGTTGAGCCCGAACAGGTCATCTTTGCCAGCGCCGACGGAATGAGGATTCACGGCCAGCTTTTTCGACCGCCGGCGGGATTCACCGGAAAGCGTCCCGCAATGCTCTACTTCCACGGCGGTTCCCGGCGACAGATGCTGCTGGGTTGGCACTACAGCAGCTACTACCACAACTGCTTCGCCATGAATCAGTACATGGCGAGTCGGGGCTACGTGGTCATGTCGGTCAACTACCGAAGCGGAATCGGCTACGGAATGGAGTTCCGCGAGGCCTTGAACTATGGAGCCGCAGGGGCCAGCGAGTTCAACGACGTCCTGGGCGCGGGCCTTTACCTGCGCGGCCGGTCCGACGTCGATCCAGAGCGGATCGGCTTGTGGGGCGGTTCCTATGGAGGCTATCTGACCGCCTTGGGACTCTCTCGGGCATCCGACCTCTTCGCGGCCGGTGTCGACGTTCACGGGGTTCACGACTGGAACAAAGTGATCCAGGGGTTCGTGCCCTCATACAATCCTCTGGCAGTACCTGAAGCGGCCCGTCTCGCCTTTGAGTCGTCACCGATGGCATCGATCGACGGCTGGAAGTCGCCCGTTCTCCTGATTCATGGAGACGACGACCGAAACGTTCCGTTCATGGAGAGCGTGGAACTGGCGGAAGCTCTTCGAGAGAGGAACGTGGAATTCGAACAGCTCGTCTTCCCGGATGAGGTGCACGGCTTTCTGCTTTACCGTTCCTGGCTCAGGGCTTTTCGCGCTTCAGCGGATTTCCTGGAACGAGAGCTCGGAAGTGTTCCCTGAGCCGGTCCGGGATCAGGGATCGACCCAGTGAATTCGTGGTGACTCTCAACCAGTCAGCGGAGCCCGTTCTTCCGTAGATGGTTGACCGTCCGTTGGGCGCGGTTGAGCTGGTACAGCATGTTGTCGTCCTGAAGATCTCCGAGCCTCACGACGTTGCTGGGTTCGATCAGGTAATCGCGGATCCTTCGGAAAGCTCCGTCGAGTTCGCTTCCGACAAATACGAGCTCAGAGTGGAAGCCCCGATTCTCCGGACTTCGGTCGATTTGAGGATGGAACCGGCACTTGCTCTTGAGATCGACGAAAACGGTCGACAACGACCGATGAAGAGCCCCGATCTCTTTCGACAGCGTCTTCAGTTCTCCCTTCCATCGCTTCGACAGGACTCGATCGGGTCGGGTGCTGGGAAGCTCTGCGATCTCTCTCGATGTGCCAAGAACGCTTTCGAGCGCGTCCCTCGAGCGAATCATTCTCTCCTCGGTTTTCTCGACGAAGTGATCGATCCGCTTGTTGACGAAGCTCTCCAGAAAGGACTCATTCGGCGGAAAACTCGGGTCCAGAGGACGGTGCATCGAGAGGTACTGCTCACGAAAGTGGCTTCGAAGCAGTTGGTTCTCTCGCGCGGGACGAAGGGGTTCTTTAATTTCTGCATCGTCCTGTTTCGACTGGGCGTCGGAAAAGGCGGGAAGCAGGAAGAGGATGGCACCGACGACGGCCCACCGCCTGAGACGGCTGTCGCTGGGAGCCCGTTTCCGAACTCTTGCCATGTCTACGAGACTAACACAGTCTACAGAACGAGAGAGCCCCTCAGCCACCAGACGGCCAGGATTGCTGCGAGCGTGATTCTGTAGATTACGAACGGAAGAAAGCCATTCGTCTTGAGAAAACGGAGGAAATAGTTGATACAGAGCAACCCGCTCACGAAAGTGGTCACTACACCGAGTCCGAGAATTCCGGCAGAGACCTGCTCAGTGGCTGAGGTCGTCAGAAAATCAATAATTTCTCCTCCCGACGCCAGAGCGATAATCGGTGTCCCGATCAGGAAGGAGAAACGTGCACTGTCCCAGCGCTTGAATCCCAGGAAAAGCCCGGCCGTGATCGTCACGCCGGATCGGCTGACCCCCGGGACGAGGGCCAGCGACTGGGCGAGTCCGATGACGAACGCCTCTCGATAGCCGAAGTCCTCGACGGAACGTGATTTCGAACCCCGTCGGTCTGCCCACCACAGCACGAGTCCGAACAAGGTCAGAGTGGCGATCACGACAGGAGGGCTTCTGAGTTCGATCGGCGCGAATCTGAGAAGTCCCCCCAGAACTGCGGCCGGCATCGTCGCCACGATCAGCAGTGCGGGCGAAGGAGTGGGCTGGAGCTTGCCATCGTCTGCCGGCGCCTTTCCCGCCGCACGCAACAGGATCAAGCGCCAGTCGGAGCGAAAATAGACGAGGACCGCCAACAACGTCCCGAAGTGAACCATGACATCGAAAGTCAGCCCGAACGGTTCCCAGCCGGCCAGCCAGGGCACGAGGAGGAGGTGCCCGGAGCTGCTGATCGGCAGGAATTCCGTCAGTCCCTGGAGGATGCCGAGGAGGATCGCCTGAATCGCATGTTCGGGGCTCATGAGCCGCTCAATGTGACCTCAATGAAGCCGCAAGTCAAGTCGATGGAAGCGGGACTCAACAGGCACTTCGCCCGATGTTGAGAACGCGTCTTGAAGTCGAGGTTCCGTCGGCGCTCAGTGCTATACTGCGCTCGCGCGACAAGGCAGGAGTTCATGCTTCAGAGAAGCCGCTGTCGGACCCGGGCGCTGATTCCCGAAGGTCAGTCCAGACCCTTCAGCCGAACGGATTCGACGCCGATGAGCGGGTTCTTTGAGATCAGTCCGGTCTGTCGGCCTCAGTTCGAGTGATCGCCCCCTTCACCAACGAACAAGTTTGCGCCAAAAGGTCAGTCTTGGAACATCGCGAAGCGATTCTTATTCTGGATTTCGGGTCCCAATATACGCAGCTGATCGCGCGGCGCGTGCGGGAAGCCCGGGTCTATTCGGAGATTCTCCCTTTCAACGCCGATTGGAGCGAGATCGAGAGTCGGCGTCCGAAGGGCATAATTCTCTCCGGAGGGCCGGAGTCTGTTCTGGACGAAGGCAGCCCCAGACCGGACCCCAGGATCTACGACTATCCGGCTCCTCTTCTCGGGATCTGTTACGGACTCCAGTTGCTGGCGCAGCAATACGGCGCCATTGTCGAGCCCGGAAGCAGACGGGAGTTCGGCCGAGCCGAGGTGGCGGTCCTCGATGACGGCAAACTCCTCCGCGACGTGAGCAGAGAAACTCAGGTCTGGATGAGCCACGGCGACCACGTGACGGATCCGCCGACCGGATTCAGGGTGACGGGACGGTCCGACGGCACGATTGCGGCGATTGAGGATCGTGCCAGGAGACGCTACGGGATCCAGTTTCACCCCGAGGTTGTCCACACAGTCCAGGGACGAGTCGTCCTGAGCAATTTTCTCTTCAATGTGTGTGGCTGCGGAGGTGATTGGACTCCAGCATCTTTCGCCGAAGAATCGGTCGCAGAGATCCGTGCAAGGGTCGGCCCCAAGAACGTTGTCTGCGGGCTCTCGGGTGGAGTCGATTCGACGGTGGCAGCCTGCCTTGTCAATCAGGCGATCGGGGACAGGCTCCACTGTATCTTCGTCGACAACGGCCTCCTCAGGAAGAACGAGTTCCGGAAGGTGCTGCGGAGCTTTCGCGAGCAGATGCATCTCGACGTCACCGGAGTCGATGCCAGCCGCCGCTTTCTGGACGCTCTGGCCGGTGTGGAGGATCCTGAAGAAAAGCGTCGAATCATCGGCGAGGAGTTCATCCGGGTCTTCGAAGGGGAAGCCGATCGCCTCGGAGATATCGAGTTTCTTGTCCAGGGAACGCTGTACCCCGATGTGATCGAGTCGGTTTCCGTCCGTGGACCATCGGCGGTGATCAAGAGCCATCACAACGTCGGGGGACTCCCCGACCGGATGCGTCTGACGCTGATCGAACCCCTGCGCGAACTCTTTAAGGACGAGGTTCGACAAGTGGGACGAGAACTGGATGTTCCCGACGAGTTTGTCGACCGACAGCCTTTCCCCGGACCCGGCCTGGCTGTGCGGATCCTGGGAGACATCACCGAATCCAGGCTGGCGATTCTGCAGGACGCGGACGAAATTGTAGTGGACGAGATCCGGCGGGCGGGCTTGTACAGGCAACTCTGGCAGTCCTTCGGGGTCCTGCTGCCGATCAAGAGCGTTGGTGTGATGGGAGACGACCGCACCTACGAGAACGTCGTGGCGGTTCGAGCAGTCAACAGTCAGGACGGCATGACGGCCGACTGGGCGCCACTGCCGAATGATGTTCTGGCGCGAATCTCCAGTCGGATCGTGAACGAAGTCCCGGGCGTCAACCGGGTTGTCTACGACATTACATCCAAGCCTCCCGGGACGATCGAATGGGAATAGGCTGCCGGACAGCCGGAAAGAGCCTCGAGATCGCTACAGGAAAACGATATTCATGACTGCCCCAGCACGTTTCACTCACCTCCATCTCCATAGCTACTACAGCCTGCTCGACGGAGCCAACAAACTGGAGGGCGTCGTCCGACGGGCTTCGGAACTGGGCATGCCGGCCCTGGCTCTCACCGATCACGGGAACCTGTTCGGGGCTGTCCAGTTCCACGATGTCGCGCGCGAGCACGACGTCAAGCCCATCGTCGGGTGTGAGGTCTACGTGGCCCAGGGGAGCCGCTTTGAGAAGAGAGGAAACTCAGGAGGGAGCAACCACCTTGTCCTGCTGGCGAGAAACGCGACGGGTTATCACAATCTGGTACGCCTCGTGTCGCTCGGATATCTGGAAGGTTTCTACTACCGCCCTCGAATCGACCTGGATCTTCTCTCCCGGCACAGCGAGGGTCTGATAGCTCTTTCGGCCTGCCTCAAAGGGAGCGTGGCCTGGAATCTGGCCAAAGGGCAGTATGAAAAGGCCCGCGATCACGCCGCCGACATGAAGGATATCTTTGGCCCCGACCATTACTACCTGGAGATCCAGGACCACGGGATCGAGGACCAGCAACGGACGAATCCGGACATCATCAAACTCGCCGGCGAACTCGAACTGCCGATCATCTGCAGTAACGACTGTCACTATCTTCAGCAGGAAGACGCCTTTGCCCATGACATCCTTCTGTGCGTTCAGACGGGGAAGACGGTCGAAGAGACGAACCGGCTCCGCTATCACTCGGACCAGTTCTACTTCAAAACGCCGGACGAAATGGACGAACTGTTCGGCCACATTCCGGGTGCCTTGTCGAACACACTGGCCGTGGCAGAGATGTGCGACTTCGTGTTTCCTGAAGACCAGAATGTGTTCCCGGACTTCGATGTTCCCGAGAGTCATAGTGTCGATTCCTATTTCGAGGAAGTGTGTCGGACGGGATTCCAGAAACGGAAGTCGACTCTTCAGGCCATGGAGAAAGAGGGGAAGCTGCGCCACGATTTCGAAGACTACGAGAAGAGGCTGGATCGAGAGATCGAGATCATCAAACAGATGAAGTACCCAGGTTACTTCCTGATCACCTGGGACTTCATCAAGTATGCGCGGGACGAAGGAATCCCTGTCGGACCGGGTCGTGGATCGGCGGCGGGAAGCCTGGTCTCTTACGCATTGGAGATCACTGATATCGATCCACTCCAGTATGACCTCCTCTTCGAGCGCTTCCTGAATCCGGAGAGGGTCACACCGCCCGATATCGACATTGATTTTTGCACGAATCGCCGGTCCGAGGTTATTGACTACGTCACCGGAAAGTATGGGAGCCAGAACGTCAGTCAGATCATCACCTTCGGGACGATGGCTGCCCGGGGGGCGATCAGAGACGTCGGCCGCGGTCTCAACGTGCCCTACGCAGAGGTCGACAAGATTGCCAAGCTCGTTCCACTCTCCCCGGACACGACTCTCGATGGTGCGCTGGAGACCGAGAAGGATCTGAGGGACATTGCGGAGAGTGATCCTCGCTACGGCCAGTTGATCGAAGTCGCCCAACGTCTCGAAGGCCTCGCCCGCCACTGTTCGACACACGCGGCGGGAGTCGTCATCGCCCCCAAGCCCCTGATCGAGCTCGTTCCCCTCTACAAATCTCCCAAAGATGAAATCACGACCCAGTATCCGATGACCGATCTCGAGAGGCTCGGTCTGCTCAAGATGGATTTCCTGGGCCTGACAACCCTCACCGTCATCGAGCAGACCCTCGATCAGATTCGAACGGGGCTCGCCATCGAACTCGATCTGTCCTCGATCACCCTGAAGGACGAGAAGACCTACGAGTTATTCTGCGAAGGACGGACGAGCGGTATCTTTCAGTTTGAATCGTCCGGGATGCGAGAGATCCTGAAGAAGCTCCAGCCCAGCCGATTCGATGACCTGATCGCATTGAATGCGCTCTACCGGCCCGGCCCGCTCAAAGGCGGAATGGTCGATGACTTCATCGAGCGTCGGCACGGCCGCGTGAAGGTCGAGTATCCCTCCCCTGAACTGCGGGAAATCCTGGAGCCCACCTACGGCGTGATCGTCTACCAGGAACAGGTCATGCAGATCGCCAGCACCCTGGCGGGTTTTTCTCTCGGGGCGGCGGATCTGCTTCGCAGGGCGATGGGGAAGAAGAAGAAGAAGGTCATGGAAGCCCAGCGGAAGAAATTCATGCAGGGTGCGAAAGAATTGAACCGGGATCTCAAGAAGGCCGGTGAGACTTTCGACCTGATGGAGAAGTTTGCCGGCTATGGATTCAATAAGAGCCATTCCGCCGCATACGCCCTGCTCGCTTACCAGACGGCCTATTTGAAGGCTCATTACCCGGCTCAGTTCATGGCCGCCATGTTGACGGCAGAAACCTCCAATACCGACAAGATCGTCAGATACTTCGGCGAATGCCGGGAAATGGGCCTGACTGTGCTGCCCCCGGATATCAGTACGAGTGAACTGACCTTCCGGGCGACCGGTGAGAACACCATTCACTTCGGGCTGGCAGCAGTCAAGAACGTCGGGGAGTCGGCGATCCTCTCCATTCTGCGAAGCCGGGCCTCGCTGAAACGCTTTTCCGACTTTTTCCAGTTCTGTGAAGAGGTCGATCTCCGGAGCGTGAACAAACGAGTGATCGAGTCACTCGTGAAGTCCGGGACCTTCGACTCCCTCGGGTACTATCGCCGCGATCTCGTCGAGGTTCTCGACCGCGCCCTCGAGCACGGTCAGAACGTCCAGAGAGATCGCCTCAGCGGGCAGAAAGGCCTGTTCGCCGAGATTTCCGGCCCCGAAGGCGAATCGCGTGACAAAGACGTTCCGAGAACTTTTGAATGGGGCGATCGTGAAAAGTGGTCCTACGAGAAGGAAACGTTGGGTTTCTACATCTCAGGGCACCCCCTTCTCAAATACGAAGCCGAGTTGAAGCAGTTTTCGAAGGCGACCGTCGAAGAACTGAACGACTCGATGGCCGGGCGCGAAATCGCTATCGGCGGGATCATCGCGTCCGTCCAGAAGAAAAAGACCAGGAAAGGCGACAACATGGCGACCTTTCAACTGGAAGATCTCACGGGGGCCGTGGAGTGTGTTCTCTTTCCGCGCTCCTACGAAGCTCTCAAGGACCGTCTTGGAGGGGATGAACCTGTACTCGTAACCGGAAAATGCGACGACAATTCTCAGGGGTCGCTACAGATTCTCGCGAATGACATTTCTCCGCTCACGGATCTGTGGAAATCCGAGGTCGAGAAGGCAAAAATCCGCATCGACGTCTCGAGCCTTGACCAGAGAAAGATGACTTCTCTTGAGTTCATCCTCAAGCGCCATCGAGGGAACTGTCCGGTTGAGTTTGAACTTCTTCAGCCACGCCAGTTCAGCTTGCGACTGATTCCGAGCCAGGCGATTCACGTCAACCCGGCTCCGGAATTCATCCAGGCCGTCGAACAACTCTTCGGAAATGCTTCCGTGCGGTTGCTGGAAAGATTGAACTGACGAGAGATTCACTTCGAAAGCGCACTCGGATAGCGCTCGTCTTTGCGCCTTGGGGTATCGATGGGCGCCGATTGACTCAAGCGACAACGGCGGACTTTTTTCGTGATATCTTGAGCGATTCAGCCGGACGAGTATGATTCCGGAACTCGAAACACGGATCTGAGATTTGAACCAGCAAGAACTGAACGAAGCGTGGCAGAGAGTCCAGTTGGCTCGGCACGAAAACCGGCCCTACACACTGGACTACATCAGCCGGATCTTTGACTCCTTTCATCAGATCCACGGAGATCGCAAGTACAAAGACGATCCGGCGATCGTTTGCGGGATGGCACTGCTCGACAGCAGGCCCGTCATGGTCGTTGGACATCAGAAGGGTCGGAACACCCGACAGCGCCTCTATCGGAACTACGGGATGCCACGGCCGGAGGGCTATCGCAAGGCGATTCGGATGATGCGGATCGCTGAGAAGTTCGGGCGTCCCATCATTACTCTAGTCGACACTCCGGGCGCCTATCCCGGCGTCGGAGCCGAAGAACGAGGCCAGGCGGAAGCCATTGCTTTCAACCTGAAAAGCATGGCCCAGCTTCGGACGCCCGTCATCGTCGCTGTGATCGGAGAGGGAGGATCCGGCGGCGCACTCGCCATCGGAGTGGGTGACCGAGTCCTGATGCTCGAGAACTCAATCTACTCCGTCATCTCGCCCGAAAGTTGTTCAGCCATCCTCTGGAAAGACCAGGAGCACGCTAAGCAGGCCGCCGAGAGCCTGCGAGTGACCGCGCCCCACCTGCTCGCCCTCGGAGTCATCGACGAGATCGTTTCAGAGCCCGATGAGGGAGCACATTCAGACTGGGACAAGGCTGCCGAGAACCTGAAGGCCGCTCTTCTGACGAGTCTCGATGAACTCGACGGGTTGGACACGGAGCAACTGATCCTCTCCCGCTACCAGAAGTTCAGAAAAATGGGTGAGTTCGTGGACGCGGGATGAGATCCGCGCGAAGGCTGAAACGCCGGGTCATAGAGACAGCACGCTGCGCTGGCCTTGGAGTCGCTCCCTTCCCTGGGCTGGCTGAAGGACCGAAGCCGAAACACCGGAAGTGACAGTCTCTCCCCAAACCGAGCCCCGTCTTCTGGCGGATGTGATGCTCGGCAGCCTGGCCCGCTGGTTGCGCATCCTCGGCTTCGATACTGCCTACGACAATCGAATCGAAGATGACGAGGTCGTTCGAGTCTGTCTCGAGCAGGATCGCTTTCTCCTCACTCGCGACCGCCGACTCGTCAAGCGGCGACTGCTCAGGACGAGGAGTCTTCTCGTCGCCGGCGACGATCTCCCGGGCCAGATCCGCCAGGTGCTTGGAGAAATGCAGGTCACTCCCACGGCCGGGCGCCTTCTGACCCGGTGTCCGGTCTGCAATTCCCGGCTCATCGACACGGCCCCCGAAGAGATCGAGGACTCAGTTCCGCCCTACGTCTACAAAACACAGAAACTGTTCAAGGAATGCCCGTCCTGTGCCCGCGTTTTCTGGGGTGGGACGCATCGCGAACGCATCCGCGAACGACTGAAGAGATGGCGAATCGAGATCCGGGTCGCCGGGAAGCTGTAGAAGTGGGTGGCGCGACGAGACGAGTTCTCGTCCGGGAAGTCGTAGAGAATCGATTCCAAAACAGATAGACGATCATCGATTCCTTTCCTACCCCAGTTGCTGAACCGGGGGACTCCCATGTTTTTCTAGTCGCTCTTTCGCCTGACCAGGGCGACTGTGATGTTGTCCTCACCACCCGCTTCATTGGCTTTTTGGATGAGCTCGCGACAAGCCTCCGACAGCCCGGGGTTTCCCGATAGAATTTCAGCAATTTCAGAGTCTTCGAGCTGGTCAGTGAGGCCGTCGCAGCACAAGAGCAGCAGGTCGCCGGGGAGAAGATCTCGGCTCTGAACGTCAACGTCAGGATGGTCCTTACTTCCGATAGCCTGGGTGACGACATGGCGGAAGGCGTGGTTGCGAACCTGATCCTCGGTGATCATCCCGAGCTTCAACTGCTCCTGGACAAGTGAATGGTCATCGGTCAGACGCCGAAGCTGCCCGTCCCTCCACAGGTAGATCCGGCTGTCTCCGACATGGGTCAGGACCACCTTCTCGCCGTCGTAAATCCACACGACGACAGCGGTCGATCCCATCCCCGAATACCGCTCTTCTTCGTCGGCCGCGGCGCGGACTCTCGCGTTGGCGAGTCGGACCGCCGTCTTCAGAACGTTGAACTCGAAGTCGGTGTGGACATCGTAGCCGAATGGCCAGGTCAGTTCACGGCTCGTCGCCGCGAGAGTCACGAAGTCGTCGATCGTCTTGACCGTCAGCTCTGAGGCAGTCTCGCCGGCAGCGTGGCCTCCCATGCCGTCCGCGACGACGAGAAGCATCGTGTCGGGGTTGAGGCCGAAGGCGTCCTGGTTGTTCTTTCGTTTTCGCCCCTGATCCGTCAGTGCGGCATGTTCGATCATTCGGTTTCTCGGCTGCGTCTGTTCTCGAACCGCCCTGGTTGGTGGCGCTTCGTCTGTTGCCGAACCGAGATTAGTCGAACCGCGGGGGCGCTTCAAGGCGGTTCCGTTCTCAGCGATGTCGGAGCGAGGGGCCCGTTCAGAAATCCTTCGACGCGACTTTGAGGGTTTGATCCCCGTCCGACAGATAGAGTTCAACGCGAATCGACCCGGAGTGTGTCATCTGAAGGCGAATGGGAATCGAGTCATTCTGTCCCAGTTGGAGTTCTGAAGCGCCCTCGAACTCGAGACGAGAGACCTCCTCCGGCTCACCCTCCCCGAGGCGGTAGACCACGAGTTCGTAGGTTGATGTGGCAGAAATCCGCAGCGGATGGCCGATCTTGGCATTGGAGATCGAAAGGAATGACCACTCACCGGCGGATTCAATCGTCATCTCCAGTGCATCCTGGAGCTGTTCGTACCGCTGACCCGAAAAAGTGTGCGCTCCGACGAGACGTTCCGGTGTCTTGAAACCCGGGAGCTCGAGGAGGGCTGCAGACCGCCTGGGCATGTGACAGTTCGAGCAGTCGGAACGTTGGAACGCGAAATCGAAATCGATGTTGCGCCGGTGGTGGAAGCGATCGTCGACTTGACCTTCCGGCGGCACATAATCTGCCGGTGGCCTCGCATGGCAGGCGCCGCAGAGTCGATAGCTGCGGAAGAGAGGAACCTCGATACCCCCGTGCCCGGACTCGGAGTGATAGGGCCCGACGGCTTCTTCCGCCGTCCCTTCAGGCCGGGCGATTTCGACGTAGTGGCAGGACGTACAGGTGACGCCCTCATCGGGCATCGAGCCTCGTGCCGGGGGAGAGTCGTTGAGGACAGCCTTGAACACAGGAGCCGGCAGTGGAGTCTCAGCGGTCGGCTCTGAATACTTGGCCTTTTCCTCGGGAGGAATCATATCAACCTGTTTCCAGATCGAAGCCGGTGCGTGGCAGGAGCCGCAAAACTCCAGGCTCCCAAACGCCTCGAGTTGTTGCTTGAAGGTTTCCGCCCGTGACGCTTGAGCATGTCGAGAAAGGAGCCACTCTTTGTGAATCGTCTGGTGGCAGACCCCGCACGTTTCAGCTTCCTGTGCCAATCCCGTAGAGACGAGAAGCAAGGTCAGAAGCCCGGTCCAGATCGCTACGACGAGAGCTTTTCGATTTGACGTCTCAGAAGTCCACTTCTTGTCCCTGTACATGCCGACCTCCTCGTTCAAGGGCTGAACTTGCCTCTTGCACTGATGAAGCCATCTCTGTTGGCACAAGTCAACCTCAATATTTTTAGCGGCTTGGAGCGATGAGTCTCCGTCATTGAAGAGTTGAGCTGGGCGAAATGAAACGGCCCGCTCGGGTCGATCTGAGTCAAAAGCCCCACTCCTTGAGAGCGGCGAGTCCCCAGGTCCCTCGGCCGAGCCGGGAGCCGGTCAGGGCGGTTCCTGTTGTTGCGCAAAAGCCGGTTCTTCCGATATTCTGAGGTGGCTGATCAGCAGCTTTTCCGCCTTTCTCCAGAACTCTTCTCCGAGGTGAAGCGATGATGCCTTCTACATTCCCGAGCGGCAGATTGCTGCTACGAGCCGCAGCTCTGCTCCTCTTGCTCGGGCTGTCAGGATCCCTTGCGGCTCAGGACCTCAAGTCCTTCAGTGAGAAAGTGAAGGTCCATGTCCTTCAGAACGGTTGGACATTCATCATTATGGAGCGCCCAGTCGCCCCTGTCCTTTCTTTCTCGACGATAGTCGATGTCGGTGGGGCCCAGGAAGTACCGGGTATTACGGGACTCGCCCACATGTTTGAACACATGGCATTCAAGGGCACTCCAAATATCGGGACGAAGGACTACGAGGCTGAGAAGAAGGCTCTGGAGGCCCTCGAAGAGTCGTATCTGGCCTACCAGAGCGAGAGGCTGAATCCAGGCGATGATGGCGCCGCCCTGCAGCGGCTGCGGGCGTCCTTCGAAGAAAGACAGAAAGAGGCAGCTGCGTTTGTGGTCCAGAACGAGTTCAAAGACGTCATCAGCAAAGAAGGGGGAGTCGGACTCAACGCGGGGACGAACAACGACAGCACGATCTACTTCTATTCCCTGCCCGCAAATAAGGTAGAGCTCTTCTGCTTTCTGGAATCGGAGCGGTTCCTCCACCCTGTCTACCGCGAGTACTACAAGGAACGGGACGTGGTCCAGGAAGAACGGCGACTTCGTACCGAGAGTCAGCCGATCGGGCGGATGATCGAACAGCTATTGATGGGATCGTTCACTTCGCACCCCTACCACCAGCCGGTCGTGGGCTACATGAGCGACCTCGAATCCATCACGATCACGGACGCTGAGGCGTTCTTCAAGAAGTACTACGTTCCCTCGAATATGGTCACGTCCATCGTCGGCGATGTGAAGACCGATGAAGTCATTGGACTCGTCGAACGGTATTTCGGGCGCATTCCGGCGGGGCCGAAGCCCGAGCCACTGCGGACCGTCGAGCCAGAGCAGATCGTCGAGCGAGTGATCACCTTGCAGGATCCCTCTCAACCGATCTATGCGGAGGCCTACCACAAGCCCGCACAGACTCATCCTGATCAACCCGTCTATGACGTGATCGATGACATCCTGTCGCAGGGGAGGACATCACGCCTCTACAGGTCTCTGGTCCGCGACAAGAAAATAGCTGTGAACGCATTCTCGTTTTCGCCGTTCCCCGGAGGGAAATACCCGAATCTCTGGATTGTCCTGGCCATTCCTGCCCGGGGAGAAACAAACGAAGCTGTCGCCGCGGCCCTTCATGAGGAGATCGAACGCATCAAGACCGAGCTGGTCTCCGATGGTGATCTGGCCAAGGCAAAGACCCGCGCCCGAGCGAATCTCATTCGATCGCTCGGGAGCAACCAGGGACTGGCAAATCAGCTCAGCTCCTACCAGACGTCGTACGGAGACTGGCGCGAGTTGTTCCGCTACATCGATCGCCTTCAGGATGTGACGAAAAACGACGTCCGGCGGGTCGCTTCCGAAACCTTCAAGGCAACGAACAGGACCGTCGCGATGATCGTTACGGAAGCCGGCGATACGACTTCCGAGCGTTGAGGTGAGCCAGATGAAAAGAAACATTATCGAAAAACTGTCGCCTCTCGTCGTCCTGGCCTGTCTCGCGGTCCCAACCGTTGGCCAGGTGACCTCCGTCGATCAGATCCGGTTCCCCGCCCTGCCGCCCTTTCAGGTTTCTGAACCGAAGAGGGTCGAATTGGAAAACGGGATGGTCGTCATTCTCATCGAGGATCACGAACTGCCTCTGATCTCGGTCGTCGCGCGCATTCGGACCGGAAGTCGCCTCGAAGCGTCCGAGAGAGTTGGTCTTGCGTCGCTCACCGGGAGCGTCCTGCGAAGTGGGGGCACTCAGGCGATGTCCGGCGACGAACTGGACGATTATCTGGAGGGCCGGGCTGCCAATGTCTCGAGCTCAATCGGCGGGGGCTCCGGGTCGGCGTCCATGGATTGCCTCAAGGAAGACTTCCGGCCGGTGCTGAGTGTCTTTGCCGACATTCTTCGGCGGCCGGCCTTCCAGGAAGACAAGCTGGCGATCGCCAAGAATCAGGCCGTGGCGGGGATCTCTCGGCAGAATGACAATCCTCAGCAGATTCTCTTTCGAGAGTTCCGCGAGGTCGTTTACGGCTCCGACTCGCCATACGCCCGCAACGAAACCTATCAGACGATCGAAAGCATCACACGGGACGACCTGCTGGCCTGGCATGCACAGTACTTCCACCCGAATAACATCATCATGGGTGTGATCGGCGACTTCGAGACCACCGAAGCGCTCGCAGCGATCCGGGAGAGTTTCGGCGACTGGGCATCAGGCCCGAAGGCCGAACCGCCGACCGCTGCCTACCAGGAACGGTTTGAGCCGGGTGTCTATTACGTCGAAAAGAACGACATGACGCAGTCGAATATCGTGATCGGCCACCTGGGAATTCGCCGGGACAATCCTGATTATTTTGCCGTAGAGATTCTCAACGAGATTCTCTCGGGAGGCGGCGCGTCACGTCTTTATTCGAACGTCCGGACCACGAAAGGGCTGGCCTATGCCGTCAGCGGGGGCGTGAGCGCCAACTGGGACTATCCGGGTACGTTCAGCATGTTCATGACGACCAAAACAGAGACCACCGGCGCTGGAATCGAAGCCCTGCTCGAGGAGGCGGAAAACCTGACTGCGAAGCCACCGACCCAGGAGGAAGTCGACAAGGCCAAGACGGGAATCCTCAACTCTTTCATTTTCAATGTCGACACGCGAAGCAAGATCCTCGGACAACAGCTCACCTATGAGTACTACGGATATCCTCTGGATTGGCTCACTCGGTATCGCCGTGGAATCGAAGCGACTACGGTGGAACAGGTCCGCCAGGCGGCCGCAAAATACGTGATGCCGGATCGATTCGGAATCCTCGTCGTGGGGCCGTCGGAAGGGCGGGACCAGCCGCTTACGAAGTTTGGAAACGTTGTCGAGCTCGACATCACGATTCCCGAGCCGGACAAACCGGAAGTCGCAGTGACGGCAGAAGGAACCGAGAAAGCGACCGAAGTGATCGGCAAGGCGCTCCAGGCCGCGGGAGGTGCGAGTGCGGTCGATGCCATCTCGAGCCTTCGATTCGAGAGAACGTCGACTCTGACGGCCCCTCAAGGGGAAATCCCGGTGAAGTCGAGCGTTCTCGTTGTCCCTCCCGGCCGCATGCGTCAGGTTCTCACCCTTCCTTTCGGCGAAATCCTGACAGTGCTCTCGCCCGATGACGCCTTCATGAAGACTCCTCAGGGTCTGAACGCGATCCCCGGGTCCCAGAGAGGCGACCTGGTCAAAGGTATGCGGAGGGATCCACTTCTGGTGCTCCAGGCGCGGAACGACGACGACTTCTCTGCAGTCTGGGCAGGCGACAGCGAGGTCGATGGGAAGCCCGTCCACTCCGTGCGGATAGAAGTCGGCGGGGGGACCTTCACGGCCGCTTTCGACAGCAAGACATTTCTGGTCGTACAGATTCAGTATCGTGGTTCGGGGCTCGGGCGAGGCCCGGGTGCGATCGTTCAGAACTTATCGGACTTCCGTGAGGTCAGCGGAGTCCAATACCCTTTTCAGACAGTGACGACCCACGAGGGCCAACCGATGGTTTCCACCACTGTCGATTCCCTGGTGGTGAACGAGCCGTTCGATGAGACGTCCTTCAAACGGCCTGAGTCGCAACAATGAACAGCCCAGCGATCCACCTTCGAAAACCGACTCTCATTCCGAAAGGGGTCTTCGGCTTAGTCGTCGTCTGCCTTCCGCTTCTCTCAGGATGCGGCTCCCCGGACCACGTCTCCCTCGTCGGGACGGTCGAACGGCGCAATCTGGAACTCACCGCTCCGATATCCGAAATCATCAAAGAGATCCCCGTCAAAATCGGCGACCGAGTCGACTCCGGGCAGCTCCTTGTCCAACTCGATCCGGAAGTTGCCGAGCTCGAACTCAAGGCACGTGAAGCAGCCCTCGCCGCCGCCGGGGCCACACTCGCGGAGGCGAAACGGGAGTTCAAACGAATGGAGGGATTGCGACGCGCCAACATCTCGGCCGTCCGGGAGTTCGACCGGGCTCGAGCTGGTCGGGATGAAGCCGTTGCTGCTGAGGCAGAGATGCTCGCCAGGGTGACCCAAGCTCGTAAAAGGCTCCAAGATCTCTCCATCCGGTCGCTTGCCTCCGGTGTCGTCGATCAATTGCCATTCGATGTTGGAGAGCGTGCCCCAGCTGGTGGGGTCGTGGGCATCGTTCTGGCAGATGATCGTCCCTGGGTCCGAGTCTGGCTTCCGGCCGAATCGACGGCCCGAGCCAGAGCCGGGTTGGAGGCCAGAGTGCGAATTGACGGAGTTGAGGGAGAACTCACCGGCCGGATCGGAGATATCGCTCGCGAACCCGAGTTCACTCCCCACTACGCCCTGACAGAACGCGAGAGAGCCCACCTCGTCTTCGAGACCCGCATCATTCTCGAGGATGCCCCCCAAGACCTTCGGCCTGGAGTTGCTGCGGACGTCGAGATCCAGCTTCCGCCGAACCCTCAGTAGGAGTGATCTGACTCCCATGTCCGAGTCCCCGGTGATTCAAGCCCGATCCGTGACGCGACGATTCGGTTCACTCGTGGCTGTGAACAAGGTCGATCTGGAAGTGCGTCCGGGAGAGATATTCGGCTTTCTGGGACCCAATGGGGCTGGCAAATCGACGCTCATCAGGATCATCATCGGCCTCCTCCAACCTTCGTCCGGCTCCTTGAAGACCCTCGGATTCACGATCCCACGCGAATCGGAGTCGCTCCGATCACGAGTCGGATACATGACACAGAAATTCTCGCTGTTCGAGGATCTCAGTGTGGAAGAGAATCTTGACTTTGCGGCAGAGATCTTTGGAATCGGTTCGAGGGAGCGCCATGATCGAGTCGAGCGGGCGCTGACCGAGTACGGACTCTTAGCGAGACGTGACCAGCGCCCCGCAACGCTCTCCGGAGGTTGGAAACAGAGGCTGGCGTTGGCGACGGCGACGATCCACGATCCGGAACTCCTGGTTCTCGATGAGCCGACCGCCGGCGTCGACCCCGAAAATCGCCGCGCTTTCTGGCACAAGCTGTTCGCGCTCGGTAACGCCGGCACGACCATCCTGGTTTCCACTCACTACATGGACGAGGCGGCTCGCTGCCATCGCCTCTGCCTCATGAAGGAAGGCGCCATTGTCGGGGAAGGCTCGCCGGCCGAACTGAAAGAGCCGCTCGCAGACCGGGTGCTGCGGATCAGTACGAACATCCCCGAGCGGGCAGCGGTCGTGCTTGAAGGGGAGAATCAGGTCGAGAGCGTGGCTCAGATGGGGGACACTCTCCACATCCTCCTCCAACCCGACAGTGTTTCCTACAACGTCGAGGAGGTCCTGAGCCGACTTCTGGTCGATCATGGTTTTGAGGATGTCGAAGTCGAGTCTGCTCCGCCCTCCCTCGAGGATGTGTTCGTCGCAATCACGAGGGACTCGGATCAGTCGTTCCATGAGGTCACCGAGGCGTGAAGTTTCCCGGTTGGTTCGGATCATCTGTAGGAAGGACCCGGTCGATCGCTCGCAAGGAGTTCAGACAGCTGGGCCGCGACCAGCTCACCATGGGATTCGTCGTCGGTGTTCCTCTGGTCCAACTGGTCCTCTTTGGTTACGCAATCAATCAGGACGTCAGAAACGTCGAGACGGCGATCGTGGACCAATCCAACTCCGCCTTTTCGCGTCAACTGGTCGGCGAGATGGTCGCGACCCAGACCTTTGAGATCGAGGCGACTGTCTCGAGCGAGAAGGAGGCGCTGCGGTTGCTCCAGGACGGAGCTGTTCAGGCGATCGTCGTCATTCCCCCGGACTATGCCCGACGCGTGCATCGGGCACGTGGCGTCCAGGTGTCAATCATGGTTGACGCTTCCGACCCGACGCTTGCTCGAGCCGTGCGGAATTCGGCTGAAGGGTTGGCATCGTCTATCGAAGCGCGCCTCCAGACCTTTCAGATCGAGGGAACGGAGGGAGCCACACGAGCTCCTCGAAGCCGCGGACGTTTCGGCCTCGAGCCGGAACTCGTCCGGGAGCGGCCGCTCGAAATCGCTGTGCTCGCCTACTACAACCCGGAGTTGAGAACGCCGATCTTCGTCGTGCCCGGACTCCTCGGTGTCATTCTGACCACGACAATGATCATGCTGACCGCTCTGTCGCTGGTCCGCGAACGAGAGAGAGGGACCTTCGAGTTCCTGATCGCCACGCCGGTACGACGGAGCGAAATGATGATCGGAAAGATCATCCCCTACGTCGCAATCGGGTTGGGTCAGATCGTGATCATTCTCGTCAGCGGATTATTGTTGTTCCGCGTGCCGATGCAGGGATCACCGATCGATCTGTTCGTCGGATCGATCCTGTTCATCGCCGCGAACCTGACTCTCGGCCTGGTGATTTCTTCTGTCACCCGTTCTCAGCTGCAGGCGACTCAGTTGTCGTTCTTTTTCTTTCTCCCATCCGTTCTGTTGTCCGGATTCATGTTCCCTTTCGAAGCCATGCCCGTTCCCGCCCAATGGATCGGGGAGTTGCTTCCGCTGACCCACTACACACGAATCACGCGCGCCGTTATCCTTCGCGGCGCCTCCCTGACCAGTCAGTGGCTGGAAGTCCTCTGGCTTCTGGCCTTCTTCCTGGGAGGTCTGGCGTTGGCGACGAAACTGTTCCAGAAGCGACTCGGTTGAGCGGCTGAATCGCGGTTTTGCGTCGCGGTCAAGGGCCCCACATTCAAACTCCTGTCCTCCCTCAGACCGGCTCAGACGTTAGGTGTGGGAGGCGCCTCCGGCGGCGACTGGAAGAACGCCCGGGCAGATCGAACCAACAGAAACCGCATCGAGACTCACCCGAACCAGCCGACCAGCAGAGTGCCGATGATCCCGGTCGGGACGACATACTTGATCCAGTAGAACAGGAAAAGTGGTATCGGCAGCGAGGCGTTGCGTCGAAGTTCCTCCAGGGTCTTCGTCTGTCCTACGAACCAGGCGAGGGCGACCAGGGCGAGGGCTGCCCCGAGAGGCTGCATCGTCGAACCCCAGACGAGATCGCTGAGTGCAAGGTACGCCTGGCTCGACATGGCCGGGATCGCCAGAGCAAACTGGAGGATGAGAGTCCCTGCCAGGATCAATCCCCTCCCCCGGCCGAAATGGTCTGCCAGAGAGGCCACGATCACCTCATACGACGCGATCAACGAGAGGAGCGCGACGACAAAGACCGAGAAGAAGAACAGAGCGCCGAAGACGTCTCCAGCGGGAAGCTGGTCGAAAACCTGGGGCATCGTCACGAACAGGAGGGGCGGCCCGCTGGACAGATCGATTCCCAACGCGACGACGGCCGGGACGACGATCAGTCCGGCCATTACGGCAGCGGCGACGTCAGCGACCGCCGTGAACACGGCATTTCGCGGGATGTCCTCGTCGCGCTTCATATAGCTTCCATAGATCACCATGAAAGTGCCGCCGAGGGCGAGCGAGAAGAAGGCCTGCCCCAGAGCGGCCAATGCGGTCCTCGGATCGAGTTGATCCCATCGAGGGAGCCAGAAATACTTCAGTCCGGCCCCAGCCCCATCGAGGGTCAGCGTTCGGATGATCAGGACGAGAAAAAGCAGAAAAAAGACAGGCAGGATGAGCTTGCTGACACGCTCGATCCCTTTCCGGACACCAAGATGAACGGCCAGGCCCGCCGATAGTGCTACAAAAAGAAAGTAAGGGATCTGACCGACCGGCTCTCCAGAAACGTCGCCGAACGTGGTCGAGGCGTCCTGTGTCAGCCCTCCGGTTGTGAAGATCACTGCGTATTCAAGGACCCATGCGATGACGACCGCGTAGTAGGAGGCGGCCATGGTTACGGTCACCAGAAGCAGGTAGGCCCAGAACGGCCCACCCAGCACACCGGACCGCTGAAACGCTCCCATCGGTCCCCGCCTCGTCGTCCGACCCAGCGCCCATTCCGCCATCAATCCGGGAATGCCGAAGGCCACCACGATCACGAGATAGAAGATCAGAAATGAAGCGCCGCCGTAGGTCCCCATCATGTAGGGGAAGCGCCACACGTTCCCCAGGCCGATGGCGGTCCCGGCCGTGACGAGAACCGCCCCCCAGGCTGAGCTGAAGGTCTCGCGTTCGTTCGGAGCGGGGGAGGTTAGATGGGGCACGAACGTCAACTATAGCCGCGAGGCCAACCAGAGCCAAGATCTGTCGAATCGAGCAGTCTGCCGATCCTGCCCGGTCGCTTCTCGCGCAAAGCCGCAAGGACCGCGAAATTGAGGAGCCTCAAAGGAACCTTTTCTGCAGTGATTTGAAAAATTGTTAATCCTTAGCACTTTACGCATCAACTCTTCAGGCGTTCATTGATCGGAAGAAAGCCGGTGATTCTCTATCGCCACGTTGAGAGACCGGAACCCCCGTCGGACTGGATCCCTCTTTTTCCGTCCAGAAGAGGTCTGGACGTCAGGATTGAGAAATTCTCAAACCGGAACACAACTCGCTTCCCCGATCGCTCGACTCCCTGGACCGATCCATTCCGGATCTGGCGAATCGCTCGAGCGGCCTCGGACAGGTGCGCCGGATCCGCCGAGATCGTGTTGTGGGCCGGCAGCAGCCGTCGGACCGAGGGGACCAGGGCCGAGAGCCGGGCGATCGAGTGTTCGTAAGCGTCGAGATCTGTTTCCGGGACGTAAAGCCAGATGGTCGCGTCATAGTACGAATCGCCGGTCCAGAGAAGTCCACCCTGGCGATCGAGCAGCGCCAGCGAGTCGGGTGTGTGACCCGGGATGTGGAGCACCTCCAACAAACGTCCTCCGAGGTCCAGCGAATCTCCGTCTACTACGGTGCCCGACGTGGTCCATGGGCGGGTGTGAAACAACTCGGTATCGAGTCCTTTCGGTGGCCCTTCACAAAAGCTTTCCTCGGCGACCTCTCCCGCGACTTCAGAATGAGGTTGTCCCCGTTGGTTTGAGCGTGAATAAGGGGTGTCAACCGTCAGGACGGTGTCGAACTCGTGATTTCCACCGACGTGGTCGTAGTGGGTGTGGGAGTTGAGGACGACGACAGGCAAACGGGTGAGGTGATCGACGACTGCTCGGATCGACGTCATTCCGAGTCCGGTGTCGAAGAGCACGGCCCGCTCGGTTCCCAGAATCAGATAGGAGATAGTCTCCTGGAACTGGTTCGGCTCTGTCAGCGCAAAAACGCCGTCCTCGACCTCGTAGACCTCGAACCAATCAGATTCCATGTCGACCCGCTCGAACGCGGTGTTGGCCTCGCGGGGTAAGAGGTCGCACCACCGATCGGTTGCCCCAGCCTCGGTTTCGAGGGTCTCGGTCTCCTTTCCAGCACAGGCCGAAGGAGCTGAGAGAAGGAGCGTCAGCGCAAGGAGTTCCCTCCCGACACGGGGACCGGACGACACGAACATCTTCCTCAGCCTCCGTATCTCTCGAACCAACCGATGATCCTCCTCAGGCGCTCGACAAGGTTGACGGGTGTCCCGCTTCTGGAGAGGCTGTGATTCTCGCCCCTGAAGATCACCATCTCGGTCGGGACTCCCAGAGTCTTCAAGGCGTAGAACCACTCCTCGGCCTGTCCGATAGGACAGATCATGTCCTGGTCGCTATGAATGATCAGCGTTGGAGTCTTGACGCGGTGGGCATGTTTCAACGGGGAGCGGTCCCAGTACAGATCCCAGTTGCTCCAGAGAGAACCGCCGAACTCCTGTTGCATTCGACGAGGTGGATACTGCTGAGTCCCTGCTTCGGACACCCAGCTGGAGACGCTCCTCTGGGTGACGGCGGCCCGGAACCGTGGTGTCTGAGAGACGATCCAGTTCGTCAGAAAGCCTCCGTGGCTCCCGCCGGTCAGAAAGAGTTTGTCGCTGTCGATCCAGTCGTAGCGGTCGAGAAGGACGTCCACGAGTTTCATGTTGTCACGGTAGTCAACGCCTCCATAGTCGAGATGCACGGAGTTCTGGTGGGCGTAGCCGTAGCCGTGCGATCCCCGATAATTGACGAAGGCGACGGCCCACCCTTGTCCGGCCAGCATCTGGAACTCGTGGAACCACTGATGTCCCCACATTCCACCCGGTCCGCCCTTGATGTTCAGAACCAGCGGGACCTTTTCCCCATCGGTCGGAACCGTCGGTCGAAGAAGGAATCCCTGGCTCTTCCCTCCCCCATCATTGTCGAACCAGATCTTCTCGAGCGGACCGCGGGCGATCGGAGCCAGGATGTCCCTGTTCAGGTGGGTGAGCTGTCGGAGACCTGAGCCGTCGTCCTCGGCAACGTAGACCTCCGGGAGCATTCTCTCGCTTTCCAGAGTGAAGGCGATACGGCTTGTTCGGCTGGAGACCGACAGGCTTCGGAGCGATTGTCCAGCCTCGAGGAGACGGCCGGCCGGCGGATGGATGAGGGACAATCGGTCCTAAGGCTGTCGGGCT